>Ga0335073_10015065_pt1 | contig 10816 bp, 9 predicted proteins | sample Lox_Sample_22_FD_207093 | JGI IMG/M metagenome (GOLD analysis project Ga0335073, IMG submission 207093) | Soil microbial communities from Loxahatchee National Wildlife Refuge, Florida, United States - Lox_Sample_2.2 | ecosystem: Environmental > Terrestrial > Soil > Wetlands | place: USA: Florida...
ATCGGCTCCCAGACGCTTACGTCGGCTACGGTGTACAGCTACAGCGTTCCCACGTCCGGCGGATTCGACGCAAATGGCAACATCACAAAGTTCACCGATTCGGTGATGGGCACATGGAGCTTTGGCTACGACGCCCTGAGTCGGCTCTCCTCAGCGGTGCCGGGGACAGGAGCGCCAGGCGCTTACACTGGCCAGAATCTGTGCATGAACTATGACTCATTCGGCAACCGGACACAGTCTGATTTCCAAAGCACTGCATGCAATCCCGGCAGCGATCCAGCGACGGCCAAGTTCAACCCTGCCAATCAAGTCACCTGGACAACAGTCAACTCCGCGGTGAACGGCTTCAGCTACGATGCATCGGGCAATGTAACCTTCGACGGAGCGAACTCCTACTCCTACGATGGGGAAGGCCGAGTATGCGCCATGCAAACCACCGTTTCCGGTTATACAGCAGCATACGGATATATCTATGACGCGGAAGGCCGCCGCGTAGCTAAAGGCACAATTACACCGGCTCCAGCCGGTCAAACACCTTCGTGCAATCTGGCAACCAATGGCTTCACTCTCACCGAGAGCTACGTGCTCGGCCAGGGCGGTGAGCAGCTAACGACCACTAACTGGAATGGTCAGACCGGCACTTGGGCACGAACGAATGTCTACGGTGAGGGCAAGCTGTTGGGGACTTACGATACGCTGGGGCTGCACTTCCACCTCACCGACCCGCTAGGCACGCGTCGCCTGCAGACCAATGCCCAGGGCGAGCCGGAACTGGACTGCCAGAGCCTGCCCTTCGGCGACCAGATGAACTGCTTCCCTGACCCTAATGCTCCAGCCTCGGTCGACGATGCCACCCCGCTCCACTTCACCGGCAAAGAACGCGACTCCGAATCCGGCAACGACTACTTCGGGGCCAGGTACTACGCGTCTACGATGGGACGCTTCCTCTCGCCGGACTGGTCAGCGAAAGAAGAACCCGTACCGTACGCGAAGCTCGACAATCCGCAGACCCTGAACCTCTATCAGTACATGCGGAACAATCCGCTCGGTGGGACCGATCCTGATGGCCATTGCTGTTGGGATGAGTTCGTAGGTGCAGCCGGTGCCGCTGGACAAGTGCTTAGCGACACGCTCGTGGGAGGGGCGAAAGGAGTTTGGAACCAAGTTGCAGGGGTTGCAACTGCCATCAATCGACCAATCGACGCAGCCTTGAGCGCTGCAGGAGTCGACTTCCAGTTCGGTGCCGTTCCATCCGCTACGGGATCAACGCCGGGGCAGAGCGGGGCAATGGGCGGAGTCGAGGTTGTTTCGTATGCGATTCCAGCGATTGATGCGGCGAAAGGTGCTCAACTCCTGTCCGACGCGAGCAAAGCTGGTGACGCCATTTCCATGACTCAGGCGGTCGAGAAGGGCGCTGCCCACGTTGACGGCGGTGTGATGGAGGAAACTGGGAAAGGTACCAACTTCCAATTCCGAAACACGACGACCGATGCAAGCGGAAACACCGTCACCAAGATCGGGCGGTTCGACGTCAATCCCGCTGACCCTCATGTAGCCAAGGAGGGAGCCCATCTGAACCTCGAAACGCAAGTGAACGGAAAACAGGTTGGAAATCAGCACATTCCGATCGACCCAAACACTGTGCGGCCCGGAGATCACCCATAATGCTAATCGCTTTGTGTGATGCGTCAAGCGTCGAACTCGAAGGTTGCAGCGCAGACTTGCGGAAGTTTTCGCAGGCGATTAAGGCTTGCGCCGAGGTCTGCGAGATGTCTCTATCAGCTCCGGCAGATCGAGACGAGAGAGGACTCCTCTACTTGACACGATTGCTCATCAAAGTGACTTCTGGCCCGGTCACTGTCTCAGTTTCCGAGCGGGATCTCTCACTGTCCGGCGCAAGAGACAAGCTGGGCCTGCTCTGCGAAAACGTTGGATGGCTCATCGATCCGAACAATGCATCGGTTAAAGAACAGACTCGTGATCACATGCACCTTGAGTACTATCCCGATCATTTCTTTCTTTCTGCGGATGCTTTGCCGATGGTCTTGGTCCGTCAAGATTGAGTTTTGAGAGCCTGGATATCGATACGATGCGAACGCTGGCCTCAGTTCAAACACTGGATACATGTACGACGCTGCCGTTTGCTTGTCTTTCCAGCGCAGCGTTCGGGCATTCATCCATTTCTACCGGCAAAGAAAGAGACTCTGAAAGCGGCTTAGATGACTTCGGCCCGCGCTATTACAGCTCTACGATGGGACGCTTTATGAGTCCCGATGATGTGGGCGGTCATCTTGAAGACCCGCAGACGTTGAATCTGTACAGCTACGTTGGAAACAACCCTCTTTCACGAACCGATCCCAGTGGTCATGACTTCTATCAATCGTGCCAAACGCAGTCCGCTACTTGCGGTTCTCAGGTGATTGGGAAAGACGTTAATGGCAACAATGTCTCGCAGCTTGTATCGGGAACAACGGACTCCAACGGAAAGTTCAGCGCAACCGTCATAACGAGCGCTTCGCTTAGCCAAGCTGGCAGCGGGAATACGGCTGTTGTGAACGGGAGCGGCGTTCAAATCACCACAGGTACCGGAACTTCAAATCAGCAAACTGGGCAAGGGATATTCATAGCCAACACGCCTGCTGCCGACATCCAAGGACAGGGGGCTGGATGGAATCAGTTCTCGTTCCACATCGACAGCAACGACATAGCTCATGGTGTTATCGATTCGGGCGAGGCTACCTACAATGGCCCCGGTGGACATCAGGGAATGATGGACACTCTTAACAGCATGACGGCGAACGGCCATGGCCCATGGCAATACCCCGGCGAAGATCACTACAATCCGTACCATCAGGGCGACCACAACATGCGCTTCAGCACGGGGGCTCACCCAACCTTCTTCGACTATGGGCCATCCCCCCATTTCCCAGTGCCGAGCTCTGGTACAGAGGTTCCCCGTTTCCATATCGATAATGGAACCGGCCCGCTGCATCTGAACTGTGCTGTGACGGGGGGAACATGCTTTTAATGCTGATGGCCATCTCGTCCCTTGCTCTCTTGGCAGCAGCAGGCGTGTGTTTTCGAGGAGAGAGCAAGGCCCTTGCCGGGGCGCGAAGAATGCTGTTTTTGCTTGGTTCGGCGGGATGTGCAGTGAGTACGGTTGTTCTCCTTGTCTTCTTGTTACATGCTTATAGGGCTGCACATGGGACAACTCCAGTTGACCTCGACCGGCTGTATCCGGTGTTCTGGATGCTGGGTCTGGGAGCCCTGGCCGTAGTGCTGGCGTTTTTTGGAAGGCGTCTCTCTCGACTGCTGCTTCTGGGAGCTGGTCTGCTTGCCGTCATCACGTGGTATCTCGCAGCTCTGGCAGTCAGCCCATAACCATCTCCACCGCCCTCCGCAGGCTGCCATTAGGTGGCCTGTGCTGCGTTCGGAACCCTGTGGCTCGTCCAAGATCAAGAGCGCGCTGCCTACGGCATCGGCAGTAGGTACGACACGTCACCCCCAAATGGGATGCTGCCCGTAAACCGGCTTGAAATCTCCGTTGGGTGACGTGAACGTATTTTGAATCAGCAGCTTGACCATTCGCGCATCCAGCACCATTCAAATGCGTTTACTCGCGTAAACGCGCAGAGCACTCCTGAGCGCCCGCCGCGTAAACGCACTGATAGGCAAAGGCTTCCAGCATTCCGGCGCTTGACGGCCAAAATTGCAGGGTGCAAGCTGGTTTCGAGGCGGGTTTCCTATGAGCACTCCCCGTATCCCGGCTCCGTTGCAGTCTCCGGCCTCACCGAAGGACGAAGCGCGCCCGGTTTTGCGTGCCAAAACCATTGCCACCAGAGTAACGCCGGACGAGCTAGCGGAGGTAGAAACTGCCGCCGAAAGCGCAGGGAAAACCGTGGCCGAATGGCTGCGCGAACTGGCCCTGAAAGCCGCGCGGGAGCGTCCGGCAGACCCGGCGGAATTGATGCTGGCCGAGATTTCTGCCCTGCGCTACATGCTCCTGAATCTCTTTCACGCGACAGCCCAGGCGAACGCCGAAGGCAAGCATCTGCTGCCCGATTCCGTGGTCAAAATCCGTGACCAGGCCAATGTGCGGAAGCTGGCCGACGCCCGTAAATTGCTCGCGGAGTTTCTGTCCCAGGAGGGACCGGACGGGGGCAAGCAGTGAGCCGCCCCATGCGTTTTCCGAGCCGGACGGGACAGTTGTTCTGGTTTCTTTTCTGGCTTGCGGTCGGGCCTCTTGTGCTCATTTTCCCGGCTTCGGCATGGCTCTCCCGGCTTCGGCATGGCTCTATTGGACCCTCGACCCGCTGCAAAAGGTCTACCTCACAACCTATACCGCCAGCTCCGTAGGGGCCGGAATGCCACACAGCGAAATGACGATCCGATGGGTGATGAAGACCGCGCCCATGCGGAAGCCGATACCAGCCTCAGCCGAGGATGTAGTGACCGGGCCGGATGCGAAACTGCCCGTCAACCTCTCGCCCAAAGCCATCGCGGAGGGCTGGAGCGGAGTGGCTTACAGCGCCCCGGAGAAAGTGCCCGCCAACGCGCTTGCCAAAGGATTGCGGGACTACGTTTATGACGGTGTGGGCGTGTGGTGGTTGTTTGGCCGACCGATGCTCAACAGCCTTGCGGTGTTGATGCTGCTCTATGTACTCCGGCTTTGGATGAAGCAGGGTTTTGCCCGGAGTCGGCAGCAGGAAGAACGTCACGGACGCAGGACCAAAGGCCCGGAACTGGCATCAGCTTTGCGGTGGCGCAGCGCAAAGTCAGACGGCATCCGCTTCCGTCTGCGCTTCGAGAATACGCTTTTACGGTGGTTGCCGTTTGGTCCAAGCTACCGGATTCCAAAGCGCCTTGAAGCCAGCCACATTCTGATGATGGGTGACACAGGTTCAGGCAAATCGAACGCCATCCGGCAGCTTCTTCGGCAGGTGAGCGAGCGGGGAGAGAGCGCCATCGTGTACGACCCAGCGATGGACTTTGTGAGCGAGTTCTACTCGCCCGCGCGCGGGGATTTGATTCTCAATCCGCTGGACCAGAGATGCCCTTATTGGAGTCTTGGTAACGAGATCGACCGCGATGAAACAGCGGCGACCATTGCCGCCGCGTTCCTGCCGGAAAAGGAGTACGAGAAAGAGTTTTTTACCGATGGCCCGCGCCGGATACTGGCGCACTTGTTTAAGCGGCAGCCACAGCCCAGGGACATTCTAAGCATGATGGCCGAACCGTCGAGGATCGAGTTTGCTGTAAAGGGAACACCATTGGCCGCGCTGCTCGATACCCGAGCGCCCGCACAGTGGGCAGGTGTGCTGGCGAGCCTGAATATGGTGGCCGACAGTCTGGAACTGTTGCCGGAGTGGGAGCACACACGGCCAACATTTGCGACAGCGGAGTGGTACACCGCGCGTAAGCGTTGGGTGTTTCTGACTTCCACTCCTGCCTATCGTGCGAAGATTTTGCCGCTGCATTCCGTGTGGCTCGATTTATTCATCCTTCGCATGATGGGCTACTGCGAAGACCACACGGCAAAGCCGGTGTGGTTTGTGCTGGACGAACTGGCAAGCCTCAACAAGCTGCCACAGCTCCACACCGCCGTCACGGAGAACCGCAAATATGGCAGCCCTGTTGTAGTGGGTTTTCAGGGGCGCAGTCAGCTTGAAAAACGCTACGGCCAGGACGCCGAGGCCATGCTTTCGCAGCCCGCAACCAAGCTGTTTTTCAAGACCACCGAACCGCGCGCAGCCAAGTGGATCTCCGATGCTATCGGGGAAATCGAAGTGGAGCGATTGAAGGAGTCGCGCAGCATGAGGCTGTTAGGCAGCAGGAAGTCGTATGCGATGGAGATTGCGACCAAGCCGCTGGTCATGGCTTCGGAAATCTCCGGCTTGGAGCCGTTGCGTGGCTTTATCAAGCAGGAGAATCGCGTTGTGCCGGTTCACTTCCAGTTCGCGAGGAAGCATGGAAGACAACCGCAGTTCATCGAGCGCAAATTGTCGGCGGTTGCGCCCAGGCCGTCACCGCTAACGCCGGTAGCTGGGACGGAGCAGCTCAGGACGCCAGCAGCGGTCCAAGCCACACTACCGCTTTTCGATGTGCCCACCGACAATCCCAAAGAGGCCTTTGTGTGGGATGAGTCCAATGGGATCGAATGAAGAGATGCGCGTTTGAGGAAGCCGCCGGCGGCCGTGACAAGTCCACCGACTATTGACTTTACAAGGACTTATAAACCCGCGCGCGGGGACTGCCTAAGGACGCGCAAGGTTCTGTGAGGCGCAAATTGTTGAGTGTTGGAGTGTGGGTTGGAAGCTGGGTGATCGCAGTCTAAATGACATCCGTCCATCGCCAATGTCCCTACACAGTCTCAATGAGTCACTCGACCTGACGTCGACAATTGACACTTCGGGCACATGGAACTTCGCTGAACACTGGCCGGCCTTTCGTTCCTCTTTCCAAGGCGGTGAATGATTTGGCCCTTCGGTCGGAAACCCGAGCTGATGGCAACGTCCCTAGCAAGCGGTCCAAGCGACGAACATGTGTCTTGGGGGAGGGCGCGGTAGCTGGTGCAGCTGAGGGGGAAACATCTCTCCATAGGCGTGATCGCGGTAAATTCTAATTGGTATCGAGTGATGCTGTTCCCGACAGTGAAGTCACCCGTTTTGGGATCGACAACGATGGACTTAACCACGTCCTGAGCATCAGCGACATGGCTCCCTTCATGACCGATAGCGGCATCGAAGGAAGCTCCAGACGCCTTTGTACTAATCGTCACATCCGATTGCGCCTGAAGATTGCCATTTGCATCAGTACCAAGCGTCGATACTACCTTGCCGTCCTCACCCTGCTTGCTGAGATCGGCAAAGCCCACCGTGACACCGTTCTTGTCTCCAAGAGCGCCATATGCAGCCGCAGCACGAGCAACGTTCGCATTCTTTGAGTTCCGGAGAGCATCCAGCGATTTTTCAAATGCTGTACAGTCCTGGCCGTCTTTGCAAACGTACAATCCGGTCGGATCAGTGAACCGAAGCGGGTTATTAAGCGCGTACGCGTACTTGTTCAATGACTGAGGATTCGTCATATCGCCACCGATTGGATCGGGCGAAAGCATTCTCCCCATTGATGAACCGTAGTAGCGCGCTTCGAAATAGTCGTTGCCTGATTCTGCGTCGCGTTCTTTGCCGGTGAAGTGTGCTCGGTGGTGTACTGCGGCGAGTCGGGACAGATAGGGCTGTCGCCGAAGTGAGCCCTACTAACTCTGCTTTCTGAATTGTTTCAAAAGTTGGCGAGCCTCTTTCTTGTCGTCCTTCTGCACGATTGGAATACGTGCATTAAGAATCGACTCTAAATATGGGATCGCCCTTCTAGCATTTCCATTGTCAGCGAGATAAATCTTTGCAATCTCCAATTTTGCAGACAAATCCCCGAGCGCTTCGGCTCGCCGGAACCAAAGTAAAGCTTTCGTTAAATTCTGTTCATCGCGATATATCATCCCTAAATTAAATGCAGAGGTAGATTCTCCTTTTTGGTGGGCTCGTCGATACCAATAGAGAGCTGCCGCACGGTTTGGCCTAATTCCCTTGCCGTCCGCATACATGGTGCCAAGCCGTGATTGGGCGTTGGGATTACCCATCTTTGCTGCCGAAAGGAAAAGCCTAAACGCAGACAGCAGATCTCCACGGTCATAATTCTTGTCTGCGCGAACAAACATCTCATCAGCCTTTGATCGTATCGAATGCACTCCGCTGGCCATCATGGTTCCCCATTTCTATGCAAACTGCAGAAGGATCGTCCGTCTAGTTTGACTGAGCTCTTGCTTTCGGCATCATTCCATATTTTCGGCATCATTCCATGTATATAGTCGTGCTCTTTCAGTTCAAAATATTTAATATTTCGTCCACGACCAAAGCAGCCCCAGTGCCAAGCGCCGTCCCAAGAGCAGCGTCTTTGGCTGCATTCGCTGCTGCGTCCTGCATGCTTTGATTTGATGGTGGAGGTGCCCAGCCTGGCGGCTTTGGAATCTTTTTCCCGGTATCCGGATCTCGAACGATCCATATTTTGCGTACTGGATCCCAAGTGGCATGCTTCATTCGGTCCGGTGTTCCGTCAGGCGTTGCAGCTCTGCTTCTTTCCCCTTTTCTGCGGCCACCTCTGCCCTTTCCGAGAAAATTCTCCGAAAGGAAATTGAGACCAATCTCATCTTCATCTTCGTACGGTCCTGGTTGATCGCCAAGCGTCCTGCTGACCTGTGACATGAGATCACCCGAAAGCCCCGTTCGAGTATCGAACTGCTCCCAGAAATCTGTTACAGGCTCATTCAATCGGCCAATGCTCGAACTGTACAAATCGGCGCGAAATGCGTCCATCAACGTCCTGGACCGCCATGAGTGCCGCACACCATATGCTTCAAAGCATTCATGGCCACTCAGATCGATATTTGCAATAGGATTGTTGGTCACAAAGGCATAGAGATTTAGTGTCTGCGGATTACCCAAAGTCGCGAACGGGATGGTCTGCGGAGTAGCTGCCCAGTCTGGCGACATGAATCTACCCATTGAGCTTGCGTAATATCTGGCCCCGAAGTAGTCGTTTCCGGATTCAGAGTCTCGTTCCTTGCCGGTATAGCCTTATGAGTTTCTAAACGAGAGTCCCGATCATCGATGTCTTCAGAAGTTATTAACGCTATTCATGCTTCTTACGAACTCGTCATAAGCATAGTCTAGCACCGGTGCCTCCAGTGTCTTTGTGGACTCATGACGAAAGAAGATGAACTCTCCATCTGACCTCCTGAGCACTTCAAAATCGAACTCCCCCGTTGCCCATACGCTGATGCGCCCTATAGTGCACTCGGTATCAAAGTCGGCTCTAGCACTCGGCACATTTACTCCGCTCGTGTGAACCGCCGCCATGCTTACACCAGTGTTTTTTAACAAGTTCACCTTAGAGCGAAACCACAAGAGGACTTCCTCCATATCTATTGGATAGTTATTCATTTGGATGCCGTAACCTCAATATTTCTGACGGCTGGTAGTTGAGGTACCGGTTGTCCCTTACTTGCAGCAAGCCTTCCCTCGATACTATTTGGACCAGGTATCCGACCCCAACCCGACCCAGCATTTTTTACGCTGCTAGCAGGAACATCGTACTCGACATACAGACTGCCAGGTTTGGCTGCGTTATAAGCATTTGGATCCGAGGGGTTAGCAACCCATGAGCCTCCTCCACCGCCAGTGCTTTCTTGTACGGTACCGGATGCCTTCATAGCATCTAGCTCCTCTTGACTCATCCATCTTCCTACTCGTATCCAACTTTCTCCTACGGCCGAAGTTTCAGAAGCAGTCGATTCCGCCGCTGAAGCTGATTCTGGTCCTGCACCCAGCGCGCCACCTATCTCACTGATAGCGAACGCTTGAGCTATTTGTACAGCGATTCTTCCTTGAGGAGAATTCATCGCCGCCATGTTGGCTTCATGTTGTGCAGCCAAGGCCGCTTGATGCGCTTGGGCAGAAGCAACGGCCTTCGCGCCCTCGCACCAGCACGTTGAATCCGTTGTCATGTAAGTCCATAATTTTCTCCAAAATCCATGCCCATCCGCATCGACTTTGCTTAACGGGTTGTTTCTAACGTAGCCATATAGATTCAGCGATTGCGGATCATTCAAATCGCTAAAAGGAATCGCCACGGGCCCAGAATTCCAATCCGGGCTCATAAACCGCCCCATGCTGCTTGCGTAGTATCTGGCTCCGAAGTAGTCGTTACCTGATTCGGAGTCTCGTTCTTTGCCGGTGAAGTGGTGTTCGGTTGCATCAGTTCCGGAGCACGCCCAATTGTCCCCGAATGGCTGATTCCAGCAGGTTTCTTCTGCGCTACCGCTGCTCGCTGTCTGGATTCGGCGACTGCCCAGCCAGTCGGAGAAGTGATAGTGCAATTGATAGCCGGAGGTGTATGTAGCGAAGAGGCCGCCATCGTTATAGACGTTGGTGTGCAGCCAATTGCCTGAGCCATCCAATTCACTCAGCTGCTCGCCCTCCGCTCCGAGAATGTAGCTATTGGTCAAGGAGAAGCCGTTGGTACTGCCATTGCAACTGAAGCTAGTAAGCGACCCTTTCATCTCACGTGCCCCATCGGAGTCATAGATGTAACCGGTCACGCCCCCGAGAGCAGTTTTGACAGCACAGATTCGTCCTTCGGCATCGTAAAGGTAATTGTTGCGGCCATCAGAATTAATGTCGCCTGCTGCGTCCGGCGGCGGCAGGCTCGGACTGAAATTGTTCGCTGTCAATTTGTTGTTGGCCGCGTTGTACTGCCCCCAGGCAGACTGCAGAGCGGCGGTGCCGGTAACCCCTTGCGTTAGGCGGTTCCCAAATGGATCATAGGTCCACGACATCGCTGCTCCTGCGATATTTGTCCCATCGTAAGAACCACTCGTTACATTAGCCGAAGTTAACCGGCTCATATTGTCATAGCCGTAGCTCCAGTTGCCCAGAACGGTATCATTCACTGAAAGGAGATTACCGTTGGGAGCATAGCCTGTGGTCGAAGTGGGAGAGGGAACAGTGAAGCTATAGAGCACTGTTCCTGACCCTGACGATGGGCCGTCGCGGTCCGTTTCGCTCGTGACGCGGCCACGATTATCGTACTGCCGAAGCAGGGACATGATTGGCTGACCGCTGCTGTTATAGTCGAGTCCCGCGTTTACCAAATGACCGAAGGCATCATAAGAAGCAGGAGACGTCGCGTTCGCGAAAAGGAGCGAATATGAGCTTTGGTTGCTGGTAATCTTCTGCAGGTGCTCAGCGCCGTCATAGGTATA
>Ga0335073_10015066_pt1 | contig 10816 bp, 8 predicted proteins | sample Lox_Sample_22_FD_207093 | JGI IMG/M metagenome (GOLD analysis project Ga0335073, IMG submission 207093) | Soil microbial communities from Loxahatchee National Wildlife Refuge, Florida, United States - Lox_Sample_2.2 | ecosystem: Environmental > Terrestrial > Soil > Wetlands | place: USA: Florida...
GTTATGCGCTGCGTGTTGAAGCCCAGCCAGTGCATCCGGCCCAGATAGCGCGCGTGCTCAACCTTGAGGCAGCGGTCCATGATCACGGTCAGCCCGCCGTCCTCGGCGATCTGAGCGCCGTCGGTGTTGATCACGCCGAACTGGCACCAGAGCGTTCCGGCCTGGATCGCCACGGCGTCGCGCGCGATCCCCGGCACGGCATCGGGTGCGCGGAAGACGTCGACGATGTCCACCGCCTCTGGCACGTCCAGCAGGCTCGGGTAGCACTTCTGCCCGAGGATCTCCGTCTGGCGGGGATTCACCGGGATCACGCGGTAGCCGTGCCGCCGCAGGTAGTAGCCGACGAAGTAGCTCGCCCGCAGCTCGTTGTCGGAGAGCCCCACAATCGCGATCGTCTTGGCGGTGTGCAGGACGCGCTGGATCGTCAGCGGGTCCTGGTACCGCGAGAGATCGGTCATGCTCTGTGTCCCGCTCATGCCGTCGCCACGTTCTTGTGCGCGGTGGCCGCGACGAGCGCGAAACCTTGCTCCAGATCCCAGATCAGGTCGTCGACGGATTCGGTGCCGACCGAGAGCCGCACGGTCCCCGGCCCGACCCCGGCCGCTTGCAGTTCCTCGTCGCTCAGCTGGCGGTGCGTCGTGCTCGCCGGGTGGATGACGAGACTCTTCGCGTCGCCGACGTTCGCGAGGTGCGACCAGAGCGTCAGGCCCCGGATGAGGTCTTGCCCGCCGTCCCGGCCGCCGGCGCAGTCGAACGAGAACACCGCGCCGGCGCCGCGGGGCAGGTACTTGTCCACGAGCGGCCGATACTTGCTCGACGGCAGGCCGGGGTACGTCACGTTCGACGCCAGCTCGTGAGACTCGAGGAACTCGGCGACCGCCATCGCGTTGTCGACGTGGCGTTCCATCCGCAGCGAGAGCGTCTCGAGCCCCTGCAGGAACAGGAACGCACTGAACGGCGAGAGCGCGCCGCCGAGATCGCGCAGGGTCTCGGCGCGCAGCTTCATCAGGTAGCCATACGTCCCGAACGTCTCGTGGAACTGCAGGCCGTGGTAGGCGGGCGACGGGTCCGCGACCACCGGGAACCGGCCGTTGGACCAGTTGAACGTTCCGGCCTCGGTCACGACGCCGCCAATGCTCGTGCCGTGGCCGCCGATGAACTTGGTCGCCGAGTGGATCACGATGTCGGCACCCCAGTCGATCGGGCGGCACAGGTACGGCGTCGCGAACGTGTTGTCCACGATCAGCGGGAGGTCGTGGGAGTGCGCGATCGACGCCACGGTCTCGAGGTCCAGCACGTTGCCGCCGGGGTTGCCGATCGTCTCGGCGAAGAACGCCTTGGTGTTCGGGCGGATCGCGTCCCGCCAGGCGTCCGGGTCATCGGGGTTGACCCACGTGAGCTCCACGTTCATCTTGCGCAGCACGTGCTTGAACTGGTTCACGGTCCCGCCGTAGAGCGCCGAGGACGAGACGATGTGGTCGCCCGGCTGCAGCAGCGTGAACAGCGCGGCCGCCTGCGCCGCGAGCCCGCTGGCGAACGCCACCGCGCCGCACCCGCCCTCGAGGTTCGCGACCCGTTCCTCGAACACGGCCACGGTCGGGTTCATGATGCGCGAATAGGTGTTCCCGTACTCCTGGAGGTTGAAGTACGCCGCCGCCGATTCGGGGTCTTCGAAGACGTAGCTGGTCGTCTGGAAGATCGGCACCGCGCGCGCTCCGGTGTTCGGGTCGGGCCGCTGCCCGGCGTGCAGCTGCCGCGTCTCGAACCCGAACGCGCGCGGTTCCTCGGCCCGGGAGCCGTTCTCGGTCACTCTTATCCCTTCCCCTGAGGTCACTCGCCCTCGGCCAGGCTACGCATGCCGAGGAACTCGCGGATAATCGGCGTCTGCCGCGCTTCCTCGAGCAGGAAGCAGTCGTGGCCGTAGGGCGCCTCGATCACGTGGAGTTCGGCCTGCTTGCCAGTCGCGCCCAGCGCGGCGGTGATCTCCTGCGACGAGGACGGCGGGTACAGCCAGTCGGAACTGAACGCGATCAGCAGCGTCCGAGCCGAGACCCCTTCGAGCGCCCGTGCGAGCGATCCGCCGCCGTGCTGGCGCGCGAGATCGAAGTACGTCAGCGCGCGCGACGTGTAGACGTAGGTGTTGGCGTCGAAGCGCTTGACGAACGAGTCGGCCTGGTGCCGCAGGTAGCTCTCGACCTGGAACTCCGGCTCGGTGATGGTGTAGCGGATGTCGTCGGCGAACTGCAGCCGCCGGCCGAACTTGACCTCCAGCGCCTGCGCCGACAGGTACGTGATGTGGCCGACCATCCGCGCCACGCCCATGCCCGCGTCGGGCGTGCGCCCCGTTCCGTAGTAGCGGCCGCCCTGCCAGGCCGGGTCCCGCATGATCGCGTCACGCGCGATCGAGTTCCACGCCACACCCTGCGGCTGGAGCGCGTGCGTGCTGGCGATGGGCACGATGGCCTCGACCTGGTCCGGGTACAGGACCGCCCATTGCAGGGCCTGCATCCCGCCCAGTGATCCGCCCGCTATCGCCGCGAGCCGCTCGATGCCGAGCACGTCGAGGAACGCACGCTCGGTCCGGACCATGTCCGCGACCGTGATCACGGGGAAGTCGGGCCCGTACGGCCTGCCCGTCGCCGGGTCGATCGACGACGGTCCGGTCGTCCCGCGGCAGCCGCCGAGCAGGTTCGTGGAGACCACGAAGAAGCGGTCGGTGTCGAACGCCTTGCCGGGGCCGATCATCCCGTCCCACCAGCCCAGCGCCTTGCCGGTGCTGCCGTCGCGGTCCTCGGCCGCGAACCCGTCACGGGTGCTCTCCTCGACCGGTGCCTTCGCAAAGCCCGCCGCGTGGGCGTCGCCGCTGAGCGCGTGGCACACCAGGATCACGTTGTCGCGCGTGGGCGAGAGGGTGCCGTAGGTCTCATACGCGACGCGAATAGGATGGAACTCGCGCCCGCAGTCGAGCCGTACCGGCTCTGGCAGGTCGAGATACTGGGTTTCGACAGTGCCGACCGAGCCGGCCGCGAGCGTCGAGGCTGGCTCCGCCATAGGGGCTATCGTAGCTTGCCCTGGTCAAGGTATTGTCAAGCATCTTGGTGGGGATTCGGGGATAAGAGCGAAGGGACATCAATCGTCATGACTACCGTCACCAACGGCGTAAACGTGCAGGCGCTGCTCGACGCGCGCGAAGTACTCAAGGGCGCGCCCGAGGCCGCGCAGTTCACCTGGCGGGCTTCTGCCAAGTGGCAGGGCGGTGTGCACAGCACGATCAAGGTGCAGAGCTTCTTCGGCCTGGGGGAGGAGCAGAGCCACAACGAGGAGTGGACGTTTGAGGCTGACCACCCCGAGGTGTTCGCGGCAGAGGACAACGGCATCACGCCGATCGAGTACCTCCTCGTTGGCCTGGCGAGCTGCCTGACGGGCGGCATCGCGTCGGTCGCGGAGAACCGCGGCATCCAGCTGCGCTCGGTCGAGTCCACGGTCGAGGGCGGCCACGACATCCGGGGCATCCTCGGCGCCGACAGCGACGTCCGCAACGGATTCAACGACATCAAGGTGACGTTCAACATCGACGCGGACGCGTCGCGGGAAGAGATCGAGGCGCTGGTGGCCCAGTCGCAGAAGCGGTCGGCCGTGTTCGACGCCCTGACAAACCCGACGAACGTCACCGTCGAAGTCGCCTGAAGCCGCCGCGGCGGGCGCCCCCGAAAGCACTGAGGTCCAGAAAGCACCGAGGTCCAGTCATCGAGCGCTTCACCACGGCCGTCATAGGCGCGGGGCACGCGGGCCTCGCGGCCAGCCACTTCCTCGGCGGCCGGTCCATCGATCACGTCGTGCTCGAGCGCGGCGAGGTGGCGAACTCCTGGCGCCGCGAACGCTGGGATTCGCTGCGGCTGCTCACGCCGAACTGGCAGAGCCGCCTGCCCGGTCTTCGTTACGAGGGCCTGGAACCAGACGGCTACATGAGCATGAGCGAGGTGACCGAGTTCATCGAGCGCTTCGCCAAGGTCTCGGGTGCCCCCGTGCGGACCGGCCTGAACGTTACGTCCGTGCGCCAGTCCGGCGACGGATACCACCTGACGACGAGCGGTGGCGAGATCGCCGCCCGGACCGTGGTCATCGCGAGCGGCGCGTGCAATCAGCCTGCGGTGCCCGCGCTGCGCGGCGCGGTGCCGCCATCGGTCGAGCAGCTGACGACGTTCGACTACCGCAGCCCCGTCCAGCTCCCCGACGGCGGGGTGCTCGTCGTGGGGGCGTCGGCGACCGGCGTGCAGCTTGCCGCCGAGCTGAGGCAGTCGGGCCGGCCGGTGACGCTCTCGGTGGGGGAGCACGTGCGGCTGCCGCGCACCTACCGCGGGCGCGACGTGCTGTGGTGGATGGCCGAGTCGGGTGTGTGGGATCAGCGGTACGACGAGCTCGAGGACCTCACCCGGGCCCGGAGGCTGCCCTCACCGCAGCTCGCCGGGACCCCCGAGCGGGCGACGCTCGACCTGAACGTGCTCACCTCCATGGGCGTGGAGCTGGTGGGCCGCTGGGCGGCGGTCCGGGACGGCCGCGCGCTGCTGTCCGGCGGCCTGCGCAACATGTTCTCGCTCGCGGACCTGAAGATGGTGCGCCTGCTGGACGCGTTCGACGAGTGGGCCCGGGAGGCCGGGCGTGACGGCGAGGTCGGCCCTCCCGAGCGCTTCGAGCGGACGCGGGTACCCGAGTCGACGCGGCTGCAGCTCGACCTGGGAAGCGGCGAGATCCGCTCGATCGTGTGGGCAACGGGGTTCCGGCCCGACTACGGGTGGCTCGACGTGCCCGTGCTCGACGCAAAGGGCCAGCTTCGCCACGACGGCGGAACGGTGGCCGACAGCCCGGGACTGTACGCGCTGGGGCTGCCCGTACTGCGCCGGCGCAAGTCCACGTTCATCTGCGGCATCGAGGACGACGCACGCGAGGTAACCGACCACCTCGCCCAGTACCTGGCAATACCCCGGTGATCCTGTCCGCCGTACCGGTCACAGGCGGCGGAACATGACGTGCAAGCCCACCAGACCGTGCTCGGGATGGTCGAAGGATTCGGGTACTGTGCCGATGATCTGGAACCCGAGAGACTGCCACAGGTGCACAGCGGGGGTGTTCGACTCCACAACCGCATTGAACTGGATGCTCGCAAAGCCCACCTGGCGGCACCAGTCTAGGACATGCTGCCCGAGCGCCCGGCCGGCGCCTTGGCCCTGATAGGCCGGGTCAACAAGGAACGAAGCCGTCGCCACGTGCGACCCGCGGCCAGGGCGGTTCGGCCCCATTTTCGCTGAGCCCACTATCACGTCGTCGCTGACGGCCACCACCGTCTGTCCCGGCGGCGCCTCCATCCACCACGGCCGAGCTTCGTCGAGCGTCTGTTTCTCCGGGAATGGATAGGTCTTACCCTCAGCCATGATCGCCGCATAGAACGGATAGATCCGGGGCCAGTCCTGCTCGGCAGCCCTCCTGATGATCACGGTGTTCGAGGCTACCCTCCGGCCGTCGGGATCGCCGCCGGCCGATGCGGCCAGCGTGAGTCCGGTCTGCAGGGCACGGCCCTCGGTGCCACCATCGGGCTTGGTGGATCCTGACTTACGCAAGGCGCAGGACGCAGGCGGATGGGTGGCGGGGGAGGGTGACGGCGAGCACGCCAGCGGCAGGATCCCAGCTGGCTTGCGCGCCGGCCTGGCGCGGGTAGAGCACCTCGGCGGTGATGTGCGCGCCGCGCAGGTGCGGCACCGGAAGCGTTATCTGTGCGGCATCGGTGCCCGGCTGGGGGCCCCGGCGCCACACAGTCAGGTAGCTGGTCCCGGGGGAGCGCAGGCCGAGGGCGATCCAGGGGTCGTCCCATCGCGGCATGCCGAGTGGCCAGAACGGGGACGCCCCGGCGATCTCGGGCCGGATGATCTCCTTGTACACCCGGACCGCCTCGGCGACCATGGCCCGCTGCCGGGCGCTCATGAGGTCGACGTGGCCGGACAGGTGGACGCGGCCCAGCATCCCGCTCGCCATCGTGAACGCGATCTCGTCGTCGCTGAACTCGGGCTGCGGGTACGCCCACACGGCGGCCTGCTCGGGGGCGATGGCGGCCGGGGCCGCGGCTGCTATCGGCGGGTAGCGGAGGAATTCCTGCTGATCGCTGGTGGACTGCAGCTGCAGGCGAGCGAGCAGCGCGTAGTCCATGCGCATCCCGCCGGACGAGCAATTCTCGATCACCAGTCCTGGATGCCGGTCGAGCACGGCGTCGAGCCAGTCGAGCTGCGCCCGGTTCGCCGCGAGCAGGCCCGCGCCTGGGCTCACGCCACCGGTGTCCGGGCCGGGCGCGATGCAGATGTTGTAGTCCATCTTGAGGTAGCCGACGCCCAGGTCACCGACGAGGAAGTCGACCACCTGGTCCAGGTGCTTCACGGCGGCGGGGTGGCGCAGGTCCAGGTGGTAGCGGCCGTGCTCGACGATGCGCTGGCCGCCGCGCAGGAAGAACGCCTCGGCGGGGAGCTCGCTGGCGACGTCGCTGTTGACGCCCACGACCTCGGGCTCGAGCCACAGGCCGGGCACCATCCCCGCGTCCGTGATGCGCCCGAGCACCTCGGCCAGGCCCCCCGGGAACCTGGTGAGCGAGGGCCGCCACGCGCCGACCGTGTCCCACCAGCCCTCATCGACCTCCGCGTACCAGCCGGAGTCGATGCAGAAGTACTCGGCGCCAACCTCGGCCGCCGCGGCGATCAGCGGCAGCAGGCGCTCGGTGGTCGGGCTGCCCATGAGCGTGTTCATGTAGTCGTTGAAGATCACGGAAAGGCGCCGGCCGTCGTCGTGCGGGCGCCTGATCGCACGGCGGACGGCCGTGAGCTCGGCCACCGCGCCGTCGAACCCGCCCGGGCTGACCGCCACGCTGGCCGGCACCGAGGTGAAGGCCTCTCCCGGGGCGAGCGTGACCCTCCAGTGGTGCTCTCTGTCCGCCGGGCCGAGCAAGGCAACGTAGGCGCCGCTGACCGCGCCCTTCGGCGCGTGCCTGCCGTGCGGGCCCCCGCCCCGGGCGGCGGTGCGGTGCGCGCACTCGCCGACCTGCCAGTGCCAGGCGCCGTTGTGCTCGATCTGCCAGGCCCAGGCGTGCCCGGTGCGCCGGTTCACGACCGCGCCCGCTGGCAGGTACCTCCCCGACGACCAGCTTCCGGCGCTGGTCACGCCGAAACATCCCCTCGGGTCCGCGCCGAGCGCCCGGCGGTTGATGTCGGGGAGGGCGTCACGCAGCGGCCGCAGCTGCCAGCGGCCCTCGGCCATCCAGTCGTTCTCCGCCCACATCAGGTCCAGGTCCGCCACGTCATCGGGATCCGGCCCGGTGCCCAGGCCCCCGAACAGGAAGGAGGTCACCGACTCGACCGTGACCGGCCCCGCGGCGCGGTTTTCCAGGCGAACCCAGGAGCGCAGGCCGCCGCCCGCGCCCCCGCCACCGGCCAGGAGCCGGTAGAACACCTCGGCGTGCAGCCCGGTCTGCGGGTCGTCGAGGTCAACGCGGAGTTCCTGCCAGGACCCGGCCGCGCGCTCGGAGTGGCCGGCGTAGCGGAAACGGCCGCCGGCCTGGGACTCGCAGTACCGGTCGCCGGACCATCCGCGGCCCTCACCGCTCACGATGACGTCGAGCAGCGGCAGCGCCGCGTCATGTGACAGAGCCTGAGCGCCCGTGGCCGACAGGCGGGTGATCCTGGCCATCCCGTCGCGGTCCACCTCGATCCGCAGGTCGAGACCCGTGCCGGTGAGCCCGCTGACGTCCAGGAGCCGTTCTGTTGCAGCCAAGCACCCCTCCCCGGTCGGCGGCGGCACCACCACGGGTCCCGGCGTTTCGGCGGCATTAAATCGTGATGTCTCAGTCTCTTGACGACATAGATGTGAACGTTCACAATTCTGCCATGGTTGTGGCGGATGTCACAAGTGGCGCGAATCAGCCCGGCGATGACGTGCGGGAGCGGCGCGTGCGGCCGGCCAGCATCCGCGACGTGGCCGCCGCGGCCGGGGTCTCGTACCAGACCGTGTCCCGGGTCATCAACGGGCATCCCAGCGTCCGGGGGTCCACCCGCGAGGTCGTTCAGGCGGCCATCGAGGAACTCGGGTTCCGCCCGAACCGGGCCGCCCGGGTGCTGCGCGGCGGGCTGGCCCGGTCGGTCACGGTGCTGACGCCGAACACCACGCTGTACGGGTACCAGGCGGCCCTGCAGGGCATCGAGGAGGCGGCGCGCGCCGTGGGCTTCGCCGTCGGGGTCCGTGTCGTCGAGCCCGCTTCGCCCGGGGAGGTGGCCGACGCGGTCAGGAGGGCGGTCGAGCCCGGGGGAGCGTTCATCGTCATCGCGTACGACCGGGCGGGGACCATGGCCCTGGAGGCGGTGCCGCCGGACATCCCGATGGCGGCGATGATCGAGACACCCGCCCGCGATCCGGGCCGGGACCGGCCCTGGGTGTGGCTGGACGACCGGAAGGCGGCGAACCAGGCCACCCGCTACCTGCTGTCGCTGGGCCACCGGACGGTGCACCACCTGGCCATCCCGTCCTCCACGCGGACCAGCCAGCGGCAGGCGGGCTGGCGCGCGGCGCTGCTGGAGGCCGGGGCGCCGGTCCCGGCGCCGCTGCCGTGCGGCTGGACCCCGCGGTCCGGCTTCCAGGCCGGGCAGGCGCTGGCGTCCGATCCGGAGGTCACCGCCGTGCTGTGCGGCAACGACGACCTCGCCCTCGGCGTGATGCGCGCGATGCACGCCGCCGGGCGCACCATCCCGGGGGATGTCAGCGTCGTCGGATTCGACGACACCCCGGTATCTGAGTTCCTGACGCCGCCGCTCACCACGGTGCGCATGGACTTCGCCGAACTGGGCCGGGCCTGCTTCGCCATGCTCCTCGCGCGCACGGAGCAGAAGGTCGCCCTGCCCCGCCCGCGGCGGCTCGAGCCCGAACTGATCGTCAGGGAGAGCGCGGGACCTCCGCCAAAACGGCCAAAACCGCGCGGGTCCGGTCCGACCCGCGCGGCAGGCACTTGATGCACACCCCTAGGAAAGGAGCATCTCGTGATTGAGAAGATATACGCCCGACGTCGTGCACGTGCCGATGGACCCGAACGGAGAGCCGGCCGTGACCGGGCCAGACATGCCAGGGTCGGCCGCCACCGGGCGACAGCGGGCGTGGCAATCGCCGCCTGCGCCGGGCTGGCCGTCGCGGCCTGTTCGGGCACCCCCGCATCGTCGGGCGGCGGGTCCTCCTCGTCCGGCGTGGTGGACATCACCTGGCAGACCATGTGGTCGGGCAACACGCTGACGCTGCTCAGCCAGATGGTCAACAAGTTCAACGCCACCCACCCGGGCATCCACGTCACCGAGTCCAACATCCCGAGCGCGACCGGGGACGCCAAGCTGCTGAGCGAGATCGCGGCCGGCACCCCGCCGGACGTGTTCACCGAGTGGAACCCGGTGCTCGGGGAGTACGCGGCCGACGGCTCGATCCAGTCGTTCAAGCCGTACCTGACCGGCGCGTACGCGGGCCTGGAGAAGTGGCTGTACCCGATCGCGCTGCAGGGCGGCGAGTACAACGGGACGCTGTACGCCCTGCCGATGTCGATGAACTCCTGGGCGCTCTACTACAACAAGTCGATGCTGAGGGCGGCCGGGATCGCCTCGCCGCCCACCACGCTGGCGCAGCTTTACACCGACCAGGCCAAGGAGTGGAAGATCTCCGGCAGCAAGCTGGACCAGATCGGCTTCTACCCGCTCTACGAGTCGGCCGGCTCGCCCTTCGAGTACTTCGGCAGCTTCTTCGGCGCGGTCAACTGCTTCAGCTCGGCCGGTCAGTACGCCCTCGAGAACTGCGCCGGTGCCAAGTCCGAGGCGAACTTCTTCGCCCAGTACGACAAGTACCCGTACTCCAGCGTGGCCGGCATGGAGACCGCGTACGGCTCGGTGGCCGGCGGGGACGACGACGCGTTCGTCGCTGGCAAGGAGGGCTTCAACATGGACGGGCCGTGGGAGGGCGCGCAGAACATCCCGGTCACCAACAAGTCCATGGTCGGCAACTTCGGCGTCGTGCCGTTCCCGAACTCGGTGGGCGGGCCGAGCACGTTCGGCCAGGGCAACTTCAACATCATCCCGAAGGGCGCCGCGCACCCGAAGCAGGCGTTCGAGTTCATCGCGTGGCTGGCCGGCTACCAGAACGAGTCGTTCAACTCCCAGATCGACCCCAAGGGCGGCTGGATGCCGGCCTCGCCCACGGTGGTCTCGCAGCCGGCCTACAAGGCCTGGCTGAAGGCCAATCCATGGCTTGACGTGTTCGTCCAGCAGATGTCGAGCCCGCTCTCGGTCACGCCGAAGCTCACCAAGACCGAGTCGGAGTTCCTGACCGCCGAGGCGACGGCGGCGCAGGACATCGCCGAGCACAGCAAGACGCCGCAGCAGGCGCTGGTCTACATCGACCAGCAGGCCAACAGCGGCGCGGGCGGCTAAAGCGGCAGGAAGGGTAGAGGTAGGCATGCAGACGGCAACATCCCCGCCGATACGCGCGGGCCAGGCGGGCCGGGCGGCGCGGGTGGGCCGCGCGATCCGGTCGCCCCGGGCGCGCCGGCTCCGGCTCGGGCTGCTGTTCGTCAGCCCGTGGATCGTCGGCTACTGCGTGTTCTACCTCTACCCGTTCCTGGCAAGCCTCTATTACAGCTTCACCCGCTTCACCGGGATCGGGAACCCGGTCTTCGTCGGGACCAGCAACTACTCCGGGCTGCTGCACGACAGCATGTTCCACACCGCGGTCTTCAACACGCTCTACTACACGGCCATCG
>Ga0335073_10015067_pt1 | contig 10816 bp, 7 predicted proteins | sample Lox_Sample_22_FD_207093 | JGI IMG/M metagenome (GOLD analysis project Ga0335073, IMG submission 207093) | Soil microbial communities from Loxahatchee National Wildlife Refuge, Florida, United States - Lox_Sample_2.2 | ecosystem: Environmental > Terrestrial > Soil > Wetlands | place: USA: Florida...
GGGTCGGTGCTCAGCTTCAGGGATATCAGCCAGCGCTATGCTCTGGACCGCATGAAGGACGAGTTCGTCTCGACGGTCAGCCACGAATTGCGTACACCACTGACCTCGATTCGCGGCGCGCTGGGGCTGCTTTCGTCGGGCATGCTTGGGGTGATCAACGAAAAGGCCGCCAACCTGCTGCGCATTGCGCTCAGCAACTCGGAGCGGCTGGTCAGGCTGATCAACGACATTTTGGATCTGGAGCGCACCCAGAGCGGGCGCGAACCTCTCACCTTCCGTCCCATCCAGGTGGGCGAGATCGTGCGGCAGGCTATCGACGGGGTGCAGCCCATGGCTGACGAAGCGGGCGTGCTGCTGATTCACGACAAGACCCAGGTGGAGATCCTGGCGGACCCGGATCGTCTGCTGCAGGTGATTACGAACCTGCTGTCGAATGCGATCAAGTTCTCTCCGGCCAATTCGGCGATTTCCGTGATGCTGCGATCGGGGGCCAGCGGGGTAACGCTCTCAGTGATCGACCAGGGGCGCGGAATTCCAGCAGACAAGCTGGAAGCCATCTTCGGCCGGTTCCAGCAGGTGGATGCCTCCGACTCGCGCCAGAAGGGCGGCAGCGGTCTCGGGTTGGCAATTTGCCGGGCGATCGTGCTGCAACACAGCGGGCGGATCTGGGCGGAACGCAATCCGGTACGCGGATCGACGTTCAGGGTATTCCTTCCCTACCAGCCTGCCTCAGTGAAAGCTGAGGAGCCCGCCAGCAGTCCCACTATGCACGGCGCGGTACTGGTCGCCGATGCGAACGGCACGACTCGACCGCTGATCGCAGATCAACTGGCCAGATTTGGCTATCGGGTGGTTGAGGCATCCACAGTGGACCAGGCTGTAGCGGTGGCGCACGACGGAGTTTCGGCGATCGTGCTGGATACGACTCTCGATGGGATAAACGGATGGGAGATTCTGCCGATCTTGCGCCGCGAAGAACCCGAGGCGCGTACGCCCGTCGTACTGCTGGGTGTAGCCAACTCGCAGCAGCCTAACGATCAGAGTCACAAGGTCGACCGGCTGTTCCCTCGTCCCAACGACGACGGCTTGCTGAATGAGGTCGTCAAAGTCCTTTGTACTCTAGGCGAGCAGGCCCGGTTCCTGGTGGTCGAAGACGATCCCGATGTGGGCCAGGTGGTTGGCGAGATTTTCGCGAGGGATCACATCACGGTGCACGTTGCGCACACCCGCCAGAGCGCTCTCGACGAGTGCCTGTCATTCCAACCGCACCTGATCGTGCTCGATGTGGGCATGCCGAATGGCGACGCCTTCAACGTGGTAGATTGGCTTCGTCAGCATGAAGATTTGAATCGCGTGCCACTGGTGGCCTATTCTGCCCATGGACTCACGCAGGCCGAGCGCATGCAGTTGGTTCTTGGGTTGAGCCATTTCCTGGCGAAGGCCAGCGTGGAGCCGGAGCAGTTGGAAGCTCTGATCCTTACCATGCTGCGCAGTTCACAGGAAGCCGAGGAAAGCCTTCCGGAAGTTTCAGCCGGCCAAGGCTCCTAACCGAAGTTCGTCACGATTTGCGGGACGCAAAGATGTTTGATGTTTGTGGGATGGAAGGGAAAGAGTTAGCAAGTTCAACCGCGTGACGAACCTGGGTGAGGGTTTCGGGAGAAGTGCTTTCATGCATCGCATTCTTATTATTGACGACGAAGATGATATTCGTGAGGTAGCGGCTTTAAGCCTGGAAACAGTTGCAGGCTGGGAAGTGATGGTCGCGAGTTCCGGGGCGCAGGGGCTGGCACGGGCGGCGACCTATCAACCGGATGCCATCCTGCTGGACGTGATGATGCCCGGCATGGATGGACCGGCGACATTCCGGGAGTTGCAGAAGAATCCGGCTACTGCACATATTCCGGTGATGCTGCTGACGGCCAAGGTGCAGGCGACGGATCGCTCGCGATTCGCCGATCTCGGCGTGAGAGCCGTGCTGGTAAAACCCTTCGATCCCCTGACGCTTTCGCAGCAGGTCGCGGGGATTCTCGGCTGGAACTGAACCGCGATGGGCGAGAACGCGCCAGATCCGCTGGCAGAGGCAATGAATCGCCTGTGGGAGAAGCACCTGCGGCAGATGCAGGAGCGCGTGGCGATGCTTCGGCGCGCGGCCGAAAACCTGGCAAAGGGCACACTAAGCAGTGCGGAGCAACAGCAGGCTGCCGCTGAAGCGCATAAATTGGCAGGCGTCCTGGGCACATTCGGCCTGAAGGAAGGGACCGAACTGGCCCGGGAGGCCGAGGCCCTTTACGAAAGCTCGCTGGATCGAACCGGGGCATCCCGATTGACCGCAATTGGAGACCGGCTGCATGCGATGATGGATAGCCGAATCAGCGCACAGACCCCAGTTAGTCCGAAACAATTAGACTCATAAAGGTGATTCGCCAGGACCCATCTACGCGGCAACTCGATCTGAGCTTCGAGGAGCCGCAGGCTGCGCGGCGGGTGTGGTCCGTCCGCGAGCTGGTGGAGCAGATATGCGCGCAGGTGGAGCGGAAGTACAGCGATATTTGGGTGGAAGGCGAGATTTCAAACTGCCGTCCAGCGCCTTCTGGCCATCTGTATTTCACGCTGAAAGATGCTGACGCGCAGCTGCCGGTGGTGCTGTTTCGGCGGCAGGCAGTTCTGCTGCGATTCAGGCCGGAAGACGGCCTGCATGTTCTGGTGCGCGGCCGGGTGAGTGTGTACGCGCAGCGTGGCCAACTGCAGCTGATTGGCGAGGCCATCGAGCCGGTGGGTGCAGGATCGCTCCAGCTGGCTTTCGAACAGCTTAAGGAAAGGCTCAAGGCCGAAGGGCTATTTGAGGCAGCCCGCAAGCGTCCGTTGCCGGCCTTTCCGCGTTCGGTCGGCATCGTCACGTCGCCTGCGGGCGCTGTCATTCGCGATTTCCTGAACATTGCAGGACGCCGGCACGCCGGATTGAATGTGATCGTGTGCGCTGCGGCAGTGCAGGGCGAACAGGCAGCTGGTGAGATAGAGACAGCGCTGTCGCATCTGAATGCCAGTGGCCTCGTGGACTTGATTGTCGTCGCACGCGGAGGCGGGTCGCTCGAGGATCTGAGCGCATTCAATAGCGAGCGCGTGGCTCGCGCGATTGTCGGATCGAAGCTGCCGGTTGTCTCGGCAATCGGGCACGAAACAGATTTCACGATCGCTGACTTTGTCGCTGACCTGCGGGCGCCGACGCCTTCGGCCGCCGCGGAGTTAATTACAGAGGCGCAGCACCGCGTAGAAGAACGCGTTGCAACGCAATCAACCAGGTTGGAACGGGCTGTGCGGTTTCAAATGCTGCATGCGCGGCAGAAGATGGATCGTGTTCTATTGGATCGATCGGAGCGACGCATGGTGACTGTGCTTCACCGGCTCGGCCAGCGGCTGGATGACGTTGGCTTTCGGATGGAGAGCAATTTGACTGAGCTAATCCGGAGGCGCCAGCGTGAAACCGCGGCTCTGGCTTCGGATGTGCTGCATCACGAACCACGGCAGATGCTGGCGCGCATGCGCGAGCGGCTCACGGTGGGGAACACGCGCATGGAACGATCGCTGGAAAGAACGCTGCGCAGGTCGTCAGCTCGCGTGGAGTCGCTGGACGCACGGCTGCGCTCCTTGTCGCCGCTGGCGGTGCTCGATCGAGGATATGCGCTGGTGCTCGACGCGGAGGGAATGCTGATTCGGTCGACGAGTCAGCTGACGCCCGGCGACGCTTTGAGAACGCGTTTGAGCGACGGCGAATTCCGCAGCACGGTAGACGAGATTGGCACAACGAAGAAAAGCAAAAAGTGAGGCTATGACGAAGGCAACTGCACGAAAGCTGTTTGGAACGGATGGAATTCGCGGGATTGCCGGCGAATATCCGCTGGATGCGAGGACTATCAACGCCACGGGGCTTGCGCTCGGGCATTCGTTGCAAGAGAAGACTGCGCCGAGGGTTCTGCTGGGACGCGACACGCGCGAATCCAGCACATGGATTTCTGCGGTGATGGCTGCGGGGCTTCGCGAGGCCGGCGTTGACGTGGAAAGCGCGGGTGTGGTGCCAACTCCCGCGATCGCGTTTCTGGCTCGCACGCACGGGTTCGACGCGGGCGTGGTGATTTCCGCGTCGCACAATCCGTGGCGGGATAACGGCATCAAGCTCTTCGGCGCGGACGGTTTCAAGTTGCCGGATGCAGTGGAAGCAGGCATCGAGGATGAGATCCTGCGCCATGCCGAGAGCGCCAACGCACCGGATCCCGCAAGCCTTCCAGCGCTCGGCGACAACCTGAAACTGCGCAACGACTACATCCAGTTTCTGATCGACTGCGTTCCGGGCCTGCGACTTGCTGGGCTGCGGATTGTTGCCGATTGCGCCAATGGCGCGGCGGCGGCGGTTGCACCGGAACTCTTTGCGCGGCTAGGCGCGCGCATCCCCGGGGAGTTTGGGTTGCTGAATATCTCGCCGGACGGGCGGAATATCAACGATGGTTGCGGTGCGCTGCATCCACAGTGGGTTGCGGCAGAGGTCGAGAAACGCGGCGCGCAAATTGGCCTCACGTTTGACGGCGATGCGGACCGCTGCATGCTGGCCGGCGCTCATGGCAATGTGATCAACGGCGACGCAATACTGCTGATGGCGGCGCGCGACCTGCGAACGCGCGGCCTGCTCACGGGCGATATGGTGGTGGCGACGACCATGTCGAATATGGGTCTGGAATCGGCGCTGAAACACTCGGGCATTCGCATGCTCCGCGCGCCGGTGGGCGATCGCTACGTGCTCGAACAGATGCAACAGAACAACGCCGCCCTGGGCGGAGAGCAGTCGGGGCATATCCTGTTCCCTCACCTGGCAACCACCGGCGACGGTCTGCTGACGTCGCTTGTGGTGCTGGATCTGATGGCGCGCAGCGGCAAGAGCGTGGACGAGCTGACTGCAGATTTGAAGGTCTTCCCGCAGGTGATTGTGAATGTGAAGGTGCGCGAAAAGAGACCGCTCGATTCGCTTCCGGCGGTGATGGATCGCATTCACGAGGCGGAGGACGAATTGCAGGACACGGGGCGCGTTGTCATTCGCTATTCGGGGACCGAGGCGCTGGCGCGCGTCATGATCGAGGCAGAAAACGAGGAGACGATGCGGCGGCATGCGGAGGCAATTGCTTCCGCAATTCGTGACGAGCTTGGGGCCTAGAGATCGCGCCAGTTGGGACCGAAGCCGAGATCGGCGACCAGCGGCACGTTGAGTTTGACCACGCCCTCCATTTCGGCGCGGACGAGATCTTCGACTTCCCTGCTCTCATTTTCAGGGACCTCGAAGAGAAGCTCATCGTGCACCTGGAGCACCATGCGCGTCTTGAGTTTGCGCTCAGCGAGTTGGCGGTCGAGCGCGATCATGGCCAGCTTGATCAGGTCGGCCGCTGTACCCTGCAATGGGGTGTTCACTGCGGTGCGCTCTGCGAAACCGCGGGCATTGGGATTGCGGCTGGTAATGTCGGGGATGGGGCGGACGCGGCCAAACATTGTTCGCACCGCACCCTCCCGGCGAGTCTCTTCCAGAGTTTTTTCGATGAAGGCTTTCACCCCCTGGTAGCGGGTGAAGTAGCGATCGATGTATGCGCGGGCCTCGGATTGCGGAATGCCCAACTGCGCTGCGAGTCCAAACGGAGAGATGCCGTACACAATCCCAAAATTGACGGCCTTGGCGCGATTGCGCGTCTCCTTGTCCATCGTGTCAGCAGGAACGCCGAAGACTTCGCTGGCCGTCAGGGTGTGAATGTCGTCGTTCTGCTGATAGGCGCGAAGGAGAAGCGGATCGCCGCTGAAATGCGCGAGAAGACGCAGCTCGATCTGCGAGTAGTCGGCAGAAAGAAGTCTGGTGCCCGGAGCGGCCACGAACGCGGCGCGGATCTGGCGGCCGAGTTCGGTGCGAATGGGAATATTCTGCAGGTTGGGGTTGATGGAAGAGAGACGTCCGGTTGAGGTGGCCGCGGACTGGAATGTGGTGTGTACGCGGGAATCGGAATCGGCCAACATCGGCAGTGAATCGACATAGGTGGACTTCAGTTTGGAGAGATGGCGAAACTCAAGCACCAGCCGAGGAACTTCGTGGCTTTCCGCCAGTCCTTCCAGCACATCCTGCGCCGTCGAGATCGTCTTGCCCTTGCCGTACTTCACGGGGATTGGCAAGCCCAGGTCTTTGAAGAGCACCTCGCCGAGTTGTTTAGGGGAGTTGATGTTGAAGCGGCGGCCAGCCAGGGAGAAGATCTTCTCTCCCACGCGTTGGAGTTCTGCGGCGAATTGCCTGGACAGACTGTCGAGCACTCCCAGATCGATCCGGACCCCCTTTTTCTCCATGCGGTAGAGAACGGGTGCGAGCGGCAGATCAATTTCCTCGTAGACGCGTGATACTTTGCTGCGTCCCACTTCATCGCGCAAGTCGGCGACCAGCGCCAGTGTGACGGCCGCAGCGGCGGCCAGAGACGTGGGTGCCGTTTGATTTTGGCGGGCGGCTACGTCGGCAAGCGTGTGAGTGGTGTGAGTGGGGTTGAGCGCGTAGGACAGCAGCATACCATCGTCAACTCGGCCCTTAAGATCTACGTTTAGTCCGCAAAGAACATGCAACGCCAGCTTCAGATCGTGGACACGCTTCGGTACCGACGCATCTTCGAAGAGTTTTTTTAGCTCGGGGGTCAGGGAGAGGCAAAGGCCTTTGCCCGGTTCTGCGCTGACACCGACGCTGGACTCGGTTTTTTTCTCGGCCTCCTCAACGACATCGAGCAGCGAGAGCGTTTGGGGCACGGCCAGCTCTTCCGATTCGCTTTCTGTTTCCTTCGGCTCCTCTGCGGCCAGTGCAAATGCGAATCCGTTTTTCCGCGCGGCAGCATAGAAATCGCCGGCCTGCTCGTCGGTAGCCTTGTCGATCAGTTCGAGAACAGGGGCGGAGGCGGACGGCGCAAGCTCGCGCAACATGGAAGTAAACTCAAGTTCGCTGAAGAGCGCGCGGCAGGCTTCGAGGTCGGGCTCCTGGGTTTGCATGGCCGTCAGATCGAGGGGCAGCGGGACGCGGCAGTCGATGGTGACCAGTTCTTTCGAGAGCAGCACGGCTTCGCGATTCTGCTCCAGCGATTCGCGATAGCTTTTGCGCTTCACCTCTGCGGCACGATCGAGAACCGCCTCCACGGTTCCAAATTCCACGATGAGGTCGACGCTGCCCTTGTCGCCGATACCGGGTGCGCCGGGGATGTTGTCGATGTTGTCGCCCCGCAAAGCCATCACGTCGACAACCCGCTCGGGCGGAACGCCAAGCACCTCTTTGACCTTCGCGGCGTCGAGAATCAGGTTGTCCTTCTGCGGGTTCAGCACCTTCACATGCGTCGAAACGAGCTGCATCATGTCCTTATCGCCGGAGACAATCAAGACCTCATGACCCTGTTCGGCGGCTTCGCGCGCCAGCGTGCCGATCACGTCGTCGGCCTCGAAGCCCTGGACTTCGAGGATGGGGATCCGTAAAGCTTCGAGAGAACGCCGGATAAACGGAACCTGGCGGCGCAGATCGTCGGGCATGGACTCGCGCTTTGCCTTGTAGCCCTCATAGCTGACTTCTTCGAAGGCCTGCAACTTCGAATTCCATTTGCGGAGTGTGCCGATATCTTTCGCCCGCTCGTCGCGAAATACCGCGCCGCTGGGGTCGAAGACTGCGGCGAAATACTTCGGCGAAAAATCCTGCCGCAGTTTGCGGATCATGTTCACGAAAACGTAAGTCGCCGCAGTAGGCAAACCGGATCGCGTAGACATGGGGCGGCTGCGCTGCATGGCGTGGTATGCGCGGAAGATGAACGACATCGCGTCGAGAAGAAAGACGGGAGGCTTGACTTGATTCGGCTCGGTATCTGGCACGGTGACGAGTTTATCAGTGGAGATGAGGTTGACTCGAACCGGTCGCGCCGAGCGAAGTGCATAACCGATCTTCGATACGATTGTTCTCGTCGAAATGGGCGTTCTACTGGGGCGGGAATCCCATCTGACTCACCAGGGTCTGGAATCGCGGATCGCTCCGAAGGCTGTCTACCCTGGGGTCTGCCTTGATGTCGGAAAGATTGAGGCTTCGCTCTCGCAGGGCCTGGTTGAGAAAGGCAAATGCCATGTCTTTCTGGCCAAGACCAGCAGAGACGGTCGCCATTGTGTACGACGAATCAGGGGCACCCTTTAACTTTCGCTCCAAGTCGCGAAGGATCTTCTCGCCCTCAACTTTTTTCCCGCCAGCGGAATAAGCCTGTGCCAACCCTACAGCGACATCTGGATTACCGGATATCTCTATCGCTTTCTGATACTCAGAAATCGCCTCCTGGAATTTGCCCGTGCCTTGATAGGCGACACCGAGGTTATAGTGAAGGGACCAGTCGTTGGGATCCAAGAGCAGCGCTCTCTTGCTCGCCTCAATCAGGTCGGGATAATCCCGGAGGGCGTAATAAACCCCTACTTCCGTCCTAGTCGAGCCGATACCAAAGTCCAATTGGTCGATCTTTGCAAGCTCGGCGAGGGCCTCGTCTCTCCGGCCAAGAAGGGCGAGGAAACTGGCGCGAGACTCATGTGCGCAACTGTAGCTCGGCGCCAGATTGATGGCGCGGTTGAACTCGCGATCGGCAGCCTCCCAATCCCAGTCAAAGTCCGCCTTCAGCACGGCAAGCGTGTCGTGGGCTTCGCCAACGCTGTCGTCCAGTTCGAGCGCCTTGTCTAAAGCCTGTGTGGCAGACCGGTAGGCCACATCCCGCTTCAAAACTCCGGCAAACGCCGAGTAGAGGTAAGTATTGGCGAGGCCCGCATAAGCTTGAGCGAAATTCGGGTCGGTTTGGATTGCCTCTTCGAAATATTGCTGAGCCTTCTTGAGCGAATCGGGTTTTGTGTACCCGTTATCGAAGTAAAAGCGCCCCTTAAGATAGCTGTCGTAGGCAGCCGGGTTCACCGCGTGCGGCCGGCGAAGCCGCGCCTCCTGAGTGGCGCTGAGTTTCGCCCGTACCTGCTGAGCAATTACCCGACTAACTTCTCTTTGCAGATTCAGGACGCCGTTGAGGGGGCGTTCGTACTCTTCGCCCCACAAATGACGATCGGCAGGTCCGTCGAGGAGCTGAACGGTCACGCGAACGTTGTTGTTTTCGCGGATGACAGATCCCTCGAGGATGGCATCCACGCCAAGTTCGCTCGCAATCTCAGGAAGATGTTTTTTCGTTCCTTTGTAGCCCATCACCGATGTGTGGGAGATGACCCGCAACGATTCGATCCGGGAAAGTTCGGTAATCAGCTCTTCGGTCATGCCATCCGCAAAATAATCCTGCGACGAATCTCCGGAGAGATTCTGAAGGGGAATCACGGCGATCGAACGGATTACGTGTGGCTGCCCGGCGAAATGCTGCCAGGCGAGCCAAGCCACCCCGACAACGAGAAGCAATCCGGAAAACACTGCAGCGGTGCGTATCCAGAGACCGCGTGAATGGGTCTCGCTACCAATTCGGGGAATGGCGTCGCTTTCTGTAGACGGCGCACACGGCTTGGGCTCATTCTCGTGCGATTCCTCGTCTAGACCAGGAGGTTCTTCCAGTGGTTGTATAGGCGAAATAAACCGATATCCCATTCCAGGGATAGTTTCCACAAAGCGCGGTTTCTGGGAATCGTCGTTCAGGACCTGCCGGATCTTGCGGATGGCAGTGTTAATTCCGTTGTCTACATCCACGAAAACGTCTTTACCCCAGATTTGGTCGGCAATGGCCTCCCGGCTTACGACTTTGCCGCGCTCCCGAATCAGGATGAGCAGCACCTGCAGCGGAATGCGTTCGAGCCTCACCGTTCGCAGCCCGCGACGAAGCTCAAATGCCGAGGCATTCAGCTCACAGTCGGCGAAGCGGATCAACTTCTCTGGGATGACGACACCGGTTACAGCCATGGCGGCTCCAAACTCGAGTGCAAGACATTCTAGCGCGATTCCAGCGACGGTGTGCGAACAATTGCTTTTCCTGCATCGATTTGCAGGTACATGCTCAATACAGACGCAATACAGGCCGGCTCCATTGACCCCGACGAACAGCTGTGGAACTATCGGCGCGTTCGCTCCGAATTACGGCAAGAAGAATGTGAGCAATGGAGGCCTGAATGCCCAAGTACCTGATCGAACGAGAAGTTCCCGGTGCGGGAGACCTGACGCGCGATGAGCTGAAGTCGATCTGTCAAGTCTCGTGCCGAGTGTTGTCCAAGCTCGGATCCGAAATCCAATGGGTCGAAAGTTACGTCACCGGAGACAAGATTTACTGCATTTACCGGGCTCCGAGTGACGCCTTGATCAGAGAGCACGCAACCCTCGGCGGGTTCCCGGCAAATCGGATCTCCGTCATCGCAACGGTGATCGATCCGACGACCGCAGAGGCATAACCGGACCGTTTCGCGCGAGTTTAAAAGAATTCAAAATTTCCCAAAAGGAGACGTATATGACACGCAAAGCAGGATGGAATTCATCTGCATCACTCGGCATCGGATTGGTAGTGCTTCTCGTTGCCGTGGGTTCTCCCCACACCGCCCGAGGTCAACAGAACACGCAAAGCCAGCCCGACAAGCTCGTGGAGATCGTTCGCAATGCCACACAGCAATACCAGAATGTCGCCAACCTTCCTAAAAGCTATGCTCCTGCCCTCGGGTGCGTCAGCGGCCCAGACCACGGCGCAATGGGCGTCCACTATGTCGACGGCAGTCTGATTAATGGAGGGACTCTGCTCAGCGGCCAAAACCTCGACCCCACGAGACCGCAAGCCATCATCTATGC
>Ga0335073_10015068_pt1 | contig 10816 bp, 11 predicted proteins | sample Lox_Sample_22_FD_207093 | JGI IMG/M metagenome (GOLD analysis project Ga0335073, IMG submission 207093) | Soil microbial communities from Loxahatchee National Wildlife Refuge, Florida, United States - Lox_Sample_2.2 | ecosystem: Environmental > Terrestrial > Soil > Wetlands | place: USA...
CACCAAACCGAAGTGTGACCATCTTTTGCATCCTACTCCATTGCATATCAAGAATGTCAGAGAGAATACATTTACCTAACTTTGAACTCCTTAAACCATAAATAAATCTAGAAACACTATCACATCACGCGGCTATCTCAGTCCATGTCTCTTCAACCTCATGTACTTCCTCTTTACTAAACTCGTAGAGTTGCTAACTCCGAGCAATTGGAACAGATCCGTGCAATTGGCTTGTCCCCCAAAGAAAGCCAACACCTGCGAAAGCGTGAGGTTCGATGGTAGAACCATATCCGGAACCGTGAACTTTGCGAGGGCAGCGAATGAATTCGTGTCGTTGGCGCAGTCGGGAAATATCTCGGCCAAGGAGAAGGGAGAGAGCAGCGTTGTCGAGGCAGCAGAAGCGGTGAGCGTCGCGGTGACTACGGCCGTTGCGGTGACTATACCGTTATCTGTTGTCGATGAAGACGAGGACAAAGACGTAGCGGTAGTTGTATTGTCGGCGAAGTCGAGCGTGACGGTTGGCTCAACCGTTGTCACGACGGTGACAACCACAACTCCCGTGTCGGTTGCCGGCGTAGTGCTATCGTCTAGGAGAATCAGAGATGAGATGAGGCAAATGCAATACCTGTTTGACTCGCGGTGACATTTACGGCGGTTGTAAACGCGGCGCGTTTATTGTAGTATCCTCCAGTTGACGTAGAGGTCACAGTGGTCGCGGGTGAACTCGCCGTCTCGGGCGGTGCAGAAACAAATCCAGCGATACCACCAAATCCCGAGAACACAGATGCTGTGGACACCAAATTCGAAACAAAAATTTGAGATCCCACAAGTCCGCCAAACGCACCTGCCCCTTGAATCGGAGATTCCGTAGGAACAAGGTCGGTAGCAGGAACCGGATCGGTGGTAGAATCTGGAGACGCAATAACAGTGACGATGGACGTTGCAGTGATAAAGACGGTAGAGGTTGATGGATTAGCTTGGACAACACCAACGACTCCGCCAAACGCGTTTGCTCCACCGATAGTAACTATGGCCCCCGCCGTAGGCGCGCTTTCGGCGATAACTTGTCCTGCTTGTCCGCCAAATTGGCCTCCGTTGAGACTGACTGTGACGGACAAATCGGTCGCAGTGGTAGTGGTGATGGGATCTGCACTCGGCGTGAGAATCTCGACGTCCGTGACGGTGACGGTGACGGTACCAGTGGGAGTCGATGTCGTGGAGATGATGTCCGTGCCGGTTTCAGTAGAGTTATCCGTGACGAGTCCTGTCGGTAGAGTTATTCCGGTACTAGTGAGCGTTGATGTGACATCCGGGATGGCAGAGAGATTGAGAGTTCCGATGATGGTTTGTAGATCCAGCGAAGTTGTCGTTGTGCCATCAACTTGCCTTGCATATAAAGAAGGGACAGCCAACGCAGAAACATAAACCGCTTGTCCGGCACCCAAAAGAACTATCCCAAAAGAACCTTTCATTCTGTATAACGATCGAAGCGAAACGAAGACGAATTAAGACGAGTCCGAACCAGCGGAAAAGAAGCGAAAAATTTGGTTGTGAAAGAAAGGAGGCGCAGCGGTCAAGTTGTGTCTATGAGGAAGGAAAAAAAAGAAGTGTGATGAGGATATATCCAGAATATATTCCTCGCGCCATGGTCGCTTTGCTTTCACACCCCTGACGGTGGGGGCTGCCCCTGAGGAACAGTGATTGAGGTGGCAAGTAAAGGGGCAGTGCTACGGTTGTATCCCCTTCATGGTGCTCGGCGAGATGTTTCAGATGGCTTTAAGGTTTGTTCCTGACCCTAGGACGTATGATTTTTTAGTCAGAGTCGCATTGTCGACGAATCCCTTTTACAACGCCGCCGCGTTTCATCTCGCGCTCGGTGGCGGCCCGAGCACGGACAAGGTCTGGTCAGAAGGATGTGCTCTTCGTTGGCCGATCTTGATCTACAACGTATCCACAAAACTTTGGGGCGAGAGAAACACCACCCTTGGGGATGGATGCACTGCCCCAGGCACCGCGGCCTTCGTTCAAGCCCAAGGTCGTAGTTCTGTATGAGCATCTTTTCAAGGTATCCCGGCGGTACTAGTCAATGACCCTAACGTGGACCAGGACTTTGTTGCCGAAGAAGGCCCCTTCTCATATAATGAGCTGTTCCTGCTGCAGCCACGGCCTGCAGAGTTGGCTGCCATCCTTGCCACCCTGGATGGAAACGATTTCTCGAGTATTCATAACACGACACAACAACTGTTCGAACAAGCAGTCAAAGCTCTGCAGGCTGGCGATCCGTCGAAAATCGACAATGTGCTGGTGGTAGGCATTTCGATGGGGATTACGCTAAGCTTGTAGACTATGAGAGTGTTTTTGAACGCGCTGCTGCAACGAAGATACCATAACTTCAGCTCAGACATTATATTGCTCATGACCGGGCTAGGAAAAGTCGACCAGGTGTTTGGGGTAAGTCTGTCTTCCCGAACCCAAAACTGACAACAGGCTTTTGTCAACTGTCTGGATCAATTGATATCCTCCGGTGAATCAGGTATTGTTGGATAATATTCTCTCTGACCGCAGACCAAGTCCGATCGGATGCTGTACGACTGGCTCTCACAGTGGTCTGCGGATCCTATCAGTCCTCACTCCTGTCGTATTTCATGTACAATGACATCTTCACCTCCCTCGTTACATACATCTCCTCCGCCACCTCGTCATCAGAAATTCTACGCGCATCTGTCCTGTTGGCTCTTCTGTCCACTTACAACAAACACGAAACCTCAAATCCTTATCAAAGTCGCTTGCGAGACTTTATCAATGAAGATGTGATGGACAAAATCATAGAGTGCGTGGGAACAGTCTCCAAGTCTTCTCGAGAAAAGTACACTTCAATCCAGGATGACGCAGTAGAAGGTTTGCTCGGGGGTGTAACGAAAATTGTTGGAGGTTACGTGCCGTTTGGCCTTGCTTCCCGACTCGGTTTAAGCGGCTCTAAAACACCAACTCCACCGGCAATCGAAGATGTTGACGATGCTCTCGCCAGATTGTACATCTCAATGTGTTCGTTATTAATGATAGACCGGATCCGGAGATTGCGATTCTTTTAATGTCGTATGAGTTTTCTCATGCGAATAAGGCGTTCTCGCTTTCCTTGATTCGGTCGAAACCGGGCCCGGAAACGCCGTTCGGATTGTTCCTTTCACTGACCTCCTACCTTACTACTCAACAATCACGATCATTACGCGCAACCTTGTACTCTCGACTAGCGCTCCTGACTATACGAAATCTCATCGATGATTCGTCTCTTATGGCACTTTTGCAACACGAGGATACCAAATCTCGAATACGGATATGTAGACAACGTCAACCACTCTTGCCCGCGGTCTCGGGAGAACGGAAATTAGTAGAAGGAGTTCTCGACGTTTGTATCTCCGGGATTGATCATAATCTTCGTCGACGGATGGATGTGGAGTTTTATCTGTAAATCTCATTGTGATAAGTCTGATTACTAGTCTGCTTCTTGCGATGGTGTCTAAAATCATTCAGTACAACAGACGCACTCGTCTACGCCTAACCTACCATTGGCATGAATTATGGAGAAGTCTCCTTGGACTCTTGAAATTCCTCGCTGCAAAATCGGAAGATCTGACAGACTCCAACAACATCCACGAATTAGCCATCAACCTCGTCGATCTCCTAGCCGCAGCGCTTGCTGGCGGTGAAACCTTTCTTCCTGGAGCCACAGAATACGATGACCTCTTCTACAAGTTAGTTCAAGCATCTTCTGCTCTCGAGAAGTTTTCCCAAATTTGTACTTGCAATTTCACTAGTCTCGCTTATGTGTTAGACTTTGGAAAACGGCCTACCGCTGGAATGACAACGTTACTGAGCGTGTGCAAACACTATCAGTCTCTTTTAACGGAACATCAAAAGACTTCCAAATCGCGACATCTCTCTTCGGAGGAAGTCACCAAAGTAATAAAGGAGGGATACGATAGCATTCAACTTGTTCCGTCTTCACCACAAGTCACATCTCCCCATGGGGATGGACCGGCCACGACCCTCAGCTCTGACAGCGGTGGGGGCAGATACAAAGAAGCGGAATATAGAGGTATACTCAAGAAGATTTGGCGAATATGTATCGCAGATGGGACTGTACTATTGGAACGGACGAATGGCGTTTAGGCAGGATTCAGATTTCGGATTTCAAAATTCCAAGTTTGAGGGCACCGCAATGCAGTATGCTTTCAATTTGAGATACCAATCATTTCGTTATTTCGCATTTCCAATAGCTACACGCAGAAACAGGGATTTGCGGTATCATATTTTTATTTATGATCGCTATCACTTTTTCTCTCTCTGTTTGATTAACTACCGGGTTGGACAACGTGGCTATGCTCTGTGGATGAGAATTGGGCAAACGAGGGAGAGGCCCGTGCAGGGGCGCCACAGTTGCGGCGTGATTCAGCTCCGAACACCCCCAATTTCAGCGAGTAAAGACGCGGATCATCGGGCACGGAGTCGAGGGTCAACGTGGGCAAACATGGAAACGGGGTTTTGCGACCGCTCGGATCGCTTTAGCGACTTCAATTGGATTGACAAGTTTTGCATTATGCAGGTTTAAGGGGAGCGGGATGCCATTAAATTCGTCCCGATCACCTGTGGTTGATATGTTGGAAGCGGTCTGTGCGGCTGGTGAAATTTTTAAGGTTTGGGGGCGACAATGACGAATATCCTCATTCTTGTCGCGATTACTGATGGGATATCGGGAGGTGTCCGGAGGGTAATGTGACTCTGCGGAAATTGCGCGGTTCAGTGACAGAACCTCGTATAAAATTGGTCTGTACGCTCAAATGACCAGTCACAAAAGTCCGGTGAGACCTCCAAGACAATAAAAATATATTTCGTGACCCTGATTCTTGTTGTTCGTATTGTACCGGCTTCATCGGAAAATATAATTTCACAACCAGCGAATTGGTCTCATTAGCTCACCTAATGATTACGGGGGCGAATCAGATTGCACCGTTTAGCCCCTTGCGTCTTTGTGTGGGCAGTGTACCCGTGCGTCCACGCAACACCAGATCGACGGTCCTCTAAAACTTTAAGTCGGCGTGCATGCAAATGTATTTGTAATTTTAATTTCCCGACATGTAAAAGCCACCTGGCCCTGCAGGCGGTTAAGTTTGGCGTTGAACGCATCCCACTGCCGGTTTTATGGGGGTGCTTTTGCGCCTATTGCTTCTTAAAAGAAAATAACAGGGTTTGTTGATTTCTGTCCCCACAGACCTGGAATTGTGATCACGGGATGGCAAGTAGATGAAATTACTATTGAATTGCATTGCGATGTGGGCAATGCCTTGGAGTTTATAAAAAACTTGGTCAAGGAGGCTTACCGCTGTCGGGCCGCATCTCGATCGTCGTATATAAGCCACACATCTCCTCTCACATCCAGTCCTCCACAAGCACATTTCGCATTCACCCCATCACATCGACTCCTGACGTCAACAAATATTTTGCTCTTCAAAAGAACAATGGTTGCCTTCGACGCTAAATCTTTTAAAGAGATGTTGGGCACCCTTCGAAAGAAGATGGTTCTCAGCTCCTTCGTCGCATGTCAGAAGTGTTACACCCCCGTTGCTCCCGGCGAGCCGTGCTGGAACTGTGGAACCATGAACTGATTTCTGAACTTGAAATGACGTATTTCCCTCGGTCACCAAAGCCGGCTAATGTGATCCAGGTCATTGATATATCTTTACGTCGTCAAAGTTATCTGTTATCATCGTTTTCGTCATTTCTTAGCTGGGCAGGAACCGGTAGCTATATTGGTATTGAGTGAGCGTTTGAGTCAGTTGGATATCGGATAGACAAGTTCGGTAATTGCAGGTTTCGGACACCGGCGCCAGGCCTCTGGGCACTTTCTTTGGAGGATGATGTTTCAATATATAATACCAAAATACCTATTTCAAAGGTTCTAACGGTGCTGTTGCCTCATCCAGATTCTGTCGGGAAATCTCTCGAAGAGGCAATTATGACTTTGTCCCCCTAGGAGTCTGTTATATTCTGGGTCAAATGACCTCATCTCGGCTGCGACGTATGAATTAATTGTTCCTGAAGATCTACTATACCCCTTTGGGCTGGTTCGGTTTATTAATTATTTCCAATCTACCTGCCCCGGGTCGAATAATCCCTGTGAGTGGTCCAAGGAAGTATATTTGCAGGATCGATGCAGCTTGCATGCATATACCTCCGAGGGACAAATCTGATAGGACGAAGTTTGTGCTCCGCCACGTGTTCCTGAACCTAAAAGACAAAGGAACTCCGTCTATTTCGAAACAAGGTTGTGCCGCATGAGACAACCGCACCAAGACTCAGAGATCACAATCCTTTGTCTCCTTTGTTCTGGGATCACGTAGGTTGATCCATACGCGGCCAGAGAGTGTGCCGATATAGAACTCGGACCATATTCGCGCCATGGGGATCAATCCGCAGATCCCGCCAAAAACCTACTTCGTCGCATTCCGTCTGCGGAAACCTTAGCGAAACGTGCATCTGCGTGCAGCTGAGTGGCGATAACAGCCTCGGTAATTAGATTTTGATAATGTTGGTAACGCGCAAGGTTGAGAAGTACACTTCAAAAACCTCTAACCTCACAATTTGCATCTCACCGAATCCGCCGCCGATCTAACACAGACCTCCTCTCGCATGTAACACCTCCACAATAAGCTCTTAGAATTCTGCCGTCCACGTTGCTGTTCGTCACCACGCGGTCGGACGGACGAATTGAGTGACATGACCGGGCATTGGTAAGCTGAAAATGAATTTCAAGGTTTAGGTTGGCGGGATCTGCTTAAGGTTTGAAGGAGGGGTCATGCAGTTCTTGAAAACTATAAAACTTAGGCATTATTTCTCGATCCAGGAAGTTTTACGGTCGGCACTGACATTCGACCCTTGAGTATTTATAAATAGCAGCCCCTTCCTGTTAATCTAAATTTGTCGACATCGAAAAGTTCTATAATTGGAACCAGCTGTCACCAGAAGACTCCCGAGAGTCAATAGCATATTGTCTGGAGATCTTTAACCACCATTGCGACCTTCTGAACAAAGAAAGCTAATGAACGAGCGTACTGGCCCGTGCTTATCAAGTAGTGGTTCATCATGTAGGCTTAGCCACCGCAGCAGCTTCAGGAGGCCCAAAGTGTTTCAGACATAAATAGGTCGAGTTTCGTCCCAAAAAAAGACCAAACAAAAAGCGCGAAAACACAAGAAGCCTCAAGGCGAAGAAGACAGTCGTTCCATACAATCGTTCAGCCACAATCGTTAACACCTCAAAACTATTTCGGGATGGATATGAAACACCAAATTGGCTCCTTTTATCGCGGAATGAAACGCTTTCCTGCTCGCATCGGGGGGTTGGTCAACCTCAACACTGACGGATTGGTGATGTGTTCTAATTGCTACTATTATACCAAAGTCGGCGAAAACTGCTGGCAATGTGGAAATAGTTGCTAAACAGGTAAAAACGTCCTTTAAAAACGCGCTAATTTCAAGAGCGCGTCTGGCGGATGTCCCCGACAACATACATTCTTTTGTTTCGATCGTTCGTAGGCATTTTATGTTGGGGCAGGAAGGGTAGCGGAAGGAGTTTTATGGGGTTTTATGTTTTTGGAGTAAGGTACGGGGGATATTTTAGTGAAATCAAAAATAATTTCGGGCCTACCGACGGTGAAGTTCATGGGTGAAGATCCGGGTTTTTGGTTGTGATTTAACGCGCTGCCGTGACCAGTCGCGACTTTCGAGGATTGGACGCTTCTGATTGGCTGGGGAATCGGGAACGAGCCGTGCACAGCCAGTGGCGTCGGAAATGTTAAAGTCCCAAGCTTCTCGAGTTTCAAACTACAGCACTTGTTTTCTACAGATAGAAAAGTTATGAAGAAGCTGTTGGTTCTACATTAATCGTTCAAAGCACGGGCCAGCAATGGCAGAGATATAAGAAGTGATGCTAGTGATTTTGAAAAAAATTTCCGGCAATAAAGCGGAGGGACCATGGGCTTTGACGGTATTAATCCAGAATCGTAAGTCCAATTTTAGGCAGTCGAAAATGAGGGAAAAAAACCATCTCTCATCCACCGAATAAGGGAATTATTATTTGATGAGAATTGCAGCATAACGTCTAGTGGTACGTATAATTCCACAGAAGATATTTTTTGCTTATACTGTAAAAACTGGAGAAGTTGTTCAGATTTGGGAATTTGGGCCTTCGCTAGTGTGCAGGGTGGGAGCCAAGTTTCTGCACCCAACCCAAAAATCAAGCCACCTTTTTTCCCTCTCGCTTGCACCCTCTGCATCCGGACCGCCTTTCGAAAAAACATAGGGGGCTAAGCCAAAGTCGCAACCCACACATATCAGTGCCCTGCCCTACACACCACCCCCCTTCCTACATCTCCCGCACAGCAGATAGGAGAAATAAATCCAATTTCCGATGGATGGACAGACTAAAATATCGTCGCCGCCATACCACCATAATCCTTCCGACAGCCGGCCCGCTCATTTCACCCCCATTCGCCCCGATCATTCAAGTTCGCTAGACCTGCCCGGCAGTGATGGCTACGAGTCAAACCGCTCGCCGACAGCGTCGACGCCTATGAATGACTCTGGAAATTCTAAACGAAGAAAAGTCAATCATGGTACCACACTCCCGAAAGGTTTTTAGAGCGAAAACGTGGGGCTAATACTTTGTACAGCTTGTTTGTATTGCCGACGGTCTCATATGACTTGTGATTCTAATCGCCCCTGCGCACGATGCGTCAAGCGCAATATAGGACATTTATGCCACGATGAAGTCAAAGACAAACATAGAGAAAACGGAACCGAATCAACCAGCCAGTCGCCTGCTGTCGAACCCACCTCACCAGAACAGATGTCCCACATAGACGCAGAGATCAAAACCGGTAACGACTTTTGCATACATGGCGCTAAAGTTGATAGAAGGAGCAGTAGCAAATACATCGAATCCATCGAATCCACCGAAATCTCGTCCGAATCCAACACCACCCCCGCTTCAACCTACCTCAAATGAAACATTTGACTTTCTCAACTTGTCATGGCAATCTTATCCGTATCTCCAAGCCCCCTACACCTTTGCCTCGGATGTCATTGGAAACGAATTTTCCGTCTTGAACGATTTCATGACCCTTGGAGACGATCTCCACGAACCCAGCTTTGAGAGTTCCCTAAACGACCCAATCGGTGGTCTCATTCAAGGCACAGGTTATAATAACGACTCCTCATTCGGCAATCCTACGAATGGCAACTCTCTCATGCCTCATCAAGGTGCCGAAAGATCAATGATGTTTGATCCCAATCACCCTGTCGCTCCGACCCCCAATCCCAATGGAAATAATGGGGGTAATCGGGAAGCCGAGGTCGCGAAAGAACATTATCTGCTTACGGCTGCTGATCCGGCCGGAGAAGTTTCTCCGGAGGAACGGCTGAAGCAAGTTATCAACGCCAAAGTCGATGCAGGCATTCTCAAACCGTTTAATTACGTGAAGGGATATGCCCGGCTGCAAAAGTACATGGAAATCCAGTATACTCGATTCTAGAATTATGACTAAGTTTTAGTATGTCTCATATGGCCCGTCAACGTATTCTTCGGACACTTGGTGTGTTCAGACCGACTTTCCGCAATATCTCCCAGAACCTCAAGGATGTCGATCTCGTCCTTGTGGAAGAATATTTTGAACGACTACTACTGGATTACGACCGCGTGTTCACTTCTATGGCTATCCCCGCCTGTCTGTGGAGACGGACTGGAGAAATCTATCGTGGTAACAAAGAATTTGCAGCCCTTATCAACGTCAATCTGGAGGAATTACGAGACGTACTCTTCTGCTTTGCGAGCTCCTCTAATTTCAGGGCCGCCTTGCAATCTACGAGTTGATGGCGGAAGACTCCGTCATCAACTATTGGGAAAAGTACGGCAACATCGCCTTTGACAACGGTCAAAAGGCCGTCCTGACGAGCTGTCTTCTCAAGAATCCCGACACTGCAAATTCACCGACCTCACCCAGCGGCCGTGCTGGTGTAATCAATTGCTGTTTCTCCTTTACCATCCGCCGAGATAAATATAATATGTAACACTCTCCTGCCCGAAGACCTGAACTGACGATGTCTAGCCCCAGCTGTATCGTGGGCAACTTTATTCCTATTGATATGTCAGAATAATGGACAAGCTCATCTACTTTCTTTGTATAACTCGAATAAAACCAGGATTGGGTCGGACGTGGGTACTCGGATTGGGGAGTAATTCGGAACGGATCGAAGGAGGAATTTGTTACCTTGGAGTGTAAAATTTTGTCTAGGAATTCAACTGTGTCTGTATTTATTCCATGCAAGTAAATATATCTGTTTCTATCATTGTCTTCGCAGTGACCTTACGTCCTCATTCTCAAAACGGTGAATCCTGCCGATCGTCCGGGATTCTGCACGCCGCACGGACCCCCGCATGCCTAATACTGCATTTGGCAGGCCAGGCGGTGATCCTCTTCCACTATACACGCCGGTCGTCTTCCATCATGGGAGACACCGAGGAACCGATATCTCCGTTAAGCACTGAGACGATGCCAAAGACCACTCCTCGTTCGCCGTATGTGGAAGACGAGACGGACGAGGAATTCCGTCCTGACACCCCACCGAGCGACGTGGCCCGGGATGAACGGATTTGTCGAATCTGTTTCTCTGGACCAGAGGAAGTAGACAGTCAAGGGAAGCTCATATCCCCGTGTAAATGCCGGTAAGTCCACCCGATGTCCCAAGTGATACTGAACGAGAC
>Ga0335073_10015069_pt1 | contig 10816 bp, 5 predicted proteins | sample Lox_Sample_22_FD_207093 | JGI IMG/M metagenome (GOLD analysis project Ga0335073, IMG submission 207093) | Soil microbial communities from Loxahatchee National Wildlife Refuge, Florida, United States - Lox_Sample_2.2 | ecosystem: Environmental > Terrestrial > Soil > Wetlands | place: USA: Florida...
CGCGGCGGCCCCAGATCCTTCGCGCGCACCAGCAGCACGCTCAGGATGACAAATGATTATTACACCAACTGCGCGACCGCGTCCTTTCGCTCGCAAACTGCGGCGATCCCTGCTTCCAGCACATCCAGCGCTTCATCCATCTCCTCGTTCGTGATCACCAGCGGAACGAGGACGCGGATGACGTTTCCGTACGAACCGGCGGTGATCGTGATCAACCCATGCTCGTAGCAATACTGCGTGATTCTCTTCGTCTCGTCGGCTGCCGGAGCTTTCGTTTCCTGCGATTGCACGAGTTCAATCGCCTGCATGGCGCCGAGACCGCGGAGATCGCCGATGATGGGCCAACGCTGTTGCCATTCGCGGGCGCGACGCTGGAAGCGCTCACCGAGTTCATTGGCGCGAGCAAGCAAATTCTCGCGCTCGAACACATCGAGGACGGCCAATGCTGCCGCACACGAAAGCGGATTGCCCGCGAAAGTGCCTCCCAGACCACCGGGACCCGGTGCGTCCATGATCTCGGCGCGGCCGGTGACGGCACCTAGCGGCAATCCCCCGCCGAGCGATTTCGCCGTCACAATGAGGTCAGGCTCGATGCCGTATCGTTCACAAGCGAACAACGCACCTGTGCGTCCGAAACCCGATTGCACTTCGTCGGCAATAAAGAGGATGCCGTGCCTGTGGCATAGATCCACGAGAACCTTGAAATAATCCGGCGGAGGAACGACGAAGCCGCCCTCGCCCAGAACGGGTTCGGCAATCACGGCCGCAACTTCTTCGTTCGCGACCACGCGCTTAAACGTATCTTCGAGATGCCGGGCACAGTAGAGATCGCATAACGGATACTTCAGCGAATACGAACAGCGGTAGCAATAGGCAAACGGAACGCGGTACACTTCGCTCGGAAATGGCGCGAATCCGGCTTTGTAGGGATGCGTCTTGCTGGTGAGGGCCAGCGTCATCATGGTGCGCCCGTGAAACGCGTCTTCGAAAGCAATGATTGCGCTGCGTTTCGTGTAGGTGCGAGCGATCTTGACCGCGTTTTCGACCGCTTCGGCCCCGCTGTTCACAAAAATCGTTTTCTTCGCGAATTTGCCCGGTGTGATTTCGTTCATCCGCTCGGCGAGACGGACGTAGCTCTCATACGGCGTCACTTGCACGCAGGTGTGTAGGAAATGATCGAGTTGACCTTTCACTGCGTCGAGGACTTCGTCGCGTCGATGACCAACATTAAGACACCCAATGCCTCCGGCAAAATCGAGGTAACGATTGCCATCGACGTCTTCGAGCCATGCGTCTTTCGCCTTGGCCACATAAATCGGCGTGCCATGAGAAAGCCCGCGCGGCACGGCTTTCGCGCGGCGCTCGTGGAGCGATTTCGATTTCGGGCCCGGGATGGGTGTGCGCAGTTGAATAGTGGACATCGTGGTCTCGTGGTTGCGATTCGATTTCTTTCGCCCCTGCGGGGCTAGGTCGTTCTGCCCTTCAAAGACCCACAGCTTGCGCTGTGCGCTGCATTCTGTCGCCGCTTCGCGGCTGGATTCGCTCGCAAAAACTGACAACCGGGCACTGGCAACTGCAGTTCAGTACCAGCCGATTGGCGCTTCATTCAAATTGATATGCACCTGCTTGGTTTCGAGATACTCCTCGATGCCCCACGGCCCGAGCTCGCGGCCGAAGCCGGATTGCTTGAATCCGCCCCAGGGCGCTTCGACATACGTCGGCTGCATATGGTTTACCCACACGATGCCTGCACGCAAGCCTTTCACCACGCGCATCGCCTTGAAAATGTCGCGCGTCCAGACGGCAGCAGCCAAGCCATAAGGAGAATCGTTGGCAATTTTCAGTGCATCTTTTTCATCTTCGAACGGAATCAGCGCAGCGACGGGCCCGAAGATTTCTTCTCGCGCGATGCGAGCGGAGTTCGCGACGTCGTAGAAAATTGTCGGCTGAACGTAGTAACCCTTCGCAATTTTCTCCGGACGCCCGCCGCCGGAAGCCAGTTTGGCTTCTCTCTTGCCGATCGCGAGATATTCATTCACGCGCTCGAATTGTTCCTTGCTGACCAGCGGGCCCATTTTTGTTTCGCGTTCGAGCGGAGGGCCGAGTTTGATAGTCTTGGCTTTCTCCGTCATTGCTTCGACAAAATGTTTGTAGATCGATTTTTGCACCAGAATGCGGCTTCCCGCCGAACAGACTTCGCCTTGATTGATGAACACGCCGAACAGTGCCCCATCGATGGCTGCCTCGAAATCAGCGTCGGCGAAGAAAATGTTGGGTGATTTGCCGCCGAGTTCCAGCGTGACCCGCTTCACCGTGTCAGCGGCTTGTTTGACGATGATCTTTCCCACCGCGGGGCTGCCGGTGAAAGCGATTTTGTTTACATCGGGATGCTGAACGATGGGTGCGCCGCAGGTTTCACCGAAGCCGGTCACAACGTTCACGACTCCCGGCGGCAATCCACAGTCGGCGAAATATTTTGCCAATTCGAGTACCGTGATCGGAGTTTGCTCGGCGGGCTTGAGAATGCAAGTGCAGCCAGCGGCAATCGCAGGCGCCAGCTTCCATGCCGCCATGAGCAGCGGATAATTCCATGGGATGATTTGCCCGGCAACGCCCACAGGTTCTTTCAAAGAAAGGGATAGCGCATTATCGGGTACCGGATTCACCGAGCCCGTAATCTTGGTCGCGAGTCCACCGTAATATTCGAAGCAGGTCGCGACATCGTTCAAATCGAATTCGGCTTCAACGATCGGCTTGCCCGTGTTGCGGCATTCCAGTTCAGCGAGTGCGGGAAGGTTCTGGCGAACTTTCTCGGTGAGACGAAACAGGACGCGACCACGTTCTTGTGCCGTCGTCGTTGCCCATGGGCCGTCTTCAAACGCGGCTTTGGCTGCGGCAACGGCGCGGTTCACGTCATCGGCGTTGCTGTCGGGAACCTGCGCGATCACTTCTTCCGTCGACGGATCGTAGACCGGAAAAGTCTTGCCCGATTGGCTCCCGACCCATTCGCCGTTAATGAACATTTGGTAGGTCTTGACTTCGGTTTGAACCCCGCTGGGCATCGTGGCCCCTCCTGCTTCTGTTTTCCCTTAACGGACTTGGTTCGTTTCGTGCGCCAGCCCAGGACTCAGGTCCTGGTCTAGAATGTGTCGGCCCTGCGTGGTTTTTCTGCGGCCGTACACGAAAAAGAAAAAGGCGGCCAGTCCAATAAAGAACACGGTTCCGCCGACCATCCACAATTCATATTTCCAAAGCGACGTGATCTGCTGCGCCGGGAAAAATACGAGAGCGATGCCGAGAATCGTCGTAAGCAAACCGCTGCTTCCTGCTGCAAACATTGCTCCACGGCCGTATTGACCTTGAGGCGTCGTTTCGGTCAGAGCAAATTTCACCAGCGCACCAAACATATACAAGAATGGAACGAGCTGCAGCACGACCGCAAGCGAGAGTAGCTTTTGAAACGTCTCCTGCACGCCGGCGCCAACAAAATTCAAAATCACCAAAACTGCGGACACGATCCCTTGGACGATTAACGCCGCATACGGTGTGGCATAGCGTGGATGAATCTTCCCAAGCCACGACGGCATATAAGAATCGAGTCCGGCGACAAAAGGAATACGCGCCGAGCCGCCCATCCACGCGGAACCTATGCCGGCGACAGACACGCTGAGCAGGAGCGCGAAGGGAATCGCAATCCAGTTCAGCCCGACCTGCGCGGCCATGTGGGTGAGCGCCTGCACGATGCCCTGCAGCACATTCACATCTTTTCCGATCGCGATCAGCAAAGTAAGCGTCACGCCAACATAGAGCGCGCCCGAGAGCACTCCGCCTAGAGCGACCGCACCCGGAAGCGTTCGCTGCGGATCTTTGATTTCGTCGCCCATCACAGAGGCGAGCTCAAGCCCGACCAGACCGAAGCAGATCACGCCAAACGAATTCAAAACAAACTTCGGATTGGAGGGGATTTTGAAATCCGCGGCCGTCATCGTCGTGCCGAAGCGCGACCAGATCACAATGCCAAGCCCGATCAGCAAGCCCGCGGCAATGAACGTGCCGATTGCTCCCAGGTTGTTGATCCATTTTCCGACGCCAAGGCCCAAGATGTTGAACAGCGTCAGCAAAGCCAAAAGCGCGAGGGACGCAACCGAAGCGAACAACTTGTTATCGGCCAGCGCGTGATGGGACGGCCCAAGCACGTAGACCGAAATGCCGACGAAATACAGCATGACCGTCGGGATATACAGCATGTTGTTCGTCCAGTAGCACCAGCCCGAAAGAAATCCGTGGAAGTCGCCGAAAACTTCTTTGGCCCAAAGATACACCCCACCTTCGCCGGGATAACGATGGGCAAGTTCGATCACAGCAATGCCTTGGGGCCAAAAAAAAAGCAGAAGTGAAATGATCCAGAGCCAGATCGTTACGCCGCCATTCGCCGCGATCGACGGAACCACATTGAGATTGAAGACGGCGACAACGAATAGCAGCACCAGATCTCTGCGCCCGAGAGCACGGATCAGGTGGGGTTGCGCTTCGGATTGTGAAGTCGTAGACAAGATGAGGTCGTTAATCGTCAGTTGTCGGTTGCCGGAGTTCGCAGAACAGCCGACGACCGCGGACCGACGACCACTGTCTTTTAATGTGCGACTTCCGCCGGCACACCAGCGCCGCGCTCCTGTTGCGCCTTGGCCAGCGATTCGGCGATATCGTCGAACGCGGCAAGATGCTTGTCGATATCAGCGTCGGTGTGTTGGACCGAGATCGTCCACTGCTCATCCCACCAGTAGGGCTGAGCCATGACGCCGCGGTTCACCATGCCGAACCAGTAATGACGCCACAGATCGACATCAATCGTGGTCCAGTCGCGGTAATTGACGATTTCCTTCGGATACAGCATCAACGCGCCGTTGGCTCCGGCGTGCGCGACGTAAGCCTGCAGGCCGACTTTCGCGATGATCTTGCGATAGCCGTCGGCGAGTTTCTGGCTGAGCTTGTCCACGTGCGTGTAATTCGCGCGCGTGAGCACGTGACGGAAGGTTGCCAGACCCGCCGCCATCGACACCGGATTCGTGTTGTACGTGCCACCGTGGAACACCTTGTGCTGCGAGATGAGATCCATCGCGGATTTGTGCGCGCCAAAGGCCGCAAGCGGCAAACCGCCGCCGATCGACTTGGCCAGGCAGATCATGTCGGGCGTGACGCCGAAATATTCGCTGGCACCACCCCATCCGAGTTTCGCACCAGTCTTGACTTCGTCGAAGATGAGCAAGGCGCCATTGTTATCGCAGATCTCGCGCAGGCCTTCGAGGAAACCGCGCTGCGGCAGGCAAAGGCCGACATTCATCAGGATTGGTTCAAGAATGATTGCCGCAACCTCACCGGGATTCTCTTTGAAGCGTCGCTCGACGGTATTCAGATCGTTGAACGTGGCGATCAGAACGTTGGCGATGGCAGATTTCGGCACGCCCAGGCCGCCAGGAACCGCCGCCGGATTGTGCACGTCACCGAAATCCGGCGCATGTGGCTTCACGCTGACCAGCGCGCTATCGTGCAGACCGTGATACGCACCTTCAAATTTCACGATCTTGTCGCGCCCGGTCGCGGCGCGGGCAAGACGAATCGTGTGCATCGTGGCTTCCGTACCGCTGTTGCCGAAGCGGCACATCTCGACCGGAAAGCGATTGCAGATCTCTTCCGCCAGTTCCCATTCCATGTCGTGGGGCATGCCGAACATGGTTCCCGTGGAAAGGCGTTTTTCGACCGCCTTCATGACCGCAGGATGGCAGTGCCCGGCCATCAGGGCGCCGAAACATAGATTGTGGTCGATATACTCGTTGCCATCGAGATCGTGGAATTTGCTCCCGCTCGCTTCTTTCACAAAAATCGGCCAGGGATCATAGGCGCGGTAATTGCTCGCTACGCCGAGAGGAATGCGCTTAAGATTTTTCTTGTGGGCTTCAGCGGATTTTGGAGTCCGCCGCTCGAACGTGCTCAGTTCTTTCTGCAGATCGGGGTACATCGAATTGCTCCAAGAGACTCAAGCCCGCGCGATTGGCGGGCTATTAGATTGCCGGGGAGTGGAAACTCCCCGGGTTGGTACCTTCCACTTTACTCGTTTCCTAGAAGTAAAACTTCAAGGCAAACTGCACCAGGCGCGGATCCTGTGCTTCGGTGATCTTTCCGAACTCGGTCGGGCCATCGCTAAAGTTTCCGTCCGGGTTATAGAAATTCGTGTGATTGAAGATGTTAAAGATCTCCGCGCGGAACTGGAAATATTTGTCCTCCGTCAGAGAAATCTTCTTATGAATAGCAAAGTCGAAGTCATCGAGCCCCGGCCCGCAGCAGATCGAACGCTGTGTCCCGTTGTTGAACTGGCCGTTCGGCGGATCGGCAAAATCGTTGGGATTAAACCAGAAGCCGCCACTGGTTTTCGGATTCTGCTTCTGAAATGGCTGGACGAGACTCGGTGCTTCTGTTCCTAGAAAGAATTGACTGGCGATAAGCTCGGTATCGTCTTCCGTATTCAGACGAATGGGAAACCCACTCTGGAATTGCGTGATACCGGAAACCGCCCAATCTCCAATCAGTTTGCCCAGAGCACCATCGTGCTTGCGTACCGGAATCTCCCAGTCGTAGCTAATCACAAACCGCTGGGCGGAATTGAAGAGCGACAGGGCACGGCTGGCGCGGTAATTGAATGGATCGAGCGTTTCTTCGAATGTTGATCCGTCGTCAATGGATTTGCTGAATGTGTAGGCGGCCTGGAATTGCAACCCATGCGAGAAGCGTTTCTCGAGCATTGCCTCGAGAGCGTTGTACGCGGAACTGGCGATGGTATCTTCGGCAAAGATGCTGGAGAAAATCGGAATGCCATCCAGCGGACAACCGGTGTTTAGCGTGAATGGCGCGCCGGTGGGATTGCAGTTCGGCGAAGAATACGGGCGGAGACCGACGAGATTCAGCGCCGGGTTTCCTGGTCCATACTGAGCGACCGGACCGTAAGGCATGTGAAGCGTAAAACCAGCCGGTATGCTGTTGGCAGGCAGGATCCAGTCGCTATCCTCGATAGTCGGGCCGCAGCCGTAGGCAGTGCTGAGCGCGTCCGGCGTTCCGCCGTTCTGACTCAAGTAATACTGGGAGATGTTGTACATATCCAGACAGGTCTGCGGATCGGACGGGTTGATGTCATGCGACGCCAGCAGCCGATGGCCTTGCGATCCAACATATCCAACCTGCAGCATGAGATCCTTCGCGAGTTCGTGCTGGATGGTGAGGTTGTATTGGGCCGTATATTGCGTCCGCAAATGCGGCTGGAACTCACCGTAGAGTAGCAGTGGACGGAACAGCGAGTAGTCGACCGGCTGGCCTTTTGTCGGCGTCAGAATCCCATCGAATGGATTCGGCGCGATGGAACCGCCCGCCTGATAAACAAACGGCGTGTTGAAGAACGTATCGTAGATGTACGAACTGCCACCGAACGGTGGTTCGGCTCCGAACTGCGCCATCACAAGTTCTTCGATTGGGTTATAGAAAAGCCCCCAACCTGCGCGGATGCTGGTTTTACCGGAATTGCCGGGACTCCATGCCAATCCAATGCGCGGCGCAAATGCTTTGTAGTACGTGCTTGTCATGCCCGCGGGAATGCCCTTATCACCAGGCACCACGAGCCCGGTTGGCGTTACTCCTACCGCATTGCAGTCGGAGCTAGTCACGCCGAAATAGCTTTCACTCAAGCTAGACAGCCCGCATGGATATACAGTTGAGTTTTGCCCCGGCCGAAAGGTTTCTACGTGCCCGGCGATATCAGTTGGGGGCGTGTCCAATTCCCACCGCAAGCCGTAGTTCAAAGTAACGTTGGGTTTGATTTTCCAGCTATCCTGGGCAAACGGATAAACCGAGGTGCCGCGCACGTCCTCTCGCTGACCGGATCCCTGTCCATAGGTATCGGCCAAGCCGAGAAGAAATTCCGCATAGTTGTCTCCGTCGCCGGGAATAATAGCGTTTGGGCCGGAGTTGTCGAATGAATAGGAGCCGTTGATGTCATAGTAGTAATACTGGTCAAAACGTTGGCGCCGGATGTCGACTCCGAACTTAAGGGTGTGCGTCCCTTTGACCCACGTTAGATTATCCGACCATTGAAAGCTATTACCCACCTGCGGAAGAATGCCTTCCGAGTTGTTCCCCATAATCGCGCCGCCGCCGATGCTGATGAAGGGAACGCCTGTCAGAGTGGTCGGAAGGCCGGGGGTGATTCCGGCCTTCCCAGCCGGAATTCCCGAGCCTGAGATGAGCTGGTTTATGGCGCTCGAATCCGACGTGCCCGTGAAGCAGTACGGCGCCGCCGCGGCCGAGCTACACGAAGACGTCACCGCGCCGGTGGTTTGTGGCTTGAGGAAGCCAAGCTGTCCCTCGCGCATGTAGGTAAAGTGCGCTTCATTCACAATCGAGTTCGTGATGGTCCAGTCGTGCGTGAGGTTCCACTGCTGGAAACGGTTGTTATTGAAATTGCCGAATCCCGGAACGTTAGCCCCAGCTTGTTCAAACTGATTGAACGGCTCAAGCTGGCGCAGATCGTTAAAGTAGTAATAGGCAGTGAACTGTTGTTTGTCGTTGATCCGGTGATCGAAGCGGACCGTGAACTGATCTTCATTGTCTGTGCTGACCGGAATGGTCACGCTCGCACCGGGAATGTAGTTCATCAGATTCGCCGCAACAGGGTCCTGGCACGCAGAGGGGATCGTGCCATTCGGAAACACAGTCGACCAGTCGATCAGGCCGGTAGTTGGATCCGTCGGAAGGTTCGCGATACCGCCGGCAGGAAGCCCCAATGCAGCATCGCAGCCTGAACGGCCATCCAGAGCGCTAGCAACGAAAGAGTTGCTGATCCCTCCTCCACCGGCAAATCCGCCGACGCCTGAAAAATCTCCCGTGCGTTCCGCCACTGTCGGCACATTCACTTGCTGACCGGTAATCCCTTCGCGAACCCTGCGTCCTTCGTAAGAAACGAAGTAGAAAGTGCGGTCCTTGAGAATCGGGCCGCCGAGCGTGCCGCCGTACTGATTCTGATTCCACTGCGGACGTCCCGCGATGTCGAAGTAATTCTTCGCATCCAAAACCGTATTGCGGAAGTATTCGTAAATGTCCCCGTGCAGAGCATTCGTACCCGATTTCGTAATCACATTCACCACTGAACCGGAGTTGCGCCCATATTCGGCGTCAAACGTATTGGTCAGGACCCGAAACTCTTCCACGCTGTCGGGGGTTGGCTGTACGGTTGGCAGATTCACGAACTGATCGTTGGCGTCGCCTCCATTTACGCTGAAGTTATTGGCGCGAGTCCGCCCGCCATTCACGGAGACAGATCCCGTATCCTGCGAACCGTAAAATAAACTGCCGTTGCCGTTACCAAGCTGCGCTTGTACGCCGGGCTGGAGCTGAAGGAACTGATACGTATCTCGCGAGTTCAGTGGCAGTTCGTTGACGGAGCGGTCATTGATGACGGCTCCCAGTTGCGTACTGGTGGTATCGACTTGCGGAGCTTCCGAAGTGACGTCGACCACTTCCTGCGTGCCGCCGATCTGCAGCACGGAGTTCAAAGTCACGACCTGGTTCACGTCGACTATGACGTTCTTTTGTACGTTCTTCTTGAATCCGGTAAGTTCAAAACTCGCCTCGTAGGTTGCAGGAGCGACGTTGACGAACGTGTAGTCACCCGTGTCATTGCTCTGTGCTTCCCGGCTCACACCTGTTGCCTGGTTGGTGAGCGTGATCTTCACGCCAGAGAGCACGGCGCCCGAGGGATCGGATATGCGGCCAAGAATACGCCCCGTCGCACCCTGTGCGACCAGTAGCGTGGGCAGAGCCAGGAAAACGGCGACAACCGGGCACAGCAGATTCCAGCGGACTCGCGCTGACGGCATGGAACCTCCAATGGGTTCTCGTGAGAGTTGGAAATGATTCCTTATGAAGCCCCAGAAAAATTGCCTGTGCCGGGAAATGAACCGCTTGTATCCGCAAACAACCTTGCTATAATCCCGCAAGGTTAGAGAAGTGGGGCGGGGGCTGTCAAGAATAAAAAAATGGGGCGCACGGATCGGAAATTTCTATCGGCGTGTCCCGATTATACGTGAAGAATGATGAAGCCTGCGAAGGCCGAACCTTACTTGAAAATCGGAGATGTAGCAAAAAAGATTGGAGTGTCACCCTCGGTGATTCGCTCGTGGGAAAGCCTTGGGTTGACTCGGCCGCTGCGCAGCGAGAGCAAGTATCGTCTGTATACGGCTGAAGATCTGAAGCTGCTGAAGCGGGCGCGATTCCTGCGCAAGGTGCGCGGGCTCAACGCCGCCGCGATCGTGCAGTTGCTTAGAAAAGAAGGCAAATCGCGCCCTGCGCGCGACGGACACGTGGGAGCGATCGGAGCGCAGCTGCGTCGATTGCGGGAGCGGCGAAAGCTGTCTTTGGCGGAGGTAGCCGGGGCCGTGGGAATTTCCGTAGGTTTTCTGAGTGCGCTCGAACGCTCGCAGATGAGCGGCTCCGTCGGCACTCTGCGCAAGCTGGCCCGCTTTTATAAAACGAACATCCTGGACTTCTTTGAAGCCAGCGGAAGCAGTAGCCGGCACGTGCGCCCGGCTCAACGAAAAATCCTAAAAGCCGGGGATGGGGTACAAATGGAGTTGCTGGCCTGGGGCAACACCGTCATGGAGCCGCATTTGTTTCGCATCAAGCCGGATGCCGGTAGCGGCGAGTCGTATGCGCATGAAGGTGAGGAGTTCATTTATGTTTTGCGCGGCGAACTGGAGATCGCTCTCGATGGCGAGCA
>Ga0335073_10015070_pt1 | contig 10816 bp, 10 predicted proteins | sample Lox_Sample_22_FD_207093 | JGI IMG/M metagenome (GOLD analysis project Ga0335073, IMG submission 207093) | Soil microbial communities from Loxahatchee National Wildlife Refuge, Florida, United States - Lox_Sample_2.2 | ecosystem: Environmental > Terrestrial > Soil > Wetlands | place: USA...
TGCCCGCTCGTTCGGGAATGACGCCGCGATCGAATGCGGCCGCGTCTGAAAGGGCTTCGCTGTCTAAAGACGCATCGACAGTTCGACGTCGTCGGCGAATGGCACGGATTTGTAGCCGCTCCCAGGCGAGCGTATGCGCTCGAGGTAGTCGGGGCTCATGTCCGCGTTGTCGGCGACGATCAAGGCGCCGGGTTTGAGCCGGCTCTCGACCAGGCTCAGAATCTCGGGATAGAGCGCCTTGGCGCCGTCGAGCAGGACGAGATCGATCGTTTCGGGGAGATGGACGCTCAGGGTCTTGAGCGCGTCGCCCTCGCGGATTTCGACGAGATCAATGAGACCGCCGGCCGTCAGGTTTTCGCGGGCGCGAGCGGCCTTCGATGGCTCGAACTCCGTGGTGATGAGCCTGCCGCCTCCATTGTCGCGCAGCGCCGCGGCGAGGTGCAGGGTCGAAATGCCGAACGACGTCCCGAACTCGACGATGCTGCGCGCCTTGGAGCTCCGCGCCAGCATGTAGAGGAGTGCGCCAGTCTCGCGCGAGACGGGCAGCGGAAGATTCTTCAGGCGCCCGTAGAACTCGACGTAGTCCGTCTTGCTCCGCCTCATGCGCGCCTCCTCTTCATCGGAGAGATCGGCCGCAGCGGCGACCGTCTCCGGCTCGGCCGCATCGGCCTCTTCGAACAGGCGATTGAGCAGGTCCGCGAGTGGGGCGGCGGTCAGGGTCGTCATGCAGAGTCTCCCGTCTGGGGTTGAGCGCGTTGTGAGATGGCGTTAGAAATACGACGAATTCGTCACATTTTCTATTCGCATTGCTGGCCCTTCCCGTGACTGATCGCCAAACAGCCCAGATTTCCTCGCGAAAACGGCCGAAGCAGGCCCGCTCGACCGAGCTCGTCGCCGCGATTCTGGAGGCTGCGGCTCAGGTTTTGGCGATGGAGGGCGCGCAGCGCTTCACCACGGCGCGGGTGGCCGAGAAGGCGGGCGTCAGCGTCGGTTCGCTCTATCAGTATTTCCCCAATAAGGCGGCCATCCTCTTTAAGCTCCAGAGCGACGAATGGCGCAGGACGTCCGACCTGCTGCGCGACATCCTCGCGAACGCTGAAAGACCGCCGGTCGAGCGGCTGCGCGCGCTCGTCCACGCCTTCATCCGTTCGGAATGCGACGAAGCCGCGATGCGGGTCGCGCTCAACGACGCCGCCCCACTCTATCGCGATGCGCCTGAGGCGCGGGAAGCGAGGGCGTCGGGAGGCCAAACGGTCCGAGCCTTCATGGCCGAGGCGCTCCCACAGGCGCCGGAATCGACGCGCGCATTGGCCGGCGAGCTGATCACCACGACGCTGAGCCAACTGGGGAAACGCTATTCGGAAAGTCCTCGGAGCCCTGCGGAGATCGAGGCTTACGCCGACGCCATGGCTGACATGTTTTGCGCCTACCTCGAGCGCCTCGCGAATGGCTGACATAAATCCCCGGTCATGAGACCATCCAGCCGCCGGGAGAAGCGCCCGGCTCAGCGAGAAGGCGATCGCGATGTCCCACGATGACGGCGAACGCGCTCAAGGGCATGATCATGCCGCTCATGATCACAGTCATGCTCACGGAGGCGCGCACGTCTACCCGCCCGCGAGCTTCGGCAGAGCTTTCGCGATCGGCATCGCTCTCAACCTCGGCTTCGTCGTCATCGAAGTTCTCTACGGCTTGATCGGCAATTCGGTGTCATTGCTCGCCGACGCCGGACACAATCTCGGCGACGTCCTTGGCCTCGGCGTCGCCTGGCTGGGCAGCGTGCTCGCGAAGCGCGCGCCGACCGCCCGCTTCACTTACGGCATGCGCGGCTCCTCGATCCTCGCCGCGCTGTTCAACGCCGTTTTTCTCTTGGTGACGGTCGGCGGGCTCTCGTGGGAGGCCATTCGGCGGCTCGGATCGCCCGAGCCGGTCGCGGGCAAGACGATGATGGCGGTTGCCGGCGTAGGCATCCTCGTCAACGCCGTGACGGCGTGGCTGTTCGCGTCAGGCCGCAAGGACGACATCAACCTCAAAGGCGCGTTCCTGCACATGGCGTCGGACGCGCTGGTGTCTGTCGGCGTCGTCGCGGCCGGGCTTCTGATCCTGCTGACGGGCTGGCTCGTGATCGATCCGCTCATGAGCCTCGTCATCAACGGCGTGATCGTGTGGGGCACGTGGGGGCTCTTGCGCGAGTCCGTCGGCATGTCGATGGCCGCGGTCCCGGCGCAAATCGATCCTGCGGCGGTGCGGAGTCTCCTTGTCGGCCGGACCGGCGTCGTCGCCGCGCACGACCTGCATATCTGGGCGATGAGCACGACGGAAAATGCGCTCACCTGCCACCTGATCATGCCCGATGGGCATCCGGGCGACGCCTTCCTGCATGAGCTTGCTCATGATCTCGCCCGGCGGTTCAAGATCATTCATACGACTGTGCAAATCGAGACCGATCCGCAGATGGCCTGCGCGCTCGCGCCGGACGAGGTGGTTTAATCTCTTACAATCCGCCCTAATCGTCGCGGTCCTGGATCGACGACGTCGGCCTCGTGTCGACCCCGGGACCGGCGCCGGCCGGCAAGGTTGGACGCGCAGGATTGGCGGGTTCGCCAATGGGGGCGGGCGGCAGGGCGCCGTCGAGTCCCACGCCCGGCCCGGGTGACGCGTCCGGCGGAGGCGAAGCATCCCCGGGAGGCGGGGGGGCGGCGGGGGCGTCCGGCGCGCTCAAATGCGCAGTGTCGAGCGGCTCGTCGATGTTGGGCGCGGGCGGCAGTCCATCCGGCGCCGCGGGCGCGGGTAGAAGGTCGGGCGCCGGCGTCGGCTTGCAGATGCGTCGCGGACCGATATCGGTCGAGCCGTGATTGGCGAGATCGAGATGAATGTGGTTGTAGTGGAACACATCGGCGCCTGGCCCCAGGACGGTGGTGAAATACTGGCAGGCGCCCGCGTGCGCCTCGTGCAGGAAGGCGGCTTCCTGCGTGTCCGCGTTCTTCCAGTCGTGGACGAAGTCGATTTTTCGGCCGTCGGCGAGGGTGAAGCCCGCGACGTCGACCGCGTTGCCGAAAGCATGCTCGGAAAGTCGCTCGCCGGCCATGTTGTCGATCGACCGGCAGCTATAGGCGCCGAAAACATTGACCGTCGCGACCCTTTGCCCGAAGCGGGCCTGAGCGTCGGGCTCGACGATGGCGTTGAGCCAAGCTTCCAGCGCCGGGATCATCGGGCAGTCGATGGTCAGCGTCTTGTCGACCGCGACCGCGCCATTGTCGAGCGCCGAGACCTTCAGCGGACGCGTCATGCCGCAGGCGCCTGGGCCGTCGATCTCGGGAGCGGCGACGATGCTGTCGGAAAGGGTGACCTGCTCGCGGGCGAAGCAGGCGTTTTCGGCCTGGGTTCGCCAGATCGGCCGCTCAGGGCGGCCGAGGAATCCGCAGCTCGTCAGACACAGAGCCGCGAAAGCCGCAAGCGCCTGAGGCGGAACGCAACGCGCCATGGCGCGAAACTTGAGCCTATCGGCTTAAGAATCGCTGAACCATGGCGCGTTAAGATTCGCTCAACCATGGGGTGAGGCCGCGCGCCATCTCGTCGCCGCACTTTGCCCGCAAGGAAGCTCCGTTATGGGCTGCCGGCAGCGGAATTGGCGGATCGCAGCGTTGGGACTCGCCTTCGCCCTGACGGCAACGGCGCCGGCTCTCGCGCATCCGCACGTCTGGGTCACGGTCAAGAGTGAGATCGCGTTCACGCCCGACGGCAAGGTTTCGGCGGTGATTCACGACTGGGTGTTCGACGAGATGTATTCATCCTTCGCCACCCAGGGCCTCGCGCCGCCCGGCAAACTTGTTACAAAAGCACAGTTCGCCCCGCTGGCGAAGGAGAACGCCGGCAGCCTCGCCGAAATCGGTTATTTCACCACGCTGAAAATCGCCGGCAAAGCGGTCGATTTCGGCTCGGTCACCGACTACTGGATGCAGGAGCGGCCCGACCATCTGGTCGAGTTCCATGTCACCCTGCCGCTGAAGACCCCAACGCCCGTGACCAAGTTCCTCACCCTGCGTGTGGCCGACCCGGAGTTTTTCATCGACTTCGAATTTGACGACAAGGACCCGGTGACGCTCGTTTCGGCGCCGGCGGGATGCAAGGCCACGGTCGCCAAGCCAAAGCCGCTTGAGGCGAGCGACAAGCAGAAACTGACCGAGTCCTTCTTCACCAACCTCGCGCCGGGAACCAATTTCGGCTTCAAGATGGCGAGCGCCGCCATCGTCGCGTGCCCATGACGAAACGCCCAATCGTAACGATCAGCCTTGGATGCGCGGCCTGGGGCGCCTCGGCCGCGACCGCGCTGGCGCAACTCGCCCACCGGCCGTTCGCAGTCGCCGGCGGAGAGAGCGGAGGCGGAGCGACAGGCGGCCTGACCGGCTGGCTCATGGCCGAGCAGTCCTGGCTCACGCACCTCATCGCGGCCAAGGTGCACGCGCTGCACGGGCAGCCCGCTGCCGCTTGGGGACTCGTCGGCCTCGGGCTCGCCTATGGCGTCGTTCACGCTGCGGGCCCCGGACACGGCAAGGCGGTCCTCGCCTCTTACATGCTCGCCAATGAAACGTCGCTCAAACGCGGCGCGACGATGGCGCTGGCGGCGGCCCTGCTTCAGGCGCTGATCGCGATAGCGCTCGTGGGCGCGGCCGGCTTCGTTTTCCGAGCGACCGCTTCTGAGATGAATCAGGCCGCCAATTGGATCGCGCTCGCAAGCTATTGCAGCGTCGCTGTCATTGGCGTTTGGCTGGTGTGGCGAAAGGGCGGGGCGCTCTTCGCGGCCCTGAGCCAGTATGCCGATCGCCGCCGCGCGGTAGATTCGGCGCCGGCTTATGCGAGCGTCGCGTGGCGGCAGCCGGCGTTCAGCCTCGCGACGGCGACCTACCGGGCCGGGCCGCCCGGCGCCGCGGAAGGACCCGCAGATGCATGCGGACACATGCACGCGCCCGACCCGGCTCAGCTCAACGGACCATTCTCCTGGCGCGACGCGGCGGGAACCGTGATCGCCGCGGGCGCGCGCCCCTGCTCGGGGGCGATCCTGGTGCTGGTGTTCGCGATGGCGCAAGGTCTGTTCGCCGCCGGGGTCGCCGCGGCGCTCGCCATAGCGATCGGCACGGCGGTGACGACCGGCGCGCTCGCCTGGATCGCCGTATTCGCCAAGTCGACCGCGATGCGGCTCGCCGCGCGGGACAATTCGAGCCTCGCGCTTGTGGCGCGGGGATTCGAATTGGCCGCGGCGCTCGCGGTGCTGGCGTTCGGCGTCGCGCTCCTGGTCGGCGCGCGCGGCATGACCTGAGACCGGCTCGCTACCCGAGAGTGATGGTCGCCCCTGACGTCGGGGGCGGACCAACGAGGATCCCGACGTCGCGCACGGCGAGCTTGTCCTGCGCGGTTCGAACCGCGACGAGTCCCGGCGCTCCGAAGTTGAACGAGATGTCTCTCGCGACGAAGAGCATGGGATCTCCGTAATCAGACGCCAAACCTTGCGCGAAGAAGAAACCCTCCGCCGTTTCCGTGCACGGTCCGCATCCCGAGAACCCTGCCGATTTCAGCGTATCGCGGACGGCGGCTTGCAGGCTCGGCGGGCCGGTGATTCCGGTCGTCTTCTGGAGCCAGACGCGGACGAAGTCCAAAGACGCCGGCGCGAGCGATCCGGTCCGAAGGGCTGCCATGTCATGCAGACGAAGCCCTTCGGGGTGAAGCTCGCCCTTCTGCCGCTCCCCGTTGCTCGCCCAGGGTATCAGCGGGTCCAGGGGCCCGGGCGCAGGCCGCCAGCCGCCAGCGCGACTCGGATCGCGCGGAGCTTGCGCATAGATGAAGGAGAAATCGCCCTTCCGCTCGCACACGCGCATGAAATACTCAGCGGGGTCGATCTCAGAGCGATCAACGCCCGGCGCCGTCGTGATCGCTCCGATCATGGCGTAGAAAAGGTCCTCGGGCTCGCGCGCCGTCCTGCCAGCCACCCCGGCCATGACCCGATAGGCCGAACGTTGCTCATGGTCGGCTTGAAGCCAATCTTCGATCAGCGTCTCGAGGGCGTCGAGCCTGGGATGGCGCGCTCGAAACTGGAAGGCGTCCGCGCGCTCCGCCTTTCGGAGGTTGCCAATCGCGTGTCCCACCGCGTTGAGCAGCCTCACACCACGGACAGGAACGTCCCGCTGTCCTTCCGCGACGAAGCCGATTTTTCGGCTGTTGATGATTTCCTGATAGGTCCAAGCGCGGCTGATCCATTCGTCCTCTTCGAGTTGTTTCAACGCGCTGATCGCAATCGCCTCGTTTCGTCGAACGGCGTCGAGAACAGCGGAAGCCCCGGAGGACAGGACCGCCAGGACGGCGCGCGCCGCCGCATAGATCGCGCCCATGCTCTGAAGGCCGAGTATTCGTGCTGACCCGGCGCGTGGCATGCAGGCCGCGTCCAGCCAAATGGCCGCGGGTCGCCATGTCGCGATTGCCGCCTCGAGCGCAGACATCGCGCGAGCCGACATCGATTGTTCCGGGTCGAACGGGTTGGGCGCTTGATCCTTTCCCCAGGAATAGGAAACGCATACGTATTTCGGCGCGCTCGCCGGAGACGGGACGGATCCCGCGTCCATGACTCGCCAACGACTGCCGCCGGCCTCGATCGACGCGCTGCCTGGCGGGGCCTCATCCGTCGAACGGACCAGCAACCGGAAGGCGCTCCGCCTGGGGTTTTCCGCTTCGAGAGCTTCCGGCATTTCCGGCGCCCTGCTTGCCCCGGCCGCGCCACTCCGCGCGCCGCGCGAAGATGTGGCTACCGGCCGTAGAGGCCGGTCAGCGTCGCTGTCTTGAGCGCGTGCGCGTGGGCGTTGAAGCCGATAACGGCGGGCGAGACGTTTTGGTCGACGTCGAGCTTGTCGACGTCAAGCGCATAAACGGTGATGATGTAGCGATGCGGCTTGCCCGGCGGCGGACAGGGGCCGCCGTAGCTGGTGGTGCTGTAGTCGTTGCGCCCTTGCATCGCGCCTGCCGGCAATCCGGTTCCGCTTCCCGCGCCCTTGGGCAAAGACGTCACGTCGGCGGGAATGTTGACCACCCACCAGTGCCAGAAACCGCTGCCGGTCGGCGCGTCGGGATCGTACATGCTGATGGCGAAACTCTTGGTTCCCTTGGGCGCGCCAGACCAGGAGAGAGCTGGCGATACGTTCGGGCTCGTGCAGCCAAAGAGGTTGGCCACGTGCTCGTCAGCGATCTTGCCGCCCGGCTTGATGTCCGTGCTGGTCAAGGTGAGAGCGCTGGCCGCGCCTGCGCTCCCCAGGGCGCAAACAACGAGCCCCGCGACAAAAGCAAAACTCCGCATCGATTTCTCCTCCCGTTGGTCCCACTCGGCGGCGCCTAGGGCCGCCCCGTCACTCCGCGCAGCGCTAAGCCCGATCCAACCAGCGCGCGAAATCCGTAGAAGCAAACGCAAACAAAAACGGCGTAAACGGCCGCAAGCGCTAGTAAATTTGCTTCCTTTTATTTCCCCGAATCAGGACTTTTCAAGGGGTTACGACCGAAAGAAATGAAAAAATCTCCCGCCCGCCACTGCTCGCCCCGCAGGTTGTGCGCACAAACCCCGTTGCCCCCCCATTTTTCTCCATGTCCCGCCCGCCGCGACCCCCATGTTGCGACGGCGGCCAATTTCCTTCAATTCAAACAGGCTAGCATTCATTTCTGATTTTGTCAACGACTCGCTCGGCTCTCTATAGCGTTATCGGACCGTTTGTTCGTTCCCACTCAGTTTCCGAACGCTGCGAGGCCGACTATCGCGCCAAGCTCGCGCGCTTCCCGTCGCTCTCGCATGTCACGATCGAGGTCAGGCGCGCGGCGTGACGCGAGCGATAAAGAGCCGCCCGGTCGGCGGATGGCTCCCGCTTACGCGGCGATGGCGGCGACCTTGCGCGCCTTGCGGTAGCCGGTAAAGCCGAGGCCGGCGAAGCCGAGGACCATCATCGCCCAGGTGGATGGCTCAGGGACAGACAAGGTGAGGCCGCCAGCGTAGTCGTAGTGGGGCACGCCGTCGACGTCCACGACGACGCCGTAAGGCGGAAGGGTTACCGGCTCGGCCCCTAGTTGGGTCGCCTGTATGTCGCCGTTGCTGTAGAGGTTGACGACGTCGCCATTGGCGAGCGTGAACATCACGCCGTAATTGTCGAAATAGCCGCCGTAGTTCCCGGGCGGCAGCAGGGAGGGGGGGCTCGGAATGCTGCATGTCTGCGGAGAATCCCCGCCCGTATAGAAGAGATTGTCATAGGACACCGTAGGGTCCAACGCGGTATAGTAGCTGAAGCTATAGGGAATTGTCTGGTCGGGCGCGAAATGCGGCGCGTAGTTATTCGCGTACAATCCGGTGATTGGCTCGTCGATGATGCCGAGCCCCAGATCGGTGAACACTCCCCCCGGAGCGACGCCGGTAATCAACGAAGCATTGAGCGGATCTGCGATGCCCACGTATCCGGGCCCCGACGGGACCAGATTCGCTGCGGTCCCGAAAGCGGCGTTTGCCTTTGGGTCCGGAGCGACGGTGATGGTCACCGAACCGCTGAGGCCGCCATCGCTGCTGCCGAAGCTCAAATTGTAGGTCAGCGCCTGGGCATGCCCGGCGAACATCAGCGCGCCCAGCAGCGGCGCCGCGGCGAATATCCTGGTTGTCATGATGAAGCGTCCCCTCCCGCGTTCCGCTCGAATGCGCGAGAACCATACTTCGCGCATCCCCCGCGGCAGACTTGAGCCCAGCGTTGAGCGACTGGTCCTTGTCTGAAGCGCCGTCAAGCTGACGGATAAAAGCACGCTCGTCAACCGGGAGCGTTGCGGAGGACTCCGGTTGAAGGTCTCGAGCTGCGCGGTGGCGGGAATCAGCCATACTGCGGCGGCTCGTCCTCCTTGGCCCACGGCTTGTTGACCGGCCGGGCGAGATAGGCCTCGAGCCGGGCGGCGAAGGCGTCCGGCGTCTCGACGAACAGCCGCTTGGTCTCGGTCTCCGCCCGGCGCCTCAGCTTTTTCTGCCTAGCCTCCGCGCGTTCTTGCAACTCAGCCAGCGCCTCGGGGCTCGCCCCGCTCCGCTCCACGCCGAATTGCACCAGCACATGGAGATCGTGGTGATCGCCGAGCGCCTCGCGAAGCGCGTCCAGTCCTTCCGCCTGCGCATTCAGCGCCTCCGGCCAGGCGCAGGAGAGGAGCGCGAGCTGGTAGCGCAGATCGACCACGCGGGCGCGGAACGCGTGCAGCAACGCCGGGTCATCGCTGTCAAAGGCGCGGCGCGCGCGCCGCTGCGCCTGCCGGTAGGTGCGTGCGACGGCGGCGACGATCTCCTCCGTGCCGACCGTGCTCAAGTCCCACCCCTCAATGCGCTTGGCGATCGCGGCGAGCCGCGCGCGAGGGGTTCTGGCGCCAAGCCCGCGGCGCGCGCGCTCAGCCGCCTGCCGCTCGCGCCCGATCGCCGCCATCAGCGGCTCGACAACCTGGGGCGGGGGCGCGAGACGCTTGAGCCGAACCGCCATCACGTCGAGATCGCGGGTCAGACCGGTCTGGCGGCGCGTCGCCCCCAGCGCCGCGATCGTCACCCGGGCCGGTTCGCCGAGGCAATCGAGAAAGAGGCGCGCGATCGCGCGCGCTTCTTTCAGCGTCTTGCGCACGTCGTGGACCTGCTCCGGCGCCGCTTGGCCGGGACCGGGAAACTGCGCCGCCGCGCCGGCCACCGACCGGACGAGCGCGGCGCGACAATATTGCGCCCAGGCATCGGGGCGCATCGCTACAGCAACGCGTTTTCAGGCGGAATCGTCATCGCGAGGAGCCATAGGGCGTCGAAAGACGCCCGTCCTTCCGGACGAGCTATGGCGACGCGGCAATCCAAGAATCGTAGGGCGCCCTGCGTTCCCCCGGATTGCTTCCCCCTGGGGACCCAAAGCCCGGGGGTCGCAATGACGATCGTGGTTCGACTTGGTTGCATCTTGCTCTACGCCGGCCCCGCGTCCACGAGCTTCGCCCGCTCGCGCAGCGCGAACTTCTGCACCTTCCCGGTCGAAGTCTTGGGGATCTCGGCGAAGACGACATGGCGCGGGCATTTGTAGCGCGCGAGTCGCGCCCGGCACCATTCGATGAGCTCCTCGGCGGTCGCGCTCATGCCCGGCTTCATCTCGACGAAAGCGCACGGCGTCTCGCCCCATTTGTCGTCGGGGCGCGCCACCACCGCCGCGAGCTGGACGCCCGGGTGCTCGAACAAAGCGTCCTCGACCTCGATCGACGAGATGTTCTCGCCGCCCGAAATGATGATGTCCTTCGACCGGTCGCGCAGCTGCACGTAGCCGTCCTTGTGCTTGACGCCGAGGTCGCCGGAATGGAACCAGCCGCCGGCAAAGGCCTTGTCGGTTGCGGTCTTGTTCTTGAGGTAACCCTTCATCACGACATTGCCGCGGAACATCACTTCGCCCATCGTTTCCCCGTCGGCGGGCACTGGCCGCATCGTCTGGGGGTCCATGACGTCGAGCGCCTCCAGCGCGTGATAGCGAACGCCCTGGCGCGCCTTGAGATGCGCCTGGGCCTCGGCGTCGAGTGCGTTCCACTCCTCCTTCCAGTCGTTGACCACCGCCGGGCCATACACCTCCGTGAGCCCATAGAGGTGGGTCACCTCGAAGCCGGCTTCGCCCATTGCCTTGAGCACGGCGGCGGGCGGCGGGGCGGCCGCGGTGAAGAAGCGCACGACGTGAGGCAGCGGCTGCTTCTCGTCCGCGCGCGCGTTGAGCAGGACCGACATGACGATCGGCGCGCCGCACATGTGGGTGACCTTGTGCTCGGC
>Ga0335073_10015071_pt1 | contig 10815 bp, 9 predicted proteins | sample Lox_Sample_22_FD_207093 | JGI IMG/M metagenome (GOLD analysis project Ga0335073, IMG submission 207093) | Soil microbial communities from Loxahatchee National Wildlife Refuge, Florida, United States - Lox_Sample_2.2 | ecosystem: Environmental > Terrestrial > Soil > Wetlands | place: USA: Florida...
GTTGATTGCCGAGGCCGCCTTTCAGCCGAACGATCAGCCTGGATTTCATGCCTTCCTCACCCCGGCGTGACCGGCGGAGACGACCTCTTCGCCTTCTTCCCTAATGCAGATGGGATGATTGTCGAATCCGGACTTTGTGGCCGAAACGTGATAGCCGATCGTGAAGTCCTGCGAATCGTCGAATCTATCGAAATAGTAGGCCAACAAGGGACAAATGCCGACCATCCAGGGGAGCGCCGCGATCCATACAGGCGCCCAAAGAGCTTTGAACAGCCACGACGAGCGCAGGCGGCCTGGTGCGGTCAGTTTGGCGAGACGAATCGTCTCTTGGCCGTAGTGCTTGAAGAAGCCACCATTGGCCTCGATCTCGATGTGGTCGAATCCGGCCTCCTGCAGCGTCTTGCGGTACCAAAACGGGGTGTAGCCGCCATAGAAATGATAGGGAGCCTGGTGCAGCCCGGAGCCGAGGGGCGCCGTAAGCAACAAGGTGCCACCAGGCCGGAGTAACCGTGACAGTTCCTTCACAACACCTGCCGGGTCGGGCACGTGTTCCAGCACTTCGGTGCAGAGCACTAAATCGAAACTGCCATCCTCGACCGGGATTGCTTCTGCATCACAGATGTAGTCGATCTGCCCATACCCCTGTTTGTCCCGCAACTGCGCTGGATTGAGCGCCACGAAATCCTGGGTCCGGTAAATGCAGCCTTCGAAATGGCGCCGGTAAGGGCACGATCCCGCTCCGACATCCAGCACTCGGGATCCGGGTGGCACGGCCGCGGCCTGGCGGCTGACCCACCGATCCCTTTCGACCACGTTGAAGTTATAGATCGGGCTTTGCAGAAACCAACGCTTCAGTATGTTCATGTCAGCCTCCGCACGGGTACAAGTATGCGTGTCTCGCTTCGCTTTTTGAGGCGAAGCGGGGCGCACAGAAGGAATACCGTTAGAACGCCTGGGAAATAGGCCAGGATCAGGAATTCGTTGAACGAATGCGCCACGAACAAGTTGTAAGACATCTGGCAATAAATCAACATGTGAGGTGCGCTATCCAGCGAATGCCGATAAAAATACATGGCAAGCATCCCGATTCCCATCGAAAGCGTAATAATTCCAATCGGACCCATAGCCCATTGAATGTCTTCGTAGAACCCAGCCGGCGAACTCGGGACCACGCGTACCGGTGGATCGAGTTGCGCACTGGAGAACTTCTGCATCAGCTTGTAGGGCACGAGCCGCTGGAAGGGGTAGAAAATATTTAACTGAGAAGGCCCATAGCCGGCGTCGCGGCACTGGCTTTCGAAATTCAATAATGGATATTCCTGGTACGCCGTAAGTTCTGCCAGAGAGTCGCGCGAGAATTCTCCCTGGTTGCGGAGAAACGCGATGTATCCAAACCCGTAGATGAGAACGACGATGGCGCAAAGGGCGATTGCCGCTATGACCACGCGATTTTTGGGTATGGGAAGAAGGCGATGCAGAACGGTTGTGAGACTGTTGCTGTACAGGGCAAGTCCGCAGGCCAGGTAAACGATTGCCCGCACCAATCCCTGGCGTTTGCCGTTGATCAGGTTGCCCGCCACCACGAACAGAATCGCAGTCACCGCAAGCGCGGTCAGTTTCCGCCGCTTCTCGTAGTGGACGATGAGCAGCAGGAGGAGCGCGCCGTTCAACCAGGAGAGCGAGACATCGTATAGCCCGATTTGACCGACGGCCGAGTTCTCCTGCATCTGGTTGGCGGTGACGATATCGATCTTTCCGTCCTGTCGGAGGTAGCTTAGAATGGGCAGCGTGCCGTAGACCTTCGTAATCAGGACCGCCTGTAGAAGGACGAAGGCCATCAGCGCCATCACCAGCACGCGCACTCGTGGGGCGCTATCCGCGAGAGTGTACGTGGGCACGGCTGGAAGCCGGTTCGCCATCAAGGTCGAGCCGACCCAGAAGCAGAAGCAACCTCCAAGCCAGATGACAACGGGATAGTAGGTGAGGTTGCCGTGCGGCACGGAGATGCCCCATCCGGCCTGCCAGAAGAGGTACGGCGATAATGCCTGCGCCGTGGCAATGGCAAATACGACATCGGGACGGAAGAGGATTCGCCACATCGCGTTAACCCTCCGAAGCCCTTTTGACGGGCCACCGCATCAGCCCGGGAAAGGCTTCCGAATTCGGTACGGCTCTGGCCGTCAAGCGTAATACCGCCGCCAGGTAGATGAGGCTAAAAAGGAACGTAGCTGCCACCGCACCCGGGATACCCCAGAAATAGGCGCCGAACATGTTCAGCATTAGGCCGGCGACAGCCGGTAAGCACTTCACCGATGTAAGTTCGTTGGATCGCGCGCTGATGAGAAAGACCAGCGACGCCGCTTGCGCGATGGAAAACGCACCGGCCGAAGCCGCGAATACGGGTAGGTAGACCGAGTATTGAGCGTAGGCGGGCGTGGTAAGAAGCCGGAAGATTGTCGAATGAAACAGAGCGCAGCCCACTACCGCGCCCAGCGTGATCACAACGAGCGCCAGAATGTGCTTCTGGTTGGCCCGTAGCGCTGCGGTTAACCGGGTGGATTCCGTGCCGGCGCCGGCAATTTGGAAGATGATGGGACCCGCAAGGTTTGAGACGGCCGTAGTAAGAAGAAGCACGGGGTAATAGCCGAGCTGGTAGCACACGGTAAAAGCAGCCACCGACGAGGCGCCGCGAAACAGCTCGAGAAACCAGCGATCCGATACGATCTGACCCCACGTGAGCAGTCCCCAGGTGACAAACGGCCAGGCATAAGCCAGTAACTGCCGTTCCGCCTGTTGCGGCGTTACGGTGTTCCGGGATACGGACGACGAGAGCTGGCGGGAGAGAAAAACGGCTTGGGAGGCGAGCACCAGGACGGTCGCCGCGACATACCCAAGAACCGCCGATGCCATCTGGGAGGAAATCAGGGACAGGAGGGCTAAGGCGCTTGCAGGCCGTAGCCATTGAATCGCCGCCTGGTGCAATGCCACCACCGGACGGTTCCGGCTTCCGCTTTGAATCGCGTCAAGGACGATGTTATAGCCGGTAACAATCGCCAGAAGCAGCGCGATTGTCACCACTGGCACGCTCTTTGCCTGCCCGGCGGAAGCGCACGCCAGCACGATCAACCCGGCCGCCGCCAACAACACGGCGACACCCTTGATCATGAGGCGGTTTAATGCTCGCAGGTAATTGAAGGTCCAGCCTTCCTCGTGGCTGGCGCTGTAGAATCGCATGGCCGCCTGGCCCAACGGACCGCCGATGCATTGTTGAGCCAGGACCGTTCCGGTAAGCGCCAGGCTGAATGTGCCATATGCGGATGGGGTCATGGCGCGCGTCAGCATTTTCACGCCGGCCAGCCCCCCCAGTCCTGCCGCAATCTGGCCCATTAACACCCAGGAGAATTCATGGTGGAGCCTGGGGGTGTGTCCCGTTCTCTCTATGTGTTGAGCCTTAGGCATGGTCCGCAGATCCGTCATGCGCTGAGGCCGGCCGTGAACGCCGCAGAGCCCGCATATTTGGCATAGTCGCGGACGCGGCGGGTATCGCGGCATCGGTTCAATACCACTCCCAGGAGACGCGCGTCAACGCTGGCAAGAGTGGAGAGCACTGCGGCGACGGATTCCATACTCGTGCTGCCGGCGTGCGTCACGATAGAAACGCCGTCCACGGCCGCGGCCAGTTGCAAGGTCTCGGCGAACGCCAGGAGCGGGGGCGCGTCTACCACGATCACGTCGTAATCCTCACTGGCGTCGCGCAAGAGAGTGGAAATCGTCGGGCCGATCAAATCGGACGCACGGGCGTTGGTCTGACCTCCGCGCAACGCATAAAGGCCGGCGACGCTCGGCACCGGCACAATGGCATCACAGCCCGCCATCGTTCCGGTAAGTACTTCGGCCAAGCCATAGCCGTCCTCCAGGCCCAAACGGTTGTGGAGGGTCGGGTGGCGGAGGTCCGCGTCAATCAGAAGCGTACGTTTGCCCTGATTCGCGCACGAGATCGCCAGGTGAAGCGCTGTGGTCGACTTACCCTCGCCGCTCAGGCTGCTGGTAATAAGTATGGAGCGGATCGGATCCGTTGCCCTGCTCAGCAGGATAGAGTTCCTTAAGTGCCGGATAGATTCGGCGTACGCTGCCAGATCCTCGATCATCGGTTTGCCGGTGACGTAACGGACAAGCGGCGAGGCGCCTGCTCCCTGGGTTGAAAGATCGTGGTCGGCCGGAAGCCGCCTCACGTCCGGCAGCGTCGCGATTAAGCGGGCATTCAAATCCAGCTGAACCTGAGCAGGACCGTAAATACGCGCGTATGCGACCTCGGTCGCAAATGCGACACCCATGGATAGCATGAGCGCAGCCAGGAAGGCTATCGCGATGTTAAGTACGGGACGCGGCCACACGGGCCGGGTTGCCGGCCGGGCGATATCCGCCAGCCTGATCGCATTGCCCTGGAAACTGGAATTGAGACCGGCCTCGCGAATCCGGCGAACCAGCTCTTCGTAGAGCTTGGTGTCGGCATCCGCCTCGTGTTTCAACTGTTCGTAGTCCAATGTATGGGACGTAAGTTTGTCCAGCTCCGCCTTCGTCTCATTTACGCTGTCATGGATCATGCTTTCGCGCTCAACGGACTGTTGATAGTCGACCTCGATCTCTTGGGCGAATTCCTTTCTGGCGTCGCCATACTGGCGTAGCGCTTCGTCAAGCTCCTGCACTGCTCGTTTGTAAGCCGGATGGTTGGTGCCGTTGATCGCCCGGACCGCCGCCAAAGCGGAACGGAGGGTATTCACCTTGTCCGACAGCGCCCGCAAAATTTCTCCCTGGCTGGACGGTTGGATGGTGGCAAATCGTCCCCGCTTCACCGATTCGGAGGCGGCCTGCTTGGCGACCCTGTCCGCCTGCGCTTTGGTGTACTCGGTATTGAGTTCCATCAGGCGCGCCGCCAAAACGCTGGTCTTTTGTTCCGGGTCTACGACGTCCAGTTCCCGCGCAAATTCCGCCTCGCGCTGCTTGGAAAGATCCATTTTCTGCTTGAGCTCATCCAGTTGCGTCTCCATAAACTGCGAAAGCTGGGTGGCCGCACGGACCCTGGTTTGATAGGTATGCATGATGTAGGAATTGGCGATCGCGTTCGCGACGTCCGCGGCTAACTGGCGGTTGGAGGCGGAATAGGTGATGTACAACAAATGCGTGCGCGGAGCCCGTATTACCTTCAGGTATTTGAGCTCTACGGGGCCTTGGCCAATCCCGGTGCGTCCCATGGTCTGGTGCTCAACCCGCAGCAGGTCGTATTTTTGAACCACCGGCCGCAGTACCGCATCGGACTCGATCAGCTTGATCTGTGTCGCGAGGAATTCATCCGTGTCGCTTTCCGAAAAACTCCTGGCTGCGTCCTCGCCCACCACGCCGGCGTACGCCTGGCGGTCCGCATCAATCAGTGCCGTCGACTCATACATCGGCACAAGCTTTCGGGTGACGGCCGCCGTCACCGCCACCGCCATGACTACGAAAAGGGCGATCTTCCACCAATGCCGGCGCAGAATCAGGAGCCGGGAAAGAAACGGCGGCTGCGCATTGGCGGGCACGCCTGCAGGCGCTGCCGTTCGGATCGCTGAAAGGTCTAATACGTATTGGGTAAGTTCATTCGATTTATCTGGCGTCAATGCCATATGAGGACTCCTGAGGCAGTGGTCGCACCAAAACCGGCGATGCGGTCAAGCGCGGTTATGGCAAGCCTGCGGCCACGGTTATCCGGAATGTAGAAGATATCCCCTCCCTGAAGGGCGACATCCGCATCCTTGCGTTGCACAATCTTCGACAGGGGCACTGCGATCTCCTGCTTTTCGGTGCTGCCGGGAATTGGACGGTAAATGTATGCTTCCTTGGCCGCGTAGGGCGCCAATCCTTCGGAGACGGCGAGCACCTTCAGGACGGAAGTGTTATTGGCATCCTGCACTGGGTACGCGCCAGGTTTCTTCACGTTACCCACCACATAGATCTTCTGCGCGGCGGGCACCGTGATCACTTCTCCTCCGTGAAGTTCCACATTCAGACCTGGGTTGGACCCACCCATCAGCGCCCTGATCGGCACCGTCAGGACCTTTCCGGCCGACTCGCCCTTGAGACGATCCGCGGGAAAGCCCACGAGAACGTTGGGACCGGCATCCGGCGTCAGTCCGTCGGCCTTAGCCAGGGCCGTCAGAAGGGTTGTTCCCGAAAACGCCTGGAAGGTTGTCGGATGCTGCACCGCGCCGTTGACAGTGACGGGGCGGCTCAGATACTCGGTAACCGTCACGCTCACCAACGGATCCACCATCAAGTTCTCGCTCTTCAATTCGTCCGAGATGGCCTTTGCAAGTTCGTCGGGCATTTCGTTAGCCGCCCGGACCGGCTGGCTCATCATCGGCAAACGAACGACGCCGGCGCCATCGACCCGCACCGTCCGGCTCAGTTCGGGCGCCGCGTATACCGAGACGTCCACAAGGTCGCCAGGACCCAGCCGTTGGGGCGGCAGCACATTGGGGAGGGGCTCAACCTGCCGCGTCGCCGGCGGCGGACTCTGCGCCAACACCGCACCACATACGACAATCAAATAGAACGCAGAACAGATCTTCTTCATATCCTTACCCTCAGATACACGTCGAGCCGGTTACGCGGGCAGCGACAAAGGGGGCCTGAGTGGCCTGCAGCCTGAGTTAGTCGGCCGCTAGCGCAGAAGCAGTAGCAACCGGAACATGGGCGCCTTTGGAAGCTAACTGGTCACAAATCCAGCGGTAGGTATTGGCCAGGCCCTCTTCCAGTGAAATCTGTGGCTCCCATTTGAGCGTGCGCCTCAATAGCGCGTTGTCGCTATTTCGTCCGCGCACTCCCTGGGGCTTGGTGAGGTCATGGGTCTTTCCGATCCGCTTTCCGGCAATCGCCGCCACAATATCCACAAGTTCGTTGATCGAGATCATGCGGTCCTGGCCGAGATTGAGCGGTTCGGTGAAGTTACTCTGCATCAGGCGATAAATCCCTTCCACGCAGTCATCGACGTAGCAGTACGAGCGCGTCTGCTCTCCATCGCCCCAAACCTCGATGCTTTCTCCGCTTTCAGCCATGGCCACTTTCCGGCAAATCGCGGCTGGAGATTTTTCGCGCCCGCCATCGTAAGTGCCCAAGGGACCGAAGATATTGTGAAAGCGGACGACACGAGTATCGAGGCCGAAATCCTCGGAGTAGTGGCGGCAAATGCGCTCCATGTACAACTTCTCCCAGCCGTAGCCGTCCTCGGCATCGGCGGGATATGCGTCACTCTCCTTTAACGGCGCCACATCGGATGAAGTTTGCTTGTAACCCGGATAGATACAAGCACTCGAAGTATACAAATACCGTCTCACGCCGTTAAGTCGCGCTGCTTCGATGCTATGGAGATTGATTAGAGTGTTGTTCCGTACGATAACACCTTTGTTCGCTTCGATGAACCCGATACCGCCCATGTCTGCGGCGAGTCCGTAGACGTGATCCACATCCCGAGTCGCGATCAGGCAATTGTCAAAACGGCGTAAATCCAGTAACTCGAATTCATCCGCCGCTGTGGGCTCATACTCCGGTGCTTTTATGTCTACGCCTCTGACCCAGCAGCCTTTGGAGACAAGATAGTTAACCAGATGATGGCCGATAAAGCCACCTGCACCTGTAACTAAGACTTTGGTTTGTGTCTTCATATCCCCTCGGTTTTATAAAGGTTTGATTTGTTGGCCTTAGTCTGGAATGCACAGACAGCCGTCACCACAAGGTGAGGCAAGGGGTGCATTCCGGTCGTCGTCCTAGCCGAAGCGTTGATTGCAGGGCGGTCCGGATGAGCAGGAGCACTTCGTAGCAGGGAAGTTCAGAAGTTCAGCGCTAAGTATATCGCCCAATCCAGAATGCCCTACAACAGGAAAGTGAGTCAATAGCTAGTATGCCCTGGAGTGTGAGATTCATCCCGAACGGCAGCGTACGGTTCTAGGCAGCACGTTGAAAAGAAACGCCGGCATAAGTTAGCGCGCGGACCTGACAAAATCGCGGGTCCTAAAATCGATAAATATTGTGTCTTCATTATTTAGGTGATGTTCAGCCGGTTATCCACAACTGCGATACGAGATAGTTACGGGCTGTTTACGAGATGCTGACGGTCCAAACACCGCCCGGACTGCCAGAACAATTTGAACTATCCATGTCGAGGCTGGACGAACCGGGTCGTACGGGGAAAATGGTCCGGACGCGGTTTCATTCCGGCAAATGCGCCATTAGGACTGTCCCCGGTCGAAAGTGTTTCACCAGGAGGGCATGAACCGCTCGGGGGCGCAACAATTTCAATGAGGGGCGCGGCAGGTCGTTTGATAGACTGAGACGATGCGAATTCGCCACTCTGTGCTTTACCCGCTTCTCGCGGTTGCGATCTGGCCGGCTACCAGCGGTTTCGGCCAGAGCACGAAGAAACTACCTGCATTCCAGCCGCGCGCTACCACTAAGGCAGTTATCGACGAGCACCTGGATGCAATCAATCATTGTGACTGGAACCGTTTGATCGCGCAGTATCCGCAAGACGTCGAGTTTTTCCTGCCGGGTGGGCAGGTAGTCCGGGGACGCCAGGCAGTGGCCGACATGTTCGTTAATATCGTGAAACCGGTGGCGCAGGGCGGATTGTGCGGGCTGAAGTTCACCGTCGAGCACATCTTTCAAGTGGGAGATACCTTCAACGTGCAGTGGGTGGCCATAGGGGACGCCCTCGCGGAGCCTTATCGTGGAGCGGATGCTTATGAGGCGCGCAACGGTATGATGGCTGCGCAGGTCACGACTTTCGATCCGTCTCAGATGAAGTTAAAGAAGTCCACTCACTAACCGGGCGTCCCAAAAGGCCAGGCCCATGGGCCTTGTCGTGTATCGCTGGGGTTAGCCGCATCGCAACAGCATCTGTAAGGTTCTCCGGCCAGTCTCTTCGTGCTTGTCGACAGCATGACGGGTGCGGCCGCTGCGGGTAGCGGCCGCACATTGGTTGCATTGCGGGCGCCTCAATCGAAGAAGTTGCGATCCTCTTCCGACAGGTGCGCCTTCGCCGCCTGCACGTTGAAGGTGACACCGAGGCCGGGCCGGTCCCAGACGTCGATGAAGCCCTTCTTCATGATCGGGTTCGGCAGCCCCTCGACGATGTCATACCACCACTCCGGCTGGCCCACCGGATATTCGAAGCCGATGTAGTTTTGCGGCAGTGCAGCCGCCAGGTGTACGTGCGCGGCCAAGCCGATGAGGCCGTCGAAAATGCCGTGCGGCGCGACCAGGATGCCGTGCAGATCGGCGTATTCGGCGATCCACTTCAATTCTGCGATTCCGCCCACGTCCTCGGGGTCTGGGCCGACCACGTTCACCGCCTGTTTTTCGATCAGGTCCTTGAAGTTCTCGCGCAGATAGACCTCCTCTCCGGTGTGAATGGGCAGCGATGTCGCCTGCGTCACCTCGCGGAAGACTTCGGCATTCGGGTATGGCGTGTAGTCGCCGGTAATAATGTCTTCGAGCCAGGTAATGTGGTACGGCTCCAGCGCTCGCGCGAACGTAATCGCATCCTTCACTGTCCAACCGGGGCCGCAGTCCAAGGCGAGGCCGATCTCGTCGCCCAGAACCTTCTTCATGGCTTCCACGCAGGAGATGATGTACGCGAGCCCGCGCTCGGTCAACAAGCCGCGGTCGGAGTGGGCCGCGCCCGTCCGCGGCTCGTCGTACCATCCGTTGGGAATGGCGCGCATCATGGCCGGGTTGTGGAAGCCAACCGCCTGCTTGATGAGCGTGAAGCCTTCTTTGGCCTCCTTCATCTTAGCCATGTTCTCGGCGTAATCCTGCGGCGTCTGGCCGTTCATGGGGAAGCGAACCCCGCCATTGTAGGCGCGCACACGGTCGCGGATCTTTCCGCCCAGCAGTTTGTAGACCGGTACTCCGGCCACCTGCCCGGCGATGTCCCAGAGAGCGATTTCGATTGCGCTCACCGCTGCGCCCCACGGCTTGAACGCGCCCATTCGGCGGATTTTCAGCATCACGCGCTGCACATCGGTCGGGTCTTCGCCCACGATGTAGTTTTTGTAAAACAGCACCATCGGCTTGAGATAGGCCTTGGTGGATTCGGCCTGGCCGTAGCCCGAGATGCCCTGGTTCGTGACGATGCGAATCACCGGGTTCTGCCCGATGATGGCGCACCGCAGGTCCGTGATTTTGATCGACCCGCCGCCGGTCCGCCGAACCGGTGCTCCGCCGCTCCTTTGCTGCGCCCCAAGCGACGTTGCTGCCGCAGCCCCCGAGACCGATCCGAGAAAACCTCTTCGCGTCCAATTCGCCATAAGTCCCTCCTGTCAGAAACGCTTCAAATCGGAAATCCGGCTCCGCAACCCTGCGCGAGACCGGCCCCGCGGACAATTGAATTCTCATTATGCACCCGCCAGGAGAACGTGCATCGCAAAAGACGCGTCGTACCGGCACCCACACGGCCCGTGCCCGTGTGCGGGTGGTATACTCAAACGCGATAACGGGGGAGTTGAGGAGAGGAAGCGCAATGAAAAAGGGTTCTCGAATAAACCGCAGGGATTGGATGATGCTGTCCGGCGCGGGCCTCGCCATGGGACCGGCAGCGGCGCAAACCCAGAGCGGGGAGCAGCGAACGGCGGGCGAAGCCGAAGACCTGGACAAACTCCTGCCCGACCAGGTGCTACTGAAGGATTACCGCCCGAAATCCATTTATAAGATTCATGTTTCGGAAATCCAGAAGGCTAAGTTCCCGGTTATCGATACGCACCATCACGCGGAGTCCCACACACC
>Ga0335073_10015072_pt1 | contig 10815 bp, 11 predicted proteins | sample Lox_Sample_22_FD_207093 | JGI IMG/M metagenome (GOLD analysis project Ga0335073, IMG submission 207093) | Soil microbial communities from Loxahatchee National Wildlife Refuge, Florida, United States - Lox_Sample_2.2 | ecosystem: Environmental > Terrestrial > Soil > Wetlands | place: USA...
GTGGGGCTTTTTTTATTGCAGCTTTTTAACCCGAGTATCGAATATGACAACAACGACCTTCTTTGCTGCCGATCCCATCCTCCTCGCCGCCGTAAGAGCGCTCGAGCCGGAGATCGGTCACACTCCGCTATACCGCTTTACCCGCCTGTTCCGGCGACCGGGGGTCGAGATCTACGGCAAACAGGAATGGCTCCAGCTGTCCGGAAGCGTCAAAGCCCGGGCCGCTTATAATATTATCCGCCACGCGATCGAGAAGGGATATCTGAACGGCGGCCGGACGCTCCTCGACGCCACCAGCGGCAACACCGGGATCGCATACGCCCACATCGCAAAACGCCTCCACATCCCCGTCGCGCTCTGCCTGCCGGAGAACGCTTCCCGCGAACGTAAGGACATCCTCCATTCACTCGGCGTCAACCTGATCCTCACCTCCCGCTTCGAAGGCACCGACGGCGCACAACAGGTCGCCAAATCACTGGCCGCCGAAGACCCCGATCGATATTATTACGCCGATCAATATAAGAATGACTACAACTGGCTGGCCCACTACCACGGCACCGCACCCGAGATCTTCGCCGAATTGCCCGGCATCACCCACTTCGTCGCCGGATTGGGCACCACCGGAACCTTTGTCGGGACAGGCCGGCGCCTGAAGGAACTGCAACCTTCCATCCGCCTCATCTCCCTGCAGCCGGACAACGCGCTTCACGGCCTCGAAGGGTGGAAACACCTCGAGACCGCTGTAGTCCCCGAGATCTATGACCCCTCCGTAGCAGACGATAACGAAGAGGTCAGCACCGACGAAGCCTATGCCCTTATCAAAGAAACCTGGCAGACCGAAGGACTCCTGCTGAGCCCATCCGCAGCCGCCAATCTTGCGGGCGCCATCCGCACAGGCCGAAAGCTCGACCACGGAACCATCGTCACCGTCCTGCCGGACAACGCAGACAAATACAGTGAGGTCATCAATAAATTATTATAAACACACTCAACACAGCAACATGATCATCATCGAACCGCGGGTCAGACAACTGCTCATCGACGACGCCCTCGATACCTTCCCCGACGAATGCTGCGGATTCCTGTTCGGCCGGGAAGAATGGGATGGAACCCGTCTCGTCATCGACATCCTCGTCGTCGATAACTCCAAAGCCGGGGACAAGACGCGCCGCTTCGAGATCTCGCCCGTTGACTATATGACGGCCGAACAACATGCCCTTGATCACGACTGGACCTTGCTGGGCATCTATCATAGCCACCCCAAACATCCGGCTGTCCCGTCCGAACACGACCGCGTCGCCGCACAACCCTATTTCTCCTATGTGATCATCTCGGTACCGGACAAAACAGACCGGACATCGATCCAATTTCGCTCCTGGTTGTTAAACGATGACCGGCAATTCGAAGAAGAAAAAATCTCCGATTATAAACTCGTATAAAGAACAACACTCATGGCAACAGTTATCATTCCCACGCCTTTACGCAAATTTACCAACAATACGGCCCGCCTGCAGGTTGGCGCAGGCACGATCCACAGCACCGTCGAAGAGCTGACCCGCAACTTCCCCGATCTGAAAAAGCACCTGCTCGACGAAGGGGGCAATATCCGGTCCTACGTGAATATCTTTATCGGCAACGACGATATCCGCGACCTCCAGCACGGAAAAACACCCGTGAAGGATGACGCCGTGATCAGTATCGTCCCGGCCATCGCCGGCGGCACCGGAGGTGCCTCCCCAATCATCGGCGCCGGCGCCCCCGGCAGCGCCCCTGGCGCTGCAACCGCCACCTTCACCAAAGAGGAATTGGCCCGCTACAACCGTCATATCATCATTCCGGGTTTCGGAATGGAAGCCCAGCTGAAGCTCAAGACCGCCAAAGTCCTCGTCATCGGCTCCGGCGGCCTCGGCAGCCCCGTCCTGCTCTACCTCGCAGCCGCAGGCGTCGGGACCATCGGCATCGTCGACTTCGATGTCGTCGATGACAGTAACCTCCAGCGACAGGTGCTCTTCGGCGTCAACGAGATCGGCAAACCCAAGGTGGAAGCCGCCCGCCGCCGGCTGGAAGCCCTCAATCCCTATATCAGGCTGAACGTCTACAACACCCACCTCAACTCACACAACGCACTCGACATCCTCCGGGACTACGACGTGATCGCCGACGGCACCGACAACTTTCCGACTCGCTACCTCGTCAACGACGCCTCGGTCCTGCTCGGGAAACCGAACGTCTATGCCTCCATCTTCCAGTTCGAAGGCCAGGTCTCCGTTTTCAACTACCGCAACGCGCAGGGTGAGCTCGGCCCCAACTACCGCGACCTCTACCCGACCCCCCCTCCTCCCGGCCTCGTTCCCTCCTGCGCCGAAGGCGGCGTGCTCGGCGTCCTGCCCGGAATAATCGGCAGCCTCCAGGCCCTCGAAGTCATCAAGGTCATCACCGGCGTTGGCGAAACGCTGGCCGGCCGGTTCTACATTTTTGACGCACTCAACTTCGAAAGCCGGACCTTCACCATCCGCCGCCGCGATGATAACCCGGTCAACGGCAAAAACCCGACCATAACCGCCCTCATCGATTATGAACAATTCTGCGGCATGCGGGCCGTGGAAGAAGCACCGCTGAAAGAGATCACCGCAAAACAACTTTACGACTGGCAGGTAAGAGGAGAAAAATTCCAGCTGATCGACGTCCGCGAACCCCATGAATTTGACATCGTCAACATCGGCGGCGAGCTCATCCCGCTCGGCACCATCCCCGACAACAGCGACCGCATCGCCCGCGATCGGAAAGTAGTCGTGCATTGCAAGGTCGGTGGCCGAAGCGCGAAAGCCATCCGCGAACTACAGGAAAAATTTGGTTTCAACAACCTCTACAACCTCAAAGGCGGCATCCTCAGCTATATCGACGAGGTACAACCGGAATTGACAAGGTACTGACCCGCGCCACCATCGCCCCACACCACACCCTTAATACATTAACAACCTCCCCAACGCCTCCGCCACTTTGGAGGCGTTGGGCAACATCGCCGCCTCCAACCCTGCATTCATCGGCACCGCCGGCAGATCGAGCGCCCCCATCACCTCGACCGGCGCATCCAGCGAAACCCAGCAAGCCCTGCCGATCCGCCCCGCCAGCGCTTCCGCAAACGAGTTATTCTGCTGCTCCTCCGTCAACACCAGGCACTTGCCATGCCGCCGGACAGCCGCGAACACCAACTCCTCATCCAACGGGAACAGGGTCCGCAGATCCACAACCTCGACCTGACCCGCCAACCGCTCCGCCGCCGCCAGCGCCCAATAAACCCCCATCCCATACGTGATGACACAAACAGTCTCCCCCGTCAAAACCCGCTGCTCCTCCGCCGCCAAAACCACCTTTCCCTTCCCCAGCGGCAACACATAATCGCGTGCCGGCTCAACCGTCTTCGCCCCTTCCGTCCCCGGCACTCTACTCCAATATAGTCCCTTGTGCTCCAGCATGATGACCGGGTTCGGATCAAGAAAAGCAGCCTTCATCAACCCCTTCATGTCCGCCGCATTCGATGGATAGACCACCTTGATGCCCTTGATGGAAAGGAGCGTCGTCTCGATGCAGCCGGAATGATAAGGGCCGCCCCCGCCATATGCCCCGACCGGGATGCGGATGACCGTCTGCACCGGGAACTTCCCCCGCGATAAATAACAGGACTTCGAGATCTCCGTCACGAGTTGGTTGAATCCCGGATAAATATAATCGGCAAACTGGATCTCGACGATCGGCCTGGTCCCCACCGCACTCATCCCCACCGTAGAACCGATGACATAAGCCTCCTGTATAGCGGTGTTGAATACTCTATGATCCCCGTAACGTTCCGCCAGCGTAGCCGCCTCCCGGAACACTCCACCCAGCCGCCGGCCCACATCCTGCCCATATAACAAGGCTTCCGGATACTCTTCCATCAGTTCCCGGATCGCAAACAAGGCCGCATCTACCATGATCACCTTCTCCCCGTCCAAAGGCGCCCGATCCCCCGATTCCTCAACAACCGGCGTGGGCACGAAAATATCCTCCCCCACACTTGCCGCCTCCGGCTCCGCAGCCTCCACCGCCAAACGGAACTGCTGCCCGATAAATCCTTCCATCTCCCGCCCGATGGCCTCCAATTGCTCTTCCTCCGCTCCTCCATACAGCAGTTGCGCCCGCAACCGCACCACGGGATCCCTCGCCGCGTGCTCGGCCAGATCGGCCGCATCCCGATAAAATTCCCGCCGCACGCCGCTGGTATGGTGCCCCAGCAACGGCACCATGGCCTGCACCAGGAACGGGCCTCCACCTGCCCTCACTTCCCCGATCACCCGCCCCATCGTCTCATAGCAGCCGGGAAAATCACTCCCGTCGATCCTTAACCGCGCCATCCCCGGAAAGCCTCCCGCATACGTATACGAATCCATCGCGCGTGCCTCCTCCGCGCGAACGCTGATCCCCCAATTATTGTCCTGCACGAGGTAGATGATCGGTAATTTATGGAGCACGGCAAACTGAAAGGCTTCGCTGACCTCCCCCTCTGTCACGCTGGCATCCCCAAGCGAACAGACGACCACCGGCGCTTCACCCGAACTGCCGCGCTCCAACAGCGGCGACCCGATACCCGCCAGATACGCCAGCCCCTGCGCCAGCCCGGTCGCCGGGATCGCCTGCATCCCCGTGGCGCTGCTTTGATGCAGCATATTGGGACGATCCGCCCCCCTGTAATTCGGATGGGAATAATATTCGCGCCCGCCGGTGAAGATGTCATCACCCTTCGCCAGCAATTGCAGCATCAGCTGATAGGGTTCGAATCCCAGGCCGAGCAAAATGCTTTCATCCCGGTAATACGGGCTGATCCAGTCACAAGGTTGTAAATTGAACGCAGTCGCCAGCTGGATCGCCTCATGACCGCGGGAAGTGGAGTGTACGTATTTGCAGATCGGCCGGTTCTTCTCATAGACGGCTGCCATCTCAACAGCAGCCCGCATGAGCCGGTAGGCCTTTAGCAGAATCTCGACGGTGATCATGGGATTTTGATTTCGGCCGGTTCAAGAAGACAGGTTACTTGATCTCGATCGTGAACAGACTGTCATCCTCGATAAACCCTTCCAACTCATCCCCCACCACACACTCGCCTACCCCGGCCGGCGTCCCCGTAAAAACCAGGTCGCCGATATTGACGGAGAAATAGTTCGAGATATAAGCGACGATCTTGTCAAAACCGTTGATCATCATGCTGGAATTCCCCTGCTGCACGAGTTCCTTGTTCTTGTAAAGGCAGAAATTGATATCCTTCTTGTTCTTGATGTTCTGCAACGGGATCCATTTACCGATAGCAGCGGAATTATCCCATGCCTTGGCCTTCTCCCACGGCAGCCCCTTCTCCTTCAGCTCCGTTTGAATATCCCGCGCGGTAAAGTCGATGCCGGCCGTCACCGCATCATAATACTTGCTCGCAAACCGATCCTGAATGTATTTGCCGTTCTTGGAGATGCGCAGCACCAGCTCGCATTCATAATGCAGCTCGTTCGTGAACTCCGGGTAATAGAAAGGAGTATGGGCTTGCAGCAAAGCGCTCTTTGGCTTCATAAATATGATCGGCTCCTCCGGAACTTCATTGTTTAGTTCCTTGGCGTGAGCCACATAGTTACGGCCAACACAGAATATCTTCATATTCAATAAAGTTTTTTTATGCGAGAGATATCCTCTCAGAAAATTAGCACATCTCCCGCAATAAGTTTAATGTCTGGGAACCACCGCCGCGGTTCGGAGAAAATTCTTTAAAAAAAGTTTTCATTTCGGCCTGAAAAGACCCGGGCACTTACATAGGTATATTGAATATCAAAATAGTTACTCATTAAGGATGTATACAATATTAATGCGAAAATAAAGATTCCCGCTAATAAATCATAGTTCAAACTCCAAATTATTGTACAGGGTCATGGTCCGGTCAATCCCAATGCTGACAAAGCTTTCGATCAATTCGACCGACTTCCCGATCTTCATTCGGACAAGCGGCAGCTCCTCCGGTTTCCACTTTCCCAGGACAAATCCCACCTGTTTCCCCTTTGTGTAATCACTACCCACGCCAAACCTCAACCTGGGGTAGGATTCGATCCCGAGACATTCCCCGATGCTCTTCAACCCATTGTGGCCGCCGGGACTTCCCCCCGGTTTCAACCTGAACCTTGTCAGCGGAAGGGCCAGATCATCCAGAACGACCAGGATATGCTCCGGAGCAATCCTTTCCTTATCCATCCAGTATTTCACCGCCCGCCCGCTTAGATTCATAAAGGTCGTCGGCTTGATACAGACCAGCACATTCCCCCGCAACCGGATCTCCACCTTCCCGGCTAACCGCTCTACTACAAAGCTTTGCCCATATTTTGCCGCCAGCGCGTCAAGAACATCGAATCCAATATTATGCCGGGTGCCCGCATACTCGTCACCAATGTTACCCAGACCGGCTATCAGGAACTTTGTTGCCACAATATCCCTCCAATATCCCTCCGGCCCCGGGCCGGCCATTATAGCAAAAACCCGGTTATTTGCTAACCGGGCTTCCACCAATCATAAATTTATTTTTTGGCCGCAGGCTTGCCAGCAGCACCGGCAGCCGCAGGAGCAGCAGCGGCAGCACCGGCAGCAGGTTTGGCGCCGGCAGCGCCCGAAGCACCGGCAGCCGCAGGAGCACCCGCAGCAGGAGCGGCGACAGCCTCTTCCTGTTTCAACTGACGCGTCAGCACGATCGAAGCGATCGGGATCCGCGGCGAATTCAGGATCTCATAATTCTCGGCCTTGACATCCTCTACCCGCACGTTGCCATTCAATTCCAGCTCCGTCAGATCGACTTCGATGTTCTCTTTCAGGAATTTCGGATACGTTTTTACCTTCAACGCCTTCATCTTGGTGATCAGCTTCCCGCCGTCTTTTACCCCCTTCGCAGCACCCGTGAACTTGATCGGGATCGTCGCGATCACCTTCTTATCCTCTACCAACTCCAGCAGATCTACATGGATCAGATCATCAGTCACCTTGTCGAATTGCAGGTCCTTCAGAATACACCGGTACGAATTGCCGCCAACTTTTACGTCGGCCAGCTGAAAATCAGGTGTATACACCAGTGCTTTGAACGCAGTCGCAGGAGCCTCAAAATTCACCTCCTTTGCACCCCCGTAAATTACACCGGGCACTTTTTCCTCAGAGCGAAGTTGGCGGGTGGCTTGTTTGCCAATTTCGGTCCTGAGTTGTCCTTCGATTGTAATCGTCTTCATGCTATGTTTGTTTAAAAATTATGCCTGGGCTTCAAAATCCCGTCACCCCTCATTTCCTCCTCACCCCTCATTTCCCCGTCACCCCTCATTTTCCCCTCAGCTGCGAGTGGATGAACAACCCCGTTATACTCCTGTTCTCATGCGCATTGCGGATCGCAACCGCAAACAACTCCGCCACACTCAACACCTTGATCTTGCTGCTCGGCTGCTTCAACGGGATAGTATCGCAAACAACCAACTCATCCAGCACGCTGTTCTCGATATTCTGATAGGCATTTCCACTCAACACCGGATGCGTACACAAGGCCCGGACACTCCTCGCCCCCTTCTCCTTCATAAGACCCGCCGACTTTGCCAGCGTACCGCCGGTATCCACAAGGTCATCGATCAATACGATATCTTTTCCCGCTACATCCCCGATCACCACCATGCTCGCAATTTCATTCGCCCGTTTCCGGTGCTTGTCGCAGATCACCATCTCCGCATTGAAATAGCTCGCGATCTCCCGGACCCGGTTCGCCCCGCCTACATCGGGGGCCGCAAAAGTAAGATTTTCCATCTTAAGTTGCTCAATATAGGGGATAAAAATCGCCGAACTATCCAGGTGATCCACCGGAATATCGAAAAAACCCTGGATCTGGGCCGCATGCAGATCCATCGTGATCACCCGATCCGCCCCGGCAGAAACTAACATATTGGCTATCAGCTTGCTACCGATTGCCACCCGTGGCTTGTCCTTCCGGTCCTGCCGCGCATATCCATAATATGGAATAACAGCAACGACCTTGTACGCCGAAGCCCGCCGCGCCGCATCGATCATCAGCAGCAACTCCAGAAGATTCTCCGCCGGCGAACAAGTACTCTGCACCAGGAACACCATATCCCCCCGTATACTCTCATTAAAAACCGGCTGAATTTCTCCGTCACTGAAGCGTTGGATCGAGATCTTTCCCGCAGGATGACCGAATTGATGGGCAATCTTTTCGGTCAGGTACTTGGATCCGGTACCTGAAAAGATCTTGGCTAAATGCTGCTGCATAGATAAAAAATATGGCGCGAAGATAAGCAATCCACTCACAACCATCCCCCCAATCCCGTCTCCGATCGCAAAAAAACGAGGCCTGCCCGCGCATGTCGGACGGCCTCGCAATACGTTTATGGCCTCTTCCCTAATTAACGACCGTTGCCAATTGCTGCACCTTGGCAGTACTCGCTACCGCGGTTTTCTCGACCGTCCTGGAACCCGGTCTCGCATTGACAACATAGAAAATAGAGGAACACACGAAGATGGAGAAGAAAAGGGCGACTACATACATGCCGACGCAAAAGAGCAGAGGCTGCCAGCCACCGATTGCATTGAAGGTTGAGCGTTTCATTGGATGTTAGATTAAAGTTTTCAAAGGCTGAGCTCTAACTCAGTATTATACCTGTACGGATAAACGGGAAAACACCTTCCGTATTTTATTTCCCCATTTCAAATTACAAAATAATAGTTAATATTGAAAAATGCAAGCCTCCGCACCGAATATCCCAATTATCCCGGCCCACCATCACCTGATCAAGAACTGGGCAAAAGACGACCGCCCGCGTGAAAAGCTGATACTCAAGGGGCCCGAATCCCTCAGCAACACCGAATTGATATGCCTTATCCTCGGCAGAAATACCCCCCGGAAGAGCGTCATGGACCTTTCCCGGGACATCCTCCGCCATACCCGCAACAACCTCCAGGGTCTCGCCAAACTATCTGTCCAGGACCTTGTGAATCTCAAACTGGAAGGCTTTGGCATCGCCAAAGCTGCAGCCATCATCGCAGCCTTTGAGCTCGGCCGCCGCCGGCAAGCGGGCCTGTCCGCTGAAAAACCTGTTTTCAAGGACACCAAAGCCGCCGCCCTCTACATCCAACCCCTCCTCGCCGACTGCCCCAGCGAAGTCTTCGCCGTCCTTTGCCTCGATCAGGCCAACGGCCTCATACATTTTGAGAAGGTCAGTAAGGGCGGCATCACCGCCACCTATGTCGATCCCCGCCTTATCTTCAGGATAGCCATCCGGGAAGAAGCCGTCAGTATCATCGTCTGCCACAATCATCCTTCCGGCAACCTCCGCCCCAGTCGCGCGGACGAAATCCTCACGACCCGCATCAAAGAAGGAGCCAATTATATGGATATCAAACTATTAGACCACATAATCGTCGGACCTCACAGCTATTTCAGCTTCGCGGGCGCGGGGCTGCTTTAGCCCACCGCCAACGCACACGCAGCCGCGCCCCTCACGGCCATCCTCGCAGCACCCCTCTCAACCCCGGGCGCGCCTCACGCCTGCGCCGTCGGCCCCCCGAAATTCATCGGCAGCTGCACCTCCTCGAGGTCCTGGATCTTCCCATTCGCCGCCTCGAACCGCCCCAGATTCTCCGTCAGCGCCTTCATAAACCGCTTCGCATGTTGCGGCGTCAGAATGATCCTCGCTCGGACTTTGCTCTTCGGCGTCCCGGGCATGACATTGGCAAAATCGATCACAAATTCCGCAAGCGAGTGGGTAATGATGGCAAGATTGGCATATTGCCCCTCGGCCACTTCTTCCGAAATCTCTATGTTAAGCTGGTTATTCTGTCCCTGATCCGGCATAAATTAGTTTTAGGCAAATATAAGCCAAGCTTCATAGGAATCTCCTATCTTGTATTTATGTTGGTCTTATTCACCGGAAGGGGGAGACCATTTGCCAATGTCACACAGATTACTAATATTTAATATACTGATCACACTGCAACTGCATGCCTTCTGTCAGAATTGCCCCTCCTTTCCGGAAATGGAGGTAACCCCGGTCTTGTCCTATGTTCGCCTGCCACCCTCTGCTGCTCCCAATACCATCCGGTTCTTGTACCGGATCACCGTCGACTGCGACAAGACCCCCAATGCTTATGACCTCGATATTGCCGATTTCAGATACCCAAACGTAATCGCATTCGACGTCAATTTCGAGCTCGATTCCTTCGCCAACGTAACAGGCGTGATCGACCCTTGCGTCGACCTGCCCGTCCCACCTTGCCGCTCCACCTTTTATTACCACGCGGACGTCCCGCTCTACAACAACGCCTTCGGCTTCCTGGCTGCGACCGCCAACTGCTGCCGCCCCTATGGCGCCGTCAACCTGGGCTTGGCCTACCAATTGAATCCCACCTATTCCTTGCAGTTGGCCTCGATCTGGGGTCCGCCTTGCGGCCTCTGCGCGCCGTGCACCGGTCCGATCAGCAATGCGATGATCAGCTATATCAAGGTACCGCCGTTTTCCACCCCCAACAATAGCGCCCGGATCACCTCTCCCGATACCCTCCTTACGATCTGCACGAACCGGCCTTTCGCTTACCGGATCCAGGCCACCGATCCCGACGGCGATTCCATAGCTTATCATTTCTCAGACCCCCGTACCTTTAACCTGGTTCCTGTTGACAATTATATTGTCAACCAACTGTGGATGCCTTTTCCGGTGGTACCTTTTACCATTCCCTACTCGAGCACCGATCCCGCCGGCCCCGATCTCATCC
>Ga0335073_10015073_pt1 | contig 10815 bp, 9 predicted proteins | sample Lox_Sample_22_FD_207093 | JGI IMG/M metagenome (GOLD analysis project Ga0335073, IMG submission 207093) | Soil microbial communities from Loxahatchee National Wildlife Refuge, Florida, United States - Lox_Sample_2.2 | ecosystem: Environmental > Terrestrial > Soil > Wetlands | place: USA: Florida...
GTGCCAGTGGAGTAATACGTGTGGCCCTCTTCGAAGGGCTCCGTCTTCGACTTGAAAATCCCACAGGCTTCCAGCGAGCGGAAATAGAACATCTGTGTTGCCGGATCGTAGGTAGGCGAATACCAGTTCGTGGCACCGCCGGCAGCCGGACAAACCTGCACACCTTTTTCGTCAGGAATGAGCCCGGCAGAAATGGGTCTGCCATTCTCATCAATACCCCTCGCCCAATTCTGCGTGTCTACGAATTGTTTGGCGAAGAGAAACTTTCCGTTGGTGCGGTCGAGGATATATAGGAAACCGTTGCGGTTCGCGGTCACCATCAACTTACGCTCCTCACCTTTGAACTTTGTGTCCACAAGAACGGGTGTCTGCACAGCATCGTAGTCATACAAGTTATGCGGGGTGTACTGGAAGTACCATTTCAGCTTGCCCGTATCGGGATCCAGCGCCAGCAGACAGCTTGTGTACAGGTCGTCGCCAGGACGGACGCTGCCATCGTAGTCAGGAGCGGGATTGCCAGTGCCCCAATAGAGTGTGTTGAGCTCCGGGTCGTACGTCCCTGGCATCCAGGTTGCGCCCCCGCCATGCATATACATATCGCCGGGCCAGCTCTCGCTTCCCTTTTCGTGCGGTCCGGGTATCGTCCAGAAGCGCCATCTCTCCTTGCCCGTCTCCGCGTCGAATGCCGCCAGGAAGCCGCGCACGCCGTCATCGCCACCGGCCGTTCCTACCAATACCTCCTCCTTAACAACCAAGGGAACGCTTGTCGCGCCGTAGTTCCTGTTGCCGGTTGCGTACGGCTCATCCCAGATCACGGCGCCCGACCGCACATCCAGACATAACAGGTGCGCGTTATCTGTCTCCATATAGAGGCGCGTGCCCAGGATGGCCACGCCACGGTTGTGATGTTGGCCGGGATCATCAATCAGCCCCAGTGTGATGGCTTGCGCGTGATGCCAAAGCAGCTTGCCTGTCTTCGCGTCCAGCGCATAGGCATCGTTGGCGCTGGTCACGAACATGATGCCCCCGGCAACTACGGGAGTTACTTCCAGCGGACTCCCTCCCCTGGCATGAAACACCCACTGCGCTACCAGGTGGCCGGCATTTGCGTTTGTGATCTCCGTCAGGCTGCTATAGCGGCGCCCGGTGTAATCGCCATTGTAGGAAACCCAGTTGTCTTTCACCTGCTTTTGGAGTAAGTCGCTTTGACGAACCATAACTCCAATGCGAGCACCCGATGCAATTGTGCTGCCGGACGCCGGCTTCCCTTCGAGTAAACGCATATACTGCACGACCGCCCGGATGTTATCGTCGCCGATCTGGGCAAACGGCGGCATGCCTTCTGGCGTTCCATCGTGTACGAGCCGCGTGAGCTCTGTATCTGACCGCGTCCTCAGGCTGAGGGCAGTCGCCAACGATACGACCTTATCCCCGCCCCTGGCATCCACGCCGTGGCAACCAGCGCAGTATTCCGTGAACCGCTTAGCTCCCTGAATGTTACCGTTTTCCTGCCCATGCGCGATCGAGAGCTGGATCACGATGAGGAGCATCGTAAAAGATACAAATACGGCTACAATGCGATGTCCCAACAATGTTTGCAACATTTCTGCAACCAACGAATGCCCCGACGGTAAGCACAATTATCTTCTTATCTGGACGAAAAGCACCAACGCGCGACAGATACTCAATCGAGATAGTCAAGTATCAACTCAACGCAAAAAGTCAGGCTGCTTCTCGTCTACTTATGCAATAATAGCTGCTGTAACTGAGGAGCATTCGAATGCGAACCTCTCTTCTGCTCAGCCTCCTCCTCCTTTCTTCCTCTTTTGCCCGCGCTCAGGACGCCTCTCAGACGACTGGTCCGGACGGTAGGATTCGAACGCGTGTCCAGGGCATCGATATTCCTGCCATAGCGAACGCGCCATTCACCGCAAAAATTGTGGTCACCTGGGTGCAGCCTTTGGTGGGCGGCGGCACGATGTCGCGAGAGTATTACACCCTGGTGGCTCGCGACTCTCAAGGCCGTGTTCACCGCGAGGCGCGCGACTTCATTCCCGCCAATTCGTCCGACGAGCCCCCTCTGCGCAGTTTCACCATCACCGATCCTGTCTCCGACGTCCGCACGAGGTGTATGCAGGACGAAATGATTTGCACCGCCGCACCCTATAGCCCGCACACGGCGCTCACTCCGGAAGCGAGTGACGGATTCTCGGCCAGCACAGGGAAAGTCACTCGAGAAAGCCTTGGGAGTCAGACAATCGGCTCTCTGACGGCGGTTGGAACACGCGAGACCCGCACCACAGCCGCGGGCGCAGGCGGCAACAGCGAACTGATGATCAGTCACACGGATTTCTGGTACTCGCCTGACCTGCAGATGTACCTTTCCGTGGTCCGCACCAATCCTCAGATGGGCCAGCTGACCTTTACAGTTACAGATCTCGTACGTGGAGAACCGAATCATTCGTGGTTCACTGTCCCCTCTGGCTACCAGGTAAGCGGTAACCGCGCCCAGTAGCCTGCAACCAACTGGCCTCACCTGATCAGCTAGTCGCCGCTGTCGCGCGTGTGGTTCTCTTTGCCATTTGCAGACTGTCATTGTGTTACCTCCTCAAGCCACAAGACCACCGAGTCTCACCGTCCGGCGAGCGCAGCACCGCCCGATCGGAGGCTATTGCGTTTATGGCGAAAACGCAGCGGAAGCGACGGAATCGTTCTGTCCTTCCGGTGCGGGTGTGAGACTGAAATCGGGCGGGACCGATTCCAGGGCCGGCACAAACGGAGGAGCCACCACGGGTTGCAGCGCGTAGAGCGCAGAAATGTTCGTGTGAGGATTACGGGCGATATTTATGGCAGCAGTGGCCGTGTCCCCCGGTATTGTTCCATTGGAGCCGCTGCTTCGCGCGCTGGCAAACAGGGCGGTGCACGACCTGGAGGTTGCCGCACTGGAATTCACGCAAGCGGAAAGGATGTTGGCAAGAGTGTGGATCTTACTCCGTGGAACGTTATTGTCCTTTCCGGTATTGACAAACCCAGTGGAGACATTGGCAAGAGTGGCAGCGACGAGTGTGCCCGGCGACGCGGCGGGCATCTCAAGAGCCGAAACGTGGAGCGGGTCCGTGGCGATAGGGGCCATGGAATAAGCCGCCGCCACCGTGGTTACCTCGTTGACGAAGATGAAGGGCACGGCCGCATCGAAGGTTCCGCTTTCCGGGCAAGCGCCGAGTGAGGCCATCAGGCCAATGGCAGCGTTGGAGCCGTTACCGCCGCTATTGCCCCCAAGCGCGTAGATATAAACAGGACGGCCTGCGGTGCAGGTGTAGTCGCCGGCAATGGCGAAACCGCCATATTCGCCGGTAACTGCGTAGTAGCCGACGGAGTCGGCCGGGTTTCCAGTCCTTGAGGTCAGCAGCGAGACCGAAGGCTTGCCGTAGCCGGCCGTGTTGGCCTGGAGCATATAAACCCGGGCCCCGACGACAGCACGGGACTGACCTCCATTGACAAGTCCCTGCAGTGGCCGAGACGAAGATAGGGCAGAAGCCAACCTGCCTGCGCCTGAGACAGTAGTCATGACTCCGCCGGAACTCGAGCCCCCCGAACCACCGGAGCCACCGGAACCGCCAGTGCCCGTGCCCCCGGAAGTACCTGTGATGCCGGACGTACCTGTTCCACCGGAGGTGCCTATGACACCGGAGCCGCCGGAACCCCCGCTGCCGGCTACAATGACGCCACCGCCCTCGCCCGGGCCGCCGTGGGAACAACCGCTCAGCGCGAAACTGAATGCAACGACACAGGAGACGATATAGGCGGCGTGACGCATCGCACCCCATTCCACACTGCCCGAGTGAAAACGCTCTCGTTAGACGAGTCGGAGTGGCAAAAATTTGCAATCGTGACTCTGGGATACGTTTTTCGCTCGGAGCATTCCCGGCCTGGGACCTGGTCCCTCTCGTTGCGAACGGCTAGCCAAGGTGAGCCTTGGAAACTGACCGGCGGCGCCAAAAATAATACGAGAGAGCCCAGAGGACGCTGGTGAGCAACGAGGGAGCGAATGCCTGCGGAATGTCGCGGATAGAGGAGTGGGCGATGATCGCCGAGACGAGGTTGATGGCAAAGCCGGCGTAGGCCCACTCCTTGAGCCGCACTGGGACCAGGGGGATGAGTAATGCGACGACTCCCGCCAGCTTGGCCATCGAGAGCTCTATACGGAAATAGCTATTGTTAAAACCAAGCCGGGCAAAGGCCTGCGCTCCATGAGGCAGCAATTCGTAATAGGCGGTGAAGCTCATCTCCAGACAAAAGATCGCAGTGACGATCCAGTAGAGAATCATGGTGGTTCGAGGGTTCCACGGCTTTGATTCCATTATTTCTTCCTCCTTCTTGTCGACATCCGGGCCTGGTTCGATACGAGGCTTAGCTGCGAAATGCGTGGAATGCCACAAAGCGGTCCCCCGGAAGCAAATTCCTGGTCTTCACCCTGCTGTAGCCCGCCTGACGAAGTTGACGCACAAGTTCATTCTCAGCGGGCAGCCTCCCGGCACCCTTTGTGGGGGCGCCCCAGAGGTTCAGGGCCTCGGTGGCCAGACTGCCTCCCTGGCAACACGTGGTCAACAGCAGGAAGCCTCCAGGTCTGAGAAAGGCACCAATGCGTTCGAACAATGCGATGCGTTCCTCCACCGGAAAGTAATAAACATTGTTGTAAAGGGTGGCAATGTCGAACAGTTCGCCCGTCACTTTTTCGCGGAAGTCACGGTCTTCAACCTCGACTCGGCCCTCCAGCCCCCAACCGTGGAGATTCGCGCGCGCAACGGCAGCAACAGAGGGCTGAATCTCCATCCCAAGCGCGGTCAGCGACGGGTTCCTCATCGCCGCGTAGCGCAGGTAGATCCCCGAACCGCAGCCGATCTCGAGCAGACGCAGCGCCCCGCCGTCCGGGAAGGTGCGCTGAATGAGCTCCGCCTGGAAGGCCTCGAGCACACGGGAGGAGCGGGCAATCAGCTCGCCATCCTGATCGGCAAGGCTCCATAGCTCACCGCCGCGGAGCCTGGGGAGCGTCGCGGAGAGGAGCTTGTGGTGTAGACCGGCTACTTCCTCGGCGATGGCCAGCGTGGGATCATTCTCGGGACGGGCAAGCGCCTTTGCCAGGCCGCGAAGTGAGTAGCCACGAGGGCCCATGCGCAGCAAGCGCAGACGAACGCCCATTTGCAGCCACGCCTCCAGCGCCTCTCTACCCTGGCTGCTCACCGCGCAGAACTCGGCAATCGAGTCGAATGTGGCCGGCCCCGTCCCCAGCCGGGCGAGCAGACCGGCCTCTCCTGCGGCAGCAAGATACGTGAGTTTATAAGAACGACTTGAGCTCGGCGCCCACGCCTAGAAGCGCGGTAAGCCGCCCATCGCGTAAAACGCGGAAGAATGGCTTGAAGGACATCGATCTATTATGATTCACCGCCATCAAACCCTCACAATAGCAGCCTTTCAGGCGCCCTTCGTGACTGGGCAATTACAGTTACAATCTCGTCCATGGCTGATACAGAACCATTCTTGCCCGCCTACCGCGATCAAGTATCTTCCCGGATTCTGGAATGGGCATCTGCCGACAAGCGAATCGTTGCCGCTGCCGTCGTTGGCTCCATGGCTGTTGGACCCGGCGACCGCTGGTCAGATCTGGATTTGAGTTTTGCCGTCGGTAACGACTGTTCGGTTGCCGATGTCCTCCAGGAATGGACCAGCAGGCTGACCCTGGAGGTCTCCGCCTGCAAGCTCTTCGATCTTCCTGCCGGACGATCGATCTACCGCGTTTTTCTCCTGCCCGGCTGTCTGCAGCTCGATCTCTCGTTCACCCCGGCTCAGGACTTCGGCGCCATCGGCCCCCAGTTCAAACTGCTTTTCGGCAGCGCGGTCGAAAAGCCTCATATCCCCACGCCGCGCGCCGAGGATCTATTCGGATACGCCGTCCACCACTTGCTCCGGGCGCGCTTCTGCATCGAACGCGGACGATCGCTCCAGGCCGAATACTGGGTAAGTTCCGCCCGTGACTATGCGCTCAATCTGGCCTGCCTGGAGCGCGGACTTCCCGCTGCGTATGGCCGGGGCTACGATCAGCTTCCAGCTGAGGTTCGCGCACAGGCCAGGGCGGCTCTGGTTTGCTCCCTAAACCGTAGTTCCCTTCTCGCCTCGCTCTCGGCTACGGTTGCCATTCTTCTCAACGAAGGCTCCGCTGTATCGGAGTTTTTGGCTCGGGTCGAACCACAGCTCCGAATACTCAGCGCTACCTGGGTGACATAGTTTTGAGATATGGTTATGTGTTCGGGGTAAGTCAGTGCGTTCTGCCGATGTCCTGCAGGTTACGGCGTATTAGTTCGTGCCGCGATCTGATTTGGGCACCGGTCATCCAAGGAATTTTGCGGAATCGAAATTGAAAGTTGTCGCGTTTTGGCGGCTCAAATGCTGAGCAACAAAAAAATACGACTACGACAACTAGAAACTCATCCAACTATTGAGAGTTTCTGACAGAGGGCCTCAATCTGCGCTGCCGAAAGAAGACAGTCTTAGCCGGATGGACCTGCTATGTTTACGGTTTCAGAGGTGTTGCAACGCGCGCGTCTCGAGCAGGGGCTGGATTTGGCTGCAGTCGCCGCACGGACGAGAATCAACGCAAAGTACCTGCAGGCCATCGAGGCCGACGATCGCGGCAGTCTGCCAGGCGATTTTTTCTATAAGAGTTTCGTTCATCAGTACGCGACATTCCTAGGCGTGGATACAAAAGCGATCGACGCTGAGATCGATCGCGTGTTGAGCGCAGATGCTCCTGTGCCGCTGCCGGGGGCCATCGACCGAGCAGCGAAGCTGTCGTCTGGTTCGTGGACTGCCGGGAGATATGTTTCCTACGCGGCACTCGGCCTCATGCTGGTGGCTTGCTGGGCAATCGATCGCCGGTGGCACGAGAGCCCCGAGGTTGCTACGAAGAAAATCGAGAGCCGCGCTCCGATTGCGGAGGATGCCCCGCAGCGAAGAGGCCAGAGCCCAGCTACCAGGCCGGCTAGCGTGGCTTCGGTTTCCCAAGTTCATGCCGGGCCTGCCGCGGCTGCGCCGGTTGTTGCGACGCCCAAGGAAGAGTTGCCTGCGGCTTCAGCTGGTTCCAGAGTGGAGCTTGCTTTGACTGCCACCGAAGAGACGTGGCTTTCGGTTTCTTCGGATGGCACGCCGGTCTTCTCAGGACTTCTCGAGGCCAATGAGACAAAGACCATCGAAGGCAAAGAGTTCGCGAACGTACGGGTTGGCAACGCGGCCGGCCTCGAAGCGCGACTGAATGGCAAGCCGCTCGGCCCGTTGGGGGCGCATGGTCAAGTGAGAGAGCTATTCCTCACATCGGACAAGGTTCAGTTTCTGTCGACGCCCAGAGAGAGCGAGTAGGTACAAACGGACCCATCGTCACTGCAACCCTGTACAGTCTGTCGCAACGATAAACCGGCCTGAGCCATTGCCGTTGGCGCCGGTTCATGGCAGGGCGATTGTTGCAGAGCGCAGGCTCTTTGCGGAGCGCTGAAGCGCTCTTCCCCCCGCATCGATGCGGGGGCCTCGAGTTTCTACATTTCCGAGGCGAATCGTACGATCTTGCCGGAGGAGGATCTCTGTTTGATGCTTTGTATCAGGGCACGACTTTAGTCGTGCCGCCAGAACTAAGCAGAATCGGGCTTTAGCCCCTGCAGCCGCTTTCTCGCCAAACAAATGTAGCTGTAGGGGTACAGCTCCGGGGAACCGACCCAGCCTGCCTTGACAGGGTTCTGCTGTATATATTCCCGATAGTGCCAAAAACTTTGCCTGTCGTCGATTCGCACTTCGGAAAAACCACGTTGCCGAACATCACCCTGAAACCCGTGCTCTTTTCTAAGACGATAGGAAAAACCACCCTTCACCAATTGCATGGCCTTTTCCACCGTCATATTTCTGGGAAGCCTCATCAGCAGGTGGAGATGATCCGGCATGATCACGAAATCCTGCAACTGAAAATTTCCTGCCACTACGTTCGAACGTAATACGTCAATCAAAAGCGTTGCATTTCGTTCTGATTGTATGGATGCGCCTGGACCCACAAGTCTTTGTCGTCACAAAAAATACCCGTTCGCTGCTGATGATTGCTTCCGGACCGGCGTTACGTGCAGGTTCTGCCATAGCAGAGGCTAAAGCCGTGATCAGTTGGTGCGTAGCGGCACGACTAAAGTCATGCCCTGATACAAAGCAACAAACAGAGATGCTCCTCCGCGAAGATCATACGCTTCGCGGAGGAAATGTAGAAACTCTTCCCCCCGCATCAATGCGGGACTGCCTCCTCGGGTTCTTGTTCAGATCCGTCTGGCTCCCGCTGCATTGCGGCTGCAGTGCAAGAATGGAATGATTGCGACCGAATGTAGCGTCCGCACCGGCGGAGTCCATGGGGCTTTCGGCCGGGCACAGCTATGGCTGGGTTGGTAGCCGGTCCTGGCTATTTGGCTGATCGGTCTCGTCAGATGTAACTTCGGCTGTCTTGAGGCGCATTTCCCGGTAGACACCGCGGAGTTTCTCTTTCATCTGCTTGTATTCGCGGTAAGCTTCCAATTCGCGCTGTGCATCTGCGTTACGTCCCGCCTTCCGATAGAGCAAGCATAGACGGTAGTGGGCCACGGCGCTGGTAGGATCCAGTTGAATCGCTCTTTGCAAAAGGGCCTCTGCCTTTTCCGGCTGGTTCATCGAGATCAATAATTTTGCCAGGTCGATGTCCGCTTCCGCGTCATTGGGCTGAAGCTTTATGGCTTGCGAGTAATATTGGTCGGCTTCTTTCTGGTCGCCCCGTTCCGCAGCGATCTCGCCCAGCCTGCGTTCGGATTCCTCATCAAAGGGGTTCACCGCCAGAGCAGCTTTGTACTCAGCTTCCGCCTCTTGCTTCTCTGCAGGATTTGACGAGGCATGCAACTGCTCCCCCAGTTCAAAATGCAATCCAGGAAGTTGCGGAGCAAGCTTGAGAGCTTCGCGGTAATTCCTGACGGCTGCTTCCGTGTCTCCCTGCCGCGCCATCTCATGAGCCATAACCTGGTGCATACGTGCGGAGTCAGGAGCCACCATAGACAGGCTGAGCATGGATTCACCAGCAAGGTCCGAATAGATCCGATAGGAAGTGTAGAGGACGTCCACGTTAGTGGGGTACGCCCCCCGCAGGACGCTGACAATTGCCGCAGCTTTATCGAGGTCACCGCTTCTGTTGTAAATCTCAATCAACTCCATGCCGGCTTCGATGCGAATCTTTTCCTCCTGTAAGTTAGGAAAGGCTTTTTCCAGGTCGTCGAGAGCGCTTTGGGGATCACTCGTTCGCTTTTCGCTCATGCCCAGAAGGGCTTCAATCTTCCACAGACCAGGCTGGAGCTTGAGCGCAGCTCGTAGCTGGGGAATCGCGTCTGCGTAGTCACCCTCAAAAAAGAGCAGCACGCCGAGGTTGCCGCGCGCGTCGACGTTGTTTGGATCGAGGGCAGTGATTGCCCGCAACTCGGCCGTGGCGAGATCGGTTCGATTTTCTTTTAGGTATTGCTGAGCCTGACGGTTGTGCGCCTCGATCTGCTGTTGGCGACCGGCAGCAGATTGGCCGGCGCTGTGAAGTGCGCTGCAAAAAAGCAGGATCGCCGGCAATGAGCGAATGACTTCTCCTGTCTTCATGGTTGCTAATGATATCCCCGAAATTGCCGCCTCCGGGACGGAGCGTTCGGCGAAGTGGTCATGGCGCAAATCTCAATTGCACCCATGAGTGGATATGGCGTGCCGAAACCGGGAGGCGCAGAGCAATGGATTCCAGAACAACCGTTTGTCTAAGCGAAGACCCTTAAAGTTTCCACTTGACAATGTCTGGAGACACCGACTACCGTTTCGCCTGCCAACCACATCCAGGGAAAAGCCGGGTTGTTCGCGGACCTCTCCGGAGCGCGTGGTGGGAGTCGTAGGAATTATTCGTCGTTCTTAAGGCCAACGGCGCACGCAGAGCACCGCCGTCAGGTGGAGTGTCGTCCCTGGGTCCTTCACTGCTATTTCAGTGCTGGAGACGGTCATGAGAAAGTCAGTTCTGGTTGTTCTGGCATTTTGTTTTCTGCTCTGCGTGGCCGGCACAGGTCGCGCGCAAAATTCAAACTCCGGTGATATTCGGGGCACGGTGACCGACTCGACTGGCGCAGTCGTGCCGGGTGTGGACGTCACAGTCACGAACACCGATACCGGTGTGGTCAATCACTACGTGACGAATCACGACGGTATCTACGACACGAATTCAATTCTTCCTGGAAGCTACACGCTTGAATTCAGCAAGCAAGGCTTCGAAAAATTCAAGCGCCAATCGGTCCCGCTCCAAGTCGGCATCGTCACCGTTGATGCCACCTTACAGGTTGGGTCGGCCACTCAAGAGGTCGAAGTGAATTCCGAAGCGCCCCTGCTCAAGACGGAGGATGCGCAGGTGTCAACCACTCTGTCGACAGCCCAGTTGACCAACCTTCCCAACGTCGATCCTGAGAACGGCTGGACCTATTTGCTGAAACTGATTCCCGGCGCTACCAGCACGCCCAAGGGCCCCAACGGTGGCGGCAGTGGTGATCAGGAACCCCAGGCCGATCAGGCCATCAACGGAACCATGCCATACTTCTCCAGTTTCCTGGTGGATGGCGGCTCGATCTGGCTGCCGCACAGCGCCAACATTAACCAGGGTCTAAGCGAAGTCGTGTCTGAGGTCAACGTGATCGCCACCAACGCCCCCGCCCAGTACGGCGGAGGCGGCGCGGTCTTCAACGTCATCAGCAAGAGCGGAAC
>Ga0335073_10015075_pt1 | contig 10814 bp, 2 predicted proteins | sample Lox_Sample_22_FD_207093 | JGI IMG/M metagenome (GOLD analysis project Ga0335073, IMG submission 207093) | Soil microbial communities from Loxahatchee National Wildlife Refuge, Florida, United States - Lox_Sample_2.2 | ecosystem: Environmental > Terrestrial > Soil > Wetlands | place: USA: Florida...
GTACGCTCTCGATTTCGCCCAGCAGTTTCAATTTCGGGAGCATCATCGACGGGCAAACCAAATCCCAGAGCTTTACCGTCACGAACACGGGGACGGCGGCGTTGACCATTTCGCAAATTTCTGCAACGGGAGCCAGCTTCAGCGTGAGCGGGCTTAGCACGCCGGCCACGCTCGTTGCCGGCGCCAGCGCGTCGTTCAGCGCAGTATTCGCACCCACGACCGTCGGAAATTTAACGGGGAATCTTACGATTACGAGCAGCGATGCGGGTAACCCGACGATGAACGTGCCTTTGAGCGGCACCGGGACAGCGGTACCCACGGGTCAATTGTCGGCCGCACCGGCAAGCGTCAACTTCGGGACGGTTGCCGTCGGCGCCAGCGCCAATCAATCAATCGTCCTTAGCAATACCGGCAACGCCGCCGTGCACATCTCGAGCTTCGCAGTCAGTGGAACCGCGTACCAAGTGAGCGGAGTCACGGCGCCGATGACCATCAATCCCGCGTCCAGTGTGACCCTGACTTCAAGCTTCACTCCCACCACAACCGGCAGCGCCACGGGGTCGCTTACCGTGGCCAGCGATGCAACGGATTCGTCGCTCGCCATCAGTCTCAACGGAACGGGCGCGCAAGCTGGAGTTTCGGTTTCGCCCACGACCTACAATTTTGGCAGCATCGTCCAAGGACAGACCAAATCACAGCCCTTCGTGCTCACAAACACGGGCACAGCCCCTCTGACCATTTCGCAGATTTCCGTCAGCGGCGGCACTTTCAGCGTCAGTGGGCTCACTACACCGGCGACGGTTGCAGCGGGTGGTACGGCCTCGTTCAACGTGCTGTTTGCGCCAAGTACTTCCGGCAGTGCGGCTGGCACGGTCACCGTTACCAGCAATGCGCCCAACTCCCCTAGCACCATTGCACTGACCGGGACAGGAGTTGCCGCAACGGTGACGCTATCGGCAAGCCCCGCTACGCTCAACTTTGGCAACATTAACGCGGGCAGTTCGAGTTCCCAGACCGTGACCCTAACAAACAGCGGGAATTCGACTGTAACCATTTCTCAGGTGACCGTAAATGCAGCAAATTTCACGGCCACTGGAATCAACGCCCCCTTGACTTTGGCTGCAGGGCAGAGCACTCCGATGAGTGTGACCTTCAGCCCCACGAGCACCGAAAATGTCACCGGAAATATCACCGTGTCTAGTTCGCAGGGTGCCAGTGCCGTGGTCGCTGTGTCCGGCAGCGGCGTCCAACCCGCAATTAGCATTACACCCGCCAGTTTCAATTTCGGAAGTATCGTCGACGGGCAAACCAAATCCCAGAGCTTTACCGTCACGAACACGGGGACGGCGGCGTTGACCATTTCGCAAATTTCCGCAACGGGAAGCGGTTTCAGTGCGAGTGGACTGACGGTTCCCGCTGCCGTCCCTGTGGGTGGCACCGCGACATTTGCCGTTCAGTTTGCGCCGACAACGGCCGGGAGCCTCACGGGCACGGTAAACATTGCGAGTAACGCGCCCAGCTCACCGACTGCCGTGGCTCTCAGCGGAACGGGCACTGCCGCCACCGTCACACTTTCGGCGAATCCCACAAGCTTAAGCTTTGCCGGTATTAATGTGGGAAGTTCGAGTTCCCAGACCGTGACGATAACGAATACGGGAAACTCCAGCGCAGTCATTTCCCAGGTAAGCGTTGGCGCAAAGGACTTCGCTACGAGTGGGCTGACCCCGCCGATGACCTTGGCCCCCGGGCAGAGCAGCACTCTGAACGTCACCTTTAGCCCCACGACCTCCGAGAACATCACCGGAAACATCACCGTGTCCACGTCGCAGGGTACCAGTGCGGTAATCTCTGTGTCTGGCGGTAGCGTGCAACCGGCGATCAGCGTTACACCTGTCAGCTACAGCTTTGGCAATGTCGTTGACGGACAGACAAAATCCCAGGCCTTTACGATCACAAATACCGGCACCGCCACTTTAACCGTTTCGCAATTGTCGGTGACGGGTGGTGCTTTCAGTGTGAGCGGGCTCGCCACTCCCGCGACGATTCCTGCAGGCAGCACCGAAACGTTTGATGTGCAGTTTGCACCAACCACCGTCGGTAGCTTGACGGGTACCGTCAGCATCACGAGCAATGCACCCAGCTCACCCACCGTAGCCCTCAGTGGAACGGGGACGGCGGCGGTCGTTACACTCACAACGAGCCCTTCCAGCCTGTCCTTCAGCAATATCAACGTCGGCAGTTCGAGCACTCAGGCCGTCACAATCACGAATACCGGAAACGCGAGTGCGACGATTTCTCAAGTCAGCGTGAGCGCGAAAGACTTCAGCACCAGCGGGGTCACTGCCGCGACAACTTTAGCCGCAGGACAGAGCGCGACTCTGAGCGTGACCTTCAGCCCCTCGGCGTCCGAGAACGTCACCGGGAACATCACGGTGTCAACTTCGCAGGGCCCGAGCGCTGTCGTTTCCGTGTCCGGGAACGGAATTCAACCGGCGCTGACCGTGACGCCGGCCAGTGCGAGCTTCGGGAATGTGACCGTGGGGGTCTCGAGCACACAGCCCATCCAGGTGACCAACAGCGGTACCGGCACGCTGAGTGTCACGCAGGTCAATGTCGCGGGCAGCGGCTTCAGCACCAGTTCGCTGAGCCTGCCGATCTCCCTTGCCGCCGGGCAGTCCAGCAGCTTCAACGTGCAGTTCCTGCCGGCTTCGGCGGGGGCGGCAACCGGCAGCTTGTCGATCGTGAGCAACGCGCCAAATTCCCCTGCCACGGTTCCACTCAGCGGAACGGGAGTGGCGCAAACACTCACGTTATCGTACAGCACGACCAACCTGGCTTTTGGAAACGTCAATACGGGAAGCTCCTCAACGCTACCCGTGACGATAACCAACACGGGCAATGGTAGCGTGCAAATCTCGCAGATCAGCCAAAGCGGCACGGGCTTTAGCGTTACCGGATCCAACACGCCCGTGACCCTCGCGCCGAACCAAACTTTGACCTTCAACGTGGTCTTTAGCCCCACCGCCGCCGGAAGCGACAGCGGAAGCGTTACAGTCGCCAGCAACGCGACGGGATCGCCAGCAACCATTTCGCTATCTGGAACAGGGGTGCAAGCCGCGACATACGCGGTCGCATTGACGTGGACGGCGAGCACCTCCGCAGTCTCCGGATACAACGTGTACCGTAGCACGTCGAGCGGCTCTGGTTACGTCAAGCTTAACAATAGCCTGATCGCGACCGTAACTTATACCGACAGCACCGTCGCGAGCGGCACCACCTACTACTACGTAACCACGGCAGTGGACGCAAGCGGCTATGAGAGCGGTGACTCGAATCAGGCGACAGCAGTCATCCCCTAGACGTCTCCGAACATCGGCTTCCAAGCTCCAGAGCAAGGCGGCCGCGCGGCAAACGAGCGCTTGATGTGCTTGGTTTGCAGCTTTCGACCGGTTGTCGGATGCGGTTGTCTTTGTGAACGCAATTCCGCGAACCCGCGTGGGTATGTTTCTAGGGGGAGGGACCGTGATTACGGCTCTGGCTGAGGAGCAGAGATCTTTTGCGTCTCATCAACAGAAAACAGGACGTACTCGGTGAAATGATGACGTCTATGGATCCGCCTCATATTGAAATCGACAAACAAATCCGCGCTTTCGGGAAGCCATAGTTCCTGATTGTTTGTTCGGAACTCGATCGGCGCATAGTCGACGGAGAGGTGTTCCGCGTTCAAACGGACCTCCGGCACAGGAGCAACGAGGTCTGTCTCGATGTGGACAATTTGGAAGGTGTCCACCGCAACCCAAGCACGCCCGCGAAGAGAGACCGGATACCATTGGTTCCCAACATGGTATCCGCGAAGGCGAGCGGGTTTGTCGGGTCTTTGGCGAAAGTGGACCTGCCACGCAGCTGATTCGTGCCACTGCCCGAGACCTTCGCAGGAGAACTCGTACTCCCCGCGATAAACAGGATGAAATACCAGCACCAGCGAAGTGAGCCCGAACGAGGCGATATGGTCGGGGAAGATATCCGAACCTGTCTTGCCGTTTCGATATTCTTCGACGGTGAAGTGGCCTGGACGGCTCTCCTGCAGTGACACAACGTAGGCATAGTGCCGTGACTCATGCTTGGAGGGGGACCCGAAGCGGTCGATGACCTCTTGGTCGAGCGTCTCCTTTGCGCTGATGCGGTTGACGGCACTAACAAATTCAGCAACCCGTTTTCCGGTTTGTTCTGAGACTTGTTCGAATGGGCAGGCAACGCCAGCCTTAACCGCGGGTACCGTTTCATCGACGTCAGGAGGCATCCATTTCGTGGGAGGGACAAGCTCCTCGGGAAACGTGAAGGCAGCCGCCTTCGCACCTGCGAGCTCGTTCTCGGCTGGCTCGGTAACTCCAGTGGACTGCCACATGCTAGTCGTACGAAGACTCCGGGCTTCCTCGGCCCGAGGCCCCAAGGGCTGCCGAAGGAGGAAGGCATCTAAGATCTTGTCAGCTCGCTCTGATTCATTTCGTTGCAAAAGAGCTCTCGCGAGAACGAGCGGTGCCAGGTTCGCTTGGCCCTCACCGAGCTCGAGCGCATGCTCCGCATGCTGCTGCGCTAGGTCATATTCGTGATGAAGGAGGTACGCCTCGGCTAGTCGCTCTTCCAAGTGCCAGGATGAGGACGGCGCTTGCACCGCGCGTTGTAGGTACTCAATCGCTTTGGGGATATCACCATCTTTCAGGGCAAACTGAGCCATTCCCGCCAGGGCATACGGTTGGCCGGGATCACGCTGGAGCGTGGTCTGCCAATCGCTCCGCGCCTTGACCCAGTCCTCGGTCAGCGCGTAGTACATACCCCATGCACAGGTCACATCCGGAGCCGTAGGCGCAACCAAATAAACCTTGTCCAGATGCTTCTTAGCATTCCCGAAGTCGTCTGTTCGGAGATCTTCAAGAGCCTTGTTCAACTCGATCCGCGTGCTGGAATCGAGAGCCGTAGATCCGCCAGCACTGTTTTCTTTGTCAGGTCCATGACGATCGGTGGCTTGTTTCCCGGGCCGAAGTGGCATCGGGCAGAGATACAGTAGCGCCCCGCCAAGCAGCAGGATTCTCGTGGCAAAACGAATGCACGCAATGCGCGTTGGAGGCCTCCGAAATTCGACCGCATCAAATCCGCGAATCAATATTACGCTTTTGAACTCGACTCAGCGGCTTATCGAGGAAGGTCCTTGGATAGGCAGGATTGGGTGGTACGTAGCCGGGCCTCAGTTAGCCTGAAATCCTCGCGTTATGTCATTCATTTTACTTGACGTGCCCGTCCCTTCTGATAAGCTCCCACACCATTCGCTCTGTCCTCTGTTCTCCCGCCAGAGAGCAAGAGTCTTTACGGGCCCACAACTTAACTTTGCGTTTTAAATGGTGGTGTTGAGGTGATTGCTGCCCACGCCCGCAAAACCGGACTCTCCAATCGACTTGATGAATTTGTGCGACCAAACAATAAAACAGACCACGCCGTAAGTCCTTTTATATCAATTCTTACAAACACACGTCTTAATCTCGGTTTTCCGGGAATTTCGAAAGGATCGTCCTCCCATGCCATCGTCTCCTCGCCTCATCCCGCTCATATTGCTTGTTGCTTTATCTCTGGGCGCTTCATGGGCGTCCCCGCCACCGCAATTCTCCGGTAGTTACAAAATCACACAAACCACGGATTTTGGCGCAGACGTTCGCATTGCAGTGGACATGAAACTCCTCAACGCTGGCGACACCGCTGCGACAGTGACCGCCGTCAGCATTCGCAGTCTCTCGTCTCCCCATCAGATGGTCCGAGTCGCGACCACCGTGACGATTCAAGGCCACGCCGATGGCCAGCTTTCGGTGCAATTCCTCGTGCCCAAAAAGGACTTCAACACTTGGGCTCTCGGGCCACACCAACAATTCACCTTGAATTTTCATTCCGTTAGCGGCGCTTCGAATAAGCCTATCGTTGCGAATGTTTTGCTCTCGCGGACTAAGGGATGATCCATGTTCAAAAAACTCTTACTCCTCATTGCTCCCCTCGCTTTTCTTGCTCCGCTCTCTTTTGGCCAAACGCTTGGCTCCATCAATACGGTTGCGGGAACCGTTCCTAACAACGTGCCAGCTCTGTCGGTCGGCATAGGCCTTCCCACTGCGGTTGCCAAGGACTCTTCCGGAAATATCTATGTGGCCGTGGAGTCCGGCTCGAACGCAAATGGCGGAATTTTCAAGATTAATCCGAACGGTATTCTCACCACCATCGTCGGCAACGGGACTTTTTATTACACAACTGCGCAGAACAATGGCGATGGCGGCCTGGCGGTGAACGCCACCCTGGGATTGGTCACCGGCCTCTTTGTCGATTCGCAACAAAATATCTATGTTAGCGACTCCAGTTACAACTCCATCCGCAAAGTAACTGCGGCCACCGGCATCATCAACACCATTGCCGGAGGCGGTACCGGTTGTGCCGCAGAAACAGACACCGTTGGCGACGGTTGCCCGGCCACCTCCGCGCTGCTGAGCGCGCCTTCCCAGATCTTTGTCGACGCCAATCAGAACCTGTTCATCGCCGACACGGGCGACAATCGCATTCGCGAACTGGTCGCCTCGTCTGGCTTAATGCAGACCGTTGTCGGGGGTGGAACAGGTTGCACCGCGCAATCAGACACTGTCGGTGACGGATGCAGTGCCACTCTGGCTTCGCTCAGCAGTCCGGTTGGCGTTTATGTCGATACCCACGGCAACATCTTCACGTCGGACACCGATGATTTTCGCATTCGTGAAGTCACTGCAGCCAACGACATCATCCAAACCATCGCCGGCACCGGCACCGCTGGCTACAATGGCGACAACATCGCCGCGAATACGGCCGAAATAGACACTCCTTATGGGCTGTTTGTCGATTCAGCCGGCGACGTATTCTTCAGTGATCTCGGTAACGGCCGCGTGCGCGAGGTCGTTGCAGCCACGGGGTTCATTCAAACCATCGCTGGTCCTGGTAGCGGCTGTAACGGACAAACGGACGCGGTGGGCGACGGTTGCCCTGCCAGTGAAGGGATCATTTCGCCGTACGGCATTTTTGTCGACGCCTCGAATAACTTGTACATCGCCGACCCGGGCAACAACCTGGTGCGCGAAGTCGTGGCATCCGACACCAGCCTGAACTCCGGCGACACCATCCAGGCAGTCGCCGGGAATGGCACGGTTTTCTTCAGTGGCGACGGAGGACCTGCCACGCAAGCGGAATTGAACCTGCCCTACGGTGTAGCCACCGACGGGCAAGGCAACATTTTTATTGCTGATCTTGGCAACCATCGCGTTCGAAAAATAACTGTGAGCAGCGGCATCATCCAAACGGTCGCTGGTGGTGGCTCGGGTTGCGAGGGCCAGACAGATGATTTCGGCGATGGCTGTCCGGCTACCCAAGCGACGATTTATCCCTCCGCTCTATTTGTCGATGCGGCAGGCAACATCTACATCTCTGACGTCGCTAATTCGCTCATCCGCGAGGTCTCTGCGAGCACCGGCATCATTACGCTCGTCGCCGGTGGAGGAAGCGGTTGCGCGAATCAAACCGACACCGCGGGCGATGGCTGCCCCGCCACCCAGGCTTCTCTTTCCTCGCCGTATGGCTTGTTCGCGGATTCGAGCGGAAACATTATTATTGCGGACTATACCAACTCTCGTATCCGCAAGATCGTCGCCTCTACCGGAATCATTCAAAGCATCGCTGGCACCGGCACCCCTGGTTACAACGGCGACAATATCGCCGCCACGTCCGCGCAAATCTATTACCCCGTCGGTCTTTCTGAAGACCCGTCCGGCAATATTTACTTTTCGGACTTAGGCAACTCTCGCGTCCGCAAAATCGTCGTCTCGACTGGATTGATCCAAACCGTGGCGGGCACCGGGACGCCCGGCTACAACGGCGATAACATCCCGGCAACCACCGCCGAGATCATTGACCCGGTAGGCCTCTTCGTCGATCGCGGCGGAAATGTTTTCTTCGAGGACTTCGGCAACTTCCGAGTTCGCGAAATTGTTGCCTCCACCGGCCTGATTCAAACCGTCGCGGGAAGCGGAAACTACGGGTTCAGTGGTGATGGAGGTCCAGCAACAAGCGCAGATTTGTCTTACGATTTTGGCCTCGCCGGCGACACCAACGGCAATCTCTTCCTTGCGGAGACCTTCAGCCTGCGCGTGCGCGAAGTGTTTGGCATCGTCCCGTCCGACACGCTTGCGATCACAACTCCATCACTTCCCTCTGGCCAAGTGGGTGTCTCCTACTCTTTCGGCCTGCAGGCCGTTGACGGTACACCGCCTTATTCCTGGACGATCACGAGCGGTGCTCTGCCAAGTACGTTAAGCCTTAATGCGACAACCGGTGTGATTTCGGGCACGCCCACAACCGTGGCTAGCTATCCCATCACAGTGCAGGTTTCCGATTCAGCCATTCCCGCGCACACCGCGTCTGCTAGTTACACGTTAGTGGTAAATGGTGTCGTGACGCTGCAATCGATCACCGTGACACCTGCAAACGTAACCGTGCCTCAGGGGAGTGTTTTGCCGTTTACGGCGATCGGTACCTATAGCGATGGCTCAACGCAGAATTTGACAGCGTCCGCGACGTGGCTATCGTCGAACACGGCGGTCGCATCGGTCAGCAACACTGCGGGCACACAGGGAGTCGTTACGGCCGCCACAATCGGTGGTCCAGTCACCATAACGGCTTCGGACGCTGGGATTTCGGGATCAACCTCCCTAACTGTCGTCGCGGGGGACATTCGCACGTCCGTCGTCGCTTACTCGGACAGTGTCGACCCCATCACCGTGGTTTGGAATCCTTCTTTCCCAGATACGAACTACACCGCAGTGTGCACGGTCGAAACTACGCCTTCCGACTTTCTGTTGCCGACAATCACACTTCGCACGCCAACTTCAATGAGCGTTGTTCCCTCGGATGGAGGCTCGTCGACGGGCGCGTTGAACTGTATGGCGATCCCAGATTCAGATACGAGCGATATACGGCGCACACGAGTGCCCTACACGAGCTTTCCTGCCACGGTAAACGTACCCTGGACTCCGTCATTCCCTGACACGAACTACACGACAGCTTGCACTGCGGAAACTCAGGGTGCAACAGGCGGTGGCTTTACCAGTGTCATTAGTGCGCTTTCAGCCAGTTCGATAACCGTCGACAACGATGGATATGCTACTGGCACCATCCACTGCATTGCGGTTCCGGATTCGGATTTAAGTGCAATGAGGCGGAGTCGCGTGTCCTTTTCCGCCTCACCAGCTACCGTGGCGGTCACTTGGAACGTTTCTTTTCCTGACACGAATTATGCAGCGATTTGCAGCGACGAACAATTGGGAGTGACCTCCAGCGATTCCGCGCTTGCCATTTATGCGGGCTCGAAGTTACCCGGGGCCCTCAATACCATCAATGAAATCACCGCCGGAATTGTTCACTGCCTCGCGGAGCCCGCACTAGCGCCAGCGACGTTGCAGTCGATCACAGTGACCCCCACAAATCCGACCGTTTCCCCCAACATCACCCAGCAGTTCTTGGCGATTGGTACGTTCAGCGATGGCAGCACGCAAAATCTTTCGAGCGCTGTGACCTGGGCTTCCGCCACCACCACTGTCGCCACAATCAACTCGTCCGGTGTCGCCACGGGTGTCGCCGCGGGTAGCTCCACGATCACCGCGAACTTAGGCAACGTCACTGGCTCCACAACTTTAACGGTCATCGCGTCAGGTCCAACCGCTTACATCGGCAGCGCGGTTTCCGCAAACTGCTGCCTTGACGCTGTGAACCCGTCCACCAATTCTGTAGTGAAGTCGATTCCCGTAACGACGGTCGCCGAACCCATCGGCGTTACCCCGGACCAAACCCGCATCTACCTCTCGGATTATGCGAACAATCTCATCGACGTGGTCGATGCCACCACCAACACTCTCGTGACTTCGATTCCGGTTGGCGCCAATCCCAATGCTGTGGTCATCACACCTAATGGGCAGTTTGGTTATGTCGCCGACGGTGGCGATAACAATGTCTCCGTCTTCAATGTCGCCACCAACGCCCAAATAGCGACCATCCCGATTGGGTTTCCATCTACTTGGATGACCGTCACACCTGATGGATCATCGATTTATGCCGGCAGTGCCATATCCAACCAGATCGCGGTGATCAGCACGAGTACTAACACTCTCGCTTCCACCTTTACTGTCGCCCCGTCTTCCGGTGGGTCTCCTGCGGGCTGCATTGGCGGTCCGATATTCAATGCCGCTGGCACCATCGGCTATATCTGGCAATCTTGTCTGGGCACCCAGAACGGCAGCGTCACTGTCATTTCTGTGCCGAGCAACACGACCTTAGCCACGATTCCAATAGGGGTTCTCTCTTATCAAGCAGTCCTCACCCCCGATGGAACTCGCCTTTACGTCGTAAATGCGGGATCGAACAACGTCACCGTCATCAATACCTCTACCAACGCCGTCATCGCCACTATCCCTGTCGGCAATGCCCCGCAATCCATCGCGATCACACCCGACGGCACACAAGTCTACGTAGCCAACACCAAGGACAGCACGATCTCCATCATCCAAACCTCCACGAACACCGTCTCCACCACTTTCTCGCTGACCACTCCTTTCGGCATCGTGTTCTTGAGTCCACCTGCGGCGTCTCAAGCGACCACGCTCACTCTGAATCCGCCGAATTTGATCTTTGCTTCTCAATTGGTTGGTAGCACCAGCGGCACTCAATCGATCACCGTGAGTAATCCTGGAACACCACCGGTAACTTTCAGC
>Ga0335073_10015076_pt1 | contig 10814 bp, 5 predicted proteins | sample Lox_Sample_22_FD_207093 | JGI IMG/M metagenome (GOLD analysis project Ga0335073, IMG submission 207093) | Soil microbial communities from Loxahatchee National Wildlife Refuge, Florida, United States - Lox_Sample_2.2 | ecosystem: Environmental > Terrestrial > Soil > Wetlands | place: USA: Florida...
TGCGAGCACGGCAATCGGAATAATACGACGCGATCGTCTCCGCGCTCTGCGTTTTGAATCCTGGGCGCCAGAACCAACTGTGCATCGGCGGCATCGGTTTGTACGGAGGCCCTGTGGGCATCCACGATTCCATCGGCATGTAGTACGTTTTGTCCTGAAATTTCACGTGCGGATCATGTCCTTCCGGTGGCGACAGAGTGTCTTCGCCGTTGATCACATCTGTGGGCCAGCTTTTCGGCTCACAAATCCTGCCGAGGTTCCGTTTGCTCTGGTAGTAAGCCTGATTCATCACGACGATTCCGTGCGGGCTGTATTTTTTTATCAGCTCATAGACTTCCCAGCGTTGGTCGTCCGAAAGCTTCCACGTGATATCCAGCAGCTGATAAAACGTGTTCGGATATTTGCTGTGCAGTTCCGTGAGCTGCTGCTTGATGAGTTTGTAATAGCCCTGCTGCACGGGAATGTTCCAGTCGAATTTACCTTCGTTATGCGGATCGAGAATGCAGTAATAAAACCCGTGCTTCAGTCCATACTCTTTGCACGCGGCCACAAACGCAGCAACAACATCAGTTTTGTTCGAGCTCGCGGCAACATCGTAATCGTAATTGGCCGAATCCCACAGGCAGAATCCGGACATATGCTTCGCAGTCAGCACGGCATAACGCGCGCCGAGATCATGTGCGATGCGAATCCACTGGCGAACGTCGAGATGCGTTGGGTCGTACGTGCTCGCAGGCACGCTGCCGGTTTCGTAATCGTTCCCAGTGAACGTGTTCATGCTGAAGTGGAACGAGACGCCGAATTGCAGCTTCTCAAACTCGCGCAGAGCGAGCGTGGGGTGAGTCGCGGGCTCGATCCTTTCAGACGAAGTATAAGCGGCGGGACCAAAAACGAGAGCGCCCGAAGCGGCCATTGCTTTTGAAAATTCCCGACGATTCATTGCGGATTTTTAAGCGCGAACGCGACGTACACGCCGCCGGATGGTGATTTCAGGTCTTTCCCGCCGCCCGCTGCGATCACCACGTATTGCGTTCCCTTAACTTCATAGGTGATCGGCGTTGCGTTGCCTGCGAATGGAAGCGTCGTCTCCCACAGCAATTCGCCCGTGTCTTTATCGAAGGCGCGAAATTTCTTGTCGTAGTTGGTTGCGCCGATAAAGAGCACTCCGCCGGCCGTTACGATTGGCCCGCCATAATTTTCGCTGCCAGTATTCTTCATGCCTTTGGCGGCAAGGTCGGGATATTCTCCCAGCGGAATTTTCCATGCATAATCGCCCGTGTTCAGGTCAATCGCATTCAGCGTGCCCCACGGCGGCGCAACTGCCGGATATCCGTCGGGATCATGAAATCTCGTGTATCCCGAAAATCGGTAGCGCATAAGCGGCGGCTCGGGCTGGCCGGATGAGAGTTCCTTGTTCTCACCCGCGGTCAGGAACTTCACCAGTGCATTCACTTCGTCGGCAGTGAGATTTGGGAAACCGGGCATTCGCCCGCCGCCGTTGCGAATGCGGTCCGCGATCTGCTCGAGCGTCATACGGTCCTGAATTCCGACAAGCGACGGAAACAGCGGCGGGGAGCCTTTCATGTCGTCGCGATGGCAGATTGTGCATTGACTCTGATAAATTCCTTTTCCGCTCGCCTGGTTCGCTGTATTTTCGGCGAGTTCAACCGCCCACGCCATTTCATTGGAATTGACGTAGAGAATTCCCGTGTTCGGATCAAATGCCGAACCGCCCCACTCGGCGCCGCCGTCGAATCCGGGAAAGATAACTGTGTTTTTCCCGGTGCTCAATGGAACAAATTGGCCGTCGCTGCGATAGGTTCGGAACTGTTGCAGCACCCACGCGTGCGCTTCGGGCGTGCGGTTGGTGAGCATGTCTTCGGTCAGGCGCTGGCGCGCGTAGGGTGCGGGTTTTGTGGGTAGAGGTTGAGTTGCTGCTGCAACTTCGCCCTTCAGGTCGCTCGGCGGATATTTGTGTTCCTCAACCGGAAACAGCGGCGTGCCATTCGCGCGATCGAACAAATAGACGAAGCCCTGCTTGGTAGTCTGCGCGACCGCATCCACTCTTTTTCCATCGTGCATCACCGAGACGAGCGTCGGAGGCGAGGGAAAATCGCGGTCCCATAAATCGTGATGCACGCCCTGAAAATGCCAGATGCGCTCGCCAGTCTCTGCATTCAGCGCCAGCTCGCAATCGGCAAACAGATCGTCGCCGATGCGGTCGCCGCCGTAAAAGTCGAAAACCGCAGAACCCGTTGGGGCATACACAATGCCGGTCTTCTGATCAACCGTCATTCCCGTCCAGTTGTTTGCAGAACCGCTGTGTTGCCACGCATCTTTCGGCCAGGTATCGTAACCGAACTCGCCGGGATGGGGAATCGTATGAAAAATCCAACGCAGTTTTCCGGTACGAACGTCGTAGGCGCGAATGTCGCCGGGAAGCGCGGGCAATGTTTCCGGAAGCCGGCCGCCGACAATGAAGAGATCTTTGTAAACTACGGCGGGGCTGGTGAGCGCGATGAAACCGGTCTTGGGATCGCGCCCGAGGTCGTCGCGAAGATCGATGCGGCCGTGATCGCCGAAGCTGTAAACGGGCTGGCCAGTCTCGGCGTCCAGTTCATAAACAAAATTCATTACGCCGACGATGATGCGGCGATCTTTGTTGTCCGGGCTGGCCCAATAGGCGAGGCCACGATCCGGCTGCGTGCCAACCACGCCGGAGTCGTATTTCCACTTCAGCGCGCCGGTCGCGGCATCGAGGGCAAATATTTTTTGCGAGGGAGTGATTCCGTAAAGTGTTCCGTCAATTTCAAGCGGGCTCGTCTGTAGGCCGCCCCTTTCGCCGCTGTCATACGACCATGCAACTTCAAGCTGCTTTACGTTGGATTTGGTGATCTGCGCGAGCGGCGAATAATGCGTGTTCTGTGAATTGCCGCCGTAGATGGGCCAATCGATTTCTTGCTGCGCTTGCGCATTGGCGAGCAAAGGCGAACCTAAGAATAAGACGAATAGGAATGATGTGAAGGCAGGTTTTGACCGGAACATTGGGACTAATTCACGGGCCGCAGTAAACGCTTCGACGTGCGAAGCTCCTATCCTACATCGCCGAAAGCGTAAGAAATGCCACCTGCAATAATTTTTCCTCTCACAAGGTGACGATCACACCCTCGCCGGCCAGTCGGTCTGGCCGCCACGTTTGAAAGCCAGGTTACCGATGTGGCCGGCGGCAGCTGCCGTAACTCCGGTTTCGACTGGCGCATTCGGTTCTTTCCGGCTCTTGACGCATTTGAAGAAATTTTCCACGTGATCGATGGTTCCGTCGCGAAGACTATGTTCGGTCATCAGCGGATTTTCATCCCGTGCCGCTCCCTCGCGATAAACGCTGAATGCTCCCCGGTTGATTTTTAACGTTGCCTCGGTTCCGCGAAATTCCAGGCCGCCGTCATCGATTGAGGAAGCCATCATCCCCTCGTAAATCACATCAAATCCGGGATACCGAAAAGCCGCCTGGATCGTATCCGGGCAATCCCATTCGTCGAACACGTATTTGTCGGCGAGCATCTGGGCGCGCCGCGGCTGATCGGACTTCATTGCCCAATGGGCTACATCGATCCAGTGCGTGAACAAGTCGGTCATTGCGCCGCCGCCAAAATTCCAGAACCAGCGCCAATGGAAAAATTTCTCGTCGGTGAACGGCTGATCTGGCGCCGAACCCAGCCACATCTTCCAATCGAGCTGCTGCTGGTCCACTGGTTTCTTGGGCCAAGACCTTTGATAGTTCTGCCACCAGTAGGTGCGCACCTGCACCACCCGGCCCAGGCTGCCCGCCTGAATTAAATCGACGGCGTCACGAAAGTGGGTCCAGCTGCGCTGCTGCATCCCGCACTGCAGAATCTGTTTGGAAGAACGAACCGCGCGGGTCAGCGTGGCGCCTTGCTCAAGCGTGTGCGTCACCGGCTTTTCCAGATAAACATCCTTGCCTGCCTTCAGCGCGTCAACCGCCATGGTCACGTGCCAATGGTCCGGCGCGGCAATCATCACGGCGTCAACATCCTTATCAAGAACTTCGCGATAATCCAGGTGTGTGGTCGCGACGCCATTCGAACGTTCTTTGACCGCATCGCGATGTGGACCGTACACATCGCTCACCGCCACAATCTGGTATGCGCCGCCGGATTGGTCCGCGCCGTTCAGCAGACCCTTCATCCGTTCGCCGGCTCCGATCACTCCGACGCGAATCGTGTCATTCGCGCCGAAGACGCGGGTCGAGGCCAGGGCAGTAAGTCCGGTGGTGACGAGGAAACTGCGGCGAGTGAGCATTGTTAGTTGGAACCCCCGGTTCGATATCGGCAACGATGTTACCAATTTTCAGCGATCATGCAATCGGGAACTGCCAGGTCGCGAGTTCGCTTTTGTTTTTTTTTGATCGCCGAATCCGCCAATCCCACAACTCCAGGTGTATTCTCTTGACCATAATGCGAACCAAAATTTCGGCCTCACTGGCTCTCCCCGTCCTGGTTATTCTTGCATCCGTTCTCTACTCGCAATCACAGACCGGCTCGATGTCCGCCAAACCTAAACCCGAAGAAACCGAAGTGTGGCAGCCGGTGCCGAAGGTGGTCACCCCGGGCGCGGACTGCAATGCCCCACCATCTGATGCGATCATTCTTTTCGACGGAAAAAATCTGGACGAATGGGTTTCGGCGAAAGACAAATCTCCTGCAGAGTGGATCGTGGCGAACGGTGTCATTACAGTCAAGAAAGCTGCCGGCGATATCGAGACCAAGCGCACATTCCGCGATTATCAGCTGCACGTCGAATGGAAAGTTCCGGAGAACGTTACCGGCAGCGGACAAGCACGCGGCAACAGCGGCGTATTTCTCGCTGCGAATGGACCCGATTCCGGGTACGAATTGCAGGTCCTCGATTCGTACAAAAATTCAACCTACGTGAATGGCATGGCGGGAAGCATTTACAAGCAATCGATTCCGCTGGCGAACCCGACCCGCAAGCCGGGCGAGTGGCAAACTTATGACGTCGTGTGGACCGCGCCAACTTTCAATGCAGATGGCGATTTGAAAACCCCGGCCTATGCCACGGTATTTTTTAACGGTGTGCTGGTGGACAATCACTTTGAGTTGAAGGGCCAGACTCTGTATATCGGCAAACCTATCTATAAGAGTTATGACCGGGCGCCGATTTTGCTGCAGGCACATGGCGATCCCAGCCCGCCGATCAGCTACCGCAATATCTGGGTCCGGGAACTCGATTAACCGCCAGCCATAGACCACCGGAAAGCTCCGTCCGTCTTCATGAGCAGGCGGCACAGTGCAGTTCACTGGAAACGAATTCAGGAACTGCTTTAGAATCGGAGTCATGTCGGGGCGTAGCGCAGCCTGGTAGCGCACCTGCCTTGGGCGCAGGGGGTCGGAGGTTCAAATCCTCTCGCCCCGACCATACGTGAGGGCCCGGCCCGGACACATGGGTTACAGAATGTACCGGTCACATGGGTGACACTTTTGGGCCGAAGGGATTTTCGAGCGGTTCAAGCACTCGAGTTTCCAAATCGAAGTACCCCAAATCATAATCCGTAAAACTGTCTCGAATGTTTCGCCGGCGAAGCGCGTTGTACACTTTCCCGTTCACACCAAATTCGCCATCGAGGGGACAATGCTGCGCCACTATTACCTACTCTTAATTGCTTGTTTCGCGATTACCTGCTTACATGCTCAGAATTCGCCGACACAAAAGCCGCTCACCATCGAAGCCATTTTTTCGCGGGGCGGCATCGCCGGGCGCCCGCCGGAAGGACTGCGCTGGGCGCCGGATCAGAAGTCAATTACGTATATTCAGCGCGACGACTCCGGCGAACATGCGCAGCTGTGGTCGGTGGACGCCTCCACCGGCGAAAGAAAAGTCTTAGTAAGTGATGAGAAACTCGCGAAACTTGCACCCCCAATCGAATCCATCAAAGACGACCGGCAAAAAGACCAGATCACCCGCTACCATGTTGCTCCTTATTACTGGGCGCCGGATTCCAAACATCTCCTGTTCATCCCGCACGGCCAGCTCTGGCTGTACGACCTCGGGACCGGAAACATGGTTCAAATCGATCCTTCACCAGAGGGAGCTCGCGATCCGAAATTTTCTCCGGATGGGAAACGTCTCTCATACGTGCGCGCCCACAATCTGTTCGTTGCTGACCTGGACGATCGCGTTCCAAAGCAGATTACAAATAGCTCTCTCGGAACTCCCGAAAATCCCAACATTCTGAACGGCGAAGTGGACTGGGTGTACGCGGAAGAGCTTTCGGTTCGCAGCAATTATTTCTGGTCGCCAGACAACAATCGGATCGCATTCCTCCAGATGGACGAAACTCATGTGCCCACGTATCCCATCGTCGACTGGATGCCCACTCATCCCACGGTCGATTACGAGAAGTATCCGCAAGCTGGTGATCCCAACCCAGCGGTGCGCATAGGCGTGGTGAGCAGCAATGGCGGCGACGTGCGCTGGATCTCGTTGACCGACCAGAGCGATATTTACATCCCAAGGTTCGGATGGCTGAGTGCAGATACATTGTGGGCCGAGGTGCTGAACCGCCATCAGGATGAGATGGGACTGTACTTCATCGATCTTGCCTCAGGCAGATCGCGCAAAGTCCTGACCGAATCTGAACCGAATGCGTGGGTGAACGTGAACGATGATTTCACGATATTGCATTCGAGGGGCCAGTTTCTTTGGACGAGTTGGCGGGACGGTTACACGCACATTTATCTATACAGCTTCGATAAGGCCTCACCTCTTGCCGCTGAGGCCAAGCTCGAACGCCAGCTCACTCATGGAGATTTCGAGGTGCTGGGAATCCAGAGCTTGGATGAAAAGAATGGTGAGGTGTACTTCACCTGCAACAAAGATGATCCGCGCCAGCAGCAGATTTATTCCGTGAAACTCGACGGCTCTGGCCTGCGGCGCATTTCGAAGGAAGATGGTTTTCACGATCCCACGTTCGCCGATAGCAGCAACGCCTATATCGATAACTACTCCAGGGCTCTCACGCCAAATCGGTTCAGCGCTTGTGATGTTGCCGCAAATTGCCGGGTATTCGCGAAATTAAAACCTGTCTCTGAGTATGGCCTTGCGCCTCTCAAATATCTGGAGTTCAAGGCCGATGACGGCACCACGCTTTATGGCCAGCTGCTGCTTCCGCCGAATTCAAACGGCGGCAAAGTGCCGGTGATCGTGAATATTTACGGTGGTCCGGCGGCGCAGGTTGTGGTTGATCAGTGGTCGCAATGGGCGGGCGCAAGTACGCTGTTCGCACAGGTTCTGGCGCGAGATGGATTTGCAATTTTTTCAGTGGACAATCGCGGAACTCCCAACCGCGGCAAGAAATTTTCCGTCGCCATCCGTCACGAATTTGGCGAGATCGAGTTGCGCGATCAGCTCACATCGCTCGATCAATTATTTGCGCAATATCCGCAGCTCGATCGCAACCGGCTCGGCATTTGGGGATGGTCCAACGGCGGCTCCATGACCCTCTACGCGCTCACGCATAGCGATCGCTTTCAGGCGGGGGCGTCGGTTGCTCCGGTCACCAGCTGGCGTGACTATGATTCGATCTATACCGAGCGCTATGAGGGACTGCCCGTGGAAGATCCGGCCGTCTATGACAACCCAATCACCAAATTTGCCGACAAGCTCAGCGGGGCTTTGCTGCTGGCACACGGCACCGAGGACGACAACGTTCACCTGCAAAACAGTATTCAGATGATCGATGCCCTTATCCGCGCTGGCAAGCAATTTCGCTTCATGACGTATCCCAACAAGACGCACAGCATCGAAGGCACCGAATACCGAACCCATTTGTTCCACATGATCGAGAATCATTTTGAGCGGGAACTCAAGCCCCGGTGAACCTTAGCCGACCAAAATGATGAGGCAAACTGGCGCCGGGCAAACCACTCTGGATAGACGGTTCTATCGCTTCTCCAGTCGATGTCTTCTTTCAGTCGATCTCTGACGAAACGACTGTCCGATTTCGGACGGCCCCAGGCGGTTTCGGACAATTTTGGATCCAGAACAATCGTTAACTCGATGAAAAATAATCTTGGTCGTGAGGAAAAGATTGGCTACCAAGATGCAGCTTCCTGCTTCACAATGATCCACTGGCTCTAAAAAATTCATGACATCTGCTTGCCGCGAAACCAGAAAACCACCTTCGCAGACCTGTTTGTTTGACTGAGGCGGGATGCTAGCGTCGCTAAGCCAGGATCTTCGTTACGCACTACGGCAGTTGCGCAAAAGCCCGGGATTTACCGCTGGAACGGTCTTGATCGTCGCGGTCGGCATTGCCTCGGCCACCGTGATGTTTTCAGTAATCGACGCGGTGCTGCTGAGGCCGCTCGCCTATCGTTCCCCTGACCGAATCGTGGTGCTGAACCGCGGTGTCACGCCTGTGCGCTTTGATGAAATGAAGGCGGCCAACCATTCCTTCAGCGGACTGGGAAGCTATGCTGTCGTGATGCAGCAGATGACGTTAACGGGCGGGGGTACGCCGGAAGTGCTGAACGCTGCACGTGTGTCTGCGAATTTTCTCGACATTCTTGGAGTAGCCCCTTTGACCGGGCGGAGTTTTCTCCCGCAGGAGGAGGCTTCGGGCGCGCCGGGTGTGGTAATGATCAGCAAGAAATTGTGGCGCGAACGGTTCGGCGCCGATCCCCGGATTCTCGGCGCCAACATCAACTTGGAAGGGACGCCACACGCTATAGTTGGCGTCTTGCCCGCGGATTTTCATTTCCCATTTGTCGGTCTGGATGTCTGGGTGACCAAATCCTCAGAGTTGTTGGGGATCAGTCCGCAATCGAGGCTGATCAGCCCGATATTAAAAGCATTCGGCCGGCTTCGACCGGGCATAACTCTAGAGCAAGCGAACGCGGAGGCCGCGGTCCTGAAGCGGCAGTACGCGGCGGCACACCCGGGAATGCTGGATGGGAAGCTCGACACGCCGGAGACATTGACTCCCTTAAAGGAAACGATTGTCGCTGATGTTCGTCCGAAATTATGGATGTTGTTTGGCGCCGTGTGCCTGGTTTTGCTGATCGTGTGCGCCAACATTGGAGGCCTGTTGCTTGCCCGTGCCGCTTCACGCGTCCGCGAATTTGCCGTGCGCGCGGCGATCGGCGCCTCTCCACGTCGTATCGTTCGGCAACTGCTGATTGAGAGCATGTTGCTTGCATCGATTGGCGGCGCCTTGGGACTGGCACTTGCTATCTTCGCTCTCAAAGCGGCGAGGAACCTTACCATCGTTGATCTGCCCCGGGCCGCAGAGATCCATTTGAACGCTGTCGTTTTCGGGTTCGCCGTTGCACTTGCAACTGCGACAGGTCTTCTCTTCGGACTCGCACCGTCGTTGGTTGCGATAAGGCCCGACCTGGCCAAAGTCTTACACGGCGGCGTAAGTTCCCATGCAGACGGGTTCCGAACCAAGACATTCCGATTCCGCATTAGCACGCGCTCCCTGCTGGTGGCTGGCCAAGTGTCGATTGCAATCACGCTGCTGGTTGGCGCAACCCTGCTGCTGCGGAGCCTCGCTCATCTGTACGCCGTCGATCCCGGATTTCAACCAGCAAATCTCCTGACCATGCGTGTTTCTTTGTCGCCCGCCCGTTACAGCACGCCTGAAAAGCAGGCGGTTTTCTATGACCAACTGGTAGCACGCGTGGAGTCATTGCCGGGAGTTCGCGATGCGGGACTGTGCCTGACGCTTCCTTTTACGGGTTGGGCTGGCGTGCCGGTGCAGCCAGCGGCAGGGGTTCCGCTGAAATTAAATGAACGCCCCATCGGCATTCTGCAACTGGTGACACCGGATTATTTCCGCACCATGAAAATCCCGCTGAAACGCGGCCGCGAATTTGACGATCACGACAATCTGACTTCACCGCCAGTGGCAATCATCAACGAAACCCTGGCACGCCGCTTTTGGCCGCATTATCCAAACGGCCTTGACCCGGTCGGCCAATACCTGCTGATGGGGCGCAATCCCCAGCCAAAAAAAATTGTTGGAATTGCCGCGGATATCCGCGAGGTGGGTAAAGACCAAGACCCGCGGGCCGGCTTATACATTCCCAATGCGCAGCTTCCCAGCGAATCAGCGGCGCTCATCGTCCGCACGAAAGGTGACCCGACCCTTCTGGTGACTGAGGTTCAAAAGGCTTTACTAGCGCTCGATCCCGAGCAACCAGCTTCCAATGTGAAAACCATGGAAGAAGTGGTCGAGACGTCGGAGGGAGAGCGCCAGCTAGTTATGAAGTTGCTCGGGGCATTCGCCGGCCTCGCGACTTTGCTTTCGATCATTGGACTGTACGGAGTTATTTCGTATTCGGTCACGCAGCGCACAAAAGAGATTGGAATCCGACAGGCATTAGGTGCGCGACGCAGCCAGATTCTCGGGCTCATCATCGCAGAAGGATTGGGAATTTGCCTGGCCGGATTGGCGATCGGGCTGTGTGCGTCCTTCTCGCTGAGTCGATTCATAGGAACCTTGCTTTTCCATGTCAGGAGCACGGACCCGCTGACTTTTAGCGCGATATCACTTTCGTTTGTCACAGTGGCACTGCTCGCCTGCTATATTCCCGCGCGGAGGGCGGCGAAGGTCGATCCCATGGTCGCGCTGCGGTACGAATGAGGAAAACACTGTGAACGGACTGTTACAAGACGTTCGTTACGCACTGCGGCAGTTGCGCAAAAGCCCGGGATTTACGGCGGTCGCAGTGCTGACGCTCGCCCTCGGTATCGGCGCGAATACGGCGATC
>Ga0335073_10015077_pt1 | contig 10813 bp, 8 predicted proteins | sample Lox_Sample_22_FD_207093 | JGI IMG/M metagenome (GOLD analysis project Ga0335073, IMG submission 207093) | Soil microbial communities from Loxahatchee National Wildlife Refuge, Florida, United States - Lox_Sample_2.2 | ecosystem: Environmental > Terrestrial > Soil > Wetlands | place: USA: Florida...
CGGGTCGTGCTCTTGCGCGACGGGCGGCTGACCGGCCAGACCACCCGGCCGCCCGGCCCCGAATCCCTCCTCATGCCCGGGGAGATCCGGTGAGCACCGCCCTGCGCGACCCGCCCGACCTGGACGCGGGCGCGGGCGGCGGCATCGTCGCCCGCCGGGCGGTGTTTCGCTGGGGCTGGCGGCTGTTCCGCCGCGAATGGCGCCAGCAGCTGCTCGTGCTCGGCCTGCTCGCCGTGGCGGTCGCCGCGACGATCTGGGGCTCCAGCGTGGTCACGAACGCGCAGCTCCCGAACCCCAACTACGCCACGCTCGGCACCGCGGCCGCGTCGGTCACGCTGCCCGGCAGCGACCCGCACCTGGCCGCCGACATCGCCGCCATCCAGGACCGCTGGGGCCCGGCCGATCTCATCGAGAGTCAGGACATCGCCACTGGCGCCGCCCAGCCGGTGCAGCTGCGCGCCGAGAGCCCGCACGGGCCCTACAACGCTCCGCTGCTCGGCCTGGTCAGCGGCAGCTACCCGGCCGGCCCTGGCCAGGTCGCGCTGACCAGCGCAGTCGCGACCCTGTACGGCACGCGCCCGGGCGGCACCTGGCGGGCCGCCGGCACTACCTGGCGGGTGACCGGAATCGTGCAGAACCCCAGCAACCTGGCGGATGAGTTCGCGCTGGCCGCGCCGGGCCAGGTCCCCCACCCCAGCCAGGTGACCATGCTGCTGGGCCCGGCCGCGGCGCAGCAGGCGATCAGCACCGGCAACGGAACGCTGCCCGGTGTCCCGGCGGCGACCGTATCCTTCCCCACGGGAAGCGTGAGCAAGTTCTCGCCGGCGACGGTCGTCCTGGTCGTCGAGGTCCTCGGCCTGGTGTTCATCGGCCTGGTATCGGTGGCCGGCTTCTCGGTGATGGCCCAGCGCAGGCTCCGTGCCCTCGGCATGCTCAAGGCGATCGGCGCGACCGAACGCCACCTCCGCCTGGTCATGGTCGTCAACGGCCTGGCCGTCGGCGTGACGGGCGCGCTGGCCGGGACGGTGCTCGGCTTGGCCGCCTGGTTCGCCTACGTGCCGGCGTTGCAGCAGGCCACCGGCCATGTGGTCGACGCGGCGCAGCTGCCGTGGTGGGCATTTGCGCTCGGCGTTGTGTTCGCGGTCGCGACCTCGGTGCTGGCGGCCCGCCGCCCGGCCAAGACGATGGCCGCGGTGGCGGTGGCGACCGCGCTGTCCGGCCGCCCCGCGACGCCCAGGGCGGTGCACCGCACCGTCCTGCCCGGCCTTGTCGTGTTCGCGGTCGGCGTCGTGCTCCTGGCGACCGCCGGCGGGCTGGCCGGGGCCAGCGGCAACGGGGGCAGCCCGGCGCTGCACCTGGTGGCCGGCCTGGTCGCCGCGATCATCGGCATAGTCCTGCTCGCCCCGCTGGCCATCAGCATGCTGAGGGCCAGCTCCCGGCTGCCGGTCGCGATCCGGGTCGCGCTGCGCGACCTGGTCCGCTACCGGGCCCGGTCCGGGGCGGCGCTGGCGGCGACCACGTTCGCCGTATTCCTGGCCACGGGGATCTGCATCATCGCCAGCGTCCAGTTCGAGAACGTCCTGGCCTGGACGGGCCCCAACCTGTCCAGCAGCCAGGCGATCATCTACGCGCAGCCCCCGCAGAACGGCCCCGACGCGACGGCGCTCACCAGCACCCAGCTCGCCGAGGTAAGCAGGCACGTCAGCGGTTTCGCGGCCAGCCTGCACGCGCGGTCTGCGGTGCCACTGGAATCCGCGGATACCACGCTGCACCAGGTGGGTGCGCAGGCCCATAAGGACTTCACCGGCACCGTGTACGTGGCTACCCCCCAGCTGCTCGCTGCGTACGGGATCACGGCCGGCCAGATCGCTCCCGGCACCGATGTCCTCACCATGCGGCCGGGAATGGCCGGCCTGCCGCACATGGTGCTGGCCTGGGGCAACTACGGTGTCCAGCAAGGTCCCGGCGGCCTGACGCGCAAAGACAGCGTGCTGCCGAGCTGCACGCTGAGCAGCGGCTGCCTGGCCAACCCCAGGATGCAGACGGTCAGCAGCCTGCCCGGCGGCACCTCCGCGCCGAACACGGTGATCACCGAGTACGCGGTGAGCAAGTACCAGCTGCAGACGCATCTGGCCGGGTGGCTGATCCAGGCCCCCGCCCCGCTCACCGCCGCGCAGGTCAACGCCGCGCGGCAATTCGCGCTCGCCTACGGGGCGACGGTCGAGACCGAGTCGGGCTCGGTCGGCCCCGGCGAGATCGCCGACGGCGCCACCGTGCTCGGCATCGTGATCGCGCTCGGCGTGCTGGCCATGTCGGTCGGCCTGATCCGCAGCGAGACCGCGCCGGACCTGCGCACGCTCACCGCGACCGGCGCCAGCGCGGCGACCCGGCGGATGATCACCGCCGCGACCGCCGCCGCGCTCGGCCTGCTCGGCGCGATCCTCGGCATGGCCGGCGCGGTGATCGCCGGGGTGGCCTGGGCTCGCAGCAGCCTGTCCGTCATGTTCGGTGACGTGCCGCTGACCGACGTGCTGATCTTGCTGGTCGGGCTGCCGCTGATCGCCGCGGCCGGCGGCTGGCTATTCGCCGGGCGCAAGCCGCCAGCGGTCGCCAGGCAGCCGATTGAGTAAGGCCTGCCGCGAGTCAGGTCGCCCGGCGCGCTAGCGCTTGCCGGCCGTGGCGCGGTGCAGCGACCAGGCCAGCGCGGCGAAGGCCGCCAGCGGAAGCAGCCACCAGGCGTTGAACCCGGCCACGTGCGCGAGCAGCGCGGTGACGGCCAGCGCGATGACCACCAGGGCGGCGACCTGCCAGTCGTCACCGATCACGAAGTCGTACCAGAACGCTCCGAACGACTTCAGCGCCCGCATCATCGGCCCGTCACCTCTTCCGATTCCGTCACCGGCGCCGGGCTCGTGACCGCGGGGCCCGTGGCTGGCGGCGCGGCTTCGCTGAGCCGGTGCGCGCGTATTAGCCAGGCGGCGTAGCCGAGGCAGACCGCGGCCACCACCGGGATCAGGACCAGCAGCGCCGCGTCGTTGCCCGGCCAACGCACCCCGGCGCCCTCAGCCCCCCAGAACGTGCCGAACGACGTCAGCATGATCCCGACCGCGAACTTCATGGCGTTCTCCGGCACCTTGGCCAGCGGGGCCCGGACCGCGATCCCGGTCACCGCGACCACGACCACCGCGATCGCCGCGCCTATCACGGCGGCGCCCAGGTTGCGCTGGTTGTCGCCGAACGTGATCACGATGAATACCACCTCGAGCCCCTCGAGCAGGACGCCCTTGAACGCGAGGGTGAAGGCGTACCAGTCGCTGATCCCGCGCTTGGCGACCTCGGGGGCGGCCTTGGCGGCGGCGACTTCCCGCAGGTAGGCGCTGGCCTCGTCGTGCAGCGCCTTGTACCCGGCGGCCCGCAGGATGGCTTTGCGCAGCCACTGCAGCCCGAAGATCAGCAGCAGGGCGCCGACCACCAGCCGCAGCGCGGTCAGCGGCAGCAGCGTGATCGTCGGCCCGAGCACGCCCACGATGGCGGCCAGCACCACCAGGGCCGCGGCCATGCCCTGGAAGGTGGACCGCCACTGCCGGGTCAGGCCCGCCGCGAGCACGATCGTGAGCGCCTCGATGGCCTCTACCGCGCAGGCGACGAAGACGGTCAGGACGAGGGGAAGCGCCGCTGTCACCAGGCCTCCTTCAGGTCATACACAATGGTCGGGTGACCGATAAGACGGCCGAGAAATCCGAGAGCACCGGCTGGCTGGTGCTTATCTACCGCGTCCCGCCCGAGCCAACCCGGCTGCGTTCCACGGTGTGGCGCCGCATCAAGAGCCTGGGCGCCATCTACCTGCAGAACTCGGCCGCCGCACTGCCGGCCAGTGCCGCCACCGAACGCGCCCTGCGCAAGCTCCGCCGGGAGATCCTCGACATGTCCGGGACGGCCATCCTGCTGTCCTGCGAGGTGCTGGCCGGCGAGTCCGACGTGCGCAGGGCGTTCCAGGCGGCCAGGAACGACGAGTACGAGGAGATCGTCGACCGCTGCGAGGACTTCCTGCACCAGGTGCAGAAGGAGTACACGGACAGCCACTTCACCTACGCCGAGCTCGAGGAGAACGAGGTCGACCTGGTCAAGCTGCGCAACTGGTTCGCCAAGGTGCGCGAGCGCGATGCCTTCGACGCGGACGGACGGCAGGCGGCCGAGAAGGCGCTGGACGAGTGCGAGCAGTCGCTGGAGGCCTATGCCGCCCGAGTGTACGCCGAGGAGGGAGAGAGCCGGTGACCACCAGCCCCGTACCGCCCGCACTGCAGACTCCTCCTAAGGTTTGCAACGATCGTTAGATCATAGCACTAACTCTGGTTAATATCATTTCGTGACCAGCGCTTCATCCGTGCGTTAACTTCTGGACAGCCTGCGTACGGATGGCCCGTTCACACTCTGAGCCATGATCCGTCCAGTACCTTCTCCCGGCCGGCGCATCAGCATGCGCCTGATCGCCGTGCTGGCAGGCACCTGCGCGCTGGCGCTGGCTGCGTGCTCGTCCAGCTCCTCTTCGGGCTCGAGCTCCGCCTCGAGCACTGCCACGTCGTCGTCTTCGTCTTCGGCGTCGACGGCCAGCAAGGTCACGCTGGTCGTGTACTCGGCGCAGGGCTACGACTCGGCCATGACCAAGGCATTCACCGCGGCCACCGGCATACCCGTCAAGCTTGACGACAACTCCACAGGCCCGCTGCTGACCCAGATCGAGGCGTCCAAGAACAACCCGAACTGGGGCCTGCTCTGGGTGGACGGTGCAACCGCGTTCGCTGGGCTCGATACCCAGGGCCTGCTGCTGAAGGGCTTCGAACCCAACGTCCAGTGGAACTCGCTGGGCACCCAGTCGGTCCCGTCCGACAAGAGCTACACGCCGACCGGCGTCATCCTGATGGCGGCCCTCGCCTACAACAAGCAGAAGGTGAAGAGCCCGCCGACCAGCTGGCAGTCGCTGCTGTCCTCGCAGTGGAAGGGCCAGGTCGGGATGAACGACCCGTCCCAGTCCGGCCCGACCTTCCCGTTCATCGCGGGCATGATGAACTACCTGGGCGGGGTCAACGCAGGCGAGAGCTACTTCACCAAGCTCAAGGCCAACGGCCTGATCATCCACCCGACCAACGGGCCCACCCTGCAGGCGCTGACCAGCGGCCAGATCAACCTGGCCCTGGTGCAGAGCTCGGCCGCGATCGGCGCCGCGCTCGGCGACAAGAACATCGGCATCTCCTACCTCAACCCGGTGACGCTGCTGCCCAGCGCGATCGGCATCGACGCCAAGGCGCCGCCGGCCGAGCAGGCCGAGGCCAAGCAGTTCATCGAGTTCGTCCTGTCCCCGGCGGGCCAGAAGGTGATGCAGAGCGGTGACCCGACCGGTGACTCGCTCTACTACCCGGTGATCCAGGGCGTCAGCCCGCTGTCCGCGCTGCCGGCGCTGGGCAGCACCTCCACCCAGACGATCAACCCGTACACCTGGGGCCCGCAGGAGGGCACCATCAACACCTGGTTCGACGACAACATCGTGCGTTGATTGATACCCCCGCACGCACGGTTCCTGGCCGGCAGGCATCCTCACGAAGGAGCCTGCCGGCCCTCGGGTCTGCGGGGCGCCTGGGCATGCCGTTGTTCTGGCTGCTGCTGGCTGCGTTCATCCTCGCGCCGTGCGCGTGTTTCCTGCTGCTGGCCGTCGCGCCCGCTCTGTTCAGCCAGGGCAGCCAGTGGTTCACGCTGACCTACCTGCACCAGGCGCTGACCGGCGCCACCGCGGTGGCCATCGTGAACTCCCTGTGGGTGAGCAGCGCGGCGGCCCTGGTCGGCATCGCGATTGGCTTCCCCATCGCCTGGCTGGTCGCGCGGACCACCCTGCCGGGGCGCCGGGTCATACCCGGCGCCATGTGGCTGGTGCTCCTGCTGCCGTCCTGGCTGCCCGCGCTCGGCTGGGAGCGGATCGTGCAGCCGGACGGCGTGATGTACCGGCTCGGGCTGGACTGGCCGTGGGTCACCCACCTGATCATGGGGCCGTTCGGCGTCGTGCTGCTGCTCGGCCTGCGCTGCGTGCCGTTCAGTTACCTGGCCATCACCGCCGCCCTGGCGGGCCTGGGCCAGGAGTTCGAGGACGCCGCCCGGGTGCACGGCGCGAGCCGCCTGGCTGCGATGCGGCTGATCGTGCCGATCCTGGCCCCGGCCATCTGGTCCGCGCTCGCGATCGGGTTCGCCGAGTCGATCAGCGACTTCGGCGTGGCCGCCACGCTGGCCTACAACTCGAACTTCTCCCTGGCCACCTACCAGCTGTACGCCGCGATCGGGAACTTCCCGCCGTCGTTCCCGCTGGCCGCCGGCATGGGCTGGCTGCTCGTGGCCGCGGTGGCGATCCCGCTGGCGCTGCAGGCCCGGGCGCTGCGCGGCCGGTCGTACGCGGTGCTGTCCGGCCGCACCCGGCAGGCGGTCCGCCGTGAGCTGCGCGGCTGGGGCCGGGTGCTGGCTGCCGGGGGCGTGGCGCTGTTCTTCGTGGTGGCGCTGGGGGTGCCGGGCTTCGGCGCGGTGAGCGCCTCGCTACTGGCCGACTACGGCGGCTCGTTCAGCCTCACGCTGGCCAACTACCACGCGCTATTCGCCCAGACCAACCTGGCCGCGGCGGCCGGCGGCGGGCTGCTCAGCCCGATCGAGCGCTCGCTCGGCTACGGAGCCGTCACGGCGACGATCACCGTGGCCGGCGGGTTCATCGCCGCCCGCCTGCTGGCCCGGCGCCGGACCAGGGCTACCAGCGCGCTGGACTTCCTGCTGCTCGCCTCCGTGGCGCTGCCCGGCGTGGTGTTCGGCGCAGGCTACATCTTCGCCTACAACCTGCCGGTCATGTCCCGGCTCGGCATCAACCTGTACCAGACGGTCACGCTGCTGATCATCGCCTACAGCGCGTCCAGCCTGCCGACCAACGCGCGGGTCCTGGTCGGCGCGGTGTCCCAGCTGCAGCCGTCGCTGAAGGACGCCGCCCGCGCGCACGGGGCGGGCGCGCTGGTCGCCTGGGCCCGCGGGGTGCTGCCCGTGGTGTCCCGGCCGATCGTGATGGCCTGGCTGTTCACCTTCTGCGGCGTGTTCCTCGAGCTGCCGCTGTCGCAGTTGCTCTACGCGCCGGGCTCGCCACCCGCCTCGATCGCCATCGAGGACAACCTGTCCACCTACCACTTCGGGGTCGGCATGGCTCAGTCGGTGCTGGCCGTGGCGATCGCCCTGGCCGCGGTCGGCGCGGTGCTCGGCGGGTACCGCCTGCTCGCTCCGGCCGGATGGCGCCGGATCGGCTCGGCAATAGGAGGCGGCCGTGGCTGACCCCATCGCGATCGAGAACCTGGGCAAGACCTACCCGGGCGGCAACCAGGCCCTCCGCGACGTCTCCCTGCACGTGGACCCGGGCACGTTCCTGGTCCTGCTCGGACCGTCCGGCTCGGGCAAGACCACGCTGCTGCGCTGCCTGGCGGGCATCGAGCGGGTCACCTCGGGGCAGATCACCATCGGCTCCCGCATGGTAGCTGCTGACCGCGTGCACATCGCGCCGGACCAGCGTGACCTGTCCATGGTGTTCCAGGACTACGCCCTGTGGCCGCACCTGTCGGCCCGGGACAACGTGGCCTTCGCGCTGCGGCGCCGCCGGGTTTCGCGGGCGGATTGCCGGTCGCGGGCGACGGAGATGCTTTCTCGTGTGGGCCTGGGCGCGCTGGCCGACCGGTACCCGAACGAGCTGTCCGGCGGCGAGCAGCAGCGGGTCGCGCTGGCCCGCGCGCTCATCGCCGACACCGGCCTCATCCTGTGCGACGAGCCGCTGTCCAACCTGGACGCCGACCTGCGCGAGCGGATGCGCGTGGAGATCTCCGCGCTGGTCCGCGAGGCGGCGGCCACCACCGTCTACATCACCCACGACCAGGCCGAGGCCTTCGCCCTGGCCGACCGGGTGGGCGTGCTCGAACGCGGCCGCCTGGTCCAGGCCGGTACCCCGGAAGAGATCTACACCCGCCCGGCGAGCCCGTTCGTGGCCCGGTTCACCGGGCTGGCCGGCGAACTGCCGGTCCGCGTGCACGAACGGGACGCGGACGGCACCGTGCTGGTCGAGCCGGCCGAGGGGACCAGCTTCCGGGCCCGGGCGCCACGCGAACCCCTGGCCGGGCCGACCGCGCTGGTCATGATCCGCCCCACTGGCGTCAAGCTGACCTCGAACGGGTCGGCGGAGCGTCACCTGTCCGGCCGCGTCACCGACGTGGCGTTCCGCGGCCGCGGCTACGAGCACGCCATCGACATCAACGGCACCACCCGGCTGACCGGCGTCTTCGCCGACGTCCGGGCCGCCCGCGGCGAGATCGTCGGCCTGCGCATGGATCCGGCCGGCTGTCACCTCTTCCCGGTGGAGGGGTAGGACATTTGGGCCGAACGGCCCGTGATGCATGCCGTCCCCACACGGTGCGCGCCGCCGCGGGTGCACAGTGGCGCGGATGCGGTGCGCGTGCTGCCGGGCGCCGGGCGCTGGGCGCCCCACCCGCCCCGTCAACCTCGCGCGCACCGTTTTCGCGGTGGATCCTCGCTTCGTGGTGGATCAGTGGTGCCCCAGCACCAGCAAACAACCGCGAAGCGGCAATCAACCACGATAATTTTCAGCGACTCGCATATTTATGCAGATGGGGTGGTCTGATGCGCGCGGCGAACGGATTGTGGATTACGTTCTGACCAGCAGGAACACGGTCAGGCTCGGCGCGTTCTCGCGCAGGGCGAGGCGGTAGTGCTGCCGCAGAAGGGCCGCTTGGGTGCGGGTAACGGCCGAGTACGGGCTGCGCGGGGAGCCGCTGGCGACGATCCAGATCCTCGGTTCGGCGCCCAGGCAGGCGGCCGGCTGCTCGCACGGGAGCGGGTACAGGCTGGCGGCCTGCGCGCCGGTCTCGGCGATGAACAGCTGACGCGGGACAGGTGTGCCAGGTCGCAGGTCGCGGGCCAGGTAGTACTCCAGGCCGTAACCGATCATCAGCCACCGTTCCGCGCCGGCCTGGCTCTGGTAGACGATGCCGTCACCGGGCCGCGCCTGGCGGGCGACGGTCTGCGCCGCCTGCGCGTAGCCCTGATAGGAGCTGCCGCTGCCGACCGGGTAGGTGGTCCAGTCGTGCGCGCCCGGCGCCCGGATCACCTGCTGGTCACCGGCGCCGAAGATGGCGATGACGGCCAGGACGGCCACGGCGGCCTTCAGGTCGAGCCTGCTGAGCGCGATTCCGGCCAGGATCGCCCAGGCGGCCACGGTGAGGAGCAGGTACCTGGGGAAGAAGTACGAGTACTCGCCCTGGGAGGCCAGCCAGACCGCGGCCACCGGCAGGACGGCGACGGCCGTCATGAGGGCGGCCTGCCGCCAGGCCACCGCCCAGGCCAGCACGGCCAGGACGATGAGCGCCGCCGCCACCGAGGTCGAGTAGAACAGGTTGCGGCCGAAGAACGAGAACACGGCCAGGTCGAGTCCGGGCCGGGAAATCCACTTCACCTGGTCGGCGGCCTGGGCCGAGCCGAGCACCACCAGCGGCAGGCAGGCGGCCAGGCCGGCGGCGGCCGCGCCCGCGAACCAGAGCTGGCGGTTGTCCCGGTCCTGGTACCAGCGCAGCGCCACCCCCGCCGCATGGCCGGTGATGACCGACAGGGCGACCAGGTCGATGTAACCGAGCAACGCCAGGCACGCCGCGTAGGCCAGCCACCGCCGCGCCGACGGCCCGTCCAGGGCGCGCAGCAAGAGCAGCGTGGCCAGCGTGGCGACCAGTACCTCGAGGGCGTAGAACCGAGCCTCCTGGGCGAAGCGGGACACGCTCGGCACCAGCGCGAACACCAGCCCGGCGCACAGGCCGGCCCGGGTGCCCGCCAGCCGGCGGCCGACCATCGTGACGCAGGCCGCCGCCGCCGCCATGGCCAGCACCGACAGGCTGCGCATGGCGTCGGCGGAATCCCCGAAGGCCGTGATCCACACGTGCAGCAGCAGGTAATAGGCGAGCTGGGTAGCCCCGGTGTGACGTGCCGTCGCGATCAGGCTCGACAGCGGCCGGGTCCCGAGCGACCAGCTCGTCACGCCACAGCTCAGGCCGTCCCAGCTGGTAGAAGCCGAGGGCCAGGGTCAGCAGCGCCGGCCAGCACCACGGAACCTGCCAGGCCCGGCGGAGTAGGCCGCCGACGGCGGTCCGCGCCGCGGCGGCCGGATCGCCGCCGACCTCGGGCAGCACGGGAGCCGGACGTTCCCGCAGGTATCCGACTACGGTCATGACGATCATCCACTCGGCTCGGTGACCATTACGTGCCTGGCCAGCCTAAAGTCGGGTTTGCTGCGCCCCGGCCGGAAAACGCCCTATGTCACAGACACGTCACATCTGCGGCTCGGCGCCGGTGATCAAGGATTTCCTGATGTAGAGCCCGCCGCGCGGGACCTTACGCGTGCCCGGGTGGGAACCGCGCGCCGCGATGAGCGTGAAGTGCCTGACGAAGTAGGCGTACAGCGCGGGCGTCCAGGCGATCCGAGCGCCGGTGAAGCCGTTGTTGCCGATCAGCCAGACGTACTGGGCCCGCTGGAAGGCCAGCTGCCAGACCTGCGTGTCGGGCCCCAGGACGCCGGGGCTGGCCGCGAAATCCTTGCCCTGCGTGGTGGCGATCAGCGTGCCCACCGCGTCGACGACCGCCGGGCAGCCAGGTGAGCTGGCGCTGAACCGGTCGATCGCGATCGTCGCCGAGGCCGTGTCGGTGACGACGCAGGCGCCGGCCGGGATGAGCCCGTTCGTCTGGCTCAGGTTCC
>Ga0335073_10015079_pt1 | contig 10813 bp, 14 predicted proteins | sample Lox_Sample_22_FD_207093 | JGI IMG/M metagenome (GOLD analysis project Ga0335073, IMG submission 207093) | Soil microbial communities from Loxahatchee National Wildlife Refuge, Florida, United States - Lox_Sample_2.2 | ecosystem: Environmental > Terrestrial > Soil > Wetlands | place: USA...
CCTTCTTTTTCAGTGAGATTAAACCTTAAATAGAAGTAAGTCATCTCTCGACTTTAGCCAAGAATTATTCCGTTTGCACTTGAACAATCAATCCACCTTTCGCTGAATTGACGCATATGCATGCATACCAATTTGACCGTCGGATTATTCCGTGTTCTTTCATACCCAAGCGCATTTGATGATGTTGATTGATCAGGGGAGCCACAGGGACGAGGTCTTGCGTAACTCTAATTAGTTGGCTGATCACCCTCAGCCAACGATCTGCAACGAACCAAAAAGAGGCAGAAACTGCCCTCCCTGGTGAGGTTGATTGATTGATCAATCAATCACCACCCGCCAGGTCATGTCATCATAAGCCAAGCCAAGCACAACCAGCACCATGTGTCGCATTGTTTCAGATTCTGAATTTTCTCCTTCTTTGCGTTTGACCGGCCCCAGTGAGCCATTGAGTGTCCGATTGAGAGTCCGGCCGTCCCTTGGGCCATAGCGCAGGTTCGCTTATTTGGACCCATCATATGAGGGATTTCGTACCTTATCCCGAGGAACGGCTAACCACGCTTCAATAGCCCGGACATTCTTTTACGCAGGAAGATAATGGGATGGATGATAAATATGAAAAAGAAAAGAAAAGAAATGAGGAGGCAAAGTTTCGGTCGATTTTTCATTACGCAGATAGCGATACCCTTTTCGGTGTGATTATCCGGAGACCCGCGCGCCAGCCTCTTCCCACCAACCCCATTCCTTCCCTGAAACAAGTGTCAATCCCAAAATATGAAATATGAAATATGAAATGCGACTTGAATTGGCAACTTGTCTGCGCCGGCCAACGAAACAACCGCCTCACTCGGGCAACAAATCGGAGGCAATAAGACCAGATTGAACCCTGTCGAATGAAGCGGATTGGTTTATCGAGCCAACGTGTCCCCCTCCGGTTAAACTTTTTGGCTCAATTACCCCTTCATCCAGTCTGGCGCAGTATCCAAACTCCCACTAGAAACACGAGGCACGGACGCTTTTATCAGGCGATAAACTTAATGCTCGACTCCGTCCCATAAGTGGGTGGTCGTTTCGTGAATTTCTGCCTCTGTAATAATCCTGCGTGGGGCTTTAATAGTGCTTCCTTATCAATTCATGCTTCGTCCAGCGACTTGCGCAAGTCGTAGCTAAGAAATGTGGGAGTGGTTTCGCAAATACCCTTCTACTCGGATAGAAAGTATAGGGACACCCTATGCGAAGGGTCTGGATCTTGAAGATGTTGTTGAGTACGACTATATAATCGTTGGAGGTCTGTTCTTGGAGAGAAGAAGCACAAGGTTAACGTTTCAGGAGGCACTGCTGGATGCGTTATTGCGAATCGATTAAGCGCAAACCCCGCCGTCAAAGTCCTGCTTGTTGAACGTGGCAATATCAATGACAGCTTTGTCGCTAGCTGTGTGCTCCTTACTCATCCACCTTTTGGGCTTATACCGGCCAAAGGCATAAAGATTGTTCCTCAAAAGGCACTGTCGAACAGGGAAGACTTCGCTTATGAAAGTTTGTCTCTTGGAGGCCGCACTCGGATTAATGCTGCTTTATATCTTCCAGGTTGTCCTGCGGAGTACGAATCCTGGCCGAAGGGCTGGCAATGGGACGATGTCGCTCCGTTCTTTATGCTATCTGAAGGACGCATTGAGCTGGAGAACCAGAAGAGACCTGCATCATCACCGGATCATGAAGGTGGAGAATGGAAAACTCGTGTTGTCAAGGCTCAGTACGAAAGCTCTCGGGAGTAATTGTCGTGGTGAGATACATGCTGATAGAAGGTTCGCAAAGGCTCTCGGTCGATTAGGTGTTCCTGAAATAGAAGCCTTCGTTGATCCCAATACTCCTACTTGCTTTGGCATGTACCAGCGCCGAAGTATCAATGCTGCCGGCCGACGGTGTTCAACTTATCATGCATTTTTGCCCAAATCTCTGGTAAAGAGGAGGAAGAATCTGACCATCGTTCTTGGTGGCCATGTCCAGCAGATCCTATTCTCTAACAGTCCTGACAGGTTGAGAGCGACCGGACTGCTTATTGAGGGTCGAGATGGAAGATTCTTTACAGTCCGAGCTAGATTTGAGATCATCATTTGTGGTGGGGCTATTGTAAGCCCACAACTGCTTTTATTGAGGTATACCCATTGAAGCTTTTATCTCACGAGCAGTGGTGTCGGACCTAAAGAACATCTCACGGAAGTCGGCAAACCATGTATTCATGACCTTCCTGGCGTCGGCTCTACTTTGGTAACTTCTGCCACAGTTCTTCTCTAACTCAAACAGCAAGATCACGTCTACGTCCCCATTAGTTTCTTCATCCCTGCTAAAGATTCTGTTCATCAACTCATCCAGAATCCAGTTCGAGCGATCATATCCCTCTTTCAGTTTTTCCTTTTCGGAACAGGTCTGTTCCTTAGTATCATCTCGGAATACTTCTGTTACGCGCATTCCAACAGACTTCCTCCCCAACATGACAAATCATCTCGTGCTCTTCCCGATCTCGAACTATTCTGGACGGCGTCATACGGTGCTGTCACTTATCCTGAATTCCCAAAGGGTAAAGGTGCAGGAAGCGTCCTGATTCAAAATTCTCTTCCTAAATCTGTTGGTTCGGTTCGTCTTGCTCCTTCCGGAGCCAACGATATTAAAGTCGATCCAATAGTGGACCCGAACCATCTTTCGGCACCGGAAGACTGGGAAACCTATCGTCGCGGAATTACCTTTGCCAGGGAGATCGGGAAAGAGATGGCCCGAGGAGGTTACCCTATTGAAGAGGCGATGGTACCTAAAAGTAATGCGAGGAAGGATTTGGATGAATATATTAGTAAAACGGCCATGGGAGCACAACATGTATTATCGAGTTGTAGGATGAAGCCTTTGGAAGAGGGTGGTGTGGTGGATCCGGAGTTGAGGGTCTATGGGATTGATGGGCTGAGGATTGCGGACGGCAGCATTATACCTGGGATGGTTGCTTCGAGGCCTCAAGCGACGGTTGTCATGATTGCAGAACGGTGTGCGGATTTTATTCGGAAGGGCTGGAAAGAAAAAAAGATGTTCAATTATGAGAAATGATTCACCTTCATGGCATATACTATATATCCAACTCTCATTTCTTAACTGCTTGGATTTGGGATCTCACATCTCACCAGCTTATATTTTATATTTCAGTTATATTATAAACATCCCTTACTTGTAATAGCCAACACTACCAATTCGCACTAGTAACTTTGAATAAGCTTGATCAATCTCGCACTTTCAGATTTGTAGTCCACCGGGCTAATATCGACGACTTGATATCTCACACGCACTTGTCCCTGGAAATTGTCCTGCTTTCCACGGACTCGCCACACCCAAGTATTAAAATTCGCCTTATTAAATACTTCGTTCGCCTTTGCTGTGTCGCTCTCTTTGTATTCAACAAGAGTGGATGCATCAACACCAAGGATCTTCTGAGCGGCGTCGTTGAACAAGTTGAACCATGCCTGAGAAGTATGGTCATTCACGGAAATCGTCATAATATATCTATTGTAAGCACAAAGTTCAAACCAGACGATGATACCGATGAAGAGGTGAATCCCAACTCTTATCACACCTTTCACAACGCCACTGTCCATTTCCATCTTCGACAACTTTCTTCTGACAACCCTCGCTTCTGCAAGCAGGATAACTCACATTCTCCTGCTTAATAAATACGATTGTAGCCAAAGTCGCGAAATAATCTGGAGTCTCTCCCATTCCCAAATTCTCATCCTTAACTTGTCCCAAAGTCTTCCTTTCCTCATTCCTCATCCCTCCACCTTCACTCCTCGCACTACCAGCATGAGTCGTAAAGTTCTCGGTCCTGCCAACATTCTTATACCATCCGCCAAGAGTATGCGCCTCTTCCAAATCCGGATCAATCTGCATCATACTCCCTGAAATCAAACTCAAACTTCTTCCCCCAAAATCAGAGACTTTGACACCCTTTGCAGCAATGACAACTTCAGCTGGAGCAGAGAATTCTTGAGCTTGACGACCCCAGATGGTCATTTGGACGGAATATCCTGAACGGTCGACGAGGACGAGTTCGCGTTTTGTAACCGATTTTTGGGTTGTTCTGGAAGTTATCTCAGAACATTCAGAGACATCTTTGAGGACACCGAGGACGTCGACTGTTGCATCTTTTTCTACTTCATTCAAGCGGCCGATTTCGATGAAATTGTAACGAGCTTGAGGGAGACCAACGGGTTCATTGCACTACACAAGTTAGTCCAAAATTCCAGAACAACAGAGCAGGATAATGAAAGTGTGAAGGATAGGGATGATACGGGTTCGATAACTGTGTCGCGTTCAAACATTAATTCGTATTCGTTGTTAACGTTGGAAAATTGCTTCTTGGCAATGTTGACGCGACATTTGGAAACGAAGTAGACATTTCCTTCTTGAAGTTTATCGTAGAAGTCGTCGACTTGTTGGTTGAATCCTGTGGCGCGGATTTCACCTGTTTCATCGAGAAAGTGGACAGTGAAAAGACGTCCTGAACCACGTTGATTATGCCACTCTTTGACCTCAGATTTGAACGTGACACGAACTCGAATGGTCCATCTACAAGTAGTTGGAAGAGGAACTTATTTCACGGATGGTACTTGTTTTGATAGGGAGAGAGTCCTTCGATAGGATATACAGCGATGTTTCCACTAGACATTAGTAATGGACTTGGAAGGGAAAGATACTGAGAAGGTTTAGAAGGCTGGAGGACAGGTTTTTGTGGCTGTGCGTACGTATTGGTAGCCTGTTGAGCATTTCCATTTGTCGCAGGAGTAGAAGTTTCATCCACAGGTACAGGATTTCCAATCTTCTCCAACGGAGCGCCGACGTCTTTCAAAACTTGACAGTTGAGAACGACCAATAACCTATAATCAGCGTCCATTCAGGAATATGTGTTGCTATTTTGCAAGGAAATAGGAGACATACTTTTTATCCTTCATCTTATTCATGGTATATTGAAGAATACGAACAAGTCCTCCTTTGACAATTTCGTTATTTGTAATGAGAGGATTGAGTTGGGTTGCAAGCATAGACTGAATGAAGTAAGTTCCGTCTGAAAACACTACACGCCATCGTTCAGTCTGGTTGGGTTGTGGGGGTTGAGATGTGATTAGTCTGATTGCGAGGACTTGGAGAACTGGTTGTTGAGCGATTCCTGGAACAGGATGGCCGTCAGACTCGTAGATGGCGCGTAGAACGTTTGGAGTCACTAGATGAGCCATATTTGCGAATACAGAGAAGTTGAAGAAACAGACTGTGTCAAAGAGAGATAGTCGAGTGTAAGAGAAAGATGGTGATCCCCGAGGACGTAGTCTTCCTTGTCTTCCTTGTTGTCTTTGAAGTCCAAGGATGGAAGTTTGTCGACGTCGGTGGAAAGTTGACGCTCGATGATGATCACGCGTCTTGACTCATAACGTGGATATTCGTAAATATTTACAATATGTACATTAGTTGCTCACCAATTACAAAATCGGGTCAGGGTCTTCAGATGCTCATCGAGGACATAGAATTGACAATCAATATATTCCAAAAGCATATCAAACACTGACACATTCTGGTCGTGTCATCCCTTAGTTAGCTATATCCAGCCATGAGGTCTGCCTAAATCTCACTGTCCTACTCCCTCTCTTCCACGATCCTTACCATTCAAGGTTGACATAAAAGTCAGCGGTATCTACGAACATGAAATCCTCCTTCAGCGGATGTGTAACAAGATTCCATCTTTGAAAAGGCCCATTCCCATTCTCCTCCTTATACATTTTTTCTCCAAGCTCCGGCCAAGGATAACCTGCAAAAGCGGTTCTATTTACGATCATGTTGTCCACGAGATTTCCTTGCACGAGCCAGTTGTATGTACATAAATCTTCTAGCCCGTTCACTTTCTGTAATGGTATCTTGGAAGTTGCGATCCAATGAACCAAATCCATAGTCAAAACATATCCTGACCCCCAAAGTTCTCGAGCGCGCCAGGTGTCCTCTTCTGTGTATGTGGTGCCCCAATAGAGATGTCGTTGATTTGGAATGGCTTTTAATACCTCAACCAGAGCTACAATTAGTCAAATCGTAATATGAGCATACCAGGAATATTGACAAAAGAATCATCGTCAGTTTTCATGACATGAGTATATTGCCATTGCAAATCCGTTCCCACCTTCTTGAAATACTCATAAGTTTTCCCTTTCTCCAGATTCTCAAAACAATCCAGATGGAGAATGTCATGATACTGCTCGTTTTCCCAGCCACTTGCAACTCTCTGCATGAGGAGATCTTTCTGAATCTTTTCATCAAACGGCTGACGTGTAGTTACATTTCCCTCAACGAAAACAATATCCACAGGCAAGTCCTTCGGGAATTGCGCATAAGCGTTTCGGACCAGTTGACGACGTGCGGTTCGTGTAAATGGCGACATGACTCCAATTAAGAGGCGAAAACTATCGAGTTGAGGATATTGCTGGACGGGCACCGGGACTGAAACTTTGGGGGCTGGTGCAGTAGCATTGACTTGTTCAGTAGCATTTAGTTGACTGGTGTCATTTTGAAGTTCGTCAGGCGATGCCACGATCTCGAAGGTTCGGCCGTCTGTGTTGGACGATACTTCAGTCGAAATGATTTGATGGCTATATCGTCCGATCGGGGATGCAAAGCGACTCAAGTAATTTGAATCATCACCGACCAGCATAAACTGAGTAACAGCGATAAAAACCAAAACACATGCAATAGCAGCACGAGTCAAGCTACGATTCCACTGACCCATGAGGTTGGCGACAGTTACGATCCTTGACAAGATTTCTCGTACGGTATACTTTGCGACACTGCCTCAGTACCAGTGGCACTGAAGAACTCCTGTTTGACGAGCACACGTAGAAATGATAAGTTTTAGCCCAAATTCTTGACCCCTCCTTGCTTGATAAGATTGTAAAATGCTGTGGGCGGTGAGCGCCGCAATTTTGGCGTGACATAAACAGCAGCAGCGAGCGAGGCCTGAGCGCAGTAAGGGGCCCCGATTCGTCGCCTGTCGCGTCGCGTAATCCGATTAGGAATGCTGATCGGATCAGTCACTCAATTCTCAATCAAAGAACAGCAGGCAGCCGCGGCGCGGCGCAGGAGGATGACGGCTCACCCCCGCCCATTAAAATCTGACATCCTTCTTCACGCAAGCTTGTTTTGAAGTTTATTTTAGCTCATCTCATAAACGAAGGATCTGCCAGATGGCATGGTGCTGAGCTGATGCCACGAGTACGGTATTCCAGGCTAGTAGCCGCCGGTACCTTTTTCTCCTCTCTCGTCAGACTGATAACAGGGATTTTGGTATCTCTTTTGGTGTTTTACTGTGGGTCAACCTTCGTGGGAAAATCAGCCATAACACCGCCTTCCACATCGACAGCATTCTCTCATGCCGACGAATCTCTGCCAAGACTTTCTCAATCGTCTGCTGCATCAGCTTCAAGTGCTCCTGACTCGTCAAGTGCCACAGCCCACCCGACGTCTACACCATCCAACGACGTTCATTCCAATTTCCGTTCGACAGACGAAACCGACGACCAACGGGGCATCAACTTACCAGATGGACCCCAAACTCCCTTTTTAACAGTCGCAACAATGATCAAGAACGAACGTCCGTGGATCAGAGAATGGATAGAATTCTATCTAATGATGGGAGTCGACCATTTCCTCATCTATGACGACTCGTCTAATGACCGTCCCCGAGAAATTCTCGGCCATTACATCGACGCAGGTCTTCTAACGCATATAATTTGGCCAAATACCACTCATCCGCAATGGTCGCAAGTCCCCGATGATGCAGATAGGACGGACAAAGTCCGTGGAACATGGTTTAATCAGAGTTTACGTGACTGTCTCGAGGGTGACTGGATGCATCGGAAACAACCTTGTCAATTATCTGCTTTTACAGATGCAATTTTACGGGCGAAGGAGAGGGGTTCAAGATGGTTAGCTGTCCTGGATATAGATGAGTATATTTTTCCACGGAGAGGAAGTGGTTTTGAGAATTTGGTAGATTTGTTGAAAGAGAATCATGATGAAACGGATCATTTGATTATTCAAGGAGTGAAATTTGGCACGGAGGGACATGTTGAGTATCCTGCTAGACGGAAACCAGGAGACGAACTTCATGCTTTGTTAACCGAATCGTATACTATGAGAGCACAGTTGAATGGTACGCTGACCTCGGAATTTCGAGTTGCGCTAATACGAATTAGATAACGCTCATTTTCCCATCGAGTCGCTTCGAGAGGGTGGGGGTAGTTACCTGGAACATGCCGACTCTCAAGATCTCATTCTCCAATATACCGGCGTACAGAAAGCGTTTGCAAACCCCGAAAAAGTCTTGACATCAATGCTAGATTCGTTTTCCCCTCTTGAGGTACAATTCCTACTTTGACATTCCCCCAATCCTCCTTCACTCTCATCTGACGCATTTGTAGAGCCAATGGAACGAAGAAACCATTTCAAACGACGACTTCGTCTGGAAGTTCAACCATTATGCATATCCCTCGGAAGCAGACACAGAGATGAAAACAGCAATGTGGAGTGATTTATACTTTACTCCACAAATATTCGAATTTTTCGCAAAGGTCAAAGATACCGAGATTATGTATTATGTTCCCCAGTTGAGGAGGAGACTGTTGAGATCGATTCGCGAAAATAAACCACCTAGACCGGACGACTGGTCGGCGCCGCATTTGGCATTCGAGAGCAAACTTCCTAATAAGGTCCTGTGAGATTTGAAACTAGAAAGCGGCGTCAAGATGGTTTTTGGGATTTGGAGGGAATAGGAAAAGGACGAGTAGTTCAAGGAATTTCTGGCGAAAGGACGAGATGCATTATCCTCATTTTCAGTTAGTAGTCATGCTTATTATGTATATAAGTTTTCCCCAGTAATAGATCTTGAGGCCGCGCTATGCAATTATATACCAATATCCATTTTATGTCTAAATTCCGGTTTCGTGACTCCATGCCCTCCACCCATAAACTTTTGCCATCTCATCATGTTCTCTCCACCAAGTCCTCATAGGCTGCTCATACCGACATTCTGCCCCCTCAACACAATCTCCATCAGTAGGTTTCCTCATGGTATAATGAATAACTCTTGCATCAGGCCATAGATCGTCCCACTGTTCACGATGTGACGCGTACGCTTCCAAATTCAAATTATATTTCATGGGGAGTATGGTGCGTGTGTATTCTGGTAAGATGCGTTCGTTGTGTGCTGGAGGAAGGTAGAATTGGTTTAGAATACCTTGTTCGGCGTCGAATGGAACTTCTCGGACGGATGTGAAGTTGAGAAGTTCAGCATATGTTTTTGACGAGGGTTTTATGGAGAGGACGCCTGCGTTGAAGTTGTAGGCTGGCATCTCCTCCGGCCATGTATCTGGGACACATCCGAAATCTACCCACCGTCAGCATAAGAAGTCTAAAAGAAGGGAGCCGGATGAGAGAGGGATTACCATAGCCATCTGAAAGAAGTAGAGAAATATCCCCTTCGACCAGACAATCTGCATCTATGAATGCAATCTTGCTATACTCGGTCCAATTCCACATTTTGTACTTTATAAAGTTACGTTGAAAGGCAGGTTTCAGTCCTTCAATCCCACTAAAATAGATATCCTCTTCTTCTCTCAATTTCCAGCCGATTTTCTCCAAACGAGCCCGGTTGTATGGAGTGATATCGTTGTCTTTCGGCAGTAATAAGACAAGGTCTGTAGACCGTTGGGAGAGATGAGGATTGTATTTTTTGATACTGTAGCCAAGGACAAGGGCTAGTGGAAGATATAATTCGTTGTGAACATTTGACACAATCGCGTACCGCGGAGATTCTAAATGAGATGACGATGTGAAAACTACGACGTCAGAAACCGATCGAGTAAAGAAAAAGAGGAAGGAGAAAGTACACGACAACATGTATAGACAGCGCAGAAATATTAGAATGCCGAAAGCTATCAATACTTTGATGGCAACTCGTCTGTTCGCGAGTTTAGTAGCGCCAAAGTGCTCCATTGTAGCGTGCCAGTCGAACCCTCGCAGGGCAGGTGGCCAATTGATAGCAACATATTTCTCCCTGAACTGCGATGCATATACAGAAACATACTTGTCCCTGAAGTCTTGCACGGCCGATGTCCAACTTCCAGGCAGCAACTTCTCTCTGGAATCTATATCTTCCATTTGTTATGGTTCGAAGCGAGTGACAATACCGCTAAAGAAAGCCACGCCGTGAGGTTTCGCAGTAGCAGCTATTATGCAGCCCTAATTTTGTGGTTCTCATCGTGTCCCTAATTATCCATATTCACATTCACCCGTATTTACTTGACGGTTTGGGAATCTGGTATTGTCCGGTAGGTATGATGTGGTGATTGGTTTTGGTGTTTGGTACGAATGCGGAGGGGGAGTCGAGGATTGCAGGGCAGCCAGCGTAGCGTGTCTTGAGATGTCCCCTGGCATTTAAGGGCGGAACACATCTGGCCATTCTGAAGTGGCCAATGACAAATCTCACCATGCCTTCTGAAACAAATAACGAAACTCCCCCGTGTGTGGCGTCCTCACCAGTAAAATAAGGAGACACGCATCAAATGCGTTTATGGCGTTCTCGCAGGTGTGTTGTGGCTAATGCATTTAAGGTTCATGGCCCGTCTGTGCCGCATCTGGATAGATATTTCAGGGAAATCACAATGAATATCGAACTTGTGTTTGGAAATGATGTCTCCATAAACCTCTATCAAGGGTCTCAAAATTAACTCTCAATGTTCTTGCA
>Ga0335073_10015080_pt1 | contig 10813 bp, 9 predicted proteins | sample Lox_Sample_22_FD_207093 | JGI IMG/M metagenome (GOLD analysis project Ga0335073, IMG submission 207093) | Soil microbial communities from Loxahatchee National Wildlife Refuge, Florida, United States - Lox_Sample_2.2 | ecosystem: Environmental > Terrestrial > Soil > Wetlands | place: USA: Florida...
TATGCTCGCCTCCACAAAATTAAGCACTACTTCCAACACGCGTATGGTACTCAACGACATTCGTGACAAGATCCGCGAGGGACAAATCGTCAATATCGGAAATTACGAATGGACCGGGAACGACCCCGCCGCGGCCAACTTCACTCCCATTGCCAATCCCAACCGGCAACAGGGCAACGCGCTCATCATTTATCCGAGTGCCGCAAGCACAAATACTTTTACCCTCATGTTCCTTCAGCCGGGCAGCGGCACGAATTTTTCCCCCGGCACCCCCTCCAGCACCAACTCCCTCATTATGGAAATGTATAACGACGGGAAATTGACGGTTAGCAACGATGTCGCCAACTTCATTACCAATCAGGTTGTCTTCACTGCCGTGGATTATACCGGCACCAATATATTGACGAACAACGTCAATAATCGCGTGATTCAGGTCGACCTGTATTTTTCCCAATGGGAATTTCCCATCGCCGCATTCGGCACAAACCGATACAACGCGTACGACTATTATCGGGTGCAAACACGCGTGACCCGCCGATTGGTTAATTAAAGAGCATCGTTATGAAAATCTCATTCAAATTTCGCCAGGCCAATGGAATTGCCCTGATGGCGACCCTGTGCGCCATCGCGATCATGCTGATTGTTTTCGCCGGAATCATGGTTTGGATTTCCACCAACGGCAAACAAACGCGGCGCAACCAGATTTTTACCTCAAGCCAGGCCGCTGCCGAAGCGGCCACTGAAATGGTCTTTGCTCAAATGGATCGTGATTATCTCTATAATGTCCTGAACCAGGATCCCGCTGCCTATGAAGCGATGAATCCCGTCACCACCAATTGGCCTGTCCAATACACGTTCAACGTCGACGTCAACGTGGGCCAACAGTCCGAGACCTTGCAGTATTTGATCAATCAATATACCAACCTCCTGGGCGACCCCCAGCCCGTTACCATCAGTGCTACGGCCACTCCCATCGGCCAGTTTGAAACGGTGCCGGCCACGGTCACCGAGACGCTGGTCTTCGCCCAGGTCCCGGTCTTTCAATTCGCCATTTTTTACAATATGGACCTGGATATAAGCCCCGGGGACGCGATGACGGTCCAGGGCACGACGTTTTGTAATGAAAACATTTGGTGTTACCCGCCGGCCCTGATTACATTTAACGGACCGGTCGAAGCCGCCGGAAACTATTCTTTCCATTGGGACACCAACGGTGAGCAGGCAGCTAATATTTCAGCTTCTCCGATTCAGCCTGTTTTCAATGATGGCCAGCCTCTCTCTCACGTCGATCCAATGGTCCTGCCCATCGGCGTCGGTGCCAGTTCCACTGCCTCAACCAACACTTCTACATCCGTCGAAGCCATAGTAAATATTCCCCCCTCAAATATCGCCGCGCCCCAGCAAATCGCTTATGACAGCACGAATCAGGTTTATCTTTTCAACGAAGTGAGCCTCATCGTTTCAAACGCCGCCTATGGCATTAGCGGAGTCGCGCCCTGGAGCAATCCCTTCACCGTTTATCTGCAGGACAAAGGCCAAAATCCTTCGTTGCCGCGCTGGACCCAATTGACGAATGACGTTTATATCATTTCAAATCGTACCGCCACCGCCCACGCTTTGGTTCCGGGCTCCGTAAGCTGGGTTCCCAATTTTCAGTTTACAAATAATGCCTTGGCCATGAAGTGGATAAATACCTCCACTGCAAGCAACGGCCCCGGGCCTATTGGGACAAACTGGGTCTGGTATGCCGGCTTTTCATTCCTGACAAACGTCTCATTTACTGATTACCGCGAATCGCGCACCGTTGATGCAGTCCAACTCGACATAGGCAAACTGGGAGCGTGGATAACGAACGCCAGTTCGAACGCCGGCAGCAACTTTAACCAGACCCTTGCCGCTGATACGCAGGCAGGAATTGATTCGATCTTTATTTATAACGATACGCCGTTCACATCGGGGCTGCTGCCCGGCGTCAGTGTCACCAACGGCGCCCTTTTGCCCAGCAGCACGCCAGTTGTTAAAGGCGTAAGTTATCCCACCTCTGGTCTCACAGTCGTGACTCCCCAGCCCCTCTATGTCATCGGCAACTACAACGTGGAAACAAATGGCGCTCCCGCGCCAACGCTCGGCTCTCACAATGTAGCCAACACGTATCCAGCCTCGTTCCTGGCCGATGCCATCACCGTCCTTTCCGCCAACTGGCCAGGTGATTGGACCCAGGGCTCCTACACTTCCCGTACTACGGTCAGTAACACCGTTAATGCCGCCTGTCTCGAGGGCATCGTCGCATCCACAGGCGGTCAAAACAATGGTGGCGATGGCCCCGGCGCCCATTACAGCGGCGGTATCGAGAATTTTCTTCGTTTGTTGGAAAATTGGGGCGGCGTTAATCTCACCTACAACGGCTCAATTATTGTCATGTTCCCAAGCGTTTACGCCACCAATTACTGGCAGATGCCGGGCAACTATTATGGCGTTCCGGCCCGTAATTGGGCCTTTGATACCAACTTCCTCACTCCCTCCGGCCTTCCGCCCCTGACACCAAATTTCCGCACCGTCATCCGCAATACCTGGGCTGGTAATTAACAGCCCGCAACCGCCTGTTTTACGCAAATATCTATAAATGAGCAACTTACTTTGGTCTTTACACCACGCTTATGGCATAAGTACTGCTTGACTTGTTTTCTTGTCGGGAGTTCAAGAGTTGAGCAAAGGTTATGACAGTTTGGAACAGGCACAAAAAGGTTTGTGGCGCGCCCGCGTCAACGCTGGGTTTTACCCTCGTTGAGGTGCTGGTTTCCCTCGTGATCTTCGCCCTTGCCCTCGCGGGCGTCTGTTACGGATATACTGAAGCCAATCGGATCGCCATCTGGTGTTCCATGTCTCAGGCCGCCCAATCGTATGCCATTCAGGGAATGGAACAGGCGCGCGATGCGTTATGGAATCCCTACGACACCTATACTAACAGTGATGAATTGCCTGCCTCAAATGGCCCGGTTCTTGTTCAAAGGGATTTCATGGACATCCCCATGAAAGGCCTCCCATGGACAAGCACAAGCACCAATTACGAGTACCTTCAAACCAACTACGTTTACATCACTACAGTAACCAATTACGGCTCCGGCGGCGCATTTTCGAGTCCATTGCGGCAAATCGCATCCACCGTCGTCTGGAGATTTCCTTTCACTGGCCAGGCCTGCACAAACACCATCATAACCTTGCGCGCGTCAGACCAATGAACTCTCCAGTCAACAACCGCGTTGAACACCTCAAACAGGGGGTGCGAGCCTTCACGCTCGTCGAAATGATGGTTGCCCTGGCGGTCTTCACTCTGGTCATTCTCATGACCGTTGGCACACAAATTTATGCCACGCGTGTTTATACGCTCGCCGCCACAAAATTAAGCGCCACTTCCACCGCGCGCGCCGCGCTCAATGACGTTCGAGATCAGATCCGCGAGGGACAAATCGTCAATATCGGAAATTACATAGCGTCCGGACCGGACCCGGACGCGACCAATTTCACGCCCATCACCGATGGCAATTTGCAGGAAGGCAATGCCCTCGTCATCTATCCGAGTTCCTCCGACAGAAGTACTTTTACCATCATGTATCTGCAACCGGGCACCGGCACTAATTTTGCCATGACGTCTTCGGCCAGCACAAACTACCTGATCCTGGAGGCCTATAAAAGTGGCCAATTGACTGCAAGCAACGACGTCGCCAATTTCATCACCAATCAGATCGTTTTCACCGCTACGGACTATACAGGCACCAATATTTTGACCAACAACGTCAACAATCGCGTGATTCAGGTGTCGCTGTTCTTCTCGCAATGGGAATTTCCAATCGCTTTCATCGGCAGCAACGGATTCAACGCCTACGACTATTACCGGGTCCAGACACGAGTAACGCGCCGGCTGGTCAATTAAAAACATCCTTATGAAAGTTTTATTGAAATTTCGTCGGTCTAGCGGACTGGCGCTGATGACCACCCTGTGTGCGATCGTAGTCCTCCTGATTGTTTTCGCTGGAATCATGATTTGGGTATCCAGCAATGGCAAACAAACGCGGCGCAATCAGATTTTTACCTCGAGCGAGGCTGCTGCCGAAGGCGCCTCGGAAATGGTATTTTCTTCGATGGACCACGATTACCTCTATGGCACGCTGAACCAGGATGTCTCGGCCTATGAAGGAATGACTCCCATCACAACCAATTGGCCGGTGCAGTACACGTTCAGTATCAATGTCATCGAAGGGGTACAATCCCACACTTTGGAAACAATGGATACGATATACACCAATCTGTTGGCCTACCCGCAAACCAACACCATTTCCGCTACGGCCACTCCTGTCGGCCAATTTGAAACGGTGCCCGCCACGGTCAGCCAAACGATGATCTTTAGTGAGGTCCCCGTGTTTCAATTCGCCATCTTTTACAATATGGACCTGGATATGAGCCCGGGAGATCCGATGACGATCAATGGCACGACGTTTTGTAATGAAAACATTTGGTGCTATCCGGGCGGTAAGATGACATTTAACGGCCCGGTCGAAGCCGCCGGAAGCTATTTCTTCCACTGGGACACCAACGGCGATCAATCCTCGAATATCTCGGGTTCGCCCACCACGCCCACTTTTAACGATGGCACCCCGCTTTCGCACGTGGACCCCCTCATCCTGCCCATCGGCGCCAGCGGCACGAATTCGGCCACAACCAATTCAGCCGCATCGGTGGCAGCCATTATCAATATTCCTCCCTCAAACCTCGCGGCGCCGCAGGAAATTGCATATAACTCGACGAATCAGGTCTATCTCTTCAATGAAGTCAGCCTTATTGTTTCAAACGCCGCCTTTGGTCTCAACGGCGCTCCGCCCTGGACCAATCCCTTTACCGTTTATTTGCAGGACAGCGAGGCTGACAACAAGGGCACGATGCCGTCCCTGTCGCTGCCGTCGCGCTGGACCCGATTGACGAATGACGTTTACATCATCTCAAACTGTTTGCCAAACCATGCTTTGTATGCAACTCCGGTAAGCTGGGTTCCCAATTTTCAGTTTACCAACGATGTAAGAACCATTAGGTGGACCAACTCCGTTGCGGGGACAAACGGCCCCGGTCCCAATGGGACCAATTGTGTTTGGTATGCCGGCTTTTCATTCCTGACAAACGTCTTTTACTATGATTACCGTGAGTCGGACACCAATGAAACCGTCCAACTGGACGTGGGCAAATTGGGCGCGTGGATAACGAATGCCTCTCCGAACGCCGGCAGCAATTTTAACCAGTGCATTGGCGCTGATACGGAAATGGGCATTAATTCGATTTTTATTTATAACGACACGCCGTTTACATCGCAGCTATTGCCTAGCGTCAGTGTCATCAACGGCGCTTTGTTGCCCTGCAGCACGATAACTGTTAATGGCGCAAGTCTTTCCTCCCCTGGCCTTACTGTCGTGACTCCCCAACCCCTCTACGTCATCGGCAACTACAACGTGCAAACAAACAATGCTCCATCGCAAACGCTCAATTCCCATGATGTAGCTAATACGTATCCGGCGTCATTTTTGGCCGATGCCATTACCGTTCTTTCCGCCAACTGGCCAAACGATTGTTGGAACAGCAGCTATTCTTCACGGACAGCCTCCAGTACGACCGTTAATGCCGCCTGTCTCGAAGGCATCGTCCCCTCCACGGGTGGTCAAAAAGATGGCGGCGATGGCACCAGTGCCCACTATAGCGGTGGTATCGAGAATTTTCTTCGCCTGTTGGAAAATTGGAGCGGCAGCGGCGTTACTATTACCTACAATGGCTCGATCATGGTTATGTTCCCAAGCGAATACGCCACAAATTTCTGGCAAACTCCCGACAACTATTACGGCATCCCCGACCGTAATTGGGCCTTTGACACCAACTTCCTCACTCAAGCCGGCCTTCCGCCCTTGACCCCAAATTTCCGCACCATCATCCGCAATTCCTGGACCGGTAATTAGCCCATGATTTGTAGTCATTTACCTTCGTAAAACACAAGTTGTTGTAAATAAGTCAGTTACGTATTGGCCTAAGCTTCGCTAATGGCATAAGCATTGCTGCATTCCACCTCAACAGAAACAGAAAGTTGAATCTCGGAATATGTCGAATGGAATCCGCCACAAGAGGACGCGGCTCGCTATGACCGCGTCGCACACCGCTTTCACGCTCGTTGAGGTTCTTGTATCGATAGTGATACTGGCCATGGTGATGGCTGGTGTATGCTACGGGTATGCACAGGCCAACCGCATCGCGACGTTTTGCTCGATGCAGCAGGCTGCGCAGGCATTTGCGCTGCGTGGGTTGGAATGCGCCCGCGCCGCAAAATTCGATCCCTGGAATCTTGGCGCAGTGACCAATACGGGGCCCGACCCGGGCGGCTCGCTAATGGAATTGCCTCCCTCCGGATTCATGCTAATGCCTCCCACCGCAACCCCCGTCCTGGTGACTAATACCCTTCTCGACATCCCGATCAAGGGAAATCCACTGACCGATTACACCTACTACGCGACGAATTACATTTACGTCACCTGGTACTCCAGCAACCCCCCTGTGGAAATGATTCGGTCCGATTGCGTTTGGAAGTTTCCTCTCACCCTTAAAAAATACACCAACACCGCAGTGACGCTTCGCGGTCCCGACCAATGAAATTTTCCGCCAATCTTCCTTTGCCGTTGCCGCGAAAGGCGGTCCGCGGCCTTACCTTGATTGAGATGATGGTTGCCGTCGCGGTATTCTCGCTGGTCGTGCTGGGGACGGTGGCCATTCAGATTTACGCCATGCGCGTCTATACCCTCGCCGCCACTAAACTCACCGCTTCCGAGGAGGCGCGGGAGACAATGAATGACGTTCGCGACCAGGTCCGTGGATCGCGCCTCGTTTATGTCGGCAATTACCAATACAGCGCGAACTTTCCGCCCATTGATTTTCAACCCGTGACCAACGGCACCTTGCAGGAAGGCAATGCCCTCATGATTTATCCCACGACGACGACCAATTCATTCACACTGGTTTTCCTGGCGCCGGGAAGGACCAACAATTTCAGCCAATTCGGCGCCAACGGCGCTCCGCTGGGCACCAACTCGCTTCTCATGATGATTTATACCAACGGCACCCTTCGCGCCAGCAATGACATCGCCGATTTCATCACAAACCAAATGGTTTTTGATGCGGAAAATTTTGAAGGCACGACTCTTACCACCAACGAAAACAATTATCTCATTCACATGACCCTGAGTTTTTCGCAGTGGGAATATCCGATCGCCTTTATCGGCTCCAATTCCTATAACGCGTATGACTATTACCAGCTCAATACCGTGATGACCCGCCGTGATACCGACTAGACCCAATTCTATGAAAACCTTATCGCTCTCAAAGCCTCGCGGATTTGCGCTCATGGCGTTGCTGTGCGCGATTGTCATTATCCTGATCGTCTTTGCGGGCGTCATGTTTTGGATCGCCTCCAATAACAGGCAAATGCAGAAAAATGAAGTCTTCACCACCAGCGAAGCCGCGGCCGAAGGAATGACCGAACTCATGTATGCCAATATGGATCGCGACTACCTTTACGGAAATCTCAACACGTCAAACTATTATCAGAATTTATCTATCATCACGAGCAATTGGCCGGTGCAATACACTTTCAGCAACACCGTCATTTTGGGCCCTCAAATGACGAACCTGCAATACCTCGGCTCGCAATACACCAATCTCCTGGGCGAACCCCAAACCGATACCGTCACCGTTACCGCGACGCCGCTCGGCAAGCCCGAACCGTACAACATCTCCTCCACGGTCAGTCAGACGTATGTCTTTGCTTCCATTCCGGCTTTCCAATTCGCCATTTTTTACAATATCGACCTCGAGCTTGACCCCAGCGCGGCGATGCCTGTGAAGGGCGCCGTCTTTTCCAACGGCGGAATTTGGTCGGGAACTCCCAATATCACCTACTCGTCCACGGTCCAGGCGGTGGGACAGGTCAGCACAAACAAGTACGATCCGTTTGTGTCAAACAACGCTAAATCCGATTCGGGAACGCCGCAGGCCAACTTCCAATATACAGGCTCGCCAGCGCAACCTGAATCCGACTGCAACCCCCTCAATATCCCCATCGGCGCCAGCAGCAACGGATCTGACGTCACAACCAACGTCCAGGTCATCATTCAAATTCCTCCCTCGACTGTCTGCGCCCCGAGCGCGGCCGCCTACCTTCAGACAAACCAGGTTTACGACTTCAATGCCGCCAGCCTCATCGTTTCCAATTGGTTCTGGGGCAGCAATGGCGTCGCGCCCTGGAGCAATAGCTACACCGTTTACCTCCAGGATTCAGCTCAAACCCCGACTTATGTCGGCGCGAATTGGATCATGCTCACGAACGATTACTACATCATTTCAAACAGCTATCAGGGTGCGCACGCGCTTTGGCAGGGGACAACAAATTGGGTGCCTCGCTTCGCCTTTACCAATAATACGTTGGCAATGAGATGGACTAATTCCCCCGTTGCCGGAGGCACCAACGGTCCGGGGCCCAATGGGACAAATTACGTCTGGTATGCCGGTTTTTCCTTTTTAACAAATGCGACCTTCTATGACGGTCGCGAAGCGGACACCGTGCGTGCGGTTCAAGTCGACGTGGGCAAGCTCGCCGCCTGGATAACCAACGCCACTTACAATGCCGGCAGCAACTGGAACAGGGAACTTTGCCTGGATCTTGGCCATGGTATTAATTCAATGTATGTTTATAACGCCATCCCGTTGACCCCGCTTCAACTTCCCGCGGTTCGCGTCACCGACGGAGCATTGCTCCCATCCAGTACGGCGAATGGGATCTTTACTTGCGGATTTACATTCGCTACAGCCCAACCCATGTATGTGATGGGCAATTACAATGTGCAGGTCAACGGAACCTCGCCACTTCTAAATTCGCATAACACCGCCAACACCTACCCCGCCGCCTTTTTAGCCGATGCCATTACCGTTCTTTCCGGCAACTGGAAGGATACTAACTCAACTTTGGGAATCACGTCACGAATGCCGATCAACAACACGTTGAACGCCGCCTGCCTCGAGGGCATCGTCCCATCCGTCAGCACAAATTACAGTGGCGGCGTAGAAAATTTTCTCCGTTTGCTGGAAGACTGGAGCGGATACACGAACACTTATAACGGCTCTATCATGGTGATGTTTCCGAGCCAGATCGCGACCAATTTGTACCCCGGCACCGGCAGTGTCTACAACCCGCCTGTGCGCGATTGGGGCTTCGACACCAATTTCCTCATCCAGGCCGATCTGCCGCCTCTAACACCCCAATTTCGCGCCGTCGTCCGAAATTCCTGGGCAGGCTATTAAATTTTACGGAGTCAAGGGCCCCGACGTGTTCGGTGTCCAGCCTTTAGGCTGTTCCTGGTTCTCTTCGGCATACACAGCCAGCGCTTTCAACGAATCTTCTTAATCCCGCGTTGCCACAAATCAAAGTGGTATAGCGCAACGACGACAAGCGAATGGCCGATTTTTTCATCGGCCACCAATCGGGGAACTTCCGAAACGGGCACCAGCGTCGTCGCCAGGTCTTCGCCCTGGTCGAATTCTACCGCGTGCACAAGCCGGCAATTCTCAATCAGCACCGTGTAGCAGATGTTGTTCAATATGGCCGGGTTCGCCTGGATGCGGCCCAGAATACGGGCGCACTCACCTTCATAGCCCGTTTCCTCCCGCAACTCCCGCACCGCCGTCGCTACCGGATCGGTTTCATCCGGGTCCATCATCCCTCCGGGAATTTCCAATTCTACTCGGCTCGAGCCAAAGCGAAATTGCTCCACCATCACAAGCTGCTGGTCCGGGGTGATCGCAATGACATTCACCCAGTGAACGCTTTCCAGGACGAAAAAGTCATGCTCCTTTTCCGTGCGCGGAGAAATGTACGTGTCAGACCGCAGCTTAAAAATCCGGAAATCGCCAAGTTGTTTCGTGCTGATCTTCTTCCAGGGACGGCTCATGTGCGTGATGAGACTAAATTTTTTCTCACAAATTCAAAAGAATTTTCTGACTCGTGGCACTGCGCGTGCCGTCCGAAACATCCGGCCATTGGTCTTTCACGAACAATCACTCGAATCGCCGACCTGCCACCCCATTAATCCAAAAATCCACAAATCCATCAATCCAATCCCTTCTCCCTGGCCGCCCACCCCTGCCGCATCATCGCCAGCAAATGCCGCAATGCCTCGTCATACGGCTTTCCCTTAAGCTCCATCAATTGTTTGGCTCGTTTATCCAATTGCATTGCCATCTCGGTGGATTTGTCCGCCGGACATCCCAGCGCCACGAGCGCCTTCGCCAATTCAGCAATTTCCATAAAGTGAAAATATACCAGCCCGACACCGCCTGCGACATGTTTGTGGCAGCGAACATGAGTTCGCTCTGACTAATTTGCGCGCTAACCATTTGTCCTCCCTCGCCGTGTAATCTGTCCAACCATCGGCGAATAATTCCCTCTCTCCCTTTGGGAGAGGGCCGAGGTGAGATTTCCCCGAATACTTTCGCGCATTGAACCCCGGAACGGAGAAGATCGTTCGTCATTTCAAACCATCTGTGGACGATTCTCCCCCTCCCAGCGGGAGAGGGTTGGATGAAGGAGAGTCTTTCGGATGGAAACGTTCAATTCAATCGGTTCATGGGGAGCCCCCTTTCGACTTTTTTCGCATGCATTGGGACCATGAACCTATGCGATCGCTCGTCGCAGCCAACCGTCGGCGGATGATTCCCCCTCTCCTTGGGGAGAGGGCCG
>Ga0335073_10015081_pt1 | contig 10813 bp, 8 predicted proteins | sample Lox_Sample_22_FD_207093 | JGI IMG/M metagenome (GOLD analysis project Ga0335073, IMG submission 207093) | Soil microbial communities from Loxahatchee National Wildlife Refuge, Florida, United States - Lox_Sample_2.2 | ecosystem: Environmental > Terrestrial > Soil > Wetlands | place: USA: Florida...
GGTTCGATCGTCGAAGGAAAGGCCCCAAAGGTCGTCGGTTGGATCCTCGCCCTTGTATTCCGCGATATGAACACGCCGCGTCCAGACTTCCGATTGTCCCTGGCGAGTCAAAAGTGCGAGGGCGTAACCGAGGCCACCTGAAGGGATCTCGGAATCCGGCTCCAATAACCAGACGTCGATCTTCCCGGGCAGTCTCCATGCTCCAAACGGAACGATCCCGGCGATTCGAGCCTTGCGTCCACCAACTTCGATGAAGTTGCCGATGAAATGCGGATTCTGGCCGAATTCTCTCTTCCAGACCTGTTCGCTGAGGATCGCCTCCGGCATACTCGAAGCGGGGTTGGCCGCCGGCCGGTTGAATCGCACCGCCAAGCCGAGGAGTGAAAATAGATTGAAACTGGCATGAGCGACATTCAACCCAATCTGTTCGTTGATTGACGTCGAGGTCATCTCCGCCTTGATCCGATAGTAGGCGAGGCCATCAAAATACTCTTGCTTCCTCTCTTTCCAGCCCCGAAACTGCTGGATGGGAATGGTTGCCGCGGAATCATTTGTGTAGCGCGCATTCTGAATCAGGACCAGGCCTGGATTCACCTGATAGTTCGAAGGATGGCTCTCGGCGCGAACGCCAGGCAACAGCAGGGAGATCACATAGGTCCCGGTCAATCCCGCGCAGAGCAGAAGAATGCACTGCAAGGCCGAGCCGTGAAGAGGAGCATGCGGCGTGCCAGTTCGCCACGACAGGCGACGCAGGCAAAATGCATCCTGGAACGCTCCAAGACAGAACGCGGTAATCCGCTGCTCATCTTTCCATGAGGCAGATCCAGCGGACTTATGCGCCTGGCGAATATGCCAGAGTTCCGAGAGCCATTCCTGCCGCCACTCTGCCCTCTGTTTTCCCGGCGTCAGCAAGGAGGCGCAGCGTAGAAGTCCGAGATCAACGGCGTGAAATCCCGTTTCTGGTAGAAGGTTCACCGCGAATTTGCCTCCTCAGACGGGATCAGGCGTTCGAGAAGAGGGTACCGCTTGCGTGACGCTTCCAGAGTCGCTCTTCCGGTTGCGGTCAGCCTGTAGTACTTGCGGGGAGGTCGTTGCTCCGCATCGGCGATCGATTGCCGCTCCCAATGGGAACGGATTAACTCATCGCGCTCCAAGCGGCGCATCGCCGGATAAACCGTCCCGCTGGGCAGCCCTGTCATCTCCATAATGCTGAATCCATAAATGATTCCGGCATTGATTGCTTGAAGGATGATGGCGGTGGTGTGGGATAGTTTTGACTCTAAAGCCATGGCGAATTTTACCTATGTAGCGTTCTACTTGACAAGTGGCTATACCGATTGCTACATAGGGTAATGCAGGTGGCTGGAGGCAGGACGATGCTGGAGTTGAAAAACCTGTGCAAGAGTTTTCGCAGAATTCCAGCGATCGAAAATGTCAGCTTCCGCCTGGCGCCCGGCGAGATCATCGGATTCCTGGGTCCGAACGGCGCGGGCAAATCGACCACCGTGAAGATTATTACCGGCATGTTACGGCCGGACGACGGTCGAGTTCTCTTCGAGGGTGACGACATTCGCAAGGATATGGTCGCCTTTCGCGCCGCTATCGGCTACGTTCCGGAGGAGGCGCATCTCTACAACTACCTCTCGGGACTCGAATACCTGCAACTGGTCGGCAGGCTTCGCGGAATCAGCGAAAGGCTCATCCTGACCAAGGCAACGAACCTGCTGAGGCTGCTGCACCTTGAGTCGTGGCAACACTCGCCTATCTCGTCCTACTCGAAAGGAATGCGGCAGCGCGTGTTGATTGCCGCCGCATTGCTCCACAATCCCAAGCTGCTGATCTTCGATGAGCCTCTCTCCGGTCTTGATGTCGTTTCAGCCCGTCTTTTCAAGGACCTTCTTGAAATGCTGGCGGCAGAAGGTAAGGCCATCCTTTATATTTCGCATGTCCTCGAGGTGGTCGAACAACTTTGCAACCGCGTCATCGTGATTGCCAAAGGCAGAATACTGGCAGACGCCGCACCGTCGGAGCTGACCAACCTGATGAGCCTTCCCAATCTGGAGAGCGTATTTGCCCAACTCGTACAGCAGCAGGACACGCGGGCGCTGGCACAAGAGATTGTCGAAGTGATGCGGGTTGCGCATGTCTGACTCGTTTCAACGGCTTCTTTTGTTTTCAGGACATGAAGCGCTCTCGCTCAACGCGCAGGCCGCACTCGGCGAGGCATGCGAGCCGGAACGAAGCCAGTTTGCGCATCTTGTTCGCCATTTTCTTGAGCGCTTCTTCAATCACGAAACCGCGTCGCCCGACGGTGACGCCAAAGCGCGCCTAGTATTGATCGCATTTACAACTGGCCTTCCTGGTTTTGTTGTTGCGTTGTATTTGTGGCCGATCTACCACCCTTTTCGCGGCTGGCCGCCTGGTCACCCTTCAAACGGGGGGCCGCCGCCTTACTGGCTGCAGGTGAACCATCACCTTTTCTATGTCGTGTATTCGTTCGTCGCCATGGGCATCGTCACGGTTTTCGAGTGGGACCTGTTCTTTCCCGATCTGCTTGATATTTTCGTCCTGCAAACTCTGCCCATTCCTGAGGTCCGGGGCCTGCTTGCACGCGTGGCTGCGATCGCGATCTTTATCCTCGGATTTCTGTTCGATGCGAATCTGCTTGCTCCCTTCGTGCTTCCGGCGGCGATCGACCCGCCCAACCTGGCGCGTTTTCTGTGCGGCCATTTGCTGGCGGTGGCCGGCAGCGGACTCTCTGCCGCGATTCTTATCCTGGCGCTCCAAGGGACGCTTCTTTCCCTGCTTGGTGAACGGATGTTTCGAAGACTCTCTCTTTTCCTGCAGGGCATCTGCATTACAAGCCTGCTGATGCTTCTCTTTCTCTTTCCCGTGCTCTCAGGGGCGGTGCCAGCGCTTCTCGAGTTCCATGGCGCGCTTTCACTCTGCATTCCGCCGTTCTGGTATCTGGGAATCTACCAGCGCATGATGGAGGGACCGACCGCGCTGCCAATTTATTCCCAACTGGCGGAGGTTGGCTGCGTGGCTCTTCCGGTTGCAGTTGGAATGGCGCTGCTGGCGTACCCCCTGGCCTATCTGCGCCGGGTGCATCAACTGGTCGAAGGGCCGGGCACGCGCTCTGCCCGAAACTGGATCTGGTCGCCTCTTGGTGGACTCATTCGCTTCACCCTGGTTCGGAATCCGGCGAGTCGTGCGGTGTTCCACTTTATCAGCCAGACCATCCTGCGCGTTCCGCGTTATCGGATCTATCTCGTTCTTTACGGAAGCGCAGGCCTCTCCATCGTCGCCTCAACCATCCTTCGCTTGTCAGTGGACCATGAGCAAATTCGAATTACGACTTCGCCGGACGGAATCCGTGCTGCCATTGGAGTCATCGCCTTTTGGACAATCGCTGGACTGCGCATGGCCTTCGTCTCTCCCGGCAATCAGCAGGGACGGTGGGTGTTCCGAACGGTCAATGGTCGTCCTCCTCACTTTATTTGTGCCATGCAACAGACGCTGGGCACAGAAGTATGGATACTCCTGTGGTCACTGATGGTGACGTGCGGGGCATGTCTTGTATTTCGTGCCGTTGCCCCGGCGCAGCTTCGCACATGGGAAGCAACCGCAAGCCAATTGGTGATTGCGGTTGGGATGTGCCTGTTGCTCACTGATTTTCTCTTCCTGTATCACACAGCAATCCCACTGACTGGCGACTTTGCCCGTGAGCAAACGAACCTTGCCATCAGCGTTCTCAAGTACATCGCTTTCGTTCCTGTCGTGGCCTCTGTTCCGTTGATCTCCGAGCCATGGATGGAGAAGAGCACGCTTGACTTGACGGTTGCGATTGGCGCAATCGTCGCGATGCACCTGATCTTTCGCTATCGTCATCGTAGAATTGTCCGCGAATACTGCGACTTAGCCGGTCTGGAAGAGGATGAAGAGGATTTCCCAATGAAACTCGGGCTCCGCTACTGAAGTGGCGAACATAGCCCTGTGGGCGGAGGGAGGCCCCGTTATGCTCGCTCCGAAGATAATTGGACCTACGGTGTCACGCGAACGGTTGCGTCCTGGACGGCTGATCGGCACCGTACTGCAAGACGCGCGTTCCGTAATCCGTGGGAAGCAGCATCACCTAAAGCAACACTTCACTTCTCGCTCTTAAGTGGCTCCAGTGGTGTCTCTTCGGTTGCGATGTCTTCTTCGACCTTCCAGGTTCCGTCGGCCTGCTTTTTATAGACCTCGACGTAGTTGCCCGCCTGGCCTACACGCTTTCTCGTCTTTGGATCCGTAGTCGTGTACTGGAACCTGCCTTGTGAATACGCCATGTCTCCCGACTTTGCGATTTCCACTTTGGTCGGCGCAAAAACCAGTGAGAAGTTGGGATCGCCCAGCTCAGGCTTCATCCCGGCGATGATCGCCTGTTTGCCCGTCATGAGCGGCGTATCGGGGAGCATCGATGCGGCATCGTCTGCATAAAAGGCAGCGGCCTTTTCGGGCTCTTTGGTGGCGAAAGCTTTCACCCAGGCTGCTTCGTTCTCGCGGATGGCTTTTTCGTCCAGAGCACGGGTATCGGGCGCCTCCCTGGCGGTTGTCGCCGGCCGCACGCACCCCGACAACAACAGAGCCAACAACAGGCCAGGAACAAGAAACAGAGCGGACCTGGGCTTGAGCATGAGCCATTCTCCTTTGGATCGATTCGAGTGAATACTTAGTTTTACTCCAAAATTCATCCTGAGAGGAGCCTCCGGCGAGAAAGTCCACTGTCGAGTTCACCGACTTGCCGACTACTGCGCAGGAATGAGCCGAGGCCCGCCATGCTGAGTTAATGCGAAAGGTTTTCAATCTGTACGCGGTAGGGTGCAAGAAGATTGCCGGTTGCATGGCCAACGGAGGCGATCGCGAGCTGATAGTTTATCTGCGTCTGTAGAAGGACGAGCTCAGCCTGCGCGAGCCTGGTCTGTGCATCCAGCACAAAGAAGTTTGTTTCGGCGCCAAGCACATATTTACGCTGCTCGGCGGCCAGCGTCTTTTCGGCCAGCTCGAAGGACGTAGTTCCGGCTGAGAGAGCGAGTTTGGCTTCTTCAAGCTGTTTGGCCGCGTTCCCGATCTCCTGGGTGATCTGTTCCTGCACAAGGCTTTTGCCGTAGAGATCATGGGTACGGGAGACGAGCGCATTGCCCAGGGTGGCCTTTGCCGCACGGTTCTTGATGGGAAGTGTCAACGTGAGGGTGCCTCCATAACCGGGGTAGGAGAAGATCTGATTGAATGACGAGCCGAAGCCGCCGGTTGAAATCAACTGTCCGGTAGTAAGGCTGTATTGATCTCCGCCAAGACCGGAACCCTGATAAAAGCCCGTGAGGGACAGATTGGGCTTGAGCTGATTTTTTGCGAGGCGAATGCTGGTGTCGTCGACGGCGAGCGAATCGCTTGCCGCTTCGATTTCCGGGCGATTCTGCAGGGCCTGCTTCAAGGCTGATTCAGGATCGATGGTGGCAAGTTCACCGACCGGCTCGGGCTTCTCAGTGAGTTCGAGTCCCATGGCATGAAGCTGGGGATCACGGTCTGCGCCGATGGTGAATCGCAGAGCTTCTTCGGCTTGTGCCACCGCGTAGTTTGCCTGGATCACCTGCACTTTGCGGGCGGCGACCTCCGACTCGGAACGGCTGATATCAAGCGGGGGCAGGGCGCCGAGTTCGAGGGCACGCTTGTCCCGCTGGTAGCTGACCTGAGCCAGGTCGAGCGATCGTTGGTTCACATCGAGGGCTCCTTTTGCCTGGACGGTGGCCCAATACTGCGTGATCACGGCGAATATGGTGTCGTTCACCTGCGCCTGAAAGCTGGCGCGGGACTCAGCGAGCGAGCGCCGGGCGATGATGAGCGGAGCCGTGTTGGCGAATTTGCCGAAGTTGCGCAGCAGCGGCTGAGTGAATTGGAAATTGAACATCGTACTGAAGTAGGGGTTGAAGAAGTTGAACGAAGTGTTGGTGGAATTCTTGTTGCTCTGGATCTCGGCTGAAAAAGCGGTGCCGGTCGTGAAGGTTTGGGTGTAAGTGATTTGGCCGAGTTGCGAGAGCGAATTCAGCGTGGCATTGCCGGACTCGCCCACGCCCTGGAGCTGGGTGTAACCGGGATAGGAATAGCGATTGATTTGCAACTCGCTCTGGAGAGATGGATCGAAGGGCGAGTAAGCATTCAGCAGGGCGAATTTTCGCGATTCGATCTCGGTCTCGTCGATCTGGACGCTGCTGTTGTTTTCCAACGCCAGCAGAATGGCATCGCGGAGGCTCAGGCGAAGTTTTCCATCCTGGATAAAATCTCGAAGATGCTGCGGAGGCGGCAGGGTGTTGGAGCGAACTCGGGGAGTGAGGAAATGGCGGTAATCTTCATGATCCTGAGCCCAAGCGGGGGCGACCGTGAGCCAGAGCAAGAGCCATATACAACCAAAGCATTTCAACTTCATCCATATCTCCCAGAAGCGAGCGAATTGAGTCGACGGAAACGGATGCAATAGACGGAATGGATAAGCAAGGCAGGCGCGCATCTGGATCACTCATAGCGGATTGCCTCGACGGGATCGAGCCGCGCCGCTTTGGTGGCCGGATAGATTCCGAACACGAGCCCGACGGAGATGGAAACCAGAAACGCAAGGGCGATGGAACTGAACGTAACGATTGTGGACCACCCGGCCAGCCAGGCGATCAGTTTTGAGATGAAGAAGCCGAAGACCACCCCGATGGTACCCCCCGCGAAGGAGATCATGGTGGCCTCGACGACAAACTGGCGAACGATGTCAGATTGACGGGCGCCCACCGCGCGGCGGAGGCCAATCTCGCGCGTGCGTTCAAGGATGCTGGCCAGCATGATGTTCATAATGCCGATACCGCCCACAAGCAACGAAATGGAAGCGATGGCGACCATGACCATGTTGAACAGATGCTCCGTGCGCCGCTGTTCGGCGAGCAACTCGGCGGGGACGACGATGCTGAAGTCGTCGGCGCCGTGGTGGGACGAATTGAGGACGGCGCGGACGACCTGAGCCGCCTGAGAGATGTTGTCGGCATCCGCAAGATTGATATAGATTCCGTCGATTTCGTCCCGCACGTCGCTATAGCTGTCCTCGAGGCGAAACAATGCAGATCGCAAGGGGATGTAGATATTGTTGTTGGCATCGACCGCAGGCGAGCCGCCGATATCAGACTGGCCGCTGAGCTGCGGACTGACGACTCCAATGACGCGGAACCACTGCTCATTCACCTTGATGTACTGGCCCACCGCTTCAGACGATCCGAAGAGGCTCCATTTGGCAGCGGTACCCAACACGCAGACGGGCGCGGCGCGTTCCTCGTCCTGCTGATCGTAGAATCGGCCACTGCTAAGGTGAAGCGCGGCGATTTGCTGAAAGGTTGGATTGACACCGTAAATCGTCGGCATATCCTCGAGCGGCCTGGGAATCATTTTGGAGGGCGTCATGCGCTTACGAGGAGTGGATGCGACGATGCCTTCGAGATCGTCCTGAATGACGCGATAGTCCTGCAGCGTAAGACCGGGAGAAATCTTGCGAATCTTTGAATGGGCCTGCCATTCGAGAGTTTCCTTGGCCTCGACGATCAGGTTACGAACGCCCATCTGCTCGATCAGCGCCATGACCTTCTGGCGGGCACCGGCTCCAATGGAGAGCATGGCGACGACGGCGGCGACGCCGAAGATCATGCCCAGCATGGTGAGGAGCGAACGCAAGCCGTGGAGCATGAGGTTCTGCATGCCCAACTGCGCATCGCGCGCCCACTGCTGGTAGACATCGATGGTGCGGGAGACCACGGGCGAATCAAGCGCAGGCTTCACAGCGAGCCTCCCGTGCTTCCAGCCGCGGAGCCGCCTGTTTTGCGGGGCGCTGTGGGATCGATGAGAGCGACATGTTCGCCTGGCTCTAATCCTTCAATGATGGCGCGGCTCTCGCTTTCGTTCTCGATCTTCACGTCGCGCTGTTCATATCCGGAGCCATTCTTTACGTAGACGATGCGCTTGCCGTCCTTGAGGAACAGGGCGAGGCGAGGAAGGTAGAGGACGTTCTTGTGGACTCCGGCAAGAAATACGATCTGGGCGGTGAAGCCGGAACGGAGTCGCGGATCCAACCTGTCAAGCTGAACCGCGACATCAAAATTGCCGCCGTTGTTGGCTTCAAAGAACTGCCGCACCGACATACCGCTTACGTTTTTCACGGTCCCCTGGAATTGGACACCGGGCAAGGCATCAAAGGTGACCAGCGCAGGTTCTCCGACTCGGATGTTGTCCCGGTCTTCTTCGCTGATGTGGGAGGTCAGATCCATCCCAAGAGGATCAACTACCTGAGCGACGGCGCTGCCCGGCTGCACCTGGTCGCCCGGATGATAGTCGGGCAGCGTCATACCGGTGAAAAAGAATCCACCCGAGGCATTGATGTTTTTCTGGATGGAGACGAGGCCGTCCATTGGAGCGGTGACACGCATCTTGTCAAGGTTGCTCTGCGCTTCGTCCAATTCGAGCTTCGCTTTGTTGTATTTCTCCTGTGCCAGGTAGGTGGCTGCCTGGCCGGACTGTTTGTGCGACAGGATGTCCTTTTCCAGTTCTCCGAGAACGCGTTTGGCCTGCTGCAAAGCGAGGATGTTCTTGTCGGCGTCGATTTTGCTGAGGAGTTCATTTTTCTGCACGTCGAGCTCGGCGCTGCGCACGGCGTAGCGATCTTTGAGCAGCGAGACCTTGTCCTGTGCGGCGAGGACGGTGGCATCAGCCTTGGCTTTTGTGATTTCCTGCTCGGCCTGCAGCAACTCAGAGCGGCTTTCCTCGATTTTGTATCGCTGCTCGCTGGGATCGAACTCAATGACAACATCGCCTTTCTTGACGGCTTCGCCGGTGCGGGTGAGACGCGTGATCTGGAGAGCATCACCGCCGATTGCCGGGGCGGAAAGCATCATTGCGTGACTCGCCCGCAGCTCGCCGGTGGCAAACACCTTCAGGTCCACATCACCGCGTTTCACCACGGCAAGCGGGAGATCATCGCCGGCTCCAGATGTGCGAACACGTCCCGCAGCCACAATCACACTCAAGCAAGTTGCCAGGATGATTGCGAGACCGGTCCAAGCAAGTGTTCGATTCCGTTTCAACCCAGTCCCACTCCTACTCTTTCAGCGTTGGATCTTGCAGTGCGACCTGATCGCCGGGACGCAACCCGCGCGAGACCAGGATGCGATCGCGGCTCCTTCGTTCCACTTGAATGGAGCGCTCGTTAAATTCAGAGCCGTTCCAGACATAGGCCACGGTTTGTCCCGACTTGAGGAACGAGGCCTGCGAGGGAATTGCGATGGCATTTGCAATGCGGTCGACGATGACAGTGATCTGAACGGTCATTCCTGGTTTCAACCGCGGGTCAGTTTGATCAAGAGAGATTTGAAGATCAAAGTTGCGTGGAATCGGCCATCCGGCGGAGAAGTCCGATGTGGCAATGGTGCCGATGCGATCGATTTTTCCGGTGAACTGACGGTCGGCAATCGCATCCAACTGCACGGTGACGGGCAGGCCGGGAGCAAGGCGGCCGCGTTCGGTTTCGTCAACACGCGCGGTGACTCGCAGCGATGAAGCGTCCGGCAATTCAGCAAGGGGTGCGCCGGACCACGCGCGCTCACCTGCTTTGAATGGCCCTTCGTTGCCGTCGTGCCAAACGGGAATGAGGCTGATGGAACCGGCGGCGGGCGCTTTCAAGGTCATGGACGCAAGTGATTGCGCAGCGCGCTCGGCGTCAAAGCGTGCTTTGCTGCTGGCGTTTCTCTTGCTCTCCACGGTGGCACGGTCAGTTGCGATGTCGGACTTCAACTGGGCTTCTGCCTGCTTCAGGGCCTGCTCCGCATCGGCCAGTTTCAAATTGGCTTCCGCGCCGTCGATCTTGGAGACGATCTCGCTCTTGCTGGCATCGAGACGGGCTACTTCAACGTCATACTTTGCTTTCATCACCGCAGTCGTGTCCTGCTCTTCAGTGAGTTTTCCCTGGGCCTGCGACTGCTCGATGTCAGCATCTGCCGATTTCAGGGCGGACTGGTCCTGGGCGAGGTCCTGCTGGGTCTTCGAAGGGTCGAATTGGACAACAACGTCGCCTTGTTTCACCTGGGTTCCGTCGGCTACGAGTTTGAGAATCTGGAGGCTTCCCGCGTTGGGAGGCGCGGAGATGGTGATGGAACGCATCGCCTTCATCTCTCCGCGGAATTGCACGGCATCGAGAAATTCGCCGCGCTTGACCTGAAAGGTGGGAATGGGCGGGTTTCGCTTGTCGAATTTTACAAACGCGAAGACGGCAACGCTGCTCGCGGCAAGAATCAGCAGGACGACGATCGTCATCCGTCGGCCAAGAAGAGCGCGCCAGCGATCCATCATTCTCCGTTACTCCGTGATGGGACGGGCGTGAGGGTCACGCGGACGTCGACGGCGGCAGAGAGATCGGGCATGAGACGGGGATCGGCGCCCTGGATCGAGAAGGTTGCCGAGAACGTGCGAAGCTTGGAGGAAAAGTCGCCGGTTCTCCCCATGGGATCGATGGACTCAAGGCGGCCGTGCAGGACGAGGTCGGGATAGGCGTCGAGGTGCACTTGCGCCGTTTCGCCCACGGTGAGCATAGGCACATCCATCTGGTCCACCGGGACCTGTACCTCCATGATGGATGGGTCGACAACCTGCATGAAGGGGACTCCGGGTCTCACCTGGTCTCCCTCCTTCACTTCACCCATGCTTCCCTGCTTCCAGATGGTGTTGTAGACGACGATGCCGTCGATGGGAGCATGAATCT
>Ga0335073_10015082_pt1 | contig 10813 bp, 8 predicted proteins | sample Lox_Sample_22_FD_207093 | JGI IMG/M metagenome (GOLD analysis project Ga0335073, IMG submission 207093) | Soil microbial communities from Loxahatchee National Wildlife Refuge, Florida, United States - Lox_Sample_2.2 | ecosystem: Environmental > Terrestrial > Soil > Wetlands | place: USA: Florida...
AGAACGTTTGGCATATTCACAATGAGACCGCGCGCTGTTTCCTGTGTCTGCAGAACCTGACTCAACTGGTCGCGCAGCTTCTCGCGCATCTGCTCGGTTTGCTGTTGCGCAGCCTGCGCGGCCTGTTCGGCCGTCTGCTGCCGCTCGCGGGCAGCTTCCGCAGCCGCCTGCGCGGCCTGGGCCTGGGCGGCCGCGGCATTCGCCTGTGCTTCAGCAAGCTGCTGTTGCTGCTGCGCGGCCAGCGCCTGCTGCTGCGCCTGCGCCTGCGCCGCCGCAGCCGCCTGGCGCGCCTCCGCCTCATCATGCTCCTTGATTTTGCGGATAGTCATAATGCGCGCGTCTTCCGCCGTTTGTACCGCTTCGCGCGCATACGTGATCTCCTCCTTCGGATGCTTTTGGTGAATGTCCATCTGCTCCGCGTTGCTCAGGTCCTGATTCGCCGTGGCCATGCTGTCCGCAGCCCACTGCTCCGCGCCGCCCGCTTTCGCGATCTGCACGGCATTGATGGCTTCATACAGCTCCAGCGGCGAACGATCCTTGCGCGTAATCGGCTCCAGGACGGAATGGCGTCCCGCCGTTTCCGAATAAGCGCCGCGCGGAAGCAGGCTGTAGTGGGCGTCGACGGTTTCCAGCACGCCCGCGGTCTTATCTTTGATCACATAATTCTGCGCGATCACCAGATCGCTCGGCATGGTCACAGCGAAATATGGCTCCGCCGTCAAAATCAATCCAAAAGCCTGCAGGTTGGTGGTGACCGTCGTATCGGCCTTGCCGTGGGACCACAGCACTTCGCCCAGATTTTCCGGCCTTCCCTGCGGCGTGATGGCCCACAGCACGTACGTCAGGTACTCGATCCCGAAGTTGTTGGGAGCGATCAGTCCTTCAAAGTGCACTTTGATCTCCGTGCGGCCGTTCAGGCTCGCCACCTCCGCAATGCCTTTCGCCTGCGGCAGCAGGCTGGTTCCCTGAAATCCGACCTTGGTCGCTCCTCCCCGATGAAAATAGTTGATCGCCGGAATATCGCGCCCCACCACCGTGATCTTGTAGATCGGTTCTCCGTTCGCCGTTTGCCCCGAAGGCTGCTGGCTGTTCTGCGGCCAGGTATTCGTCGCGGTTGGATTCTTCTCCTGCGCCGCGAGCGTCGTGCTCCCGGCAATGATTGCGATAACCAGAACCCACTTGTTTCCCATGAAAGACTCCCTGAAATTGCCGATTGAACACAGCGACACCGGCTTGCGGCCCTCCGCTCGCCGTACCGTCTCACAACGGATCGGAAGAGATGCCGTGCTGCTGCAGCCCGAGTCGCACATCGGAATAGAGTCCCGCCCTCATTGCAGAGTTGGTTCGACCCCGAGCCGCATACCCTTAAGATGAAATCTTCATGCCGGTTGCTGCCATGTCGATCGAACTCCGCATCGAGCACGCGCACTCGCTGAAGGACCGCAGGCAGGTGGTGCGCAGCCTGAAGGAGAAACTCAGGCACGGATTCAATATTTCTGTTGCGGAGATGGATGAATCGGTAACCTGGCAGTCCGCAACTTTGGGAATCGCCGCGATTTCGGCCTCGCGCGATTACCTGACTGGTCTGATGCATGAAGTCGAGAGCGCCGCGGTCCGGATCGCCGGCGGACTGGGTGCGGAACTCACCGTTTCCTGGGATTTTCTGGAGCCCGAAGACCAGGCCTGACGAATCCCCGCCGCGCCTGAAGCCGTTGCGAAGGCTCCTCCCGCCGCCATCCCGTTCTCCCTATCTTTTGATAGCCTTACGGGCCTAAGTGCGCCGGATATCCATCGTGCTATGGCTCCTGGGCCAATTGGGGTATTCGTCCTGATTCCTCGGCAGGTTATATTTTTTTAGCGAGCAGTTTGCACTAAGGCAATTGCAGGACCGTTTGAGGAGCTGGATCGGTCGAGATGGATTTTGGGTCGGTGGGCCCCGTTCTCCGGACCACGCGCGTCGCCCCTGAGCGTACGCCGGCAGGTTTCCGCAGAGCTGCGGATTCTTCGAGGGTTCTTCGCCTCGCCATACTATTGGCGAGCGCGGTTCTGCTCGTCCGCCCGGCCCATGGGCTCGATCCCGACAAAGCGATCACCCAGTACGTCCAGAGCACATGGAACAGCAGTTCCGGCCTGCCGGAAAACTCGGTCCACGCCATTGTGCAAACCGATGACGGCTATCTGTGGCTGGGAACTGAGGAGGGTCTCACCCGCTTCGATGGCCTTCACTTCGTCACTTACACCTACCACAACTCGCCGGGCCTCGCCTCCGATTACATCGGCGTCCTGGCAGCCAGCCGTGATGGCAGCCTCTGGGCCGGAACCGACAGCGGGCTCACTCATGTCCGCGAGGCAGCGCGCGCGCGCGGCAACCTCAAATTCGAGAGCTACACCACCAGTCAGGGCCTCGCCGGTAATGAAGTCACGGCGCTCTGCGAAGACAAAGAGGGCGCCATGTGGGTGGGGACTTCCCAGGGCCTCAACCGCATCGTGGACGGACATCTCGAAGACTGGACGTCGGGCCGCGGTCTTCCCGACCCCTCCATCGGAGCGATCGCGCTCGATGCCACGGGAACGCTCTGGGTAGGCACGGCCAAAGGTCTCGCGCATCTCGATCATGGACGCTTCATCGCTCTCACCACCCGAGATGGTCTGCCCGATGCCAATATCACCGCGCTTGCCGCTGCCCGCGATGGCTCCCTGTGGGTGGGCACCATGTACCACGGCATCGCGCAGGTTCGTCAGGGGCGAGTCACCGTTCCCCGCTACAAATGGCCGTCGCCCAATATTGCGGCCCTGTTGGTGGACCGTGATGGCGCCCTGTGGATCAGCTTCGACCATCATGGCATCGGCCGCCTCAGCCACAACAAATTGGATCTCTACGACGCCTCGCTCGGCCTCCCCAGCGATCTCACCACCCACGCGCTGTTTGAAGATCGCGAAGGCAGCTTCTGGGTTGGTCTCCTCGACGCCGGCGTGGTGCAGCTGCGCGACGGCAAGTTCTCCATTTATGGAAAAGCCGAAGGCCTTTCCAACAATTACATCGGCGAAGTGATCCAGGGGCCCGACGGCACGATGTACTTCGGCACCGACACCATGGGTGTCGACCACATGCTCGCCAATGGACGCATCCAGAACCTGGGACCGCGGCAGGGCCTGCCCAACCTGGCCGTCTTTTCCCTGCTCTTCACTCGAGACGGCGCGCTCTGGATCGGCTACGAGCACGGCACGCTCGCCCGCTACGATCACGGACACATCGCTGTCTACCGCGATCCGCTGGCCCAGGACGCCACGATCAATTCCCTCCTCGAAGGCCGCGACGGCACGCTCTGGGTGGGATTCAATCCTCGCGGATTGGCCAAATTTGACCGCGGAAGCTTTACGCACATCACCACCTCGGGCATGGTCCGCTGCCTCGCCGAATCCACGGATGGCGCCCTCTGGCTGGCTACCGATGGCGACGGTGTCCAGCGCTACTTTCATGGGTCCCTGACCCGCTTCACAACCGCCGATGGCCTGCCGACCGATCACGCTTTGTACGTTTACGCGGGTCCCACGGGGAGCATCTGGGTCGGCCTTGCCAGCGGCGGCATCAGCCGCATTCGCGAGGGCCACGTGGATTCGTGGACTCCGAGCCAGGGGATCCCGGATACCGCCATCGGCTCGATCCTCGAAGACAACGCCGGCAATCTGTGGATGGGTAGCAACAACGGTATTTTCCGGATTGCGAAGGACGAACTTGTCAGTACCGCCGGCGTTCCCCGCGCCGCCATTCATGCCGTCGTCTACGGCCAGCCGGACGGGCTCCGCATCGCCGAAACGCTCTTTGGCAGCATGCCGTGCGCGTGGAAAGACCGCTCCGGACGCCTCTGGTTCACCACCCTGGCCGGCGCTGCTATGGTGGACCCCGCCCACATGTCGGTGAATAAAACCGCGCCGCCCATTCTCATCGAGCGTGTGACCGCCAACGCCCACCCCGTCCCGCTCGAAGGCGATGTGCGCATTGGACCGAGCCCCGTGAACCTCGAGGTCAATTTCACCGCGCCCAGCTTCATCGCCCCCCAGCTGATCCGCTTCCGCTATCGTCTCGATGGCTTCGATCCGGACTGGACGGAAGCCGACGCTCGCAGCGCACGCTACACCAACCTGTCTGCCGGCAATTACACCTTCCGCGTAGAGGCGGAAAACGCCGACGGCGTGTGGTCGGACCCTGGTGCTTCGTTCGCCTTCGTGCTGCGGCCCCCACTCTCGAAAACGCTGTACGCGTACGCCTTTTACATAGTTCTCGCCACCCTCCTTGTCTGGACGATCATGTGGTATCGGACCCGGAGTCTGACCCGCCGGCACAAGGAACTGGAGCGGCTGGTAGCGGTGCGCACCAGTCAGCTCGAAACCGAGAAGACCGCGCTCGAAGCCGCGCGCCGCGAATTGCACGTCCAGGCGACCCACGACTCGCTCACCGGATTGTTCAACCACGCCTCGATTCTGGAGCACCTGGAGCGCGAAGTGGCCCGCGCCGCCCGTGATGGCGAGCCTCTCGGCGTGCTGCTCGCCGACCTCGACAACTTCAAGACCATCAATGACAACTACGGTCACCTCTGCGGCGACGACGTCCTGCGCGAGACCGGACAACGGCTCTGCTCAGCCGTTCGTGGATACGATCTGGTGGGCCGTTACGGTGGCGAGGAATTCCTGATTCTCTTCCCCGGCTGGGATTTCCAGACCGCGCCCAGCCGCGTGGATGACGTGCTCAACGCCATTCGCTCCGCACCCTTCGAAATAGAAGAGGGCGAAATCAGCATCACCTGCAGCGTTGGCGTCGCCGTCTTCAGGCCTGACGTGGATACGCCCAGTACCCGTGAGGTGCTCAGCCGCGCCGACACCGCACTCTATGTCGCCAAGAACTCCGGCCGCAATACCGCGAGCTTCGAAGTGCGCCCCGGTATCTGAGCCATCTCTCAATTCCTCTTCTGTGTCTGCTGTGTAGAATGATGCCGGTGCCACGCGCCCGCAGGTATGCGGATTTTCCCGCAGCCCGCCGCATTCCTGAGCCGGAGTTGAAGAATTACTCCTCGGAGGAAATCGATGAAGAAATTCCTGGGGCCACTTCTCATCACTGCTGTTGCCGCTTTCACTCTCCCTGTGCTCGCGCAGCGCCCCGAGAACCACCCTGCGCCTGCGCATTCTGAAGTCGGCGGCGGATATATTCCCCAGCACGGGCCCCGCCAGCACACTCCCCTGCCCTCGGGTGGCCAGGCGGATCGCCCCGGCCATCCCGTGGCGCCGCACGTCGACGGGGACACCGGGCATTGGATCGGCCACACCGGCCGCAACGATGCGAATTACCATCTGGATCATCCCTGGGAGCATGGCCGCTTTCCTGACCCCGTCGGCCCCGGTCATGTTTGGCGGCTCGTCGGTGGAGGCCCCGGCCGCTTCTGGTTCGGCGGTTTCTTCTTCAGCGTCGCCCCGCCTGACGTTGCCTATTGCAACGGCTGGCTCTGGGATTCCGACGACATCATCCTGTACGACGACCCGGATCATCCCGGCTGGTACCTTGCCTATAACGTGCGGCTCGGCATCTATGTGCACGTCATGTTCCTGGGCTCGTGACTTCTCAACCTCTACGAACGGGAGCGGCCACGAGCGGCTCCCGTTTTCCGCGACCGATCTCCGCGCGACCCTCGAGATGACCGAAACGACCTTCCCCTCCAACGCCGGCCCATCGATCCTCTCGGTCTCGCGTCTGTGCAAGGACTACAGCGGCACCCAGGCCGTCGACGGCGTCTCGTTCTCCGTCGGCCCGCATGAGATTCTCGGCCTTCTCGGCCCCAACGGCGCAGGCAAGACCACAACCATCAACATGATCCTCGGCGTGCTCGAGCCGTCTTCCGGCGCCATCGCCATCGACGGCTGCGACCTCGCCCGCCGCCGGCGTCAGGCGCTCGAGCGCACCAATTTCGCCGCCGTCTACGCGCCCCTGCCCGGCAACCTCACCGTCTCCCAGAATCTCCGCGTCTTCGGCATGCTCTATGGCGTTCGCCATCTTCACGAGCGGATGGATGCCGTGATGCGCCAGTTCGATCTCCTTCGTTTCCGCGATACGAAGTGTGGCGTCCTTTCTTCGGGCGAGCAGACCCGCGTGGAACTGGCCAAAGCCATGCTCAACCAGCCGCGGCTTTTGCTGCTCGACGAACCGACCGCATCCCTCGATCCGGCGACCGCGCGCGACATTCGCGCCGCCATTCGGGAATTCGCCCAGCAAACCGGCGTCGGCGTGCTCTGGACCTCGCACAACATGGCGGAAGTCGCTGCCGTCTGCCATCGTGTGCTCTTCATGTCGCGGGGCAGGATCCTGCTCGAGGGCGATCCCCGCACCCTGCCCGCTGCACACGGTCACGCCACCCTCGAAGATCTGTTTATCGCCGTCGCCCGCGAGCCGCTCACCCTGCGCCGCGCACAGGACGAAGAGTGATGCCGGTCTCGCTGCGCCGCATCTGCGCCCTGCTCCTGCGCCAGTTCTACCTTCTGCGCGGCAGCCCCACCCGCATCGTGCCCCTCTTCTCGTGGGTCGCCATCGACATCATCCTCTGGGGATTCATCACGCGCTACCTGAACTCCGTCTCCGCCGCGCGCTTCAATTTCGTTCCCGCCATGCTCGGCGCGGTTCTGCTCTGGGACTTCATGGCCCGCGTCATGCAGGGCATCACCACGGCATTTCTCGAGGATGTGTGGTCGCGCAACTTTCTCAACCTTTTTGCCTCGCCGCTTTCCGTCGCGGAGTACCTGTCCGGCCTGGTCCTCATCAGCATCGCCACCAGCGCCATCGGTCTGGCCGTGATGGTAGGCCTCGCAACCCTGGTTTTTGGGTTGTCGTTCTTCGTCTACGGATCGATGCTGGCTGCGCTGCTGCTGGTGCTCTTCCTCTTCGGCATCTCGCTGGGAATCTTCGGCAGCGCCCTGGTGCTGCGCTTCGGGCCCGCCGCGGAGTGGTTCATCTGGCCGATTCCCGCCTTCATTTCGCCTCTGGCCTGCGTCTTTTACCCGCTGGCGACTCTGCCCCACTGGATGCAATGGCTGGCCCGGCTTATCCCGCCCAGCTATGTCTTCGAGGGTATGCGCGGCGTGCTCCTGCATCACAAGGTTGCCGGGAGCTCGCTCGCCATCGGCAGCGCATTGGCCGTCTTCTACCTCCTCGTCATGGCTCGCGGTTTCACCAGCGTCTATCGCCACGCCGTCAGGACCGGGCTGATCGCCCGCTACGCCGCGGAGACGGTCACCTGAGCCGAATTCCCCGGAGAGTGCCGCGAGGCCTGATAATCGAGGAGAATGCCTCGTCGTACCGCCAACAGGAACCAGTCCTCCGCCTCTGCCCCGAGCGGGTTGCAGGCGACCTCAGCCCGTCTGCCAGTCCTCGCGATCGTCGGACGCCCCAACGTGGGCAAGTCCACGCTTTTTAACCGGATCACCGGCACGCGCCGCTCCATCGTCGGCGACGAGCCCGGCATCACCCGCGACCGCATCTACGGCGAAGTCTACTGGGCGGGACGCCTCGCCCGCATCATCGACACCGGCGGCATCATTCCCGACGACGCGGCCCTGATTCCCGCCGAAATCTTCCACCAGGCGCGCTTCGCATTCGATGAAGCCGACGCCATCGTGATGGTCGTCGACGGCCGCACCGAGCTGGCTGCGCCCGATCTCGATCTGGCGCGCCTCCTCATTCGCACCGGCAAGCCGCTCTTCCTGGCCGTCAACAAAATCGACACCGCTGCGATGGATGCAGCCGCCCAGAACTTCCGCCTGCTGGGGATCCGCAACCTCATCCCCGTTTCGGCTGAGCACGGCAACAATATCGGCGATTTGCTCGACGCGGTCTTTGCCGTCCTGCCGGAGCCCGTCTCCACCCCCGCGCCTGAGCCGCCCGTCGCCGAGCCTGCAAAGCAGGACGAAGCTCCGCACCGAACCCATGGTGAATTCGAGCAATTCGAAACCCGCGTCGCCATCATCGGACGGCCCAATGTCGGCAAATCGACCCTCCTCAACGCTCTCACCGGAAGCGCGCGCGCCATCGTCTCTCCGATCGCCGGAACCACCCGCGATGCCGTCGACGAAGTGATCCGGTATCAGGGCAAAGAACTGCGCATTGTCGACACGGCCGGCATCCGCCGCAAAGGCAAGACGAAGCTGATGGCCGAGAAGCTCTCCGTCGTCATGGCGCGCCGTCATCTGGAGCAGGCCGATGTGGCCCTGCTGGTGATTGACGCCACCGAAGGCGTCACAGCGTCCGATGCCACCATTGGCGGCTACGCGCACGAGAGCGGCCGCAGCGTCGTGATCGTCGTCAACAAATGGGATCTCGTCACCACCGGGCGCACCGACGGAAAGCCCCCGGCCGATCGCTCCATCTTCGAACGCCAGTTGCGCGCCGTGCTCAAGTACCTGAGCTACGCCCCGGTCCTTTTCATCTCCGCCGCCGCGGGCCGCAACATGAACCGCGTGCTCGATGAGGTCATGAAAGTTGCCGCCCAGCGCCGCCGCCGCGTCTCCACCGGCCAGATGAATCGCTTCCTCGAGAAGATCGACTTCCAGCGCGCCAGCGTGCCCATGGCGAAGCGCATCCGGATTTTCTACATGACGCAAGCCGCCGTCGCTCCGCCTACCTTCATCCTCTTTACCGATCGTGATGTAAAGCTGCATTTTTCTTTCGAGCGCTTTCTCGAGAATCAAATTCGTGCAGCCTTTGGATTTGAAGGCACGCCGATCTGGTTTAAAGTGCGAGCGCGCGGAAAAGCCGCCGAGAACGGTTAAAACGCTGGCAACGTCCCCATGCCCTCAGCCGTCGAATCAGACAGGAGATAAAACTCCGAATAGCAACCAGGGAGGATCGATGTCTCAGGTACGTTCTCGGTCAGTTCAACCGGCGCGCAAGCGCGACATCATCTTCAAAAAACCGCAGAGCCGCGGAGGGAGGCAGACTCGGGCCGAGTTCGCTCCCCTGAGGCCCCTGCTCGAATATGAGCAGGTTGCGGAGGTTCGGAAATGGTGCAGCCTCTACTTCGGAGGCGAATTCACCGCGGGCTGGTAAGCATCTCTCCCTGCGGAACCGCCGGAGCGGGTCTTCGCCTCGCCGCTCCCGTCGGGCAGGAGAGATGCACACGCACAGCTTCCGGGCCGAGGCGCGCGCAATGGGCGATTGCAGATGCAGTCCGCTCCGCAGGCATGGTTCTGCCACACAGCGCGGATCCCGGAAGCGACTTCGTCGCCGACCATGGCTCGGTTGCAACCTAACCACTTTCGGCCCGGCGGGTCAGGCCACTTCGGGCAGGAACGCCCGCTCACTGACCCCCGCCGCGGCCATGACAATTCGGAAACGGCACGAGCTGTTCGGAAACGGACAGCTCGTTCGTTTTGGTGGCGGCAGCGTTCACTCGCTCTGTCTTTCTTTCCGCACTTCCTTCCCTCTCATTGCGTATGCTGTTAGTGACAACGCAGCTTTGTTTTTCCTGAAGCGTCGCCATGCGCCGCGAATCTAACTCCCAAACTTCAACCTGGCAAATTGGATCGCGGAACACTTCGAGCCGAATGTATCCTGAGTAGTTTCCTGAAGTACTGGAACCGTCGTTGTTAACCAATGCTTTGAGGTCCCGGTCGTGAAAGTGCAAGCAGCAATCCGCATCACTTTTTCCGCAGCCCTGCTGGCTGGTGGCATCGCCTCGGCCGGCTGCAACAAAGCGCAGCCCCAGCAGCAGGCTCAGGCGATGCAGGCCCTCCCCGTTCAAACCATGACGGTCGCCGAGTCCCCGGTACAGCAGACCGATGAATATGTCGCCACCATCAAGTCGCGCCGCTCCGCCACCATAAGCCCCCAGGTTGACGGCAACCTGACGAGCATCCTCGTCCACTCCGGTGACCACGTCGCTGCCGGCCAGGCCCTCATGCAGATTGACCCCGTCAAGCAGCAGGCTACGCTCGACGCTCAGGCCGCCACCGAGCAGCAAAAGCTCGCGGTCTACCAGTACAACCAGCTCCAGGTCGACCGCCAGCGCAAGCTGTTCGCCTCCGGAATCATCAGCAAGGATGCGCTGGACCAGGCCGAGCAGGCCTTTGCCAACTCCCGGGCTGACTACGAATCGTCGAAGGCTTCGCGCGTGGAGCAGGAAAAAGAGCTTGGCTATTACCGCATCGCCGCGCCCTTTGAGGGCATCGTGGGCGACATTCCGGTTCACGTCGGCGACTACGTTTCTTCAACCACGGTTCTGACGACGGTCGACGAGAACAAAGATCTCGAAGCCTACATTTATATCCCCACCGAACGGGCGTCGCAGGTGCACGATGGCCTGGGAGTCGAAATCCTCGACAACAATGGGAACCCGATTGAAAACACCTCCATCGATTTCGTTTCGCCCGAAGTCGACAACAGCCTGCAGGGAATCTTGGTCAAGGCTCCCGTGCGCTCGCCCGCGCTGCGGACGGCGCAACTGGTGAAGGCTCGCGTGGTCTGGGGCGTGACCCCCCGGCCCGTGGTTCCCGTGCTTGCGGTAACGCGCCTTGGCGGCCAGGCCTTCGTCTTCGTCGCACAGGATGCCGGTGGTGGCCATTTTGTCGCGCATCAGCAGGCGATCTCTCTCGGCGACACCGTGGGCAACAACTATGCCGTGCTCAGCGGCCTCTCCAACGGCGACAAAGTCATCGTCTCCGGCACGCAATTCCTCGTGGACAAGATGCCGGTGATGCCGCTGCCCAGCGCACCCCCGGCTGCGGGAGCGCCCGCGAGCGGCCGCTAACACGATCCGCAGGACGATGGACGCAATTT
>Ga0335073_10015083_pt1 | contig 10811 bp, 6 predicted proteins | sample Lox_Sample_22_FD_207093 | JGI IMG/M metagenome (GOLD analysis project Ga0335073, IMG submission 207093) | Soil microbial communities from Loxahatchee National Wildlife Refuge, Florida, United States - Lox_Sample_2.2 | ecosystem: Environmental > Terrestrial > Soil > Wetlands | place: USA: Florida...
CCCTGGGCGGCGTTTCCACATCGCGTGGCCGTGCACACCAGTTGCTCGGCAATTCGCGGGCTGAACGAGGAGTCGATGAGCGAGCGCGTTCACGACGCGAAATTTTCGAAGCCAAAGGATTTGCTACGAAGGGTGAAAGGGATCGAGATTGCCGAATTCGAGCGCGCGGATGAGTGCTGCGGATTCGGAGGGACATTTGCGGTGAGCGAGGAAGCTGTGTCCGTGAAGATGGGTGTCGATAAGCTCGACTTCATTGCGAAGACCGCGGCGGAGTACATGGTGTCCTCGGACATGTCGTGCCTGATGCATTTGCAGGGTTGCGCGCGACGGTTGCAGCGGGAAGTGAAATTTGTCCATCTGGCGCAAGTGCTCAACGGATGCGCGCAATGAAACCGATTCCTCTGGCGAAAAACGCGGAACAATTCATCGGGGACAAAGTCCGCGAAGCTCATTTCGACGAGAAGCTTTGGATGGTGCGTCAAATGCGGGACGCGGCCGCGCGGACAATTCCGGAGTGGGAGGAGTTGCGCGAGCTCACGTCGGCGATCAAGGAGCACACTCTATCGAATCTGGCTGCGTATCTGGAAATGTTCGAGGCGAGCGCAAAGCGGAACGGCGTGAATGTGCACTGGGCGCGGGACGCACGGCAGCACAACGAAATTGTCCACGATCTTCTGAAAGCCAGGGGCGCGGATTCGCTGATCAAGTCGAAATCGATGCTCACGGAGGAGTGCGACACGCGGGCGTATCTCGAAAGCCGCGGGATTCGGGTGACCGAGACGGACCTCGGCGAACGCATTCAGCAACTGGACAACCAGCCACCCAGCCACATCGTGGGACCTGCGTTTCAGAAAACCACCGAGGACGTCGCGGAGCTTTTCGGCCGAGTGTACGGCTCGGACCGCAACAGGGCCGAGCCCGTTTACCTGGCGCGAGTGATGCGCGAGCACACGCGCCCGCTGATCCTGGAAGCAAAAGCGGGGTTGACCGGCGCGAATTTTGCGGTGGCGGAAACGGGCGCGATCGTGACGGTGACGAACGAAGGGAACGCGGACTTGTCGGGCAACACGCCGAAAATTCGCATCTGCTCCGTCGGCATCGAAAAAATCATTCCCAAGAACGAGCATTTGGCCGTGTTCATCCGGGTGCTGACTCCTAGCGCGACGGGGAAGCGGATCACGCAGTACACGTCGCATTTTCTTGGGCCGCGCAACGGCGGCGAGATGCACGTGGTGCTGGTGGACAACGGGAGGTCTGCCCGGCTGGGGATGGAGAAATTCTGGCCGGCGCTGAAGTGTATCCGCTGTGGGGCGTGCATGAACACTTGCCCGGTGTTTCGCCGGAGCGGAGGGCTGAGCTACGAGGCGACGTATGCGGGACCGATCGGGATGATCCTGATGCCCGCGTTCGATTTACACCGCTACCGTGAATTTCCCAAGGCTTCGACGATGAACGCGAGCTGCACGAACGTGTGTCCGGTGAAAATCAATATTCACGACCAGATTTACGATTGGCGCGAGGAGATGGAGAAGAAGGGTGAAAAGCCGTTCCCGGAGAAGGCGCTGATGAGCGGGGCGGGAAAACTGCTGAGCCACCCACGAGCTTACCGGTTGGCGGCGCGGTCGGCGCATACCTTGCTGAACCTGCTGCCGCGATGGGCAATTTACAACCGGTTCAACGCTTGGGGGCGGCAGAGAGAAATGCCGGAGCCCGCGAAGCAAACCTTTCACGAGTGGTACAAGAAAAATCGCATGCGTTCGGCGAAGTGAGGGCGAGATGGGCACGCGGGAAGAGATCCTCGAAAACGTTCGCAAAAATCAGCCGGCGCCACGCGCGTTGCCGCCGGTACCATCGTTTCACCGGGAGTCGCGAGCGTTTGTCGAGACATTTGAAGAAGCGCTGAAGTCCATGGCCGGAGAATTTGTCGATCGCCCGCCCACGGATTTCGGTTCGTTTCTCCGGGAACGATTTCCCGGCGCGAAGAATATCTGCTCGAGTGTGCCGGAATATCGCGGAAACATGACGCCGGAGGATTTTGCCGATTGGGCGGATGCCGCCGAGATTGATGTGACGATTGTCCGGTCGCCCATGGGAGTCGCGGCGACTGGCTCCGTGGTGCTGAGTGAAAAAGAACTGGGCGTGAATACGATTGCGTTTCTGGCTCACGACATCGTGATTCTGCTCGACCCGAAAAACATCGTCGAAAATATTCACGACGCCTACCAGCATCCCGCGTTTCGCGAGGCCAAGTACGCGGTGCTGATGACCGGGCCGTCGGGAACGGGCGACATCGGCGGCGTGACGCTGCATCCGGCGCAGGGCGTGACGACGCTGACCGTGATCCTTTGGCCGGAGGCGTGAACAGCGCGGGGTAGAACCGCGAGCTTGCGGAGCCGCGGGATTCAATGATGGGCGAGGATGCGCTCGGCATGTATTCCGTGTAAGAATGTTGATTGAGCAGCGGGCCCGTAGCTCAGCTGGTTAGAGCAGCGGACTCATAATCCGTTGGTCCTAGGTTCGAATCCTAGCGGGCCCACCAATCAATCGCTAAGTCAAGATTCTTCAATCCATTGATTCGGCGGGTTTTTGCACCGTCGTTCAAGTTGAGAACATCTGAGAACGACACTACCGTAATCCGTTCAACAGCGCGACGCTGAGAGTCTGGAATCGCGTGTGCATAAGTTTTGCGCATCGTACACCCAACGTTCGTTCGCGCGTCCCCGAGTTCGCGGAGCAGCAATGCAGCAAGCAGCTTGCAAGTTTGCGTTAGCCACTATAATGTTATGGTGACTATCAAAATGCGTGTTGCGTATCGCGCGCGAATGCTTGTTTAGAGGAAGAAGGGTAAGATGAGCCCCGCAAAAGCCGACGTGAGATCGTCGCCATTGCCCAAGGCCGTCAAGAAGGGCAAGGATTCGAGAGCGAGGCGCAACCGACCTGGTCCGACAGAGGAGCAAACCGGCGGCCTGCGCGAGCGCAAGAAAGCGCGCCTTCGCCAGCAAATCGTCGAGACGGCACTGCATCTGTTTCGCGAGCGCGGCTACGAAAACACCCGGATCGATGACATCGTGCAGACTCTGGAAATCAGCCAACCTACTTTCTTCCGCTATTTCCCGAGCAAGGATGCGGTCTTGCGCGAAGTGGGGCGCCGCGCATTCGCACGGCAGGCTGAAAGCCTGAAGGCCGAACTTGCCAACAAGGCCACAACGGAGCAACGCTTACGGCGATTTTACGAGACTTTGGGGAACGTAACGGAAGTGGGGCGGCCGCTTTGGCAGGCTGTCATTCTGGCAGGGGCGATGGACCCGGTGCGTTCACCCGAGCTGCGCGGGGCGGAGGCGGCGACGGTGAGCCTTCTGCGCGAAATCATCTCGGAAGGCCAAAGAAATGGGGAGATAACCCTGGACTTTCCGGTCATACACTTGGCCGAGTTCATGGAGGGGCTTTTCAACACCGTGGTTCGCCAGTGGGCCGTTGACCTAACCGGACCCCATAAACTCGCGGAACGAGTGCGAAACGCGGTCGAGTTTTTCCTGAGGGGCGCCAGACCTTAGAGGAGAATTCCGGCCGCTCGGTTCGAAGCCGCGGAAGTCCGCGCCTCTCCGCGAGGCGCCAAGCCGCACATCCACAATTCACTGAGGCCTGCATTGATGAAAGCCGCTGTCCTGCGCGAATTCAAAAGCCCGTTGACGATCGAACAGGTTGAAGTGCCGAAAGTCGGGCCGCACGAGGTGCTGATTGAGGTGGAAGCATGCGGGGTTTGCCATTCAGATTTACATGTGGCCGATGGGGATTGGCCGCAAATCGTCCGGATCACTAAGAAGCCCTTGGTCCTCGGGCACGAGATCGCCGGGCGCGTCGCGGAGAGAGGCTCAGCCGTCGAGCACTTGAGAGTGGGAGATTCCGTTGGCGTTCCCTGGTTGCACTGGACATGCGGCGAGTGTGAGTTTTGCCGTGAAGGCAACGAAAATCTCTGCGTCAAACAGCAAATCACGGGTGTAACCGTGGATGGGGGATATGCGGAATTCGTCAAGGCTCCCGCGAGTCATGCACTGAAAATTCCGGAAGCGCTTTCCGCTATCGAGGCCGCGCCACTGTTCTGCGCGGGCGTCACAGTCTATCGCGCCCTGAAATACGCCAAGATTCAGCCAGGCCAGCGCTTGGCTGTATTCGGCGTTGGCGGCCTAGGTCACTTGGCCATTCAGATTGGCGTCGGACTAGGAGCGATCGTCAGCGCCGTCGACATTTCCGAGGAAAAGCTCGCGCAGGCGAAAAGTCTTGGCGCATCCAAGACGCTGAACGCAACCACTAGCAACGTTGTCAAAGAGCTCCGACGAGCGGGCGGCGTTCATACCGCAATCGTGACGTCTGCCGCAAAAGCGGCTTACGACGCGGCCCTTCCCTGCGTCAGACCAACCGGGATGCTCCTTGTAGTCGGACTGCCTTCTGAGTCCATTTGTTTTCCGGCCATTTCGATGGCAGCGTCGGAGGTTCGCATCCAGGCCATTTCCGTTGGCACGCGCCAGGATCTGGGCGAAGTGCTGGCGATGGCGGCCGCGGGGAAAATCCATTCGCAAGTGACACCCCGGCCCCTCGCGGAAGTCAACGGAGTACTTGCGGAATTGCGAAAAGGCACAATCCAGGGTCGCCTCGCGCTAACTCCCCGGTAAGCCGCTTTCTCTCCTGCTGGCATCTCACCCCAACTCCCAAAAGCCTCTCAGACAGTTGACCGTGCCGGCATGGATCGCTGTTCTCATCCCCATTCATCCCCATAGAAAAGGTTGATGGGCTGCATCAGCTTTCGTATTGACGTTAGTAACTATAATGTGATACGAACACTCAAAATTCAGGAAGAGTGGGGGCGGGGAATGGTCGAGCTTCTTCGAACCCGTGGAGACTGTTCCACGTGGGGGGCTTCTCGCTGAAGACTGCAGACTCCAAGTTCCCCGCGGTCAACGGACGGGCACGAGAGGAAGTCAACGATGCCGTTACACCGCAAGACTCCAGCATCTCAACACAGCGACTGCCCGCGGTCCCCCTGGCGAATTTTCGCCGACGAGATGATGGATCCAGCCTGTGCCGACTTCCAACCGGTTCAATCTCACAGGTCTCAAGAGATGCAAAAGGAGGAACGATGAGAGAACTAATCTCATTCACGTTTGCCGTGGTGTTGAGCCTTGGTTCGCTGCTGGTGAATCCAACTGCGTTCGCCCAGGGCGTGGGCACCTCAGGAAGTCTCACCGGGACCGCGATCGATCCGGCAGGCGGCGTCATTCCTAAGGCCTCGGTGACGGCGGAAGATCCATCCCGTGGCATTCACTTCTCCGGCACCACGGATTCCAACGGCCAGTATCGGTTCACCAACCTTTCTCCAGGCACCTACGATGTCACCGTGCAAGCGGCCGGATTTCAAACACAAATTCAAAAGGGCCTGGTGGTTAACGTGGGCGAGATTACCATTGCGGATTTCCACCTAAAGGTAGCGACGTCTTCAGAGGAAGTTGTGGTGAACGCCGAGCCTCCCGTGGTGGAGACACAACGGGGAAGCCAAGCCGACGCGATCACCCAGCGATACATCACCGACCTGCCCATCGACCGCCGCGACTACCTCACGTTTACTCTGCTTTTGCCGGGTGTTTCCAATTCCACCAGGGTCGCATCCGACCAAGACTTCCGCGTGAAGCAGACGCCCCAAAGCGGGCTTTCCTTCTACGGCAGCAACGGTAGGGGAAATACGGTCACACTAGACGGCGGCGAAATAAATGACGATGCCGGTGGAGTGCGTTTGAACGTCAGCCAGGACGCGGTGGAGGAGTTCCAGGTAAATCGCAGCAATTACGGCGCGGACCTGGGATCGGCGAGCGGCGCGTCCGTAAACATTGTAACGAAGTCCGGCACAAACGAGGTGCACGGGAGCCTCTTCGGCTATTTCCGCAACGATGCCCTGGATGCCCGCGATCCATTTGCGTACAGCTCAGCGCTGGCCCCTGACCCGACCTTCTCCAATTTCGATACCGACTCCTCCGGCTCCCCAATCAAGAATTCCTTGACCCGGCAGCAGTACGGGGGCTCTCTTGGTTTCCCGATTCAAAAGGACAAGACATTCATGTTCGTTTCGTTTGAGGGGCTGCGGCAGGACTCGCAGAATTCCGTTCCGCTGCTGACGCAGAGCTCGATTTTTGCGGGACCTTCGATCGCTGGAAACACCCTGCCGGCAAATCTTTCGCCGACCGACCCGCGGGTGGCACAGCAAGCGATTGTCAGCGCACTAGCGGCTTCCTCCTCAGGTTCGGTTCCCTGCCTGAACGTGCCTGCGGCGCAGGGTCCGCCAACCGTCTTGAACGAGCCCGCAGCTATTTGCGCGCTTGCGCTCGAGGGTCTATTGGGCATTTCTCCGATCGCAACCGGCAATCCGTTCGTGAGCGCCGACCAAACAGCCCGGAACGCATACATCGTCAACACGTTCGAAAATAACGGGGGAGTGTTTCCCTACAACTCGCGTACATACCTGGCCTCGGCACGCCTGGATCACCGATTCGACAATCAGAATCAGACGTTCTTGCGCTTCAGCTTTGGCCACGACCTGGAAGAATCCCCGGATGTGCAATCGTTGACGGGCTACTCCGCGGGGAGTTCGATCCATAATTACGACGACAATATCGAGGCATCCTGGTTTCATGAGTTCAGCCCGGCGACTCAGAATGAGCTCCGCGTCCAGTGGGATTACAACAACGCGAATTTCATTCCGAACTCGCCCGCACAGCCGAACCTCAATATTTTGGGCTACGCGAATAATCTGGGTACAAACATTTTTCTGCCGGACTACACGATCACGCGGCGGACAGAATTTGCGGACAACATCACGATGATTCGCGGCCATCACACGATGAAATTCGGGTTTTACGAATTGCTGCGCGGGGATCACACCGATTCCCACACGTATTTCCCGGGCCGCTTCGTATTTGGAACGCTTCCAGGATATGCAGTGAGCAATTGCCTATTCATTCCGTCGTCTTGCGGGCTTTCGGCAGCGCTGCCCTCGGCGGGTATCGACTCGCTCCAAGCGGTCTCATTGAGCGCGCCCGAGCTCTATGAGCAGGGCTTCGGTAACCCCGCCACCTACAAATACGCCTACACCCGGCCGTGGACGGCCGCTTACTGGCAGGATTCATGGACCATCAGGCCGAATTTCACACTGACATACGGCCTGCGGTATGAATTGGATTCGCAATTTGCGCCGTTAAACACATATACGAAGAATTTTGGTCCGCGTATCTCATTCGCGTGGGATCCGTTTAATGACCACAAGACGGTTGTCCGAGGAGGCTACGGCATCTTTTACGCCCCGATCTATTACCAGATTCCCGGAGTTGATTACAGCTTGGGGGTGTTGAACGCGAATAAATCCGCGGTCGAGAATAAGCCCGGAGCCGGCCAGGTGGCAAACCTAGTCAACATTTGCGGAATTTCGCCGCTCGGCCCTCCTCTCACCGGAGCTTTCCCGGGCGACGGCAGTAGTCCCTGCAACCGGCCTATTTCCATTTATGTCGAAGCTCTCCCTCCAGTTACTGGAGTTAACAATACTGGCGACCCGGGATACAACTCGGGGGTCATATTCTCATCTCTGTTTAACCCCGCAGGCAATCCGTCGGGAACCAATCTGATCGCATGTACAAAGCCAGCACCCGGTAGCGCCGCTTGCATTACACCGGCGGATGTGGCCCCGTTCTTTGGCTTCAATCCTTCAAGTTCAGGACCGCTCGGGCCGCTGCAGGTGCTGTTCGTCAATCAACCCAACTTCCGGAATCCTTACTCGCAGCAGGCTTCACTGGGAATCGAAAGGGAAGTTGCACCCGGTCTTTCGATCTCCGTCAGCTACATTTATTCCCACACCAGCCATCTCCCTGTGGCAATTGACACGAACGTGCTGGCCAACCCAATTGAATTTGTACAAGTGCCGCTGGCAAATGGGAAGATAGCCACATACCGGGACTTTAGTCCAAGCGGGCCATTCGACCCCCTTACTTCGCTCCCCGGTAACTCGGGCTTCGTACCCCCTTGCGCCCCGAATCCTTTCTTGTGCTACGCGAATCCGTTCGTGGCTCAGAACAATGAATATGCGTCTGCGGCTTCGGCTCTTTACCAGGCGGGCATTCTGGAGGTCACGAAACGGTTCAGCGATCACTTCTCGTTATTTGGAAACTATACCTACAGCAAAGCGATCGACACCTCCACGGATTTCAATAGCGACTATGGACCGCAGGACCCCACGAACCTGGCCTTGGAGCGCGCCCTTTCCGATTTCGATCAGCGTCACGCGGTGACGGCCGCGGGCGTGTTCGATAGCCCGTGGAAAGGACGTATATTGTCGGGGTTCGAGCTGTCCCCGATCTTTCAATACCACAGCGGGCACCCGTTTAATTTGTTGTCTGGGACAGCCACCAATGGCGACGGCCATCCCACCATCGGCCGTCCCATAGGAGCCCCGCGTAATACAGGGCTTGGCCCGGATTACACTGATTTCGACATGCGCCTGAGCTGGAGATATAAGCTAGGTGAGAAATCGGCCATTCAATTCACGGCAGAAGGATTCAACATCGCGAACCACACGAATTATGCCAGCGTGAATAATGAGGTAGGCCCGTTCTTTGGTCTTACCCCGGGCTTTACGACGTTTAATGTGCATGGAACCTCGGCCGTTTCCCCCAGCACGCCGCTGGGCTTCACGTCCGATTTCCCGAAACGTGAAATTCAGCTTGGGGTTCGATTTACCTTCTAATTTCAGAGAGGATGTTTTTCCGGTGCCTCTCAGGCTGGAATCGCCGGCGCATTGTGGGGGATTCCTCCAGGGAATCGCCTCCTCATCGATTTCACGCCGGCTCCCTGTCTGCGCCCCTTGGACTCTCTCGCGCACGGGCGTGATTCCCAGGGCAGCGGTCATGATTGCCGCGGCAACGTCGACTTTTGTCAATCGCAGTAAGCCGGCGAGCGATGGGATTGGCGAAGTTCCCGGAGGGCGGATTCGTCAGGCGAGGGCGGCAGCCGAACGGAAGGCGGGTCGTCTCTATCGCGGTTTACGTTAGCAGCTTACATATTATATAAACACACGTTATTTGAGGCAGAGAGAAATATTCCAGGCCAATGGCAAGCAGCGTCAATACCAGGAAGCTATTTGACCTCAGCAGGCGCGTTGCCATTGTCACGGGCGGATCGGTGGGCCTTGGCCGCCAGATGGCCGAGGGGCTTGCCCAGATGGGCGCGGACCTGGTCCTCTGCGCGCGAAAGAAAGAGCGTTGCGAGCAGGCCGCCGAGGAATTACAAAAATTGGGAGTTCGGGTTCTTGCGCTCGCGTGCGACGTCAAAGACCCGGCGAGCATTCAAGCGGCCGTTGACGCCACCGTGAAGCAATTTGGCAGCATCGACGTCTTGATCAACAATGCGGGAACATCCTGGGGCGCGCCGGTCGAATCCATGACGCTCGAGCAGTGGAACAAAGTGATCGAAACCAATTTAACGGGGACTTTTCTCTTTTCACAGGCCGTAGGCAAGGTCATGATCCCCCAGCGCAGGGGAAAGATCATCAACATTGCGTCCGTTGCCGGGCTGCGCGGTTCTTCTCCGAAATTCTCCGCCATCGGCTACAGCGCCAGCAAAGGCGGCGTGATCATTTTCACGAAGGACCTTGCATGCAAATGGGGGATGCACAACATTCAAGTGAATGCGATCGCCCCCGGCTGGTTTCCGAGCGATATGTCCCGAAAAGTCATCGAGCGAAACAAAGATGGGCTGTTAGCAAGCATACCTCTGGGAAGATTTGGCGGGCCGGATGACTTAAAGGGTGCCGCCATTTTTCTTGCTTCCGATGCGTCAGATTTTGTGACCGGGCACATCCTGGTCGTCGATGGAGGTCAATCCGCCTGACAAAGGCTCGACTCGCCATGAACATTCCCCTCACACCATTGCGATTCCTCCGCTATGCGGAGCAGCAATATCCCCGGAGGACGGCAGTGGTTTGCGGCCAGGACAGATTTACATACGCCCAGCTTGGCGAGCGCGTCGGGCGCCTGGCAGGCGGCTTGCACCAGCTTGGGGTTCAGCCCGGCGATCGCGTGGCTTTTCTCAGCACCAATTGTCATCGTTTGCTCGAAGCTTATTACGGCGTTCTGGAGGCCGGAGCTGTTCTCCTCCCGTTGAATATCCGGCTCTCCTCGGGCGAGCTGGCTTACATTCTGAATGATTCCGGCGCGACAATCCTATTCGTGGAACAGCAGCTTCTCGGAGTCGCCGAATCGTTTCGAAACGAGATTCCCACTATAAAAATATTCTGCCAGTTGGATGGCGCGCCGGAGGCGGCTTGGGTCGCCCCTCAAAACTATGAAGCCCTTCTCTCCGCTGCCTCGCCCTATTGCGCCGACATCACCTCCATCGACGAAAACTCATTGGCGGAGCTTTTCTACACCAGCGGCACCAGCGCCGATCCCAAAGGAGTAATGCTCACCCACAGAAACGTATACCTTCATGCCCTGCACGTCTGTTTAGGGCATGAAATCGAAAAAGGATCCGTCGAGCTTCACACCATTCCTCTCTTCCATGCCAATGGATGGGGCGTCACTCATTTCCTGACTATGCTTGGCGGGACGCACGTGATGATCCATCGCTTCGACCCCAAGGAGGTCTTCCGCCTGATCGAAAAGGAGGGCGTCCGTTCATGTTGCCTCGTGCCGATCATGGCGACGGCGCTTGTAAATTGCCCCGAGCGCCAAAATTACAATCTGACCAGCCTGCACCGCATCGTTATCGGCGGCGCTGCG
>Ga0335073_10015084_pt1 | contig 10811 bp, 16 predicted proteins | sample Lox_Sample_22_FD_207093 | JGI IMG/M metagenome (GOLD analysis project Ga0335073, IMG submission 207093) | Soil microbial communities from Loxahatchee National Wildlife Refuge, Florida, United States - Lox_Sample_2.2 | ecosystem: Environmental > Terrestrial > Soil > Wetlands | place: USA...
TTGGAATCTCTTTGACCACCGCATTTTGCTGATTGGAACGTCTAGATGAGAGAGAAGTCCTGAACGAGGCTGCGGGCAAGGATGGCAGGGGCTTCAAAGCAGCAAAAGATACCCAAGCACAAGGTGGCACAACAATCAAACCGCAAAGTAAAGCCAAAGGGATCCAGATCAAAGCCGCCAAAGATGCGACAAAGACCACTTACGTTTGGTGCCAACGTCTCCAGACCGGCGGACTTTGCCTCTGTGCAGCCTCCCAGAGGCGGTGGACGCATGGAGGAGCAGCATTCTTCCAGTTCTTCTCTTCTTGGAGTGGTTGTCACTAGCCCGAGGAACTTCAACAGAGAGAAATATAACAACTCTTCTCCCGTGCCATTCCAACAACTCGGTGCATACCTCTTTACTCTGCCTCTAACTAGTAGGCCAACTCCAGGCAAGTCCAAACGAGCTCCCGTGCACAGATTTAAATACTACTACAAGCTTACAAGTCGAGGAGCTCGACCCTTCGCCCATGTCATCGCCGCTCGTTTCCAACGCGACGCGCAGCGCCAAAAAGCGTAAATATCAGAGTCGGATTGATGAACTCTTTCTTGCCAATACGAGCTCAAGCGCCACGAAATGCTCACGTCACGTCTTGGAAAGTGATAGCGACGTGGAGGCCCTGGACAGTTTCCAGCTCGAAGCGGAAACATCGACCGGTCTTCATCAGGACGATGCCTCTGATGGTGACAGCGACGACATTATCGGTCCTCGTGTCCGGCGACAACGACATCTCCCATCTTCTCCGTGGGCAGATCGTGACGATCCTCATACAGCGCCTCCGCCTATCGAATCGGAAGACGAATTGAGCGAAGAAATACGAGATATCACATCCTCTGCCAAGAAGAGTCTTGTCGCTCACCGAATGCGAGATGCAAAATCAAGGAATAAGCAAAAATCTCAATTCCAAAAAAATCTCGAAAGCTTGCGTAAGAAGAAACAAGGCGTCCGATCCGATACAGAAGACCTACCCGAAAAGGGGAGAGCACTTTATGATTCGACAAGCGACATCGACTCTGTTGCCTCAGATGACTTTATTGTCGATGACAACGAGGAACTCGCAATCGAAGAACTCATGGAAATCCCACCTGAATTTACCTCTCTTTCGTACCAAGGCCCTCAGCTCAACTTTAAAATAGTCGTTCAGGGCGAGGTCTATGCCGTACTTCATCCAGACTTTTGTAATCTCGATTACACCGGTACATCTCCGTCTCATACAGCAGACTCAAGTTTAGATATCCGGAACCCCGTGAATCCTTATTTCAAGCATGCATTCAAGAGCCTTGAAAGGCAAGTTTCTGGAATTACGGACTCTGCAATCTCGAGCAACGCTTGGAAACCATGGTTTATGCGAGCATTGAAGTCGAGACCAGAGTTTGAGAGTGAAGAGATCCCTGGAGATTTGTCATACTGTGACGCCTGCAATATCTCTAAACGGTACACCATTCGCTGACTTTTTGAAAAAAAACTCATATTAGGCATGCCACTTATTTGGCTCGGCTCTCTGGCCCAAAATATAATCCCGATACCCTTGAGGTGAAGACGAGCTTTTTCTTTAATTAATTCTAGATTATCGCCCCTAAAAACGAATCGTTTTGTTTTTGGGATAACGAAAACAAGTTGTTTTTCAATCCAACCGATTCCGAGGAGGAAGATTTCGATGAGGAAACAGTCACCAAGGTGAAGCTCGACAGAGAGTGGGCTCTTGGGCAATTCTGTCACAGTTTGACCCCCTTGGAATAGAATCAGCTGAAACCGTAGACCGTGCTGAAATTGCTCATTATTTCTATCATTGGAGGTACCACCTAAGGGAGCAAGTGAAAATGGCGCTCCTTCAAGTTGGATGGGGATCTCAAGAAAAGAAGAACTACATTGAAAACCTTCCACATGAAATCCAGAACAAGTTACCAAAGCTTGCAAATTTGTTGGTAATAGTAGAGTCTTGGATGAAGTCATGGGACTCCTTGACAGAAAGAGACATATCGCGAGGGTATCCATTTTCGATGTATATGCTGAAAGTTTAGATGTACAAGGAGTATAGAGACCGCATTTCGCTTGCTAGAGAGTATCTTACTGGAGGTGGCAGAGGATGGCACAGCAGTCCCCAGGCCAAAAAGTTCATTCGTGGATGAGGGCAGTCATTCGGTTTTCAGTGTGGACTGGCTTATTATAATGGCATATTGGGTTTGGTGGAAGGGGTGTATATCGAGGATAGCTGGAGTTAGTTTTTGGCGGCTGGATGTATTTCTGAAATTTGCTAATCTAAACGCAAATATTTACCACTTCGGCAGTTTGCAATGCAGCCGGAGACCAACACATTTACAGAGTAGAGTGCAATTTATCCTTCCCAATTCTGAAATGAAAAGAGTGCTCAGTACGATTAGAAGCCGGGTGGTCGAACTGGCTTGTTTTGCTGAGATTCCGGGGCTGCGGCTGCTAGAGTCTGCGCTGCGGTGGGAGCAAGAACCTAGACATTAGCATGCGGTCCGGTGAGACACATTTGGTTGGTTACCTCAGACATTCCCTGTTGGGCCTGCATTTGTCTTTCCTGTTCTGAAATCATCTTGTCCTCTTCGAGACTCAATGCGTATGGTATTCCCAGCATCAGAATACTGGTGATAAGAATGTAGACTGCCTTTCCGCCGATAAAGGTCGCCATGCTGCCAAATGAATATGCTTTTGAGACAGACCGGTAGATGGCATCCCGCTGATTGGCAGGAATGATTTCTTTTAGAGCGACAATTCGATCGATGATGGTTTCGTCTTGGACAGAATCGTCTTGCATTTGGTCGTCGTCTGAAGCGTCGCTGTAATCGCCATCCGATCCTTCGTCTTCATCCTCGAAGCCATCATTTCCTTCGTAATGTTCGTCTTTAATCTCCTCAAATTCGACCATCTCCACGCAAACTTTGATTCTGACACTTCAAAACTGCTTTGTAAAATTTGTTCGGACGATCAGAACGGCCCGAAAATCCTGCAAGCTGTCATACCCTACCCTAAAAGGGGGCGTGCGAAGACAATTAATGTCGAATTGCCTTTCACCGTTCACGGATTAAAATTTGCGTGCGGGTGGTGATGCTTCGATTTGTCTTGACTTGCTTGTCGAGGTCCGATTGCTGTTTGGGGAACTAGTCCGAGAGTGAGATCAATCGTTTTGGCTGAAACGTATTCTTCTTTCAGTTCCATGTGCTCACTACAGCCATATGCATCGGACATGCACTCGGTGTCCATCTGTCATTAGACTGCCATCCGTCTCCGCCTTTGCCGTTCGGCCCATATCCTCGACCCGTCCTCGATATGCCAACGAAGGAACAAGTCCCAAGGCAAAGGCGCTTGAAGTCTACCAAGTACCCAAAAGCAACATACCTGGGAGAGCTATCCTTACCCAGCCTGTCCAACGGCCCTTACGACAACTGCCAAAGTGGTTGCTGTGGACCTCAATGAAGTTGTTCAGGTCCCCTACACTGCGTAAAGCAACCGTAGCCAACAAAGCCAAAGCAGCAATGCGGGAATACTACGCCTTATGTGCAACACGAGCAACGGCTGATGGCGATGAGTCTAGCACTGGATTCTGGTACGACGGTAATACTCGTCCTCGTTTTGTCAACATCTAATCCGCAGAACTCGGTCTGCAACCTAGTTTCGCCACATGGTTCCAAATTACGGCTCTACATGTATACATGTTGCATACTCGACTGAGATGTTATCCTCCTCAAACCGCCCGTATATACCAGCAAATGCTCACAGATGCATTCTTCGAGGACATCGAGATGCGGATCTACTACGAGTATAATATCAAATCTCAACGATACATCCAAAACCAAATGAAGGAGTTTTATGAAAATTTTCGAGGGCTGATGATTGCGTACGATGAGGGCCTTATCAAAAACGATGCTGTCCTTGCCGCCGCATTCTGGCGGAATCTATATCAGAACACTCCGACCTCCGTCGATTTCGAGAAACTCGCCAAAATTGTAAACTATTTTTGGAAGAACATGAAACTCCTGGACATGTCAGGCCAAAACGCATTCGCAACCGGCGAGTTTGGTTTCCTCAGTCCAAATCGGACGCCACCGGGGATGGAATGGCAGCCGCATTTCGAGGATTTGGCCGAGATGCTCAAGAATATCAACATTCGTGAGGCCCAGTGGGCAGAAGACCGCAAGGAGGAGCTCAAAGCGATCGGATGGGATTTTACCAAGCCATTGAAAGCGTACGCAGGGGAATTGCCTACTAGGAAGGATCAGGCGTGGGATGAGGCAAGGAAAACATTAGGATTCACCGAGAAATCTGTAATACCTCCTCCGCAAGATGCAGATGAGGTGCTTGCGGAAGAGTTTGAAGAGCAGAAACAGTCGAATAAAAGCTCGAGCGAAGGATAAAGGTTAGGTCTTTGTGACATTGAGGAGGCTTGATAACTAATAAAACTCCCTACTACCATTGCTTATCCTGGCCGAGTTCGAGGTTAATATTTAGCTGATTTTCCAAGCGATCATCAACCTACAGGATTTCTATGTGAAAAGAGAAGAATTGGAGCTGCCCAGTATTTAACTGTCGCTCAATCGCTCAAATCAACCAAAGCGCTGTCCTCTAGCTCCTGCGCAGGCAAACAAATGTAGGGACAAATTCAATACGTCATGGCTAACAGGGGCGAGTCACGCTGGTAGGACGACGATCGTTTGATGGGAGGTTTATCTGCTTCGACGAAGATTGATTCCATCAACCGTTCACTTTGGTAATTGAGCCGACGGATTGATGGGCTGCCGCGTGAACGAGGGGCCACATGCGGAAGTTGAATGTGGCTACGGATTTGGTGAGCTGGACACTATGGTTGGCTCGCTCGAGGTTGGCGCCGCCCATGTCAATATGTGTCCCGCACACAGACTCGGCGAAAAGTAAAAACAACCGGCCGTGTCCCCTCTGCTCAAGTCAAAACGGGTTTCGAACGACTGTGGCGTGAAACTCAGCAACGGAACGCGGTCGGTAAAAGATCCCTCCGACGTATTCCAAACGTCTCGTTTGGATAATTGAATTTGAAAAAAGTCTCCTTCGGCTGTCCAACTCGCTTGATTAATCATTTCTTGGTGCTTCGCGCGGGGCATTCTGAACTAGAAATCTTCTTCACAGCGCAATGTCACATGCTACGGGGGACGATAACAGGGAAGTATGGCTCCTTACAAAATCCTACAACCCATATCTCATCATGCTTTCAATTACCATCTCGTTCCTCGGAGCCCATACAACCACACAGTATGCTCACTTAACAAATGAATATCGCTGATTTACCAGACTCATCTGTCAGTCATACACGACGGCAAGGCTTCGGAAAAAGCTTTTGTGGATTGCGCTGGCGAGTTTCATGTTTGGTGGATGGTACTCTTTGAGTCAGAGCACAAGACCTAACAAGTAGTTGCACCTGGAGCATGCATTTTGTTGGAAGTAATAAATCTTCTCCTGTTTCCAACTTATAATGTAGTGCTGGCGCTCTCGACTGGCCTTCGATTCTGGTTCAGCGTTCCGCTTACAATTGCGTCGGCTGTCGTCGCGTTGTCGGCATCTTTCATCGCTTTCGGCTCAGACGTCATCTTACAGCTTCTTAAACGTCGACGTTTTCATCATTTTCTCCCTCTCAATTCTTCTTCCGAGGATGATTCTTATATTGATGATGAATCCAGCGTTGATTTGATGAGTCGGCGCAGTTCCACTCACACCGGTGAATCTCAGAGCTCTTCGACTCGAGCTGAGCTGGAGGCTCTCCTCCTGGGCTCAGAAGATCAACCTGACTTACTCGGTGATTCGTGGGCCAAGAAATATATTGCGACCAAGCTTCTCTGGACGTTTTGGTATTCATGCACCACTGAAGGCTTCGTAAAGGGATTCTGTCTCGGTGCAGTGTTCATTACGATGCACTATACTGGCAGTAAATACTCCTCTGAAAGTGGGTTAATATATTTCAGTGTACGCCATGCGTTTTGATGGCTTTATTGTCTGGAATTATTGGCTGGTTTTGTTGTCGTTTCTAATTTCATGGCTCACAGGCCAAGTAGTCCCCTCAAACTGCATCTCTAATGTACTAGATTGCCGTCATCTTCAGTATGAATTGTTTGTGAGAGCCCAGCTAATTGCAGTGCCCTCAAGGATCAATGCAAGTGGTCAGATATATTTTGCAATCATTGTAATCGCCTTTCGATTCCTTCTTACCATTTTAGGCGTCATTCGGAGCTTGTTCTTTACATTGGACCGGAATGTGGGCTGCGACATTTTATACTTTCATCCCTCCGCCCCATAACGATGGTGGCGTCAGTGATACTGCTCTCCCATTCGGTACCTGCAGCCATATCTTCGAACCTGACGTCTAGTAATATCCGTCGTGGTGATTGCCACTTGTGTCCTCAGTTACGTCCTTTTGATCCACACTGTCAACAAATCTCGTATTACGTTTGCCGAGATGATACATACAAAACGGGAAATGTGGAAAGTAATTGCACAAAAAAACGCTGCGGAACAAGCCTCCCGAGAGAGAACGGAGTTTATCAGCATCGCAAGCCATGAGCTCCGAACGCCTCTCTATGCAATCTCTGGGTTTACCGAGCTATTGGAGCACTCAAATCTCACAGAGGAACAATTTTCGTATGTCCATGCCATTAAAACGGCAAGTATGACAGTGAAAATAATCACAGACAACGTCTTGGATTTCTCGCGACTGGAAAATAATGTAATCATCCCTACTTTTATAGGACTGACCATTAGTCGGCTGAAATGAAAGCTCGACCAGTCTATGTCAATGTGCGAGAACTTGCATGGACTTCCGTGATTGGCATCTCACTTCCAACGGATAATACGGAGTTGATCTTGTGGGTGAAAAGTGACGTTCCTGACATTGTTTACCTGGATGAAGTGTATTGCACACGCATATTAATGAACCTTGTGGGGTATATCTTTAAGGTCCGGATCTGATTTTAGCAACTCTATCAAGTTCACAGCACATGGATATATTGCTGTCACGGTTTCATTCCAGGGCAGTCATCTCAATTTTTCCGTCAAAGATACAGGCATTGGTATCAGTAAGAAGCTTTCTGAAGCGATATTTGAACCGTTCGTTCAGGCGGACACATCATTGACTCGAAAGCATCAAGGGTATAGCCGTATCCGCCATCGATTAAAATTTAGGTCTGGTCTGGGACTTTCAATCTCCAGAGAGCTCGTTCGGAGAATGGGAGGCGAAATCTGGTTGCAGAGTGAGGAGGGCAAGGGTACCGAGATAGCCTTCCAATTGCCTGTGACATTGGGCACCAAGGCCTCTACCACTCGACCTTCACCGGCATGGACTGATTCTTTGACCTGGGGTATATCCGCACAACGTCAGACCGAGAATCGATCGAGGCACCCTGACCCCATCACGACAATCGCAATATATACTCGGAACAACGAAGTGTGGGAATTCCTATCTGAGATATGTGGCTCGATTGGGTTGACCGTGGTCAACTCCAACTACTCCGATCCTATGACAATCGATGATACCAACCACAATTCGGTCTTCCTCGATATGGAGCTGTTTGAACAGATCCCCGCCCTCTGTCTTAAACTCTTGGGTCCGCTGAAACCGGTTTGTGTCGTTCTCTTCAGCGAAAAGGAGCGAGGCCCATTTTTTAGTGCCGTGTCGGAAGCCGAGAATGTCATCCTTCTCCGACGGCCGCTCGCAATCCACAGACTGTCTCAATCGTTAAAGGAGCCATGGAAGTACATGGGTACACATCATATATGTAGAAGAGCATCTCCTTTCCCTCCAGAGACCGAAAAGTTCGAACAATTGTCTCTGACATCGGAGAGACAGAATATGGCAAAAGCGTCGGCGAGAGGCAAAACGATTCGATGGGATACGGGAAACTTGACAAGCACGGAGGACGACAGTCCCTCTACGATGGAAAAGCGTAAAATATTGATGGTGGAGGATAATGAAGTCAATGGGAGGATGGGATTGAAACTCTTGTCGATCGCAGGGTACGCTGCAGAGCTAGCTGAGGATGGAGTTGTCGCCCTTGACATGATTACACGACCGGGTGCGAAGTATGATATCGTCCTAATGGACTGTCAAGTACAACTCACTTTTGTTAACTATCTAATTTTACAGATGCCGGTGATGGATGGCCTGGAATGTACACGACGAATTAGAGAGCTGGAACGTGAAGGGAAGTTGCCGAGGCGCATACCAATTATAGCACTGACGGCAAATGCGGGAGGTAAGCGTCATCCAAGCACATCTGACTCATTTATAGCGGAGGCCGACTGTATGAAAGCGGGATCCGACGCGTTTATAACGAAACCTTTGACAGGCGCTACGTTGAGCAAAGCGATTGAACGCGCACTTGCAGATGCTTTGGAGAGTCCGGCGGGAGAGTAGAATATCTGATGGGACAGAGTGATATATCCGGTGTTGTTGACGAGGAGCAATGGTTTGTTGTAATAAGTCTCATGTGCATTAGAACAAAGAACAGAAAGACCACGTTTATTCATCTCATCATTTTATCGCCTTTAAGTATTCGATTCGCTATTTGCGACACGTAGGAGTTTGCGGCTTTGCCTGATTTCTAAGCGTCTAACCGGACGGCGCCACGCCAGCTGGTGTTTGCACCACCCCTTACCGCAAGACCCACATATATTCACCACTCTCCTTTTCATACTTGTTCCAAATTCAAGATGCGAAGTTCCGCGATCCAAGTCTTGTCCTTCCTCGCCAGTGTTTCGTCGGTGTTGAATCTTGTCGCTGCTAGCAATGTTATCGACCTGACGCCAGCCAATTTCGACGAGATTGTCGGTTCCGGAAAGCCTGCTCTCGTACGCTTTATCCAAAAATATCTAAAGCTGATGTCTAGGTTGAATTTTTCGCTCCTTGGTATTTGGCTTCCTGCGCAATTGCTAATGGTTAGGTGCGGTCATTGGTATCCGGTTTCCGTTGCTCGTTTAATGTTGTAGTAAAACTCTTGCGCCTGTTTATGAACAACTTGCAGATGCATTCCAACATGCGAAAAGCAAAGTCGTAGTCGCCAAGGTTGATGCTGATGCTCATCGTGAGCTAGGCCAACGTTTTGGTGTAACTGGTTTGTCCTAAGCTGTGGTTCATTCTGACGCGTTAGGCTTCCCCACGCTCAAGGTTCGTCAGTAAAGATTCGGACCTAACATACAGTGGTTCAATGGCAAAGCTTCCGATCCCGAGGACTACAAATCGGGCCGGGATTTAGCTTCTCTCTCAGGATTCATTCAAGAAAAAGCTGGATTACGACCAAAAGCGAAGAAAAGCGACTCGAAGGTCGTGACTCTTACAGATTCTACTTTTAACAACATCGTCCTTGATTCGGAGAAGGATGTTCTTGTCAAATTCTATGCTCCTTGGTGCGGCCACTGTAAGAACTTGGCACCTGTCTGGGAGTCTCTTGCAAAGACATTTAGCAATGATAAAGACGTTTGTTCCTCATAGCCTCTTTACTCACGAATAGGTTGTTGTAGCGAAAATTGATGCGGAAGCAGAGACTACGGTTGCTCAGACCTATGGAATCTCATCATATCCACAACTCAAATGTCAGTTGCCAACTGTGCAGTGCTGATGTTACAGTTTTCCCTAAGGGTTCGAAGAAAGAACCTGTCAATTATGAAAAGGGTCGCACCGAGAAAGATTTCATCGATTTCTTGAATGAAAATGCGGGGACTAGTCGTGTCGCTGGTGGTGGACTTAGTGACAATGCTGGGAGGATCATTGACTTGGATCAGCTTGCCGAGAAGCTTGCCGCGGCCACCAGCAAGGCAGAGGAAGGCCAAGTCTATTCGGAGTTGGAACAAGTCCTTGGCAAAATCACGTCCAGGTACTTACTTGATTTTGAGCCCACCCTAACCATCTGTGATGCGAAATACTACGCCAAAGTATTTGAGAAATTGAAGACCGACCCCCAATACCCAATGAAGGAGAAACATCGCCTTGAAGCGATCGTCGCAAAGGGAAATGTTGCCAGCGAGAAGTAATAATTTCCTGAGTTGCATCTTCTGAACTTTAGGCTCGATAACTTTAAAATACGGATGAACATTCTCTCGGCATTTGCTGTTTCTGGTAAGGGAACGAAGCACGAGGAGCTATAAAATATCTTGTAGGCATGTAGTTGTCAATGAAGTCACATTATTAGTTCGGGGTTGACTATAAATTCCTTCGATTCAGGTTATTCACTGAAGTCTTGTTTTACACAATTGGATCCTCCCCTGTACATACGAAGTTCGATGAAATTTCTTGAGGATTATTGAGTGCGGCTATTGTTTGGACGTTTCCGTTGAGCCTTCCTGGGCGAGGACCTTTTCGAGAGATTTTTCGAGCTCATCAATTCGGGAAGACATATCGTTTACTACCCGTCAATCACAAAACTCTGACGAGGTACGTTTTCCTAGTATCTTCTTGGAATGTTCGGCAAATTTGTCTTGCTACCACATTAGGATATGGCCGTTATCAGAGGACGGGAGGTACTAGTTCGTTCAGAAGATTTTCGACCTCGATGGAAATCAGCAGGTTCACATAAAGAGAAAGAGAAGGAGAGATATATACCATCGCAGTAAGCTCAACAGGGCCAGCGGCAGACTCTGCCGTCTCGTGAGGCGGAACGTCAGGCTTGGGGTCGGGTTTGTGGGTTGCGTTGAGGGACTTTGTACCTTCGCTCATCGTGGGGGCGAGGAACCGTAGCGTGTGGTCAAATCCCTCGCCCCTGAAAAGGTGCTTCATTTCGATGACTCAGCAGATT
>Ga0335073_10015085_pt1 | contig 10810 bp, 10 predicted proteins | sample Lox_Sample_22_FD_207093 | JGI IMG/M metagenome (GOLD analysis project Ga0335073, IMG submission 207093) | Soil microbial communities from Loxahatchee National Wildlife Refuge, Florida, United States - Lox_Sample_2.2 | ecosystem: Environmental > Terrestrial > Soil > Wetlands | place: USA...
GCTGTGCCACATCGCGGGCTCGCACCTGCTCGACCCGGCGACCGGCGAGTACACGCTGCCGTACCTGGAGCGGGTCTTCGGTCCGGCGGCCGGTGATGTGGCCGTGGTCCGGCTCGTGCACCGGGAGCAGGGGCTGCTGGTCGCGCCGGGCAACCCGCTCGGCCTCGGCGGGATCGCCGACCTCGCCTGGCCCGAGGTCAGGTACGTCAACCGGCAGCGCGGCGCGGGCACCCGGGTCCTGCTCGATCACCTGCTCGGTGTCGTCGGGCTGTCCCCGGACGCGATCACCGGGTACGCGCGCGAGGAGCCGACGCACCTGGCGGTCGCCGCCGCGATCGCCGCGGGCCGGGCAGACGCGGGGCTGGGAATCATGGCGGCCGCGAAGCCGTTCGGACTCGATTTCGTGCCGATCGACCATGAGCCTTATGACCTGGTCGTCGCCCCCGGGGCGGTCGAGTCGCCGCAGCTGGCGCCGCTCTGGTCGCTGCTGTCAGACAGCCAGTTCCGGGCCACCGTCGAAGCCCTCGGCGGGTATTCCACCGCCGAGATGGGCCGCCGGATCCGCTGAGCCGGACGGCTAGGCTAGCTGGATGGCTCGGCTAGTTAGCGGAACTGGCTGAGCCATTCCGCGAAGACCCCAATCCCGCCGAACGGGTAGAAGTGCAGTTTCACGTCGCCGTGGAGCTGCGCGTCGTAACCGGACGCCAGCGTCCGGATGAACCTTTCCGGCCCTGCCGTGCCCCCGGGATCGGTCACCGAGAACCCGTACTCCCGGGCCACGTCCTCGGTGACGCGGACGCCGCAGCGGGAGGCGTAAGTCAGCAGCCTTCGCGCCGTGGCCGGCCCGGGGACGCCGATGCTGACGGGGAGCCGGACGCCTTTTGCCCGCAGGTCGGCGAGCCACGACAGGACCAGGTTCGCGTCGAACCCGAACTGGGTGCTCACGCTCGCGCCGAGTCCGCGCCGCGCGAGCGCCGCCGACTTCCCGGCCAGGGCCGGCCACAGCACGCCATCGGCGACCACCGGGTGCCCGGCGGGATGGCCCGCCACGCCGACCCGCTTTATCCCGTACCCTTCGAGCACTCCGGAGCCGATCACGCTGGCCGCGTCCGGGTAGGGGCCGCGCGGGTGCGCGGGGTCACCGCCCACGACCAGGACGCTCCCGCTGGCGCCCGCCACCCGCAGGCCGGCGAGGTAGGCCCTGAGCATCTCTTCCGACCGCAGCCGACGGGCCGCGATGATCGGCACTGGCAGATACCCGAACCGCTGGACGGCCCGCACCGTCGCCACCCTGGTGGGGAGGTCCTCGCTGTCCACGAACCCCACGTGGACTCGGGTGCCGGGCGGGATGACGGCCCGGGCCCGCTCGAGCTCGCGAACGCCGTGCCAGGTCACGCCCAGGGAGAAATCCGCGAGCAGGGGGACGGCCGGACCCGTCTTGGCAGTGGTCGTGCTCGTCATCGGCGTGCTCCTCAGGGCAGACTGCGTCACATCTCCGCCCTCGCACGGCAACCCGGGGATGAGCCGGGCAGGGTCGCTTCCTTCCGCTGCTCCACCCGAACTCCAGTCGCGACCCATCTCCACGCTACGCGTGCGCGACGTGCCGCTCAACTGCCGCTGCCACAGCGAGCCTGGCCTGGTGACTGGTGCCGGGTCACGGCCGCATCCGGCTGCCCGGGCCGGGCTCGACCAGGACCCTGGGCCGCTCCCCGAGTTCATGCCCCTCTTCGCACGTGACGGAGACCTTGATTCGCGCTCCGCAGTCGGCGTGCCGCACCACGGCGGGCGGACCCTCGGAACCGGCGAGGTTACGGTCCCCCCACGCCATGAACGCGAGCAGGATGGGCATCAGCTCCCGGCCCGGCCCGCTAAGCCGGTACTCGTGCCGCTCGCGCGCGCCCGGCTCGCGGTAGGCAGTGCGCGTGACGAGGCCGCCGGTTACGAGGCGAGCGAGCCTGTCGGACAGGATGTTCCGCGCGATGCTCAGGTGGCCGGCCAGTTCGTCGAAGCGCCCCACACCGTTGGCGACGTCACGCAGGACCAGCAACGTCCAGCGGTCGCCGATGAGAGCGAGCGTCCTGGCGATCGAGCAGGCCTCGCTGTCGTACGCGGTATACGGCCTCATTCAGGGCATCGTACACATGCTAGGTTGTTTTTTGAAACTCAGACGCGCAAAGTGAGGTGGCCATGACGACAGCACCGGAGACCGAACAGCCGAGCACATCCCAGCGGCAGCGGACGTTCAGCTGGGACGATCCGACCGCGATCGCCGCCACGGTGGCGAGGCTGAGCGGGGCCGAGTTCTTCGCCGCGGTCACCGCGGGCAGCATCCCGCCGCCACCGGTCGCCCGGACGCTGGACTTTGACGGCGTTTCCTTCGGGGAGGGGCGGGCCGCGTTCCAGCTCACGCCTCAGGAATTCCACTACAACCCGCTCGGCGGCGTGCATGGTGGCGTGTTCGCGACCCTGCTCGACTCCGCCTGCGGGTGCGCCGTGCACACCTTGCTCCCGGCGGGCGTCTTTTACACCAGCCTCGACCTGTCGGTGAAGTTTCTGCGGCCGGTGACGGTCGACACCGGCCCGATCACCGCCGAAGCCACGGTCGTGCACCTGGGCCGCCGCACGGCGCTAGCCGAGGGCCGGATCACTGACGCCGCGGGCAAGGTATACGTCACCGCCACGAGCAGCTGCCTGCTGCTGCGCCCGGAGCAGGCACGTCAGTAACCCTGGGCGTGGCAGTACCTGGGCGGCGGTGCCTGAGGGGCGGCCTCATCCGGTCGATGTCACTTGAGGTATTGTCTCCGTTACTCGAAGTGAGCGGTCAGCCAGCCGCAGCGTGCGGCGGACCGCGGACGGCATCGCTGGATCACGGAGGCATCTAGGGGGTAATGCTGTGCGGTTCTCACATTTCGCGCGGCCTGAGCGGGTTCGCCGGGCGTTGCTGGCGCTGGCGGTAGGCTCGGCGCTCGCGGTGGCGGGTGCCGCAGTGCCGGCGTCGGCTGCGGTGTCAGCTCGGCTCCGGCCGCTGCAGACGGTGGAGTTCGGTTATGTGGGACCGCAGCCGCAGTCGGTGACGGTGCCGGCCGGGGCGATCTACGCGGACCTGCGGGTGATCGGCGGGCACGGCGGCGCGGCCACCGCCGGGACCTGCTGTGTCTACGTGGGCGGTGACGGCGCCCAGATCAGCGGGCGGCTCCCGGTGCATGGCGGCGAGGTACTGCAGCTTAACGTCGCCGGGGGCGGCGCGGAGGGCACCGGAACCGAGGCCGGCGGGGCCGGCGGCTGGGGTCCCACCGGCCCGGGCGGTCCCGGCGGCCACGGCAGCGGGATCTACGGCCACGGCGGTGGCGGCGGCGGCGGTGCGAGCAGCATCGTTGCCGGGTCGGTGGCGGTTATCGTGGCGTCCGGCGGCGGCGGGGGCGGCGGCAAGGGCTTCGAGAGCGGCATCGACAGCGGCGGTCCCGGCGGCTCGGCCGGTGAGTTCGGGGCCGACCCCGGGCACAACGGGAAGGGCCCGGGCGCCGGCGGCGGCGGGGCCGGCGGAGCGAACAGTTCGGGCGGCGGGACCGGCGGCGGCGGCGGTAGCTGGTTCGGCGGCGGCGGTGGCGGCGGCGGCGCTGGCGTGGCCGGCGGTTACGGCGGCGGTGGCGGCGGCTTCGGCGGCGGCGGCGGTGGCGGCGGCGGGGCCGGATCTTGGTCCTACGCCCCGTTGCTGCAGAATCCGCAGGTTGTCCGGGGCACCACCAGCAACGGTAATGGGCTCATCGTGATCACGTGGGTGACCGCTCAGCCGTAGCCAGTCGTCAGGTTCGCACGCCGTCGATCAGCTGGTCCAGGACCGCGATCATCTCGGCGCGCGCTCGCGGTCGGTCCGCCGCTTCCGCGACGTACGAGCCTGCCTCGTCACTGGCGCCCATGAGTGCATGCGTGAGGGGCCGGACCGGCTGCGGGCGGATCAGCCCCATTTCGATCGCCTGGGTGAGCAGGACCTCCATCAGCCCGAACACGTGCTTCTGGCACAACTCCCGCCAGCGCGACCAGCCCACGACCGACGGTCCGTCGACCAGGGCGATGCGGTGGATCTCCGGCTCGGCGCAGATGTCCAGCCAGGTCCGCTCGGCGTGCCGCAAGGCCTCGACCGGGTCATCGATCTCGGTGGCGGCTACTTCGTCAGTCAGCCGTCGGACGATGTCAGCCTCGACCGCCTCCAGAACGGCCTCGAACAGCGCCGTCTTGTCCGCGAACTGGTGGTACAGCGCCCCGCGGGTTACCCCCGCCGCCGCGACGATCGCGTCGGTCGGCACCTCCGCGAAGCCCTGCTCGGCGAACAGCCTGCGCGCCGCCGCTACCAGCGCGTCGCGGGTCGCGGCGGAGCGGTCGGCCTGCGTGCGCCGCGGTCGCGGCTTGACGGGAGTCTGAGAAGGCATTCTCCGATTCTCCACAACTTGATCGCGCCAGGCCAGAATGGCCTCGACATACATACAGACTGATTGTATGTTTTATTCATGCCTACAGAACATGTATCGGCCGATTACACAGTGGCCGACCTGCCGCAGGGCAGGCTCGCGTACCGCGCCGCGGGCCCGGCCGCGAGTTCCAACCCGCCAGTAGTGTTCGCGCACGGACTTCTCGTCGACGCCCGGTTCTGGGAACCGGTCGCCAACCGCCTCGCCGCCGACGGCATCCGCGGCTACGCCCCGACGCTCCCGCTGGGCGCGCACCCGTGGCCGATGAACGCCGACGCCGACCTCTCGCCGCGGGGAATCGCCGATCTCATCCGCGACTTCATGGCGGCGCTCGACCTTAGCGGCGCGATCATCGTCGGCAACGACACCGGCGGGGCGATCTGCCAGGTCCTGCTGGGTGGCGACACGAGCCGGATCGCGGCGGCGGTGCTGACGGACTGCGACGCGTTCGGGACGTTCCCGCCCCGTGGCCTCGCGCCGCTTTTCCACGCCCTGCGGCATCCCGGGGTGGTCGCCTGTATGGCGCCCGGCCTCCGGTCACAGAAAGTGCGGCACGGCCCGCTCGCCTACGGGCCGCTCGCGAGCGGTTCCCTCGACCCGGAGCTGACCCGTGATTGGGTGCGGCCGCTGGCGAGCAAGGCAATCCGCCGTGACCTCGCCAAGTTCGCCAAGGAGGTCAACGCCCATGTCCTAGTCGACGCCGCGAATGGGTTTAGCCAGTTCACCGGTCCGGTGCGTATCCTCTGGGGAGAGGACGATCAATACTTCGGCGCCGATCTGGGGCTGCGGCTGAGCGAGGCGTTCCCGCGAGCCAGTCTCATTACGGTGCCGGGCGGCCGAACGTTCCTCCCGCTCGACCATCCTGGTGAGGTCGCCGGAGAGATCATGGCCGCTATCGGGGACACAGCGCCCCGATAGGGGTAGATCGCAACAGGTGGCCGTGCGGCTGTCTGGCGTGAGGGAGTTAGTGACATATGGAGTCCAACACGTCCTGGGCGGGCGGCGAACGGGGGAAGATACGCGCTGGTGACACCGACCGCGAGCGCGTGGTGGAGCTGCTCAAGGCGGCCTACAGCGAAGGCCGGCTGACCAAGGACGAGTACGACGACCGGGTGTCGGACGCGCTGTCGGCGCGGACTTACGCCGACCTTGACCGGCTCATCACCGACCTGCCTGTCGCCCGGCCGGTCGTGGTGCCGCCAGTGGCCCCGGCCGTGGTGGCGCCGACGGACAGGGTCAACAATCTCGCGCTCGCGAGCCTTGTCTGCGGACTCGCGCAATTCGCGATCGGCCCGTTGGGCACCCTGCCCGCGATCATTCTCGGCCACATGGCCCGCGGGCAGATCAGGCGCACCGGTGAACGCGGGGCCGGCCTGGCGCTCGCGGGCTTGCTGCTGGGCTGGGGCGCGGTGGTGCTGGGCATCTTCATCGCCGTCATGGCCGTGGCCGTCATCACGAGCCATCCGCTGCCCCCGCCGCAGTTCCCGCAGCAGTTCCCGCAGCCCTGACCGCGACGGCGCACGCGGCTGAGAGAATCGGCCGCATGGCGGCTACTCATCCCGAGATCATGGCCGGCTTCGAGCGACTGCTGCCCGGGTGGCGCGCGGAGCGGGCCGCGACACTCGCCGGCGGCGAGCAGACCGTGGTCCAGCGCCTGACGGTGCGCGACGACCACGAGCGGCAGACTACTGTGATCGGCAAACTGTTCACCGGGTCGGCGGAAGGCTACGTCCGCGAATCCGCCGCGCTCGCGTCGCTCCCGCCCGGTCTGCCAGCGCCCCGGCTGCTCGCCGCGCAGGCGCGTCCGCCACTGCTGCTGCTGAACGACATCGGCACCGGCCCGAGCGTCGCCGACGCGCTGCTCGGCGACGATCCCGCGGCCGCGACCCGGGCCGTTGCCGACTGGGCGGCCGCCATCGGCACGCTGCACGCCGCGACGCTCGGCGACCCGGAGGCGTTCAGCGCGGAGCTCCGCCGGCGCGCCGACGGTGACGGTGACGGCACCCAGGTTTCGGTCGACTACACACCAGGGCTTCTGCTGGACACGGTCGCCAGCCTGGACTCACGTGCCTCGCTCACCGGACTATCGGTGCCGAACGGCTTGCGCGACGAACTCGCGGAACTGCTCGCGCGGCTGACCGATCCGGGCCAGAGCGCGCTCTCCCCGGCCGACGCCTGCCCCGACAACAACGTCCGCGATGACAGCGGCGCGCTCACGCTGGTCGACTTCGAGGGCGCCGCGTTCCGGCACGTCGCCTGGGATGTCGCGTACCTGACCGTCCCCTGGCCGTCGTGCTGGTGCTGCTGGCGGCTTCCCGCCGACGTCGCTGGCGAAGCCGTCGACCGGTACCGCGACATCGTCCGCCCCGTCCTGCCGTGGGCCGACAGCGCCGGCTTTCGGCAGGCGGTCGACCGGGCCGCCGTCGGCTGGGCGGTCATCACGACGTCCTGGTTCCTCGGGCGGGCGATCGCCGGCGACCCGCCGATGACCGAGGGCGACGCCGCCCCGCGGCGTCGCGCGTTCCTCCTGCACCGCCTCGAACTCGCGATCCCGCGTGCCGAGGCCGACGGTCTGCCGGTCACCGCCGCCACGCTGAGCGAATGGCATGCGACGCTCACGAGCCGGTGGGGGCCGATGCCGCTAGCACTAGCGCCCGCGTTCCGAAGAGAAATGTTCTCGGAACAGGATCGACCGCGTGGCTGCTCACGAGTACCGCGCTGGTTCTCCTGATGACGGCTTCGGCTACCTCGGCGAACAGGGGATGGTGAACGGCGCGTCGCGGGTGGCGGGAATCCCCGACCTCGTGTTCTCCGCCTTCCAGCTCACCTTCCGTCTTGTGGGCGACGCTGGTGTACTTCCCCGTCGCCCACTGGGTCTGGGGCGGCGGCTGGCTCACCAGCCTCGGCATCGAGGACTTCGCCGGCGGCACGGTGGTCCACGTGCACGGTGATCGTCGACCAGTCGGCAGTTTCCGCAGGTAGATCGCGTGCGTGGTGGCCGTGGGTCAGCACGGACTCAGAACCGCCACGCTGGCCTGCCGATGCCCAATGGAACCCGCCCTTGACCGTTTCACCTCGTCAGGGGCGGGTTCAGATGGCGTCGCCACGAGGCAGCAAGGTCGTGTATCAGGCAACCCCGCGGTTAGCGCGCTACCGCCGCCATCTCGCCGGCGGCCGAGGTTTCGAGGACGCGCGCCTGGCTCCAGATGCGACGGGCGAACTCGGTGGACAGGACTAGGAACGGGAGCATCCACGCGATTGCGATCGGCCCGGCCGGCGCGAAGGCGGCGAGCTCGAACGTGACCGGCAGCAAGATCGCGAGCCACCAGGGTACGTTGCGGCTCAGCCACAGCGCCACTGCCATCAGGACAAGCGCCACGATGTTTCCGAGGAAGTAGGTGTTGAGGAATGCCTCCCCGGCCTTGGAGGAGAAGCTCCGGGCGACGAAGTCGGCCGCCTGCGTGGCCTGGAGGCCGGCCGATACCGCCGTGGCGAGGTTGAATCCGGCCAGGACGTTGGCCACGATCCCGGCGAAGGCGGCCAGGCAGCCGATGGCCGCCGCGACCGTGGCAAGCGTCGCCCCGCGCAGCCGGGCGAGCTGCGTGAGGGCGAGGTAGGAGATGAGCAGCGCGCCGAGTCCAAGCAGCAGCAGCGCGTTGCTAAAGTAAAGCTGGTTAACGTGCGCGGTGGCCTTGGGCAGCAGAGGCAAGGCCGCCGCCGCCGACATCGGAGTCTGGTCCAGGCCCGCCGGCGTGAGCGCCTCCCCGATCATGAACAGGACCGCGGTGACGGGCAGCGCGAGGGCGAGCAACTGCCTGCGAGTCGTATCGGCCGGTGCCACTGACGTTTCCACTGGATGTGTCCTTTCCCCGGTCCCGGGAAGTCCTTGGTCTCCCGGAAGGTCCTCGCGGTTAGTGGCTTCGAGACTCTCGCGCGGCGTTACCCCGTGTCGTCCTGCAGGCCGGCGATCCAAGCGGCTGACAGGCCGATATGTACCGGCCGCGGCGGCGAGGCCGGGTCCTACTTGAGGAGGACACGGATCACCGGGTGAGGGGATGCCGCCCCGGGCAAGCCCGCAGTAATGTCCGAACGTGGGCGCCTTGCGGATGACTGGATCTCGGGCCAGGTTGCTGGTCCTCGACCAGCTCGTCGCCGTGGCCTTGACCGGATCGACGGTCTGGGCGCTCGCCACCGCCGCGCCCGTGCCAGTCAGCGATGCGGGGGTGGGGGTGCTCGCGGCCGGCGCGGGCACGGTTGCCGTCCGGAGGATCACGCCGGAGGCCGCGTGTGCGATCGCCATCGCCGCGCTCGCTGCGACGCAGCAGGTCGGCACGACCCGCACCCTTCCGGTGGCGCTGGCCCTGCTGCTAGATTTCTACATTCTTGGCCGTCACTGCGTCACCCGCCGCCGGGCCGTCCTGGGGGCCATCCTCCTCATGGCCGCGGTCGTCGTCCTGATCGCGGGACCCCAGGGCTCGAGTGCCTTCGACGTAACCACGTCCTGGACGTTTGCGTGCGCGCTGCCGTTCGCGGCTGGCCGGGTGATCGACTATCACGACGCCATGACCGCCTCGCTGCGGGTATGGACCGGCCGCCTCGCCCGGGACCAGCGGGAGCGGATCTCGGCAGCCGCCCGGCTGGAACGTGCCCGCGTGGCACGGGAACTGCACGATGTCATCGCGCACGACGTCAGCGTCATGGTCATCCAGGCGGTCGCGGCAAGGCGTGTCGCGCCGTCAGACCGCGACGGCGCCGTGAAGGCACTCGACGCGGTAGATGCCTGCGGGCGTGACGCGATGCGGGAGATGCGCCATCTGGTCGGTGTCTTGCACAGGGACGACCTCGATGCCCCGCGAGGAGACATCGCCGACGTAGGGGACCTGGTGGAGCGCGCCAGATCGGCCGGGCTGGATGTCACGGTCAGCGTCGAGGGCAAGACCGCTCCGCTGCCCGCCGCGCTTGAGCTGACAACCCGCCGGGTCATCCAGGAGGCGCTGACCAACGCGATCAGGTACGCCGCCCCGGCGACGGCGACAGTCACCGTCACCCGCACAGAAACCCAGCTGGAACTAGACGTCCGCGACACCGGACGGGATCGTGACGCGGACGGGCCGGCTCCGTTGCCAATGGGCGGCAGGGGCCTGATCGGAATGCGGGAACGAGTGGCCGTCCACGGGGGGGAACTGACGGCCGGGCCGACGCAGGACGGGGGATTCCGGGTACACGCCCGGCTTCCGCTGGAGATCAGCTCCCCCGAGGCCGGACAACGGCCGGCCGACACGAAACAGCCGAAAGGCCGCCTCATCAGGGGGCAGCTGTTCGATGCTGTCCTGGCCGCCGTCCTGTTCCTCGCTTGCCAGGCCCAGCTCGTTGCCCAATGGGACCACCGAGGCTCACTGGTCGCCGACACGGCGATCCTGCTCGGGCTCACCGCTCCGGTGGCGGCCAGGCGGCGGGCACCGGTGGCGGCAGCAGCCATCAGTCCCGATGCCATGCTGTTCGTCCTGCTCATCCCGCCGTATTCGGCCGGGGCGCACGCACGGCGCGGACCCGCGCTCGCCGGCCTGGCGATATGCGTCGCCGGCTGGCTGAGCATCATGCTGGTCACGTCGGTCGGGCCGCCTGCTTGGGCAGTGTTCTCGACCGGGCTGATCGTCGCCGCCTGGCTCACCGGGCGGGCGATCCGCGCCCGGCGGAGGACCGCCAGCGAGCTCAGCCGCACCGCCGCGCTGCTCTCGGCCGAGGCCGAGGGCCTGACCCGGCTGGCGGTAGCCGACGAACGGACCCGCATCACCCGTCGGCTGCAAGCCGAAGTCGCCGGCACCGTCACCGGCATGATCGTCCAGACCCGCGCGGCCCGCATATTGCTCAATCACGACCCCGCCGCCTTCGACGCCGCCATGGCCGAGATCGACCTCACCGGGCGGCGCGCCCTCGACGAGATGCGGGCCGTGCTCGGCGTCCTGCGGACCGATGCCAGGACCACGACCAAGAGAAGTACCGGAGCCAGGACAGATACTCCGGACACCGGCCCCGAGCTAGCCCCGCAACCTGGCGTAGGGCGCCTGCCCGCCCTGGTCGAGGATGTCAGGAAGGACGGCTGGGACATCGAACTTCGGGTCGACGGCGAACCGCGGCCGATCCCCGCCCTCTGCGACCTTGGCGTCTACCGCATCGCGGAGGAAGCCCTGCGCACGCTGGCCGAACCGGCACATCGCCGCCCGGCAATGCCCACGGCCGCGCTGACCGTCACCTTCGCGGATACCTGGATCGCGCTCGACGTGATGGCGAGAGGCAGACCGGGACGCAAAGCAGGAAACGGGCTTCGCTGGCCGACGCCCCTC
>Ga0335073_10015087_pt1 | contig 10810 bp, 7 predicted proteins | sample Lox_Sample_22_FD_207093 | JGI IMG/M metagenome (GOLD analysis project Ga0335073, IMG submission 207093) | Soil microbial communities from Loxahatchee National Wildlife Refuge, Florida, United States - Lox_Sample_2.2 | ecosystem: Environmental > Terrestrial > Soil > Wetlands | place: USA: Florida...
GCTCGTAACCACCACGAAGACGACCAGAACGAACGTCCAGGCGATGGCGCGATCCATGCGAAAGAACTCCTGCGCCATGCGCAGTTGTTGCCCGATGCCGCTGATACCGCCCAATAACTCCGCCATGATCGTGACCCGAGTTCCCGAGCCGAGATTGACGCGCCAGGCGGTCAACAACGCCGGCAGCAGCGCAGGCAGAACAAGGATACGTACGAGCTGGGACAGCGAGGGACGCCACGACCGCACCATGTCCCACAGCTCCGCGGAAATGTCGCGTACGCCATCGCGCGCCTGATAGAAGAAACTTGGCAGCGTGGTGACGACGATGACGAAGGCGATCCGGACTTCCATGTTGCGAAACCACAACACGGCGAAAATGATCCAGCAGACGGCGGGTATGCCCTGCATCAGCTCGATCAGCGGAACGAGCGTGCGTTCAAAGCGCTGATGAATACCGGCCGCTATGCCGAAGACAGTTGCCAGTCCGAAAGCGCCGAACAGCGAGACGAGGATACGCACGTAGGTGATGCCGATCGCTTGCAAGGCAACCGGGTTGCGAAAAATTTCGACAATCGCGGCGACGATCTTCTGCAGCGGCGGGAACAGGATCGGTGGCGAGAAGTAGGACGCGATCTGCCAGGCGATCGCCACGCCAAGGAGCGCGACCGCACCTTCGACGTTGACCTCGCGGCCGACGATTGCCGAGCACAAACCGCGCCGGCGCAACACGCCACCCGGTTGCGCGGCTGCGTCCGGCGCAAGACGTGAATCGAAGTCGGCGCTGACCATGCTGGACACGCTCTGGTCCTCTTTCATTCATCCGGTCGGAAGTTCGACACGTACGCGTCGAGCTCGGCTCGCGTCAGTGGGCGATCGAGCTGTTTGGCTTCCGGCAGAAGCTTTTGCGTCAGCACTGCGATCGATTCCCTGTATTCGGAGATCGGACGGATATCGATCAGATGCGCGTAATGACTGAGGCTGTACACGAGGACGTCGCGCGTCATGGCGGTGCCTTGCGCGATCAGGTCGGCCGCCCTCACCGGATCGGCCTTGGCTAAAGCAACGGCCTCGAGATTGGCGGCGTAAAACTTGCGCAGCAGCGCGGTATTGGCGGGAACCGCCACCCAGTTGCGCCAAGCACCGAGCGCGATGTTGGGAATGCCGGGATTCGTGCCGGGATTCGTGGCGTATTTGCGCCAAATCCCGGTGTCATAAACTGAAAACGCGGTCAGGGTTCCTTTCGCCGCCGTCAGCAACGCAGCCGCGTCGACCGGCGTCGCCGCCACCGCGTCCACCCGACCCGCCGTCAGTTCGGCGAGGCCGGCGGCGCCACGCAACCTGGCGGATTGCACCTGCACCTTGGAGAAATCGACACCTTCCTGCTGCAAAAACAAATCGGCGATGGCCCAGGAGCCTGTGACCGTATCGGCCGCAAGCGTTTTGCCCTCGAGGTCCTTAGCGTCGCGAATGCCGGAATGCGCGGAGACGATGTACTCGTCGTACGTAAAGATGTTCCAAAGCAGCGTCACGTCGGCGCCCTGCTCCACGAACCGGGCGGCCGCAGCGGTCGCGGCGCAGTAGCAGACCGGATCGGCACCGCTGGCAAAGTCCGCATAGGCGACCTGCGAAGGCTTCTCGAGCACCTGCAGATGGAAGTCGTTCTTGATGTCGAGGCCGGCCTTGCGGATGAGAGTTGGAATCCAGACGCTCTGGGACGGGGCAGTAAAAACTGTGATCGTAAGAACGGGCATCGTTTGCCCGGATTCCGCCGCACCAACCTCGGTCCCGGCCGCTGCGACGGCTGACAGGAGCAAGATCGCGGCAGCGATTTGCTTGATAGACAACATCACATGTTCTCTTGGCCGCCTCTTGGCCGAAGCGCGCCCGCGCGCTAGCGAGCTTCGGCCCGACGGACGAAAGGGTTAAGCCGCGGTCAGGGCGCGGTTGTCGACCAACCGGTTGAAGCCGGCGCCTGGAGACAGCAGGTCGTATTGCTCGAGAATTTCCAGGCTGCGATCGAACTCTTTACGCGGATAAGGCAGCGTGTGCCCGAAACGCAGCCGCGGCAGGTGGAAATCCGCCACGTCCGGACGTCCCCAGCGGAAGCCTTCCGGGATGTCGTTGATCAGATAGCTGATGTATTTCCGCTTATTCTCGCGGCCGGCGTTGAGGAAATCCGACGCCTTATTGACGGCGCGATAGAGCGCCTGCAAATCCTCCGGCGGCAGATCGTCGCGCGCGACATCGGTGGCGACGAAATAGCCTTCCGTGAGTACGTTCGCGCCGAGCTTCTCGGCGAGCGCCACATAAGGCTCCATGATTACCGCCGCCGGCACTTCGCCGCTCAACACCGCATCGAACCGGGACGACGGGCTGCCGAAATGGACGAGTCTGAGCCGGTCGCGCCCGAGAAATCCTTCGAGCAGCCGAATGGCGGCGAAGTGGGAGCCAGCAAAGAAATTCACGCCGACCGGGACGTCGGCGAGCTGTGCCGGGCGATCGATATGCGAATTGGGTGCCGTGACAATCGCATGCAGCGGCCGGCTCGGTTGCAGACTGGTGATGCGTACGTCGCAGCCGTTGACAGTCTTTTTGCTTAGATCGTAGGCGCGCCGCACATTACCTTCCTCGCAAGCCCGAAACAGGCTGACCTTGCCGTCTTCGAACGGCGCATGACCGACGATCGGATTGACCAGGCTGGTGTCGGCGCTGCCGTTCTTCGGCGTGCCCTCGAGTGCTTGAACGAACTCGACCTCAAGCCCTTCGGCGTTGAAGAAGCCCTCGTCCTGGGCGACGTACCACGGCAAGCTATAGATGGCGGAGCTGACTTCGTTGACGATTTTCTTGAGCGACATGAGTTTCAATTCCTTCTGCAGTCGGCGCAACGTCTCGCGGCGTTGGATTTTGCAAGTGCGGGTTTTTCGAGTGCGCGATGCCGCGCGGTATCGCGGCTACGTAATAAAGCTAGGCAGCTTATGTATACTAAGTCAATAGATTATGGAGATTTAGTACTTTACTGTCACTGCCCGTTGCGGCGGTAGATTTATTTGCTAGATGCCGCCGACGCCGGAGGACATCGGCGTCTGCACCACGAGACCGCGGGCGCGCGCATCGGCCACACCGAGAGCGCGCAACGCTGTGAGCGTCAGCGATTGCACGACCTCGCGCTCGCGACCTGATATATCGGGCGCAAGTGGGCCGATCAGACCTTCGACGAGAAGGCCGATCAGCGCCGCCGCGGCGAGCCCCGCGTCCTGTTCGGGCAAACGGCCCTCGCTCGTTGCCGCCGCGATCCGCACGGCGAACTCATTGGCCAGCGATTGGCGAAAGGCCCTCCGCGCCCGGTCGAGGTCGGCATCGATCGCTTCGGCAACGGCCGCGAAGATGAGCCGGCGGTGGCGTAACGCCCGCGCGGCGAAGATCGTGATCGCCGCCGCCAGCGCCGAAAGCGGACCGGGCGCCGCGTCGGCGGCGCGGCGCAGCGCGCCGGTCTCGCGTTCGGCAAGCTCCGCCAAGAGCGCCGCGACCAGATCCGTCTTGGCCGGAAAGTAGCGATAGACAGTTCCCGCGGCGATGCCGGCGCGGGCGGCCACGGCCGCAATCTGCACCGCCGCCATGCCGCCTTCGCTCGCCATTTGCCGAGCCGCGGCAATGATGGCGTCATGGCGCGCGGCCAGACGGCGGGCGACGTTTTCAGTGCGGCGATAGGGCATGAATGGATCGCTCAGCGGAATCGCGAGTGCATTATAGTAAAACTGAACCAGGATTCATCGAGTCCTATTTGTTTCTCTCGGCGATCGATTTGGCGCGGATATTGGACAGCGTCGTCACCGGCGTGATCGCTTCGGGATCGATGACGAGGCGGACGATGGCCGGCTTGCCGGACGCCTGCGCGTCTTTGAATGCCGCCGGGAAATCGGCCGTGCGTGCGACGGTCGCGCCAAACCCGCCAAATGCGCGGGCATAAGCGGCGAAGTCCGGGTTATGCAAATCGGTCGCGATGACGCGACCGGGAAAGTCGCGCTCCTGATGCATGCGAATGGTGCCGTAAAGGCCGTTATCGGCGATCACCACGATGAGCGGCAAGTCGTATTGGACGGCGGTCGCGAATTCCTGGCCGTTCATCAGGAAGTCGCCGTCGCCGGCGATGCAGACGACCGCGCGTTCGGGATAAAGGCGTTTCATGGCGACGGCGGCCGGGACACCGTAGCCCATTGAACCCGAGGTCGGCGCGACGTGCTGACCGAAGCGACGGAAGCGAAAGAAGCGATGAATCCAGGCCGCGTAGTTGCCGGCACCGTTGCACAACATGGCATCGGCGGGCAAATTCTCACGCAGCCAGACCATGACCGCACCGAGATTGACTGCACCGGGCTGCTCGGTCGGCTTTTCCGTCCAGGCAAGATAATCGGCGTGCGCGGCCTCGGCCTGGCCGCGCGGCACACCCGGTAAATCGAGATGCTCAAGCGCGGCGGCGAACGCCGTCGGCGTGGCATGGATCGGTAGATGCGGGCTGTAGACGCGGCCGAGTTCTTCGGCGCCCGGATGGACGTGCACCAGGGTCATCTGCGGTCGGGGAATGCCGAACAGCGTATAGCCTTGCGACGGCAACTCCCCCAAGCGGCCGCCGATCAAGACGATGAGGTCGGACGACTTGATGCGCTCGACGAGCTTCGGATTGGGACCGATACCGAGATCGCCGGCATAGCTTGGATGCAGCGCGTCAAACAAATGCAGGCGGCGGAAGGTCGTGCAGACCGGCAGCGCATATTTCTGGGCGAAACGCGCCACACCGTCGGCGGCAGCTTGCGACCAGCGGCTGCCGCCAAGCATCAAGATCGGTGCGCGGGCGGCGCCAAGAAGCTGCACGAACTTTTTCAGCTCGGCAGCGCCAGGCGAGGTCTCGATCGCCGCGTAAGGTGGGGCATCCTCAACCGCCGTGCGCACGCTCAACATGTCCTCGGGCAAACTGACGACCACAGGGCCCGGCCGTCCGTTGGCGGCGGTGTAGAACGCGCGGGAGACGATCTCGGGCACGCGCGCCGGATCGTCGATCTCGGTCGTCCATTTGGTCATCGAGCCGAACACGGCGCGGTAGTCGAGCTCCTGAAAGGCCTCGCGCTCGCGCGTCTCGCGCGCGATCTGGCCGACGAAGACGATGAGCGGCGTCGAATCCTGGCGCGCGACATGAATACCGGGAGAAGCGTTGGTGGCGCCAGGCCCGCGCGTGACGAAACACACGCCCGGCCGGCCGGTCGCCTTGCCGACCGCCTCGGCCATGAACGCGGCGCCGCCCTCCTGGCGGCAGACCGTGACAGCGAGATCGCTATCGTAAAACGCATCGATCGCGGCGAGATAGCTCTCGCCCGGCACGCAGAACACATGGCGCACGCCGTGGATGCGCAGCTGGTCGACCAAAACCTCGGCGGCAGTGCGGATGTTGTCCTTCCCGCGCATCGGCGTCTCCGCAGAATGCTCGAGCGCGGCCGATTCGCCGCGTCGGGCGTTGCAAACTTTGATTGCCGCGCCGGGTGCCGGTAGTCCAGTGTTTTGCTCGGCGTATCGAGACGGACAGCATACCGCCAACGAGGTTCGGCCGCATGACCAAGCCAGCGGACAGTCAAGAGCAGGTGTTCGCCTTTCTCGCCGATCCCTCGACCCATGGCGGGCAAAAGGTCGAACGCATCGACACCCACGCGGCATCAGTCTTTCTTGCCGGCGAGCGCGCGCTCAAGGTCAAGCGCGCGGTGCGCTTTGCCTTCCTCGACTATTCGACGCTCGATAAGCGCAAGCAAGCCTGCGCGGCCGAGCTTGCGGTCAACGCGCCCTACGCGCCGGACATCTACCGCGGCGTCGTCCCGATCACGCGCCAGCCCGGCGGCAAGCTCGCCATCGCCGGCGCGGGCGAGGCAGTTGAATGGGCGGTCGAGATGCGGCGCTTCGACGAGAAGCGCACGCTCGACCATCTTACCGGCGAAATCGACGAAGCCTTGGCCGACGCGCTCGGCCGCGCCGTCGCTGCCGCGCATGACAAGGCACCCACCGTCGACGCGCAACCATGGATCGAGGCGCTGGGCTCTTATATCGACGAGCACGCCGAGGCCTTTGCCCAGCATCCGGATATCTTCCCGGCCGCCGAGATCGACGCTCTGACGCGCAAAAGCCGTGCCACTTACGACCGCATCGTGCCGCTCCTTCGTGAGCGCGGCCGGCGCGGCTTTGTCCGTCGCATCCACGGCGATCTTCATCTCGGCAACATCGTTCTGATCGACGGCAAGCCCGTCCTGTTCGACGCCATCGAGTTCAGCGTCATCATCGCTTCCGGCGACGTATTCTACGATCTCGCCTTTCTGCTGATGGACTTGTGCGAGCGCGGCTTGGCGTTGCCGGCCAACGTCGTGCTCAACCGATACTTGATACAGCGGCGGCGCATCGAGGACCTCGATGCGCTGGCGACGTTGCCCTTCTTTTTGTCGATGCGCGCGGCAATTCGCGCCAAGGTCACCGTGGCACGGATGGAGCGAGCGGCGAAACCGCTGCATGCGGCAATTGCGCGCGCCGCCCGCGCCTATTTCACCTTTGCGGCGCGAGCGATCGCACCGCCCGCGCCGCAATTCGTCGCCATCGGCGGCCTTTCCGGCACCGGCAAGACCAAGCTGGCGCGCGGCTTGGCGCCGGATATCGCGCCGCTGCCGGGCGCCGTCATCGTGCGCTCGGACGTCGAACGCAAGGCGCACTTCGGCGTCGATGAGACCGACAAATTGCCCGCCGGCGCTTATACCGGCGAAGTCGACGCCCGTATCTACGCCGTCCTCGCCGACAAGGCATGCCGCATTGTCGCCGCCGGCCATTCGGCGATTGTCGATGCCGTGTTCGCCCGGGAGCAAGAGCGCGCCGCCATCGCCGCAGCGGCGAAATCCGCCGAAACTTCCTTGCGCGGGCTGTTCTTGATCACGAACCTCAAGACCCGGCTCGATCGCGTCGGACGACGCGCCGGCGACGCCTCCGACGCCGACGCCGCAGTGGCACAGGCGCAAGACAGTTACCAACTCGGCGCGCTCGACTGGACGCCGATCGACGCCTCGGGAACCGCGGCGGAGACCCTGGCGCGAGCGTGCGCAGCACTGACATCGTCTTGATTGACTGACGTGGGGCCGCGCCAATATAAGCGCGTGGAAACCGGGCATTCGGAAAGGCGCGATTATGGCGAGCAGTGCATCGACCGCGACAGGCATTGAGCACCCGGAAGAGCCGTCGCGTCGCGATTTCCTTTACATCGCCACCGGCACTGTTGCCGCAGTGGGCGCCGCCGCCACCTTGGTGCCGCTCATCGGCCAGATGAACCCCGACGCATCGACGCTTGCCGCCGGTGGCCCGGTCGATCTCGATGTCTCGAAGATCGAGCCCGGCCAGCAGGTCCTCATCCGCTGGCGCGAACGGCCGATTTTCGTCTTCCATCGTACCCCGGAGACGATCAAGAGCCTGCAGGACCCCAAACTGGTGTCGCTTTTGTCCGATCCAAATTCCGAGCAGATGCAGCAAGCCCCCTACGCAACCAATTGGCATCGCTCGATCAAGCCGCAATACGGCATCCTGGTCGGCATTTGCACGCATCTCGGTTGTATTCCCATGTTCTATCCGCAGCCGAGCGCGACAACGCCCGTCGCCAATTGGCCGGGCGGCTATTTCTGCCCCTGCCACGGCTCCAAATACGATCCGGCGGGGCGCGTCTTCTCGGGCGTGCCGGCACCCTACAATCTGCCGGTGCCACCCTACACCTTCGTCAGCGACACCAAGGTCAGAGTCGGCGAAAATCCGAGCGGCTCGCACTGGGATTTCGACTCGATCCGGCAGCTGTAAGCGCGGTGTCGAAGCGCGTTGACGTAGGATGAAACTCAGACCGCCATTGCGGCTCGGCTTGTTACGGCTGTCGTTGCTCGCGATCGTCGTCGGTCTTGTCGCCGGATTCGGCGCAGTCGCATTCCGCGCGCTGATCGGGCTCATTCACAATATCAGCTTCCTCGGACAATTCGCCGTCAAGTACGACGCCAACCTGTTCACGCCCGCCGGCCCTTGGGGCCCCTTTATCATTCTCGTTCCCGTCATTGGCGGCCTCATCGTCACGTTTCTCATCACCAATTTCGCCCCCGAGGCGCGCGGTCACGGCGTGCCCGAAGTCATGGACGCGATCTATTACAAGCAAGGCGTGATCCGGCCGGTCGTTGTCGTGATCAAGTCGCTCGCTTCAGCGCTTTCGATCGGCACCGGCGCCGCGGTCGGCCGTGAAGGGCCGATCATTCAAATCGGTTCCGCGATGGGCTCGACGCTCGGCCAGATTATCCGCATGGCGCCGTGGCAGCGCATCACGCTTGTCGCCGCCGGCGCCGGCGCCGGCATTGCCGCGACCTTCAACACGCCGATCGGCGGGGTGATGTTCGCCATCGAGCTGATGATGCCGGAATTGAGCGCACGGACCTTCTTGCCGGTCGCGCTTGCTACCGGCACCGCGACCTTCATCGGCCGCATCTTTTTCGGCATTTATCCTTCCTTCACCATACCGGCCCCGCTGTTGCTGTCGCAGCACCCGGCATCACTCGCGGCGCTCGTGCTTTATGCCGTGCTCGGCGGCATCGTCGGGCTCGCGGCGGCGGCTTTCGTGCGTGGATTGAGCTTCGCCGAGGACGTTTTCGAGCTGATCGAGAATCCCTATCTGCGCAACATCGTCGGCATGCTGATGGTGGGCGTGCTGATCTATGTGCTGCTCATTACCGCAGGGCACTATTACGTCGAGGGCGTCGGCTACTCGACGATCGAGGCGATCCTTACCGGCAGCATGGGCCTGCCGGTGTTGCTGGTCATCCTGTTCGCGGCCAAGCTCGCTGCCACCAGCTTGAGCCTTGGTTCCGGCGCCTCCGGCGGCATTTTTTCGCCTTCGCTGTTCATGGGCGCGGCCATCGGCGGCGCCTTCGGCCTTGTCGCCCACGCCATCTATCCGATCGAAGATTTGAGCGTCACCACCTGCGCCATTGTCGGCATGGCGGCCATGGTCGGTGGCGGCACCGGCGCCGCCATGACCGCCGTCACCATGATTTTCGAAATGACCCGCGACTACGATCTGGTCATGCCCAGCATCATTGCGGTTGCGCTTGCCATCGGCATCCGGCGCATGTTGTCACCGGAGAATATCTACACCATCAAACTCGTCGGCCGCGGCCACTTCGTGCCGAAGGCACTGCACGCCAATATGTTCCTTGTGCGCCGCGCCCGCGACGTTATGGAGAAGGATGTGAGCATCCTCGCAGCCGATGCCGACTTCGATGCGTTCCTTCGCCAGAACGCCGACGAACGCGGCTTCCGGCACGTGGTGGTGACGCGCGGCAAGCACATCGCCGGCGTAGTGCGTGTCAACACCACCTTACGGCGCGGAGTCGAGCAGGCCTATAGCGGCGTGCACCTCGGCGACGTCGCGCAGCGCAATTTCACCATCGCGCGCGAGGCCGACATCATGTTCGACGTCGTGCAACGCATGGCCCGCCACGACGCGACAATGGCGGTGGTGCTGAAAGGCCGCGGCCGCGGGCACCCGTCCGAGATCATCGGCGTCATCTCGAAAGAGCACATCGCCGATTCCGTCGCCGACAGCATCAAGCCGTTCGGCGAATGACGCGGAGCTGGCCGTCGCCGTACGCTTGGCGCGGCCGATGCTTTCGCGTTCCCCCTCCCCCATAATGCGGCATGGCTTTCGATCTTCGCGCGCTCGCCATCGCCACCGCGGGCTTTACCGCCTTCGTCAATCTCTATTCGCCGCAAGCGTTGCTGCCCGAATTGTCCCGCGAATTCGGCGTCGGCGCTGGCGCGATCAGCACACTGATGACGGCGAGTACGGCGGCCATCGCGCTCACCGCGCCGTTTACCGGGGCGCTGGCCGACGTTCTCGGCCGCAAGCGCCTGATCACGGCCGCCGGATTCGCCGTCTTGGTGCCGACGCTGCTCATGACGTTCGCGGCAACCGTCCCGCAACTGATCGCGCTTCGTTTCGTGCAGGGGCTTTTGCTGCCGCCGATCTTCACGGTAGCCGTGGCCTACGTCGGCGACGAATGGCCGCGGGCCGAGGTCCCCCGCATCGCCGGGCTTTTTATTTCCGGGTCGAGCGTCGGCGGCTTCTGTGGACGATTCATCACCGGCATCATTGCCGACCTTGTTGGCTGGCGTGCCTCCTTTGGCGCGATCGCGCTGCTCACGCTCGCGGGCGTCACGATCGTCACCATCGCGCTGCCGCGCGAACGCCGGTTTGTGCGTTCCGGCGGTTTCTTCGCCTCGGCGCGGCAGATGCTGGCGCATCTGCGCAACCCGCGCCTCCTAGCCATTTATGCGGTCGGCTTCGGCGTGTTGTTCAACTTCATTGCGACGTTCACCTATGTGAGCTTTCACTTGGCCGGCCCGCCCTATTTCTTCACGCCGGCGCTCCTTGGTGCCCTGTTCGCCACCTACCTCAGCGGCAGCTTGGCGGTGCCGTGGGTCGGGCGCGCAATTCTGCTGTTCGGCCGCCGCCGTTTTGTGCTCGGCGTCATCGTCGTATGGATCGCCGGCGCGCTCATTCTGCTGGCATCACCGGTGAGTACCATCATTGTCGGACTTTTGCTCTGCGCCACCTGCGGCATGATCTGCCAGGCGGTGTCGACCGGGTACGTCGTCACCACCGCGAAGGAAGGACGTTCGTCCGCCGCCGGCCTTTACGCCTCGATGTTTTATATCGGCGGCAGCGCCGGCGCCTTCCTCATCGGATTTGTCTGGAGCGCCGCCGGCTGGA
>Ga0335073_10015088_pt1 | contig 10809 bp, 8 predicted proteins | sample Lox_Sample_22_FD_207093 | JGI IMG/M metagenome (GOLD analysis project Ga0335073, IMG submission 207093) | Soil microbial communities from Loxahatchee National Wildlife Refuge, Florida, United States - Lox_Sample_2.2 | ecosystem: Environmental > Terrestrial > Soil > Wetlands | place: USA: Florida...
TGTGGGTGATCGCGACAGCACTGGTGGTGTTCTCGGCGGTGATCGCGCTGGCCGAGCGGCTCGGCCGGCAGGCCCGGCACGCCGACCAGCTGAACTGGCGCGATGCGATCGTCGTCGGTGTCGCCCAAACGCTGGCGCTGGTCCCGGGCGTTTCCCGGTCGGGGGCGACCATCAGCGCGGGGCTGTTTCTGGGTCTCGACCGTGAATTGGCGGCCCGGTTCGGTTTCCTGCTGGCCATTCCGGCCGTGTTCGCATCCGGTTTGTTCTCGCTGCCGGACGCCTTCCGCCCAGTGCTCGAAGGCATGAGCGCAACCGGCCCGCAACTGCTGGTGGCCATCGTGATCGCGTTCGTGGTCGGCCTTGCCGCAGTGGCGTGGTTGTTGCGGTTTCTGGTGCATCACAGCATGTATTGGTTCGTCGGTTACCGGGTGGCGGCCGGTGCGGCGGTGCTGATCCTGTTGGCGACGGGAGTGGTGAGCGCCAATTGACCGTGATCTTGTTACGGCACGGACGGTCCACGTCGAACACCGCACATGTGCTGGCCGGTCGTTCCGAGGGCGTCGAGCTCGACGACAAAGGCCGCCAGCAGGCCGCAGACCTGGTCGATCGGGTCGCTGAGCTGCCGATCCGGGCAGTGGTCTGCTCACCGATGCTGCGCTGTCGGAGCACGGTCGAGCCGCTCGCCGCCGCGCTTGGCATCGAAGTGGAAATCGACGAGCGGTTCGCCGAAGTGGACTACGGCGAGTGGACCGGCCGCAAGATCGGCGATCTGGTCAAGGAGCCGCTGTGGGCGGTCGTTCAGGCGCATCCCAGCGCGGCGGTGTTTCCGGGCGGTGAGGGCCTGGCGCAGGTGCAGATGCGTGCCGTGGCCGCCGTGCGCGATCACGACATGCGGCTGGCCGAGCAGCATGGCGGCGACGCACTGTGGCTGGCTTGCACTCATGGTGACGTCATCAAGGCGGTTATTGCCGATGCGCTCGCTCTGCATCTGGACGGCTTTCAACGGGTTTCCGCCGATCCGGCGTCGATGAGTGTGATCCGCTACACCCGACTTCGGCCGTTCGTGCTGCACGTCAACCACACTGGGTCGCGGCTGACGTCTGCGCTGACTGCTATTCCCGCGGCGGAGGGTGAGGCGCCGTCGGGTGATGCGGTCGTCGGCGGCTCTACCGACTGACTCTGTCAACTGCCCGCGACCTGTCGTCGGCGCAGCGAATCATCCGAGGAGAATTCACGACTCAGCGGCAACTGCCGGTATTTTGGAACTGCCATGTCTCGCGCAATTCACGTCTTCCGCTCACCCGACCGATTCGTCGCCGGGACAGTTGGGCAGCCCGGAAACCGCACTTTCTACTTGCAGGCGGTGCACGAGGCCCGGGTGGTTTCGGTGGTGCTGGAGAAGCAGCAGGTGGCGGTGCTCGCCGAGCGTATCGGCGCCCTGCTGTTGGAAGTCAATCGCAGGTTCGGCACACCGGTTCCTCCGGAGACCGCCGAGGTCGAGGACCTCAGCCCGTTGATCACCCCGGTCGACGCGGAGTTCCGGGTCGGCACCATGGGTCTGGGATGGGATTCCGAGGCGCAAACGGTGGTGGTTGAACTGCTGGCCGTCAGCGACACCGAGTTCGATGCGTCCGTGGTGCTCGACGACACCGAGGAGGGGCCTGACGCCGTAAGGGTGTTCCTGACACCGGAGTCGGCGCGGGAGTTCGCCACCCGTTCCAACCGCGTCATTTCCGCGGGCCGCCCGCCGTGCCCGCTGTGCGATGAACCGCTGGACCCCGAGGGACACATCTGCGCGCGGACGAACGGCTACCGGCGCAGCGCGTTGCTCGGGCCGGACGATGACGCCGAGGAGTGACGATCGCGAGGTCCTGCGACGCGGGGAGTTGACCGTCCTGGGACGCATTCGCTCGGCGAGCAACGCCACCTTCCTGTGTGAGTCGACGCTCGATGACCGCACCGTGCACTGCGTGTACAAGCCGGTCGCCGGTGAGCAGCCGCTGTGGGATTTTCCCGACGGCACCCTGGCCGGGCGGGAGCTCGGCGCGTATCTGGTGTCGACACAGCTGGGCTGGAACATCGTGCCGTACACCATCATTCGCCACGGACCTGCCGGTCCGGGCATGCTGCAGCTGTGGATAGATCAGCCCGGCGACGCACCTGATTCAGACCCTGGACCCGGACCGGACCCGGTCGACCTGGTTCCGGCCGACAGGCTGCCGCGCGGCTATCTGCCGGTGTTGCGGGCGTACGACTACGCCGGCGAGCCGGTCTCGCTGGTGCACGCCGATGACATTCGGCTATGGCGGATGGCGGTATTCGACGTCTTGATCAACAACGCCGACCGCAAGGGCGGCCACGTGCTCCGCGGCGTCGACGGAAACATCTACGGTGTCGACCACGGCGTGTGCCTGCACGTGGAGGACAAGTTGCGCACGGTGCTGTGGGGATGGGCCGGCAAACCGCTCAACGACAGCACCCTGCAGGCGGTGGCCAAACTGACCGACGCGCTGGCCGGCCCGCTCGGGGAGGCACTGGCCGAACACATCACCAGCGCCGAGATCGCCGCGGTGCGCTTGCGTGCCCGCGCGCTGCTGGACAATCCGGTGATGCCCGGCCCGGACCGGCACCGCCCGATTCCCTGGCCCGCGTTCTAGGGTGCCGCGCGCTGAAGCCCACCGCTCGCCCGGTTTCGGCTCGGCAATACTAGAGCGGTGAATCCGGCCCCAAACACCCACAGCGACGCGGCGCTAGCGGCCGACCTGGCTGAGGACGCCGGACAGCTGCTGTTAGCCGTACGCGAACATGTCGGCTTCGCTCACCCGTGGCTGCTCGGCGATGAGGGTGACAGCCAAGCCAATTCGCTACTGCTGCGGCGGCTTCGGGCCGAGCGCCCGGACGACGCGGTGCTGTCCGAGGAGGCCTACGACGATCTGGCCCGGTTGCGGGCCGACCGGGTGTGGATCGTCGACCCACTGGACGGGACGCGGGAATTCTCGGTGCCCGGATGTGACGACTGGGCCGTGCATGTCGCGTTGTGGCAGCGTAACGGCGGGCCCAACGGAGCGATCACCGATGCCGCCGTCGCCTTGCCCGCGATGGGCGAACTGCACCGCAGTGACACCGTCAGCGCGCCGGCAAGATCGTCAGCGACGCAAACGGGCGCTATCCGCATCACCGCCAGCTCGAACCGGCCGCCCGCAGTGCTGTATCACCTGGCCCGACGGCTGGATGTGGAGTTCGTGCGGATCGGTTCGGCCGGGGCCAAAGCGATGTCGGTGGTGCGTGGCGACGCGGACGCCTACGTTCACGCCGGCGGCCAGTGGGAGTGGGATTCGGCCGCCCCGGCGGGGGTGATCCTGGCGGCCGGTATGCACGCATCGCGGCTGGACGGTTCCGAGCTGGTGTACAACCGGCCCGACCCGTATCTGCCCGACTTTCTGATGTGTCGCCCGGAACTGGCCGACCTGCTGCTGGGCGCCATCCGGCTGGCCAGCTGAGCCGACACTTTAGAGTCGACACTATGCAGTCCTGGCCCGCGGCACCCTTGCCTTCGCTGCCGGGACGCGGCCCGGAGCTGCGGCTGTATGACACCTCCGACCGCCAAGTGCGCCCGGTGGTCGCCGGGCCGACGGCCACCATGTACGTCTGCGGGATCACGCCCTATGACGCCACTCATCTCGGCCACGCCGCGACCTACCTGACGTTCGACCTGATTCAACGGGTGTGGCTGGACCTCGGGCACGATGTGCACTACGTGCAGAACGTCACCGACGTCGACGACCCACTGTTTGAGCGGGCCGACCGCGACGGTCTTGACTGGCGCCAACTGGCGGCTAGCGAGGTTGCGCTGTTCCGCGACGACATGGCGGCCCTGCGGGTGCTGCCACCGCGCGAATACGTCGCGGCGACTGAGGCGGTGGCCGAGGTCGTCGAGCTGGTGGAAAAGATGCTGGCCTCGGGAGCGGCTTACGTCGTCGGCCAGGACGGCCAGGAAGCCCCCTACCCCGACGTGTATTACCGCGCCGACGCGACGCTGCAGTTCGGTTACGAATCCGGGTATGACCGCGACACCATGCTGCAGCTGTTCGCCGAACGCGGCGGCGACCCGGACCGAGCCGGCAAGACCGACGAACTCGACGCGCTGCTGTGGCGCGCCAGCCGGCCCGGCGAGCCGAGCTGGCCATCGCCGTTCGGCCCCGGCCGACCCGGCTGGCACGTCGAGTGCGCGGCGATCGCGCTCAGTCGCATCGGCAGCGGCCTGGACATCCAGGGCGGCGGCAGCGATCTGATCTTTCCGCATCACGAGTTCACCGCCGCTCATGCCGAATGTGTCAGTGGCGAAAGGCGTTTCGCGCGGCACTATGTACACGCGGGCATGATCGGCCTGGACGGGCACAAAATGTCGAAGAGCCGCGGCAACCTGGTTCTGGTGTCGGGGTTGCGCGCTCAGGGCGTTGAGCCGTCGGCGATCCGGCTGGGCCTGCTGGCCGGCCATTATCGGGCTGACCGCGACTGGAGTGCCGATGTGCTGGCGGCGGCTAATGAGCGCCTGCACCGGTGGCGCGCCGCGACGGCGTTGCCCGCCGGCCCGGACGCTGCCGACGTCATTGCGCGGCTGCGCCACTATCTCGCCGACGACCTTGATACACCCAAAGCGCTTGCTGCACTTGATGGTTGGACCACGGATGGGTTGGAATACGGCGGCCACGATGCCGAGGCACCGCGTGCCGTGGCAGCGGCGGTCGATGCGCTGCTGGGAGTGGCCCTCTAATCACGACCGAAGAGAAGGTAGGTTGCGGCCATGACGTCTGTTAACTCGCAAGTCGTATTCATCACCGGCGGCGGTCAGGGAATCGGGGCCGAGGTGGCCCGCCGGTTGCACGCCAAGGGCGCCAAACTGGTACTGACCGACCTGGACGAAGCGGCATTGGCGGCCCGGTCCGCCGAGTTGGGTGGCGACGAGCGGGTGCTGACTGTGGTTGCCGACGTGCGTGATCTGGCCGCCATGCAGGGCGCAGCCGATCAGGCCGTCAAAAAGTTCGGTGGTATTGACGTCGTCGTCGCCAACGCCGGGATCGCCAGCTACGGCTCGGTGCTGCACGTCGACCCCGAGGCCGTCAAGCGGGTGTTGGACGTCAACCTGCTGGGTGTCTTTCACACCGTGCGGGCCGCGTTGCCGTCGATCATCGACCGCCGCGGCTACGTGTTGATCGTCTCCTCACTTGCCGCATACACGGCGGCGCCGGGGATGGCGCCCTACGACATGTCCAAGGCCGGCAACGAGCATCTCGCTCACGCGCTACGGCTCGAGGTCGCCCACCTCGGCGTCGCCGTCGGGTCGGCACACATGTCCTGGATCGAGACCGCGATGGTCCGTGACAGCCAGGCCGACCTGCCCACATTCCGCGAGCAGTTGGCGAAATTCCCGTGGCCGCTGAACAAGACCACCTCGGTGGACAAGTGCGCCGCGGCCTTCGTCGCCGGCATCGAGGGCCGCAAGGAACGCGTGTACTGCCCGCGCTGGGTGGGCGTGTTCCGGTGGCTGAAGCCGTTTCTGTCTACCCGCCTCGGTGAAAATCTGGCCCACAGAAATACCGCCGCACAGTTGCCCCGAATGGACGCCGAGGTCGCCGCACTGGGGCGCTCCACCAGCGCCCACACCCAACAGCTGGAGAAGTCTTAGCGGCCGAAGCCCGGGCGGCGGCGGCGCAGGTAGCGCTCGAACTCTGCGGCCAGCGCGTCGCCGTCGATCTTGCCCAACGCCTCGTTCATGTCGACCTCGGCATCACCGCGTTGTTCCAATGACTGCACGTACTCGGCGACTTCGTCATCCTCGGCCGTCATCTCGGTGACCGCCTGCTCCCACTCCTCGGCCTGCACCGGCAGGTCGGCCAGCGGCACCTCGATGTCGAGGACATCCTCGACGCGGCGCAGTAGCGCCACGGTCGCTTTGGGGTTGGGTGGCTGCGACACGTAATGCGGAACCGCCGCCCAGAAGGTGACCGCCGGTATGCCGGCTGCCACGCAGGCGTCCTGGAACACGCCGGCGATCCCGGTCGGACCCTCATAGCGGGTCTCCTGCAGCCCGAACCGGCGCGCCGACTCGGGGGAGTAGGCCGCCCCCGACACCGGCACCGGCCGGGTATGCGGCGTGTCGGCCAGCAGTGCGCCGAGGATCACCACGGTGTCGACATTGAGCTTGTCGGCGACGGCGAGCAGCTCGGCGCAGAAGGTGCGCCAACGCATATTCGGCTCGACTCCGTGCATCAGCACGATGTCGCGGTCGGCGCCCGGTGGGCGGCAATGCGAGATCCGCATCGACGGCCACACCAATTCTCGCGTGACGCCGTCGACCTGCCGGATCACCGGGCGGTTCACCTGATAGTCGTAGTACGCCTCGTCGTCGATCTCGACGATCGGATCGGCCTCCCAGATCGCGTCCAGGTGCTCCAGCGCGTCGCTGGCCGCATCACCGGCGTCGTTCCACCCCTCGAACGCCGCCACAACGATCGTGTTGTGCAGGTCGGGTAGTGAAGCACTGGTATCCGGCGAGGTCACAGAATCAGCGTACGGCCTGATCGGGGTCCCGGTGGGACGAGCGGCGCGAAGCTTCCGACGATTTTCCATAGACTGGCTATGCTTGTGGGGATGACTTCCGCCGACAACACTCGCTACGACACCGACCTCGTCGAGATGTGGTCGCAGCGCGTATCGGGTCGAGGCGAAATACGTTCGGCTGCAATCTGGTTGACACCGGTGATTACTTCATTGCCGACAAGATCCGCGAGCTGGTGCTCAAGGGCGCCGCGATCGCCTAGCGGGTCGATCGAGCTGGGCGTCCAGACGTCGAGTGACGACGTAAACTTTTCTGGTCGAGAGGCGTTGCAACGGTTCCGGGTCTCTGCCGGTATCCGCCACGCTCGGCAGAGTCAAGGACGCCTTCCGCTACGGAAGGAACGTACGTGAGCGCTTCTGCGAACACCTTTGCGCCGAACATCCGCCCCGACTGCACCGACCAACTGGCGGCCGCTCTCGGCCAGCGGATCATGGTGATCGACGGCGCGATGGGCACGGCGATCCAGCGGGACCGGCCGGACGAGGCCGGCTACCGCGGCGACCGGTTCACGGAGTGGCCGACCGCGCTTCAGGGCAACAACGACCTGCTCAACCTGACGCAGCCGCAGATCATCGAGGGGATCCACCGCGAGTACCTCGAGGCGGGCGCCGACATCCTGGAGACCAACACGTTCAACGCGAACGCGATCTCGCTCTCCGACTACGACATGGCGGGGCTGGCCTACGAGCTGAACTACGCCGGCGCCGCCCTGGCCCGCAAGGCCGCCGACGAGTTCAGCACCCCGGAGAAGCCCCGCTACGTGGCCGGTGCAATCGGGCCGACGACGCGGACCGCGTCGATCTCGCCGGACGTCAACGACCCCGGGGCCCGCAACGTCTCCTACGACCAGCTGGTCGCCGCCTACCTCGAAGCCGCCAACGGCCTGGTCGACGGGGGTGCCGACCTACTCATCGTCGAGACGATCTTCGACTCGCTGAATGCCAAGGCGGCGGTGTTCGCCGTCGAGACGCTGTTCGAGGACCGCGGACGCCGATGGCCGGTGATCATCTCGGGCACCATCACCGATGCTTCCGGGCGGACGTTGTCCGGGCAGGTCACCGAAGCATTCTGGAACTCGATCCGGCACGCTAGGCCGATCGCGGTGGGCCTCAACTGCGCGCTGGGCGCGCCGGAGATGCGGCCCTATATCGCCGAGGTGGCGCGGATCGCGGACACCTTCGTCTCCTGCTATCCGAACGCCGGCCTGCCCAACGCCTTCGGTGAGTACGACGAGACCCCGGAGCGCCAGGCCGGCTACATCGCCGAGTTCGCCGAGGCCGGCCTGGTCAACCTGGTCGGTGGCTGCTGCGGAACGGCGCCGCCGCACATCGCCGAGATCGCCAAGGTCGTCGAAGGCTTGAGACCGAGGGAAGTGCCGCACATTTCTGTGGCGACCCGGCTGTCGGGCCTCGAGCCGCTGAACATCACCGACGACTCCCTGTTCGTCAACATCGGTGAGCGCACCAACATCACCGGCTCCGCCCGGTTCCGCAACCTGATCAAGGCCGAGGACTACGACACCGCGCTGTCGGTCGCCCTGCAGCAGGTCGAGGTCGGCGCGCAGGTCATCGACATCAACATGGACGAGGGCATGATCGACGGCGTCGCCGCGATGGACCGGTTCACCAAGCTGGTCGCGGCCGAGCCGGACATCAGCCGCGTCCCGGTGATGATCGATTCCTCCAAGTGGGAGGTCATCGAGGCGGGCCTGAAGAACGTGCAGGGCAAGCCGATCGTCAACTCGATCTCCATGAAGGAGGGCGAGGAGAAGTTCGTCCGCGAGGCACGGCTGTGCCGCAAGTACGGCGCCGCCGTGGTCGTGATGGCCTTCGACGAGCGGGGGCAGGCCGACAACCTGGAGCGCCGCAAGGAGATCTGCGGGCGCGCCTACCGGATCCTGACCGAAGAGGTCGGTTTCCCGCCCGAGGACATCATCTTCGACCCGAACTGCTTCGCGCTGGCGACCGGTATCGAGGAGCACGCGACGTACGGGATCGACTTCATCGAGGCCTGCGCCTGGATCAAGGCGAACCTGCCCGGGGTGCACCTCTCCGGCGGTATCTCCAACGTGTCGTTCTCGTTCCGGGGTAACAATCCCGTCCGCGAGGCGATCCACGCGGTGTTCCTGTTCCACGCCATCAAGGCCGGCCTGGACATGGGCATCGTCAACGCCGGTGCTCTGGTGCCCTACGACTCGATCGACCCTGAGCTGCGGGACCGAATCGAGGACGTCGTCCTGAACCGTCGCGAGGACGCGGCCGAACGGCTGCTGGAGATCGCCGAACGGTTCAACAGCTCGGAGAAGACCGAGGACCCAAAGGCGGCCGAATGGCGCAGCCTGCCGGTTCGGGAGCGAATCACGCACGCCCTGGTCAAGGGCATCGACGCCCACGTCGACGCCGACACCGAGGAATTGCGGGCCGAGATCGCCGCCGCAGGTGGTCGCCCCATCGAGGTGATCGAGGGCCCGCTGATGGACGGCATGAACGTCGTCGGTGATCTCTTCGGGTCGGGCAAGATGTTCCTGCCCCAGGTTGTGAAGTCGGCCCGGGTGATGAAGAAGGCCGTTGCGTACCTGCTGCCGTTCATCGAGGCGGAGAAGGAAGAGTCCGGCGCCTCCCAAGATGGAAAAGCCGGTAAGGACACCAACGGCACGATCATCATGGCGACGGTCAAAGGCGACGTCCATGACATCGGCAAAAACATCGTCGGGGTTGTCTTGCAGTGCAACAACTTCGAAGTGATCGATCTCGGCGTGATGGTGCCTGCCGAGAAGATCCTGAACGCGGCGAAGGAGCACGACGCCGACATCATCGGGCTGTCCGGTCTGATCACCCCGTCCCTGGATGAGATGGTCAACTTCGCCGCCGAGATGGAACGCGAGGGGCTGGAGATTCCGCTGCTGATCGGTGGCGCGACCACCTCGCGTGCTCACACGGCCGTGAAGGTGGCGCCGCGTCGCAGCGGTCCGGTGGTCTGGGTCAAAGACGCGTCGCGCTCGGTGCCGGTCGCTGCCGCGCTGCTCGACGACAAGCAGCGGGGTCCCCTGCTGGAGGCCACCGACAAGGACTATGCATCGCTTCGTGAGCGGCACGCCCAGAAGAACGAGCGGCCGATGCTGACGCTGGAGAAGGCCCGCGCGAACCGCACGCCGATCGAGTGGGACGGCTACACGCCGCCGGTGCCCGCGCAAGGTACGGGAGTACGAGAATTTCATGATTACGACCTCGCCGAGTTGCGCGAGTACATCGACTGGCAGCCGTTCTTCAACGCCTGGGAGATGAAGGGCCGCTTCCCCGACATCCTCAACAACCCGACGACGGGTGAGACCGCCCGCAAGCTGTACGACGACGCCCAGGAGATGCTCGACACCCTGATCAAGGAGAAGTGGCTGACGGCCACCGGGGTGATCGGGTTCTTCCCGGCAAACGCGGTCGGCTCGGGTATTGAAGACATAGAGGTGTACACCGACGACACCCGCACCGAAGTGCTGACCAGGCTGCACAACCTGCGCCAGCAGGGCGAGCACCGGGACGGCATCCCGAACCGGTCGCTGAGCGACTACATCGCGCCCAAGGACACCGGTCTGGCCGACTACGTCGGCGCCTTCGCCGTCACCGCGGGGCTCGGCAGCCAGGACAAGATCGCGGAGTTCAAGGCGGCTCTCGACGACTACAGCGCGATCCTGCTGGAGTCGATCGCCGACCGGCTGGCAGAGGCCTTCGCCGAACGGATGCACCAACGGGTCCGCAAGGAGTTCTGGGGATTCCAGCCTGACGAGCACTTGGACAACGAGGCGCTCATCGGTGAGAAGTACGTGGGAATCCGCCCTGCCCCCGGCTACCCGGCCTGCCCGGAGCACACCGAGAAGGTGACGCTCTGGAAGTTGATGGACGTCAAGGAGCGGACGGGCATCGAGTTGACGGAGTCGATGGCGATGTGGCCCGGTGCCGCCGTGAGCGGCTGGTATTTCTCGCACCCGCAGTCGCAGTACTTCGTGGTCGGCCGGATAGCCCAGGATCAGGTCGCCGACTACGCGAAGCGCAAGGGCTGGACCCTGGCGGAAGCCGAGCGCTGGCTCGGCCCCAATCTCGGCTACAACCCGGAGGACTGAGGCTGGCGTTGAGCTGCAACGTCTGATCGCGAATAATCGCCGGATGGTCGTGGATTCGACGCCGCATGAGGACCTG
>Ga0335073_10015089_pt1 | contig 10809 bp, 12 predicted proteins | sample Lox_Sample_22_FD_207093 | JGI IMG/M metagenome (GOLD analysis project Ga0335073, IMG submission 207093) | Soil microbial communities from Loxahatchee National Wildlife Refuge, Florida, United States - Lox_Sample_2.2 | ecosystem: Environmental > Terrestrial > Soil > Wetlands | place: USA...
GCTGCAAGTTTGTGCATCCATTCAGACGATTCGTCCGGTTAACGCCGTTGCGGCCGTATGTCCGGAGAACGGAGGAATGAATCCGCCAGGAATGTCACAGATCATTTGCTCCACATTTCGTTTTCCATGAGGCCATGTCGAAAGATAGCGATCGCAATGCGGCGAATGGCGCCTGTCAAATGCCATTCATTGGACGCGATCGCTTTTACGACTGGAACAATCACACTGCCTCTGAAAATAAGGATGGTAGTTTCGCCGTCACACCGATATGTTGGATTTTAGCATAAAAGGGGTCCCGGGGGACCGTGCAAAAGGACAATTGATCTCAAGACTCAAACAATGTTTCACGATAAGAGTGTAGCGAACGTCAAACCTTGTACGAAAGAACAGGATGCAACAATACCAATTCCACAACCCCCCAAACGTCCTCTGACGGGGAATCTCTACTTGCTCAATCCCGAAAACGGATTGGGATCTCTCGTCCAAGTTGCCAAAGAATACGGTCCAATTGTCAAAATGGCATTGGGTCCAACATTGGAACTTGTCTTCGTCTCAAGTCAGGAACTTACCAATGAGCTCTGTGACGAGACCCGTTTTCGCAAGGTTGTCGGTGGAGGTTTGCTGGAAGCTAGGACGTTCGCTGGTGACGGATTGTTCACTGCGCATACCTATCCAGAGAACCTTGCCGAGCCGAATTGGTGGAAGGCACATAGAATTCTGATGCCTGCTTTTGGAACGATCAGTATGCAAGCTATGATCCCGGATATGATTGACATCCGTAAGTTTCAATACTTATATGCCGGCACTAATGTTCTAGTTGATCAAATGCTTGTGAAGTGGGAACGGACTGGGTCTAAAGAGGCTTTTGATGTTGTTGACTCAATGACCGTAAGTAAACCGGTATTGCATAGTCTAACTCTTCTTAGAGAATGGCTTTGGATACAATTGCACTCTGTGCCTTTGACTACAGATTCAACAACTTTTATCGTCGTGATATGCATCCTTTTGTTCAAGCGATTGTATCTCTTACACTATGCCTTTCTAACATGTCAGATGGAGAATCTCGTCCAAGTGCAATTACGTTCTCGTCGTCACAAAGTCTTAAAGCCTCTTTACCTCCACCAAAACTCCGAATTCGAAAAAAACAATGAATATATATTCGGAATCGCCGATGAGATCATCAAAGAACGTAAACAAGCTGGGCCCGAAGGTAGAAAGAACGACCTCCTACAAAAATTATTGGATGGACGGGATCCAGTCACTAAGGAGGGTCTTGATGATAAGAACATCCGTTTCAATCTCGTCACATTTTTGATTGCTGGGTAACTGCACCAAACCGCTTCAACATTCTGATTTCTTTAGATTTGAAACCACCAGCGGGTTGATGTCTTTCACTCTTTACTATTTGTTGAAGAATCCCGAGGTATTGAAGACAGCTAGAGAACAAGTGGATGAAGTACTTGGCAATCGGTTCCCTACTGCTCAGGATATTCCAAAGTTAGTCTACATCGATCAGATTCTGAAAGAGTCACTCAGACTCTCACCTCCGGCACCGGTATTTCTATTTGGTATAAATTCTGACAATAGGGTTTTGCCTTGAATGCAATGAAAGACACAGTTGTCGGAGGCAAATATTTCGTGCCTGAGGGAACTTCCATCAGAATCCTTCTCGATCAAGTCCACCGCGATCCCAAAATCTGGGGTCCCGATGCCGAAGAGTTCAAGCCCGAACGCATGGCGCCAGAGCTCTTTGCAAAGCTTCCCCCTAACAGTTGGAAACCATTTGGAAATGGATCACGGTAAGCACCTGTTTGAGGGAAATTATCTGACGAACAGTGCATGTATTGGTCGTCCCTTTGCATTGCAAGAAGCAATGCTTGGTATCGCTATGATTCTTCAACGCTTCGATCTCTCGTTGGAGGACCCACATTATACTCTTCAGATCCAACAATCTTTGACTATCAAGCCACGCAACTTTTCCATTCGAGCAAAGATTCGTCCTGGATATGCAGCCTCTCGACCCTCTCTCTCGTCAGTTGTTCCCAAAGAATTCGTCTCAGATGAAAGTCGCACTGGACCTATCTCTCCCGGAAACGGCGACTCCGGGAAGGGCGTGTTGATACTCTACGGATCCAATGCTGGATCCAGCGAATCCTTCGCTCATACTCTTGGCGAAGACGCTGGCAAAATGGGTTTTGAGCCAATTATCGTTGCACCTCTAGATGATTACACTGGCAGACTTTCCAAGAATTTTATGGCCACTGTAATCGTCACCTGTTCGTATGAAGGCAAACCGGCCGATAACGCCCAAGATTTCGTCAACTGGGTAACTAGTCTCAAGGAAGGGTGCACAGAATTGGAAGGAGTCAATTACCTGGTTTTCGGCTGTGGGCATACAGATTGGGTAGATACTTACCAACGTATTCCTCGATTGCTCGATGAAAGGCTTGAAAAAGTCGGCGCCACCAGAATCTTCGAACGTGGTGAAGCCAATGCAGCGGGTGACTTTGTTGGCGACTTTGATATCTGGCGTGAGAGAGTTTGGAAAAAGTTTGCTTCACCCCACAAGGTTGCAGAGTCTAAATCAGCCGGAGTTTTTGATGTCGAAGTTGTTTGTGGAAAGAGAAGCGACATTCTTAAACTCAGTGACCTTCAATTTGCTCGTGTTCTCAAGAATGAGTCGCTCATCGAGATGGACGGCGACAAATATTACATGAAACGACATATTGAGATTCAACTTCCTGAGGGAATGAGTTATGTTCCGGGTAGTTATTTGCAAGTGCTTCCTACGAATGGAGACGAGACTGTCGACCGTGCTCTAAATTATTTCGGTCTTGATAAAGACGATTCGCTTGTTATCAAAAAGACTGCCGGACATGTCAGAGCACAGTTCCCGACAGATACACCGGTCAACGCTCATCAAGTGTTCCAATGCTATATCGAGTTGAGTGCAACTGCCTCTCGAAATCAAATCAGGACTCTCGCTCAGTATTCAAGCGACTCCAACGACAAATCTCAGCTGGAAGAACTCGCCGCAGCTAAATTCGAAAGCGAAATAATGCAAAAACGCATCTCGATGTTGGACCTTCTCCGCGAATATTCAAGCATCAAATTGCCGCTCGGAACTTTCTTTGAGATCTCGACTCCCATGCGTGTCAGGCAATACTCCATCTCATCCTCCGAAGCCTATATCGGCGAAGGAAAATGTTCTTTGACGGTTGCTATCCTAATCAGCCCTGCGAAATCTGGAAAAGGAATCTACAAAGGTCAATTTCTATGACTTACTGAACTGACGTTTAGGAGTTGCTTCTAATTATCTTGCAACATTGGAGCCGGGAGCCAAAATCCTAGCTAGCACGAGACCAAGTACATTCACGCTTCCGACGGACAATCAGACTCCCATCATTATGGTCGGTGCAGGAACTGGAATCGCGCCATTCATGGGCTTCATCCAAGAACGCTCTATTGCCCAACTGGAAGGCGAGAAGCTTGGACCTGCATATCTCTTCTTCGGATGTAGACATCCAGATCACGATTTCCTCTATCGTAAACAACTTGAGCGTTTCGATGAGGAAAAGGTCATCTCTCTTCGTCCTGTGTTCTCCAGATACCAAGACACCGAGGTGAAATATGTCCAACATAAGCTTTGGGAGTGTCGCAGAGAAATCTTTGAAGAATTGAAGAACAATGCCAAGGTCTATTTGTGCGGAGAGGGAGGTGGAATGGCTCTTGAAGTTAGACAGACAATCGGGAGGATCTGGCAAGATGGAACTGGTTGTGGGGATGCCGAGAAGGAGAAGTGGATGAAGGAAGAACTCACTGAGAGATTTTCAACTGATGTCTTTATCTAAAAGTCTGATGAGCAAAGTTTGTTTTCACTAGAGGTTCTTTTGGGTTAGCTGTTCTGTTAAGATGAATTGAGGGTTTTCGGTTTCGGCGTTAATTTAGGCAAATTTTTAAATATATGCCTTCAAGTAATGGTCCTCAACTCTATCGAAACTTGAATCTAAATAGACTGTCTATAATCGCTATGCAAAGAAATCAATCTCTCTTGTTCTTTGGTTTGACGTGGCGAGGAGGTGCAACTGCAACTCTCTCAACCAATTTTAAAAATTCATCTATTAATCTACCAGTCAATCGATGAAATATGAGGGGACATACATTACTGGGAAGCTGATCCACAACACTGCCTCCCATTCTTCTCTATTGAGAGGAGAAACTTGGAATAACGCTTGCAAACCAGGAACGTAAAGGATAGTAAAATGAAGGACCATCGACAATGCGATGGCATAGACCAACTTCATGTTCTTCCACACGGGTAAAGTCAAGAGGGATTCGGATTGGGATAAAGCATTGCATGCATTGAGCATTTCGATGACGACAAGAATCGACAACGATATAGTAGATGCGCTTCGAGCCATTTCGTTGCCGAACATCTCACATCCGATTTCAGGGAATTTAGAGGTACATGCATGGAAATGAGTCTGCGATTAGCACTAGGATGACAAGAAGTGAAACCAATTGGTAGTAAGTGACTTTTGGTCCTTGGGAGTAGAACATAAACCACCATGCATATCCAAAGACAGTTGCAGCACCAACATAAGTTCCAATGACCATGTATCTGAAGAACAACCAACCTGTAACGATTGGTTCGGACCGACTTCGTGGAGGGCGACGCATGAGATCGTGATCAGGAGGATTGAAGGACAACGCAGTAGCAGGCAGTCCATCTGTCGTTAGTCAGAATCAAAGTAAGATATACCGGTGACGAGATTGACCCATAAGAGTTGTACTGGGATCAAAGCTTCTGGCATCCGAAGAAGAACTGTAAGGAAGATTGAGACAACTTCCCCGATATTTGAGCTAATCAAATACCGAATGAATTGTTGAGTGTTGTTGTAAATCGCTCTTCCTTCCTCAACTGCTAATTCAATTGTTGCAAAGTTGTCATCCGCAAGAACCATATCGGCCGCTAATTTCGCAACATCCGTTCCTGAACCCATTGCAACTCCAATATCGGCCTTTTTCAAGGCAGGAGCATCGTTAACCCCATCACCAGTCATGGCGACAATAGCACCTGAAGACTGCAGTAGATCGATGAGTAATAACTTGTGTCCCGGCTCAGTTCGAGAAAATAGGTTTGCAGTTTGCGCGACATGGAGTTGTTGTTCAGGGCTCATTTCTTCAAATTCCCGGCCCGTGTAGGATTTGCCAGTTAAGTCTTCATTGGGTCCGAAGACGCCGATTTGGCGACATATGGATTCGGCGGTATGTTGGTTGTCGCCTGTGATAACGACGACCCGGATTCCTGCGGAATAACATCGCTCGATTGCTTCAGCTACTTCAGGACGAGGAGGATCTAGCATTGCGACCACAGCTATTAGCGTCATAGATTGCTTGAGTTAGTTAGACAATAGGCGAGAGAATACCTCGTATTGTAGGTAGTCGCGACTTGTTTTGGCGTTGTGATAATTATTCTTTCGTTTCGTCATGTCATCAACTTGAGCGAAAGCCAACATTCTCAAACCCTGATATGCATATTCATCTAATCTCTCTGCAAGCGCATTCCTCAATTCCTTTGTAAGTGTCTTCTTAACTCCATTTTTTCCACACAAGACAGTGTCGCACCGAGCAATGACCGACTCCGGAGCTCCCTTCACCAACAATCTAGGAGCAGTTGATTCGGTCTGCGTAAGAACAGACATACTCTTTCTATCTCTCGAAAATTCAAATGTCGTCACTCTTGGAGAAATCGTCTCATAATAAGTATTAACCGTATGAAGTCGTTCATGAGGAGGCATAGCATTAATCTGCACATCCAACTTCGGCTGTCCAGTTCCCAACTTCTCCACCAATACACGTAATGCCGCTTCCGTTGGCTCACCTATATTCGAATAACTCCCAGTCCCAGCATCATAAGAAATCCCCGCATCATTACAAACAGCAGCAATCTCCGCCAAAGAACGAATACATACATTTCCGGCAGCAGGGGTCGGCACTGGTTTCCCATTCGTGAATACACGTCCTTCGGGAGAGAAAGTAGTTCCTTCAACTTCGTATTCTTGTAATGATGTTCCCGCAGTATTGACCACGAAGACTTTTGAAACAGACATTTGGTTGGTTGTAAGGGTGCCTGTTTTGTCCGAACAGATGACGCTTGTTGAGCCTAGTGTTTCCACGCTGGGGAGAGATCTGACGATGGCATTTTTTGCTGCCATTTTACGGGTTCCGAGAGCTAGACAGGTAGTTATTACTACAGCTAGACCTTCAGGAATTGCAGCCACTGCTAACGCGACGGCAATTTTAAACTACCATCAGCACGATAGTTCGAAGGAAGGAGGGAGTACGTAGTATATAGCACCCTTTAGCCAACCATGATGAGCAGGATCCTTGAAATTTTGATAATTTATCAACCAAACAAGGATACATGTCACCGTAATGACTTTAGCAAGCAAATCCCCGAAATCATCCAACTTCTGCTTCAACGGCGTACGTTCAGAAATCTGCGAAACAATACTAGTATGAATATCCCCTATTGCCGTTGCAGTGCCCGTTCCAGTAACAATAGCTTTTCCATGACCCACAGTCACTGTTGTCCCTGAAAATAACATGTTGACTTGATCTTGTTTGACTGCTTTTGTATCTGAAATGGTCTTGACGAATTTCTCTACACTTTCACTTTCACCTGTGAGAATTGCTTGGTCGATTCGGAAGGAGTTGCTTTCTGTAAGTAGGAGACGGCAGTCTGCGGGGACTTTGTCGCCTTGTGCAAGGATCACAATGTCTCCTGGGACAACCCATTCTGATCGAATTTTACTGGGTCTCCCGTCTCTCAGAACTTTCGCCTCGTCCGCAGAATACTCTGATAGAGCCTATTTGTTAGATACTGTTGTTATTGAAAAAGGAAGGGAAGGTACAGCAATAGCTTTCTCAGCACTACTTTCCTGGCTTACTCCCACAATCGCATTCAACACCAAGATTGTAAGAATGACTACTGGATCCACAAATGCTGTGAAATCATTTGCACCCTCCACAAGAGCCAATGCAAATGAAATGAACGCCGAACCAAGTAATATAATCACCAACTGATCTTTAAACTGTTCGAGTACTAGTCGCCATAACGGGGTAGGCAGATCTTCCGGCAGCGCTAAACAAAGTCAACACAACTCCACACACAAAACACAACAAGCCGAATACAATGCACACAAGATTGGAACTAGGGGAGGGATGACATACCATTTTTGCCATACTTTTCGAGATTCTGTTGGACTTGGGATTCGGTTAAGCCGGTATGCAAATTGACATTGAATTCTCGTGCAATATCATCGATTTCTCGAGTCCATGCATCCTCCATTCCTGTGCAAAGTGGAATATCCTTACTCTGAACCGATGGTAAGGAAGAGCTTTTGTCTGAGTGCAAGGTTAGGCACAGGTGATGGTATGAAATGATAAATTCGAGCGTTGGAATTAATCCGGATAAGTTTGCTGCGATTTTCAGTTGACGTGGCAGGATGTGTGTCTTGATCGGCCATGCTGATTGGTCGATCGGCTTCCGCATCTCAACGTCTGCGTCTCACATCTCACCAGCAAATTGGCTCACTCATTTTTGCTGTGTAACATTTGCACTGAGTAACTAGCTATCTACACAAAAAGATGAAAGAAACTAACACTTGTCATGGATTGCAATCCTTCAACAAATCGTAGCACATGAGATGCGCCTAACCATTCACGCTGCAGAAAGATACAGAACGATCTCAGGTATTGCAATGTCAGAGAGGCAGCACCTTTCCCTTCCCTTCCAACACAAGGTTATGATTACAGGCGACCACGATATTAGTCTGGACAAAGCCAACAATGCGTATGCATCAACACAATATCATCTATCATTCACCTAAACCCATCAGTCGAAAAACATGTAGAGCGACGTCACCCGAACAGTACGGCTCGCCCTTCTCACAGGTTACATGAAGGTCTTCAGCTTTCATGACAGCGACCTGAAGTTATAATAGCCACGAGTCGGACATCTAGAGCAGAGTCGACTTGGTAAAGAAGTGGTTGCGATTACTTTTTCGCCGGTATCGAACGAGTGAAACTGACTGTTGCGGCAGACGGACACGTGTATGCAGGCCTTGGATCTGAAACAATTACTTGGGATGCGGCACCACGACAACTCTCTATATTGTAGCGATTAGGAATAGAGATCAGATATTGTCTCCGTAACGATATTTGACATTGTCCTCCCGAAGTCAGACACGGATGATGGGACCTCATAGATACATAAATCCGGAAGGCTTTTGTGTGTGGCTGATTGACCAATCGGGTGGACTCCATACCGCGACAGTTTGAGATGGAGGAAGATATGAAGCTTGGTAGTAATTATCGGGCAGGATATGAGCCGTACTTTCGGCATCTTCACAAGATAGAAATGAATAGGTTATTATTCCGATGGTGCTGTTTATCTCTTACTTCCATTGCTCCGATGCGACAAGCAAGGAAACTGGGGATGCGGGGAGATGGATCATAATCCTGAACTTATCTAAGTGCATACGCCAAGTGCGGAGAAAGAGTCATTAATGACGAGACAATCTCCTTCGCTCCAGCCATCTGGAGTCGAATGGATAGTACTCGGCACAATTCGGATCATCGTGAACTATATTCCTATTCTCTCCGAACATATCACATTTCTACAAACAGCGAAACCGTTTCACATGGGAATTCGGAAGTTTTCTAACATCCCCTCGTGTTGATTCTTTCTTGCAAGCGATGAGACACACGGTCCGCGCCCCTTAATACTCTAGTTTCAATTGCGCTACACGAGAACGGCAATGCGGCATGGATCTTACATCCATGCCAAATTGATGATCCGCCATCGTGTTCGTAACTGCCTTAAAATTTCCCGAGTCCCCAATTCTCTCCGCAATGACGACGCCAACCGCGAATAACCGCACATTCTGCTTACATATCCCGTTCTTTTTCATCCTGAAAAATGAGCAGATCGGTTCACGTGGAGAAATTGTCCCGAGTTGGAAATTATTGTGGGGTTGTGCATTTCATTTTACGCACGTCCACAAGAAACTTATGCAGTGGAAAATCGATTGTATCGGGAGGAATTCTTTCCCCGACGGTCACGCTTTTAAAGTTGCTGGCACAAAGCACACCTTACATCAGCGGGAACATATCCAATCAAGGTATCGGAAGAGAATTAAGGGGGGACCCTGAGATGCTGCAATCAACCCGATAAAGAAAACAATTTTATTCGTCCGAACATGTGAGCGATCGCCAAACGAAACTCAAAAAAAAAATTTGCAAATTTTTGGGTGTCGAGAAAATGATGAATCGAACAGCCGGTTTAATTTTGGTTGAAACGCCACGAACAGTGCGTGTTTTGTGTGCAGTTGTATGAAAGGCGTGGTAATTAATTTGTTCCGTCTATCCTTTCCATCTTTTTAGAGTAAGCTGGAAAGATAGATTGGATGAGGAATTGAAAAAGGCACGGAATTGCTTCCTTTCTCTCTGACTCATTTGGTCTTTTACAATCCAACTAAAAGCGACCCTTCGGGCCATTTCATTTATAACACGCTTTCCTATCTCATTTGGTTGAGAAGCTTTACACCACTTACTTTTGTGTCAGCTGGTTTGCGTGTGGGGGACAGTGCGTGTGGATGTGGAACAGAAGCAGCAGTATCAGCCGAAGTAGTAAAGGTGCGTTAGGAGTGATATATAACCACACTGGAACGCTCCCCCTCACTCAATTCTCAAAACCAACGCATTCTACTAAAAATAAGGCTACCTGCTCAATTCGGCCATTCTCTATCATCCGGAACGGAAGAAAGAATTCAACAATGGTCCAAGATAAAGCCGCTCTCGCTTCTCCCGCGATAGCATCTCCCGAAACTCAAAATCACCACAACCACAGCCACAGCCTACAAAATCATGCCAATCCCCAACTCAACCACAGCCGCAACGTTCATATGAACCACGGAAACCACAAGTGGGCATCTTCTCTAGCAACTCATACTCTTACAAACGGCGAGTCTACCCATAAACCTGCTTCAAAAGTCTCGTATTGTGGTCAAAGTCACGCTGAACTCATGGGTACGTACAAATTTCCTAAATGCGATCGTCGCTAATCTCTTTTCGGAATGTAGACACCACTCTATCTCTTGATGTGAGAAATAGTCTTGGACTCAGGGGAGTTATGCCTCCTGCTGTGGACTCGCATGATATTCAAATCGAACGTTGTCTTGCCAGAATTCGTGCGAAGACGTCAAATCTCGACAAGTACTACCCCACAGTTATTTTCCGCTAACGTATCTCAAGGTACGAATATCTCGCCAACCTTCGCTATACCAATGTCCATCTATTCTACAAGGTGCTCATGGCACATATTCAAGTACCTCATCAGTTGTAAACCAAGCTAATTTAGTTCATCAATCCCTATGTCTACACAGTACCCTTCCTGGAATTGCGAAAACTTACTTTGTAGCCTGTTGTCGGAGAAGCTTGTCAACGCTTTTCGCACATCTACGTCAACCCAGAAGGTCTCCACATAAGTCTCAAAGACAAAGGCCACATTTACGAAATCCTCGAACGTTACCCCGTCGAAGACCTCGAAATCACCGTCGTCACAGACGGCTCTCGAATTCTCGGTCTCGGAGACCTTGGTCTGAATGGTCTTCATCCCACCCACACCCCATGCTAATTGCAGGAATGGGAATTCCGATCGGAAAGTTGAGTTTATACGTCGCTTGTGCCGGAATTCATCCTCATCGTACTTTACCTGTATGTACCCCTTGTTCCGCATCTCCG
>Ga0335073_10015090_pt1 | contig 10809 bp, 10 predicted proteins | sample Lox_Sample_22_FD_207093 | JGI IMG/M metagenome (GOLD analysis project Ga0335073, IMG submission 207093) | Soil microbial communities from Loxahatchee National Wildlife Refuge, Florida, United States - Lox_Sample_2.2 | ecosystem: Environmental > Terrestrial > Soil > Wetlands | place: USA...
TCGATCGTGGTCAAACCGGAAGCCAAGGGCCAGGGCGCCGGCGGCCGCATTCTTGGCGCGCTGATTGAAGAAGCGGAAGAACATGGTATTCAATCCGTCTGCCTGTTCACCCGGATTCCCGATTTCTTCTTCAAGTTCGGTTTCCGCATTGTTGAAGACAAGTCCGAGTTGCCTGACAAGATCTTCAAAGATTGCCAGATTTGTCCGCGCCTGCACCGCTGCGACGAGGTCGCCATGGTCCGCGGACGCATTCCGCGTATCTCCATTCTTGGACCACGCATCGAAGCGCAACAACTGGTCAAGCTTTCAGGCTGATTCACTTCTTCTGAGGCGACACGGGGAGTCGGCGCTCCACGCGCACGCCCATAAAGCTCAGAACTGCCGCCCCGAAATACGCGAGCACCGAATACGTTCGAAACGTGTCAAGGACTGTCGACGCGATGCTGCCACAGTATCCCAGTTCAGAGCAGCTTCTGCGATCGAGCGCGCTATAAACCACGAGATAGGCGACGGCCATGATGGCGAGAAGAGCGGCGGACCTGCGCGCGGGCCGCACCAGAAGAAACACGGGAAAACATAGTATGGGCAGCAGGCAATAAAGGCTAATCTGTACCGTATTCGCCCGAAAATCGACGACCGTGGCCAGATAGATTCCATATAACGTAACGCCCGCACTCAGCACACCGGCCGCTGTCATCAGAAAAAGCCACACTGTTCCGCGAATCGTCATGCCCTCTCACCTCCGCGATCATTCATTCGCGTGGTCCCGGTGAAACAGCTTTGCCGCGCCGATGACTGCCTGGCCGTAGCTGAGCCCGCCATCGCCGGGACTCACGTTGCGATGGAGAAGAACGTTGAAACCCTTTTCTTCGAGTCCGGAGCGCAACAGGCGGGTCAACCGGCGATTATGCAGGCATCCCCCGCTGAGGGCGACCTGCGAGATACCGGTCGTCTCGCGCGCTCTTGTAGCCGCACGGGTGAATCCCTCGGCGATTCCTGCATGAAACTCTGCAGCAATTCGCTGCCTGGGCACACCGCGTTGCGCATCCTCTATCACGCTCCGCCAAAGGTTCCCCGTCTTCAGAATCAGAGAATCTCCGCCTTCGCATAATTCCGGCACATACTCCTGGCGATGCAGGTGATCATCCTCATCCACGGCGAGGCCTTCAAGCTCGATCGCTGCCTGCGCCTCGTAGTGCACCCTGCTGCGGTGAAGGATCAAGGCCGCGACTGCGTCAAAAAGCCGCCCAAGACTTGATGTCAGCGGCGCATTGATACCCCGATCGATCATGCGCGCCATCAGCCGGGCTTCCTGCTCGGTGGCCCCCGCAAGTTCCCGTGCCTCCTCATCGGCAAAACCCGCGGCCCTCAGGTGCGCGAATGCCATCCGCCACGGTTCACGGATCGCCGCCTCGCCTCCGGGCATGGGCGCGTAATCGAGATGGGCAACCCGCTCGAAGCCATCGAGTCGGCAAATCAGCACTTCCCCGCCCCAGATCTTCCCATCGGTCCCATAGCCGGTCCCGTCAAGCGACAGCCCGATGACCGGGCCCGAGAGTCCATGCTCTGCCATGCAGGCTGCGATGTGCGCGTGATGATGCTGAACGGCGATGAGCGGCAAACCCCGCCCGGCCGTCCACTCTTTCGCCCACGAGGTGGAGAGATAGCCGGGATGCAGGTCATGCACCACAGCCTGCGGCTCAATCTCGAAGGTTTGCATCAGGTGTGCGAGCGATTCAGTGAAGAATTCGAGGCCTGTTAAATTTTCGAGGTCGCCCAGATGCTGGCTCTGAAAAGCAAAGCGCCCGCGCGCCAGCGTAAATACATTCTTCAGGTGCCCGCCCACGGCAAGCAGTGGAGGCGCATCGAGCGGCAGCGGAACCCCCATGGGCACAAATCCGCGCGCGCGGCGAATAAGTTGCGGAGCGCCTTCGATGACCGAAGACACGGAATCGTCGCAACGCTGCAAAATATCCCGGTTGTGCATCAGGAAGAAATCAGCAATCGTTCCGAGGCGCCTGGATGCTTCATCATTCTCGATTGCGATGGGTTCCTCGCTGAGATTCGCCGATGTCATCACCAGCGCCTTCACGCGCGGGTCGGCAAAGAATAGATGCTGTAGCGGCGCGTAAGGCAGAAAAAGACCCAGCCATGGAATCCCGGGCGCAACCGACGGTGCAATGCCATTCCTCTCGCTCGCTCGAGCCAAAACGATGGGCCGCGCAGGCGTTTGCAGCAACGACTCTTCTTCCGGCGTGAGAAAACAAAGTTCGCGGGCACACTCAAGATCACGCACCATCACGGCCAGCGGCTTTCCGTAGCGGTGCTTCCGCTCGCGCAGGCGTGCGACCGCCGATTCATTCATCGCGTCCACGCTCAGGTGGAACCCTCCAATGCCCTTGATCCCTGCGATTTCGCCTGTGAGCAACCGTTCGATGGCCGCTTGGACCGGATCGTCTGCAGCGATGTTTGTACCCCCTGGCGATTCCCACCCCGTCGACGAAGACCCGTCAATGGGGGCCCCGGATTCGAGCCAGACATGCGGCCCGCACTGCGGGCAGGCGTTGGGCTGGGCATGGAAACGGCGGTTCAGAGGGTCGTCGTATTCCGCCTGGCAGGCCGGGCACATGGGGAATTTCGCCATCGACGTTTGCGGGCGGTCATACGGGATGCGGCGCGTAATCGTATAACGCGGGCCGCAGTTGGTGCAGTTCAAAAACGGATAGCGATAGCGCCGGTCATGCGGATCGAGCAATTCGCGCAGGCAGTCGCTGCATGTGGCCGCATCGGCTGGAATCCCCGTGCTGACCCTGCCCTTGACTTCGCTCGAAATGATGCGGAAGCCATTCTCGCCGGTGGCCGGCAACTCCCGCACTTCAATCTTGTCGACGCGCGAAAGGGGCGGAGCTTCAGCCCTCAATCGTTCAAGGAACGCCTCCATCTTTGCAACCGGGCCCTCGATTTCGATCGTCACGCCGTCTGTATCGTTGCCGATGAAGCCGGCAAGTGCTTCCTCGTCGGCAAGGCGATACACGAAGGGACGAAAGCCGACGCCCTGCACCACGCCCTGAACGCGCACACCGCGGCGCACTCCCTGCTCCGTCGATGTCTCCCGCTGCGACACACTCTCCGCCGACTTCGGTTCCCGGCTCGTTTGGGTTGGTTCCGTCAATGACCGTCGCCCCGTTTCGCAGTCAAAGAATAGCGTATGCGCTCAGAAGCCTTTCTGGCATCTAATGATTGCAACACCGGAGTGAGCTTCATCGTGATGGAATGGGACTGAGTCAGGGGAAGCAATCTTGCTGTTTTCAATGCGAATCCGGAGGTTGTCGTAAGCGTGATCAAGTTCGAAAGGATTCTTCACCTGCGCTCCGCTGTTGTTCTTGTCTCCGTGCTGGCCGCAACGCAGGCTGCGCCCCAGGCACCCGACGCGACGGCGGTGATTCGCGGCATCGACCAAGCCGTGCACTACCGCGTAGATCACATCGCCGGATACACCGTAACCGAGCGCTATGCCGTATTTCGGGGCAACGATGAGAAGAACTCCGTGGCCGCCATGACCGTGATGACAACCTACCGCCGGGATACGGGCAAGAGCTACACGATCCTCTCCCAAAGCGGTTCCTCGATCATTCGCAAGTTCGGCCTCGATCCGATTCTCGAGCGCGAGAAAGAGATCAATGAGCCAGGCAATGTGCAGCACGCCTGGATCACGTCGGCGAACTACGACATGACTCTCAAACCGGGCATGCAGACGCTCGATGGGCGCGCGTGCTACGTCCTCTCGATCAACCCGAAAGAAAAAGCGCCCAACCTGATTATCGGGGCGATCTGGGTGGATGCAAAGGATTACACCATCGTCCGGCTCGAGGGCGTGGCCTCCAAAGCCCCGTCGATCTTCGCCGGGACCACCCACATGATGCGCCAATACGCCGATATCGACGGTTTCTCGATGGCGACGCATGCTCGAGCGGAATCCAGCACGTTCCTATACGGCAAGACGGTGGTCACCATTGACTACGCCGGCTACCACATCGATCTTCGCCAGGGAGCCTCGGCTCGGGCGCCCGCTTCGCACAAGATGCAGTGACGAATGACCGTTCACGCGCACGCTGGCTGTCTTATACTGGCCACTGTGACGCCACTGCTGGGTGACTGGAAACTCGACGCCGCGCTGGGTTCCTGTCTCGTGCTCGGGCTGCGTCACGGCTTCGATTACGATCACCTCGCGGCCATCTCCGATATCACCGCCGTTCAGCGTAACTGGTGGAATGGATTGAGGTTGGGCATAACCTATGCCCTCGGCCACGCCTTTACCGTGGTGGCTCTCGGCGTCGCCGTTCTTCAACTCCACATGGGCCTGCCGCAGGGACTGGACCACTTCACGGAGCGTCTGATCGGGCTCACTCTCATTGTGTTGGGCATCGGCGTAGTCGCCGGCATTCTGCGCAGAGATGCGCACGGCCACACACATAGTCGCGTCGAGAGCCGTCTGGCCATCGCTATTAACGGCGTGCTCTGGATGGCATGGAAGATTCGCTGCATCTGGAATCCGAACGCACCCCGCCCAGAGCGCTTCCAGTGGATGTACAACGGCAAATCGGTGTTTCTGATCGGGGTCCTGCACGGAATCGGGGCGGAAACACCCAGCCAGTTGGGGCTCTTCTTTCTCACTGCCAATCTGGGCGGAACCTCACGTGGTATGCTCGGCCTCGCCGCGTTCGCAATCGGGCTGGTGGCCATGAATGCCCTGATGACCGCGTCGATGGGAGGCGCATTCCGGGCCAAGGGACATCATCCGCGTTTCTACCATGCCATCGCGTGGACCGGCGCCGTCTACAGCTTTGGCATCGGCCTCATCTTTCTGCTCGGAATCTCTGATCGGCTCCCTCCTCTGGGCTAGTTTCGGCAGGCGTTTTCCCGGACCCTCATGGATCCCAGCGGAGCGGTTCTGCCAGGCGGCCCGTCAACTAAGGTGGAGCACTCACGAGAAGTTCGCGCCTCGTATTGATGCTCCTTTGGAGGTACTTTGCTTCAATGCCGCAGCCGGTGCCGCGCAATGGGACGCCTTACCACGACACGTGACCGTTGTCACTCCATTGGAAGGACTTGCGCGCGTACAACGAAACCAGGCCAGTGCTTCATCGTTGCATCCCCTGCACGATGTATCGTGGGGTTGCAAGCAGGAGGATAACGTGCCCGCATTCACACCCCCGCCGTTGCCCAGCGAAGACAAACGTTGGAAGATCGTGAACGGCACCATGCGCAAGAATGGCTTTGCCCGTCACGCGCTCATTGAAACGCTCCATACCGTGCAGTCTTCGTTTGGCTACCTCGACGATGACGCCATTCGTTTCGTGGCGCAATCGCTGCGCGTTCCCCTGAGCCAGGCCTATGGAGTGGTGACCTTCTACCACTACTTCAGCCTCAAGCCCCCGGGCAAACACACCATGACCATCTGCGCCGGCACGGCCTGCTACATCAAAGGGACCGACAAGCTGATTGCCGCGGCGGAACAGAAACTCGGAATCAGGTCCGGTCAAACCACCCCGGGCGGCGGAGTGAGCCTGATGACAGCACGCTGCGTGGGCGCCTGCAGCCGCGCTCCCGTCATGCTGACCGACGGCAATGTTTCCGGCGAGGTGACCGCCGAGCAGATGATCGCGCAACTGGAAAGGTGGGCCGTGGAATGACCATTGAAGAACTGGAACAGATTGCAGTCAGCGTCCACCAGGAAAACGCCAAATACGACTTTGAGGTGAACGTCTGCATGGACCTGGCCTGTAACAGCCAGGGCGCGGGCGCGGTGCGCGAGGCACTGGTGAAAGCCGCCGAAGCGTCAGGCAAGAAAGTCCTCATCCGCAAGACAGGGTGCATGGGACCCTGCTCTTCGGGCCCGCTGGTGCGTGTCGATCCCGACGACGCCCTCTACCATCACGTGAAAGAAAAGGACGCCGAGCCAATCGTTGCGCATCTTGGCGGCGATCCGGTTGCAGAACTACAGTGCGACCTGAACGAGCACTTCGATAAACAGGTCCGGGTAGTGCTCGAGAATGCGGGACATATCGATCCCGAAAAGATCGACGACTACATCTCGCGGGACGGCTATAAGGCCCTGCTGACGGTGCTCACCGAGATGACGCCCAGCGGCGTGATTCACCGCATCACCGAGAGCGGCCTGCGCGGCCGCGGCGGCGGCGGGTATCCAACCGGATTGAAGTGGAGCACGGTCGCAAAATCCGGTGGCGACATGAAATACGTAGTCTGCAACGGCGACGAGGGCGACCCGGGCGCGTTCATGGACCGCAGCGTGATGGAGGGCGATCCACATCGCGTCATCGAGGGCATGGCCATCGCGGCCTATGCGGTGGGGGCCGGCAAGGGCTTCATCTACGTGCGGGCCGAGTATCCAGTCGCAGTATCGCGGCTCACCACGGCGATCCGGGAGGCACGCCGGCGCGGGCTTCTGGGCACCAACCTCGGCGGCACGACCTTCAGTTTCGATGTGGAAATCCGGCTTGGCGCCGGCGCCTTTGTGTGCGGAGAGGAAACCGCTCTCATCGCATCCATTGAAGGCAAGCGCGGCACACCGAGACCTCGCCCGCCCTATCCGGCCATGAGCGGCCTGTGGGGCAAGCCGACGCTGATCAACAACGTTGAAACCTATGCCAATGTTGCCCCGATCATTCGCAACGGCGGCAAATGGTTCCACGACATGGGCTCGGAGCGCAGCAAGGGCACCAAGGTCTTCGCCTTGACTGGCAGAATCAATCACACTGGCCTGATCGAGGTTCCGCTGGGCATCAAGCTGTGGGAGATCATCGACGTTATCGGTGGCGGCGTCCCCGGCGGACACAAACTCAAAGCCGTCCAGACGGGCGGGCCCTCAGGCGGCTGCATTCCGGCCGACATGCTCGGCCTGGGCGTCAGTTACGACGCGCTCATGGCGGCGGGCTCCATCATGGGGTCGGGCGGCATGATTGTCATGGACGATACTTCGTGCATGGTCAACGTGGCGCGGTTTTTCGTCGAGTTCTGCATGACCGAATCATGCGGGAAGTGCATCCCCTGCCGCGCAGGCACCGCACAGATGTACACGTTACTGACGCGCATTTGCGAAGGTTCGGCGACCATGGACGACCTGCACCTGCTCGAAGAACTGTGCGGAACGGTGAAGGAGACCAGCCTCTGCGGGCTCGGTCAGACTGCCCCTAATCCGGTATTGAGCACGCTGAAATATTTCCGCCACGAGTACATCGATCACATCGTGCAGAAACACTGTCCGGCAGGGGTCTGCAACCTGAACGCATCCGTGGAGGTGCCGGCATGAACGAAAGCTCCAATGTCAAAACGCTGACGATTGACGGGCAGGAAGTGAGCGCCCGCGCCGGCCAGACGATTCTCGACGTGGCTCGCGAAAATGAAATTGACATCCCCACGCTCTGCCATCTCGATGGATTGAGCGATGTGGGCGCGTGCCGCATGTGCCTGGTGGAAATTGCGGGCAGCAACAAACTGCTGCCGGCCTGCGTGGCCACAGTCTACGAAGGCATGGAGGTGCACACCAACACCGAGCGTCTGCGCAAGCACCGGCGCTCGATTCTCGAGCTACTGTTCGCCGAACGCAACCATATTTGCTCGGTCTGCGTGGCCAATGGGCACTGTGAGCTGCAGTCGCTGGCGCAATCCCAGGGCCTGACGCACGTGCGGCTGCCTTATCGTAATCCCGAGCTGCCCGTGGACGCTTCGCATGAACGCTTCACGGCCGATCACAACCGCTGCATCCTGTGCACTCGCTGCGTGCGTGTCTGCGCCGAGATCGAGGGTGCGCACGTATGGGACGTGATGGGCCGCGGTATCAACTCGATGGTGATAACCGACCTGCACGAAAACTGGGGAAGCTCCAGCTGTACCCGCTGCGGCAAATGTGTTCAGGTTTGCCCCACCGGCGCTCTGTTCGACAAGAGCAAGGTCGGCGACGCTCATCCCAAGTATCCCGATTTTCTGCCGTACCTGAGCCTGATGAGGGAGGCACAATGAGCAAATTGAAACTGGCAACCGTGTGGCTGGATGGTTGTTCCGGCTGCCACATGTCGTTCCTCGACATGGATGAGAGGCTCCTTGCGCTGGCGGAGCTCGTCGATGTGGTTTACAGCCCCATCGTCGACGCCAAGGAGTTCCCTGACCAGGTGGACATTGCCCTGGTTGAAGGCGCGGTGTCCTCCGTGGACGACGAGAAGAAGATACACAAGATTCGCGCTCACTCAAAAACCGTTGTCGCCATGGGCGATTGCGCCGTCGCCGGCAACGTTCCTTCGATGCGTAACCCCATTGGGCCGGCTGCGATCCTCGACCGGGCATATTTTGAGAACGCCAGTGCACAGCAGCAGATTCCCTGCATCGTTGTGCCCACGCTCCTCGACAAGGTGCGCCCGATCCACGAGTTCGTCAAGGTAGACGTCTTCCTGCCCGGTTGCCCGCCCTCGGCTGACACATTTCATACAGCGCTTATGGCGCTGGTAACCGGAGAACCGCTGGACGTTCCGGCGCTTACCCGATTTGGAGCCTGATTCATGAGCCAGACCATCACCATCGATCCGGTCACACGACTTGAAGGACACGGCAAGATCACCATCCAGCTCAACGATCAGGGCGAAGTGGACGATGCGCACTTTCATGTAACCCAGGTGCGCGGCTTCGAGAAATTCTCAGAGGGACGGCCATTCTATGAGATGCCCAGCCTCATGGCGCGCATCTGCGGCATCTGCCCTGTTTCGCACCTGATCGCTTCGGCCAAGGCCTGCGAGGCCATCATGTCCGTCCGTATTCCACATACGGCTGCGCAATTGCGTCGCATGCTCAACCTCGCGCAGATGGTGCAATCGCACGCACTGAGTTTCTTTTATCTCGCATCGCCCGACCTGCTGCTGGGCATGGAATCCGACCCCGCCGTGCGGCACATTTTTGGGGTAGCCGCAGCCAAACCGGAACTGGGCCGCGCCGGCATCGCCCTGCGCCGCTTCGGTCAGCACATCATCGAACTGCTCGGCAACAAGCGCATTCATCCCGGATGGGTCGTGCCCGGCGGCGTGACCGAACCCCTGGCCCAGGCCAAGCGCGATGAAATCCTCAGCATGATACCCGAGGCCTTTGGCAACGTGAAGCTTGCACTGGCCGCCTATAAGCAGATTGCCGATCAGTTCCATGCGGAGATCGAAATATTCGCCAATTTTCCCTCGCTTTACATGAGCCTTGTCAACGAAGACGACTCGATCGAATTCAGCGACAGCTCACTGCGATTGATCGACTCTGCCGGAAAGGTCATCGAAGACGGAATTACCGCCACCCGCTTTACCGAGGTAATTGGCGAAGCGGTTGAGCCTTACAGCTACACCAAGTTCGCGTACTACAAGCCGCTTGGCTACCCTGAAGGCTGCTACCGCGTGGGCCCGTTGGCTCGGTTGAACATTGCCGGGACAATGGGAACGCCGCTCGCGGACGCAGAGTTGGCTGAGTTCAAGCAGCTGGCCGTCGGCCCCGTGCAGGCATCGTTTCATTATCATCATGCACGGCTGATTGAGATCCTGTATGGCATCGAGAAGATCGAACAGATCCTTGCCGATCCGCTGATCCTCGACAAGCATGTGCGCGCCGTGGCCGGGGTCAATCGCCTCGAAGGCGCAGGACAGGCCGAAGCGCCGCGCGGCACCTTGAATCACCATTACAAAGTGGATGAAAACGGCCTGATCACATGGGCCAACCTCGTGATTGCCACCGGCCAGAACAACACCGCCATGAACCAGGGTGTCTTGCAGGCCGCAAAGCACTATGTGAAAGATGGCAAGTTCAGTGCGGGAGTTCTGAATCGCATTGAGGCGGTTGTCAGGACGTTTGACCCGTGCCTGAGCTGTTCCACGCATGCCTTCGGTCAGATGCCTCTCGTAATCTCGCTTATTTCAGCCGACGGCGAGATGATGGATCAGGTCACACGCTGATCGTGGAGCGTCACCATGAGGCTCAATCCCATCCCGTGCCTCGTTCTCGCATGCGGCAACACGCTGCGCGAGGATGACGGCATCGGTCCATGGCTGGCAAAAAGAGCCGGCGAACGCTTCCCCACCGAAACCTGGATTCGCATTCTCGCTCCGCAACAATGGACGCCCGAGCTTGCCGAGGAAATTGCACGCGCACAGGTTGTGATCTTTGTTGATTGCGCCGCGCAAGGTGTTCCGGGGCAGATTCGGTTGACCTCCGTTGAGCCAGCCCCCGAACTCCCGCGCATGCTCACCCATCACCTCAGCGCGGCCGATCTGCTCGCCATGAGCCAGCGCTACTTCGATGCCCAGCCGCAAACGGCGCTCATGCTCACGGTAGGCGCCGGCTCTCTGGATCTGCGCGAAGGGTTCAGTGCTGCGGTCGAGTCAGCTCTCCCGGACGCCGCCAATGTCCTCGAAGCAACCATTCGTCGCCTTCGCAATGGCGCGTCTGCGCCTTCCGAGAATCCCATGGAGCCTTCCTCAAAAAAGAGCGCATGAAAAACGGCGGCTACCTGTCTGGTAATGCCGCCGCCTTCCCTGTTGCGATCGAGCAAGCCTATGGCAGTTCCAATCGGTGTAGAGCGAAAGGCAATCGCTCAGGGGATTCTTCATCAAGAAAAGCCGGCAGTGGGGCTTTTGTGCTAAAACACCACTACCAAAAAATCACCTTAACGCACGCAGGCAGCGCCACCTGGTAGCTGGAGAACCGCCTTAGAAAGCCGCCACTGTCTGCCGCAGGCTGTATGAGCTGAGTGTCTTGATGTAGTTGCCG
>Ga0335073_10015091_pt1 | contig 10809 bp, 11 predicted proteins | sample Lox_Sample_22_FD_207093 | JGI IMG/M metagenome (GOLD analysis project Ga0335073, IMG submission 207093) | Soil microbial communities from Loxahatchee National Wildlife Refuge, Florida, United States - Lox_Sample_2.2 | ecosystem: Environmental > Terrestrial > Soil > Wetlands | place: USA...
TGACTCGTCTTGCTGGACCCGTAGACGCTTTATCCGGCGGCATATCCCCCAACTTCCTGTTCGGCTTGACCAGTTTCGGCGACTCTAATCCATGTCGATGTGTCGCCGTCCCCGGAATCTGAACCTCCGTTATACTCCGCGGAATCTTGGCCTCCAACACCTCCGTCTCATGCGCCAGTGTCAACGTCGCCAAAGTAGGACTCTTGACAGGCGACGACCGTGTCCCCGTCACGACAGGCGCGCTCGTAGATCTGGGACTAGCGGTGCTGACGGCAGGTTCCGTGGGTGACCGTGTTAGTGAGGTTTTGGAGTTGTCTCGTTTTCGCGCGAGGACGGTGGAGCCTTGTGCGGAGCCGAGAATGGGGTTTCGGCGGGTTGTGGTGTTGGAACGGGTTACGCCGTTGCGGGAACGGACAGAGTCGGAGGCGAGGATGCTGGGACGACGTTCAGGGGAGGATGTTGGAGAGGGGAGTTTTGTGGTGGTGAAGAAGCTGAAGACTTTGTCTGCTACCATGCTGATACTTGCGCTTGCGCGTTTATGGGTTCTATTTCGTTGGGGAGGTGGACCGGTTGTGGCTGGGGTGGTAGTGGCGGTCGTGGTGGTGGTAGTTGTGGTGGTAGGTGGGAGGACGGGATCGATGATGGGCATGGTTTTTGAGCGGGTACGTGCAACGAGGATTTCTTGTGGTGGGGTATTGGATTGGAGGATTTGGCCTTCGACGTTTTGATTTGAGGAGACGGGTTCGGAGGGAGAAGGTTCATTGTAGCCCTTTCGAGAGGAGCCGGACCCAGAAGATGAGCGACGTTGGAGGAGTAACGTTGCTGTTCTGTCGCCAGATGCTGAACGGCCTTTACTCATAGGTACGCCACCTGCACTGGAAGGAGGATGATACGACGTCGGACGAGGTTTACTTCCGTGAGGCATTGCTGGACGGGCGGTGGGTGGTTTGCTCACGCCTTGAGATACGGATGACGATGCCGACGGACGACGTTTCTCATCTGCTCTTGTCCGATCTGGCGATCTCTCTACGACGGTATCAAGGGTAGTGGGACGAGGAGTCGCTGCTCCAGTCGTGGCACTCCGAATCAATGCCGGGGCAGGAGGAACAGCCAATCCGGATACGTCAGCCTCTTCATTCGACTTCTTCTTTGACGGCACATCCAACACGACTTTCTTTTCTCCCTTGGATACATCTTCTCTCGTGATCGTCGGGATCGGTTTCTCATACTCCAATTGTACAGTGTGTCGTCTGGGATCGAGCGTCGCAGACGCAATCTCTGGACTCGAGGGTGGGGAAATGGTGCTTTTGGTGGCGGTATGGGTGAGGAGATGAGATGCCGAGGGGGCAATGTAGGACGTATGATGGGATTCGTGCGCAGACACAGATCTACCCATTGCGGTGGCGGAGAGATGGGACACGGATTCTTTGGCTTGGGATTCAAAGTCGGTGATGGGAGTGCGGAAGAGGGCGCGGTGAGGGTATAGCCAGGTATGTCCTTTGACTGCCTTTAGGGTCATTCGTTCTTCAGGTTTGGGTTCTGAGTGATTAGCGTGAGATTTCGAGGAGGAAGGGGATACTTAGGATTTGGCGGAGCAGATCACGGGCCATGGCGGAGACGTATTCAGGGAATGTTAGAGGGGTTTGAGTGATGTATTTGTAGAGTAGGTTGATGTTGTCTCCCTCAGGGTTTGCGGGATCATCGTCAAAGGGGAGATATCCCGCCAACATGGCGTACTGTATTGTCAAAAATGCGCCAATGTAGGGGGAGATGTACGAGAATAACACCACAACTCCAGACGTCGACTTTTCGTCCTGCGTATAGACCATCGGTGACAACGAGTTCAGGTGCCGCGTAACACGGACTTCCACAACTCGTTTGCATCAAATCGCCGACTTTTCTGTTATCGCTTGACGCCAGGAGATAATCATTGTTTTCACCAATCTCTTCCACGTTGAACGTATTCGCGAACCCGAAATCCGTGATGATGATATTCCGATTCTGATCCAACAACAAGTTTTCCTGGACGTCAACACTATCACATAATGGATGCGAACCAATTTGAGATCGCGGTGCACGATGCCCTTTTCATGCAGATACGACACGCCGCTGATTAATTGCGCGAAAAGCTTGCATGCGACGTGATCTTTCAAGTAACGATGTGAAAGGATGTAGTCGAACAACTCTCCACCTATGGAATCAGTTTAGATTAGAGAGGTCATCACCGCTTGCGTATTCTAGGATAATGCCAATGTGTCTGTCGGTGTAGATGACGTCGCATAATTTGACAATATTGGGATGATGAACTCTTCTGAGAATCGCGATTTCCCTGTCAATCTTATTCATCCGAGTCTTTGTGTCGACACTCTCCTTTCGGATCAACTTTATAGCGACCTACAGTCAGTATCCGCAACCTAAATCACAAAGATAGTACCTGCACACCTTCCCCAGTAGTTTGACCAGGCTCAGGTCTTCTCCATCCCAGCTTGACTTTGCCAAACTCCCCCTCTCCCAAGGTCTGACCGAGAATGTAATTCCCGAACCGTACTTCCCGATGACCGTGTTGTCCCTTCCTGGAGGATCTGCTGCGTCCGGCGTTTCCCTGTGATTGTTGCCCACCAGTGCTGCTGCCCGGACTGAGGGAGGACGACCGTGGGGGTGGGAGGGGTGGTGATGGCATGGCAGAGGACGGAGGAGTGATATTCGAAGATCCGAGACTGACTGCCATCATTGCCCCGGTGTTGGACTTTGTCGTGGTGACTTTAGTGTGGAGCACGATGGAGGCAGACAGTGTGGATGGTGTGAGTTGGCGTGTTTAGCTCGTTTGGGATCTAGATGTAACGAGGAACGACGAGAGATCGACTGGAGACGCGATTTGCGGATGCAGGTATCGGCATTTACTGTCCTGGGGTTGTCTGTTCCGGAATGGAGGGATGCTGAATTAGGGGGGGAATGCGAGACTGTGTGTCTTGGCGGAGGGTTGGTCGCGTTGCTTTTGTGTGTTATGCTGTGATGAGGGGATGATGGATCGCGAGTGTGACTTTGAGTGTGGCAATGTGAATGCGACGAGCAGGAGGCTGGGGGGTGTTGCGCGAGAAGAGTGTGTGGTGTATGGGTTGTGTGTGTGTGTGTGTCGAAGTAGGACGGGAGGTGATGAAAATCCGTCAAGGGGCAAGAGGCGTGGGAACCAAAACCCGCGCAAATCACTCCCAAACAACTCAAAAAAACGGGACAATGTTTTGCACCCCACACAAAACAATAAAGGAAAATACCCGAGCTGAACGTGCTGTTTGAAGTCGAACGCTGGGGGACGCTGGGAGGGATCCGTTTTAGCCAGGGGTGAACGAGCCCTCTCTAGCGTAATTATGTGTGTGCGTGCGTTCGAGTTCCCCAACCGCATAAAAAAAAGCCCCAATTTTAATTTAGGCACGTATTTCCTTCGATAATTACTCCTTTTCACACGCCCAGTTTTTACCCCTTGTTTTGCCCATTTCACATAACCACCCACACACCATTGGCCATATATGCAAAAGTCTAATTTCAAAAAGGCTCAGCTGCTGCGCCATTCCGGTAACGCACACACGCAAACCACTCCATTCGCGTACACCCGTTTACCACATGTATCCTCCGCTCACATTTTTCGGTCCACCCCAAGCCAGAAGCCGCAACTGTTGTTGTGAGGCATATTGCACATGGAACACTATTACCATGGGGATTGGACTGGATCCCGATCGATGCACGCCACGTGCATGATACTGCACACCCACATGAAACCGTTCAAACTTGCCTTTTCGGCACAGTGCAGGATCGGCTGCAGCCCTGAAGATCGGTTATTTACATTCCAATGAAGTCATATGGGGTTTCATTAATTTACTTGCAAGTGACGAGGAATTCCGGATTTGGAAGGCATAGACGCTCCATAAATGTTTTTACGGTCAAAAGAAAAAGGAAAAACTAGTTACCAAGTGCACGGTCATCATAATGAAACTTGTGAAATTCATTCTCCCGAGCCCCGTACAATGTTACTCGCGACAAACCATCTAAATCACCCAGTTCCTAGCACCTAAAACTCTAGTTTCAAACTCCGCTACAATTACACCTATCACAGTTACATACAATCCGTATTCCATGACATCATTTCGTCTGAAATTAGAATACAGCATTCTCCCACCATCACCGCTTTGACTCTGGACTGAAATTCAGGCAAGCCCACTTGACATGCTGCACGCCGCACTTTAAGACTTTACATTTCCCCGGGGCCTGGCCGCCGCCGCGATCTTTCGCGTTGCCTGCCACGTTCGTTCATCAAATCGCGTAGCGGCATCAACGCTTGGACCCTCCGTCCGCAATTTCCCGTTAATTACTCCCGACAGGGTGGGAAATTGGACAGCTCCGTCTCTCTCGGACTGCGCTAGGATCTCGTACGCGGGACACCCGCCCGCTTAATGAAACGGGAGATGGCTAGAGGATCTTGTCGTCATGGCGGGCGACGCATCACGTCGAGTACGCGTTCAGAAATGGCGGGTAGCGAGTCGCGTTGTATCTAACGGTGAAGCCGCCTAGATCCATCATAAATGAGGAAGACTTGGGAGACTGCATACACTCAGGCGGACTTGGTACACTAGGATTGGTTTGAGCGCGGTCAACTCAATGTTGAAATCATCAGCCAGTATACAATACATAGTGTATCCTTTGCTGCGAATAGCGCTAGGTAAGCAGATCTCGTCCGGGTGACCAGACTTCCCTTGATCAATTTGTATCGCATGGCGACGTGTTAAAAGCCCATCGCTGGTAGCAACAAGAGCCGTCTCACTGGTAAAGATAGTTGCGGCACGAGTACAGTTGCAGGACATGTAAAAGCTGATCTGCGTGATGAGATCGTCGATAGCATATTCGCCATTCAAATCTTTTTCTGCAGACCGTTCTTCCCGCTTCCTCATCTTATCAAAATGCTGAGACCGAGCCTAATTTCTTCACAGTGTCAAAATACATGGGAACTCTGAGATGCAGCTCCGAGTTTTCCCGCTCCAATATTTGCAAATATCCCACCACAGCTTTTTCCAGTTATAGAAGCTAGTTACATCAATGATAACGGGGCTATGCCACGAGACTCTATTGTGCCACGTAAGTTGATTAGTCGCGTTCATCGCACAACTCGGTTCGAGTATCCTACTAACTCCTAACTCCGCCTTTGGACGGCGGACGAATTTACTTGGCGCGATACAAACTTGAAAGTCAAAAATCTGCGACTTCGGTGTGCTGACCAGTTGGATGGCCCATTAGTCCAGTGCACAGCCCCCAGAACGTGAGAAGAAACGGCGATTCGCGCTATTCTATTCGCGGGTCGGCGCAACGAAGGTTCATAGAGTCTAGACCAATATAGATGCGAGAAGTTCCGATAGACTCTCCTAAATTCAAACCTTAATCCCGAATCCGGTGAAGTCGATGAGATGACCATCTTGGGTTGTTTTCATTCATTCAGATTCCATGCAAGCCCGAGAGTGAACGCATAAGATCTACAAGTCCGGTGCGCCACCAATTTTCCGGATTATTTTCAAAAAGTCAGCTTATGTCAACGACTTTGGTAGCCGAGAACCAACCTTCTGCACACCAGCTTTTTGCGTTAAGTTGATGGCATCTCGGGCTCCTGTACTCAAACATCTCAATGCAGACGTTTGAATCCCTAGTTGGTCACAAGCTAATTGCAGACAACTTGGTTATTGCAGTTACCCTCCCCCACCGACCAGGCCGGCTGGTTCAACATCCTCATCGACCCATGGTTGATAGGACCGCAAGCCGACTTCCACCAACGCTTCAGCCAGCAATGGCACGTCGTGAAGCCGTGTGTCGAGAACGTCAATGATCTAGGCGTACGCATAGATGCCGTCATTGTCAGCCACGAATTCACTGACCACTGTCATCGCGAAACTCTCGAGACACTCGATACGAAAGTTCCCGTGTACGCCACAGCCGTAATAACCCCCACATCCCCCTTCTTCCCTAGAAAGATATGCTCACGAGAGGGCGAAAGAAAGCAGCGCAATTGATTCGGTCCTGGCGATATTTTTTCAAAGTTGTGGACATCCCCCCTCTGTTTGAAGGACAATCCTGGACGACGACATCCATACGACCTCTCCCTTCTTGGATCGGTATCAGTCGAATAGCCTCAAAATCGTTTGACCTAGCATACTATCATTCCGCCGTTATGGTATCTTATCTTTCCACCCCCAACACTGGCGCCCAAGCCATTATATATACCCCCCACGGCATCCCGTCTCCATCCTTATCTCTCGAACAGCTTAGGTCTTCGGAAATTACGTCCGTCAAAGCATTATTACATGGTCTACATGAAGTTTGGAATCCTTGGTGGTTGGGCGGAAAGCTTAATCTCGGAGCACAGAATGGGATAGAAGCAGTGCGGAAAACGAAGGCAAAGTACTGGATTGGAACGCATGACGAGGTGAAGAAAGGAGGGGGGTTTGTTGCTTGGGTGTTGAAGAGACGGATATGGGGGGTTGAGGACGTTCTCAAGCTGGATGGAAAGGATGGTCAGATGGAGGTACAGTATGTTAATCTGGCAAGTGGCGAAAGTTTGGAAATGGCGTAGATGCTCGGGAGAACGGAGAAACAGATACAAGGTTGGGATTTGGAGTTTTCTTAAAGTAATTGTTTGTTAAAGAGATTGGAAACTATGTAACACAGCTGTAGAAAGCTTATATTCACCAGTCCCTATAAGGTAATTCCAGTGGTCGGCAAAAGATACCGATGAGCATGTGCCTTCCCAAACTTTCGCAATGACACTATTCCGCAACTCCCCTGGAACTGCAGAATTCGGGAACTCGGCGCTCCATTCATTAAAATGTCTAGTTGTTCCAGGTAACGAAGAAAATTGTCGGATCGTCTGAGTCATATAAAACCAAGTTCGGTAATGCTGCGTGAAAATCTGAAAAACCTGCTGGAATTGTTGTCGTAGGGTCCAAATACAGTTTAATATTTATATTGCTATCACATTCCGGTATTGATAATGCGCTGCCCCGTTAGTCATTCTTCTATAGAAGCAATGCGAAACTTTAAAACGGAAGAGATGCGAGATGCGAAGAGCGCAAAATATATGCGAAGAGCGCAATTTACATGGCTAAAGCAGTCTATTGCGTTCCTGTCCAGCTGCGCCGTTCACTTATATAAAAAGACCTTTGGATCCGTTTGTTCGTTCACCCCCCTGGCTGCCCAACAAGCACTGTTGATGACAATTTATCAGTCTTGGTCATTGTGTGTGTTTGGGGATACATAAGCAAGGCGGAACCTTATTTTATGAATTCCGAGAAAATAATGGGTGCATAGCGAGATTTTCGCATCGCTCGAAAAAGGGAGGCCCCAATCCAAAATCCGTGATTTGCGTCACACATATTATTTGGAGTACCGCCCAACTCGTTTAGTTGCCACATTTTTCACCTCTGTATGAGTGGGAACACACCCCCTCAGGCAGAGCAAGTGTCCCTTGCTCTTAAGACCTTATCATCAAATGTCAGCCGTGATGAAAAAGAACGGGCAAACGGCTTCCTTGAAACTTTTCAAAAATCGGTAAGTGCTTTTTTCTTCACCCCGAAAGAGACCATAAAGATACTAATGCGAACGTGTCCAAGACGGATTCGTGGCCGATAGTTCTAGGCATAGTCGACCAAGGTTCAACAGCAAGCGATGAGGTCAAGATTTTCGCGTCCCAGACCCTCCGTTCCAAAGTGAGTTTTTGGGCCTTTATATTTTTATTAACCTTCTTAGATTAAATACGATTTCTATCAACTCACCTCGGATGAAATCAGAACGAATCTTCGCGATGCGCTATTACGGCTACTTGTGCAATACCGTGGCGGCCCTCGTGTCATCATGATTCAAATCTGCATAGCCATTGCTGCCCTGGGATTACAACTCAAAACCTGGAATAGTGTCATCGAGGATGTGGTGGCAGTGTGTGGGACATCCTCTCAGGAGTCTTTGGAAGCACTTCTTCAGTTCCTCGCAGTCTTGCCGGAAGAGGCCTACGATGGGAGAAGAATGATTCTTACGGTTTAAAGGACTTTGTGGGGCGTAAGCTTACCATACCTAGGATGCCGAGCTTAATTCTCGAATTGCGGTCTTATTAACAAATAATGCGGACCATGTGCTTAACCTTTTGATGACGTACGCACAAACTCCTTGTAATGAACTGGATATATTGTGCATTGCTAAATGGTAGCCTTCAAATCCCACCCGACGCCGCTCTTTTACACTTGTCTCACCTCATGGTTAACGGAAATTGAGATCTTCAAGGTTGTGAGCACGCCCCTCCTTCATCTCGCATTTGAGTCTTTGTTCTCAGAGGAGTTGTTTGATGTGGTTGTCGACTTCATTGTGGCAATGTTCCGGGAAACTCGCGATGTCTACGACAACTCCAACAGCATCAAATACTTGTACGAGGAACTATTCGCGGTGGGCCCTAGAATCGGAGCTCTCGAGACAGATCCGGATACCTTTCGAGGGATTACTAGGATATACGTTGAAGCCGGCGAGGCATGGGTCGTTCTCATCGCCCACGAACCCGAAAGGTACGAATTCATCGTTCGTGCCGTTGCGCAATGCACGGAATACAATGAAGACCTAGACGTAACGAAGATTACATTCAACTTCTGGTACGAGTTGACTCAGCTCATCACGGTCGATAAATACAGACAGGCAAAGGAGGTGTTCATTCCTGTTTACGCGTCGCTAGTGGATACTATGATCCGACATTTGCACTACCCAGAAGGCAGTGATCGTACCGATATCTTCAAAGGAGATCGTGTAGCCGAGGATAAGTTCCGTGACTTTCGTCACGAGATGGGTGATGTCCTGAAAGACTGTTGCCGAGTCGTGGGCGGATCAGCATGTCTCGGCAAGGCATATTTTCTGGTCCATCAGAAGCTTCTGGATCAGCAGCAGGGACTGCCCGTTCGGTGGCAGGAAGTCGAGGCACCGTTGTTTAGCATGCGAATGATGGCAAGAGAAGTGGACACTGAAGAAAACGAAGTCGTCCCTGAAGTGATGAAGTTGCTTGTCAGTCTGCCTGAGCATGATAAGATTCGTTATGCAGCGACCTTGGTACTCGGACGATACACGGAATGGACGGCAAAACATCCTGAGTATTTAGAATTCCAGCTAAACTACATTTCATCTGGCTTTGAAAACCAGAGTAAGGATGTCATTAGTGCCGCTGCTCAAGCCTTGAAACACTTCTGCCAGGATTGCAAAAAAGTATCTTCACTTTATAAAGTTACTAACATTAGCATTTGGTGAATTACGTTAACCAGCTACGTCCGTTTTATCAGAATGTGAGCGGTGCTCTTGACATTGAGTCGCTGTTTGAAGTCACCGAAGGGGTAGCACATGTCGTTGCGGCGCAACCACTCGAGCGTCTATACGAAGTGATGGGCTCATTCTGCCGACCGATTGCTGAGCAACTCGTCGCATTCCAACGAGCCGGACCCCAAATCGAGGAGAAGGATAGAAGGAAAGTAGCTGGTACTCTCCCGACGCTGCTGAATCTGATTGTAGACAATGTGGAGCTCTTGACTATATTTATACAGACTGTCACTCCGTATGTTGAGCCTACTCAAGGACATCCTGCGGTACACTTGTTGATCGAACTCTGGCCTGTCCTCACCGGAACGCTAAACACCTTTGGGTCGACGCAATACGTCTCGGAATCGGTCGCGAAATGTTTCAAAAATATCATCTATGCCTATCGCATTCACAGTCTCCCGCTCTTGGGTCCCTTGGCAGAGATCCTTGTCTCTTCGTTTCAAGAGTACGAATACGGCTGCTTCCTTTGGGCAAGTGGAGCCATCGTCAGACAATTCGGACACGAGGACGTCGAGGACGAAGTCCGGCTTGCGATCTGGCAGTTCGTGGAACAACAATGTATCAATACGTTCCATTTGCTTGAGAAGAATAAGCCTAATGACATCCCGGACTGTGCCACCCCCTTTAAAAAGCCGACCCGCTAATCGTAATAGTGATTGAGGATTTCTTCCGGCTACTCATGGATGCCCTCTTCTGTCATCCCTTGGAGTTCACCAACTCACCCTTGTTGCCTACCATTGTCCAGGCTGCGTTGGCTTCTTTGGCTCTTGAGTTGGAGAATCCCTTGACTGCTGTACTCCACTTTATTCGCGACTTCCTTGGGTATGCTGTAGGACATGTGCCGTCAAGCATGGAAAGTGAAGTGCCTGTAGAGATGCAGACTGCCATTCGTGCAGTGATCGGTCTTCATGGTTCGACCATGTGTAGCCTCATTATGTCCGGGATGATCTTCACCTTCCCCCGAGACTGTGTGATGGATGGGGCGGGTGCGCTAATGACCCTTGTTGAGATGGATCCTGAGACTTCGGTCAACTGGATCGCAAATAGTCTCCAGATGTTGCCTGCCGAGAGCCTTAGCCAGGAAGAACGGACAAAGTTCATCTCTCAAGTTGCAGAGTATTCCCCCTGATACCTAACGGTTGCTGACAGGACAGTGCGGCGGCCGCAAAGGATCATAGACGCATTCAACGCCACATCCAGGATTTCGTTGCGATCTACCGCCGACGCGTCATTTCGCCTCGTAGCAAGTCGGGCGGGAAGGGATTCGTTGAAGGAGTTTCTTTTCGATTTCAAGGTTGAAGGAAGACGGATGTGTTGGCAACTGAGTCGAAGACCTTTCTATGACGGATTACACCACCTCGGAAACACAGCGTTTCGATGACACCAAATCACTCCGTGCTCGAGTCGTTCCTTTAGAAGTATCTTTATTTGCGC
>Ga0335073_10015092_pt1 | contig 10808 bp, 6 predicted proteins | sample Lox_Sample_22_FD_207093 | JGI IMG/M metagenome (GOLD analysis project Ga0335073, IMG submission 207093) | Soil microbial communities from Loxahatchee National Wildlife Refuge, Florida, United States - Lox_Sample_2.2 | ecosystem: Environmental > Terrestrial > Soil > Wetlands | place: USA: Florida...
CGCCGCCACCGCCGCCCGCTCCGACCGTTACGGATGAAGACTTGTTCAGCCAGAACGTGAAAGACGTGTACTTCGACTACGACAAGTCAGACATCCGAGGCGACCAGCAAGCGTCTGTGCAGGCCGATGCGCAGTTCTTCTCGCAGCACCCGAACATGAGCTTCACGATTGAAGGGCACTGCGACGAGCGCGGCTCGACGGAGTACAACCTTGCGCTGGGCGATCAGCGCGCCAGTTCGGTCAAGAACGCTTTGACCGCGGCCGGCGTGAGCGCCAGCCAGATCAAGACCATCAGCTACGGGAAAGAGAAGCCGTTCTGCACCGAGAGCAATGAGGCTTGCTGGCAGCAAAATCGCCGCGGGCATCTTGTGTACAACAAGTAAGCTCGAGTGGGAGACGCCGCGTGCGGCGTCTCCCCTCACTCTGCAAGGGATGCGGACGCGTGTGCGCGGTAATTTCCGCGTGATCGCGCCGGCGGTTCGCATTGGCATTTCCGGTTCCGGCCAGCGTTCCGCGGGCCGAATCGTCCCAGCCTGTGGGACAATCATTGCATCTAAATACTCGGGGAAATTGCTATGAAACAACATCGTCTTGTGTCGATCGCATTGCTGTCGGCCCTTTGGCTGGGCGTGACGCCGGCCTGGGGTGTCAGCAAAGAGATGGTCCAGTTGCAGACGCAGGTGCAGCAACTGCAGGAACAGATGACGGCCATGCAGCGCAGCTTCGACGAGCGCATGGGCGTGATGAAGAACCTGGTCGAACAGGACACGGATGCGGTGAACAAGGTGGTGAACGCCCTGGGTGCGCTGCAAGGCGCGCTGGTGAAGCAGCAGACCGACGGCGGGCAGAAAGTCGACCAGCTCTCGGGACAGATTCAGGCGCTGAATGACACCATGGACGAGATCAAGGTCCGGCTGGCGAAAGTGACAAAGCAACTGGAAGACATGCAGGCCGCGCAGCAAAATATTCAGGCGCAACAGGCTTCGCAACAGGCCGCGGCAGAGGCCGCCAAGAATGCGCCGCCGCCAGACGTGCTCTACAACAACGCGTTGCGCGACTACAACGGCGGCAATAACGACCTGGCCACGCAGGAGTTGCAGCAGTACCTGCAGTTCTATCCGAATACCGATCTGGCGGGGAATTGCTACTTCTATCTGGGCGAAATCGAATTCAGAAAAGGCAACTACCAGCCGGCCGCGCAGTACTACGATCAGGTGCTGCAGAATTTCCCCAGCGGGAATAAAGCGGCGTCAGCGGAATTGAAGAAGGGATTTTCGCTGGTGGAACTGGGCAAGCAGGATGACGGCGTGGCCGAGTTGCGGCGCGTGGTGCAACGGTATCCGCACTCTCCAGAGGCGCTGCAGGCGCGTGAGCGGCTGCACAAGCTGGGTGTGGCAACGACGGGGTCGCGCTAGATCGCGACTTGCTAGACGCCGTGCCGATGCTTAGGGGCGTGGTGTTTTGCAGCCTTGTGGGCGTGGTGGCGAGTCGCCTTATGGGCTCTATGCCTGACGTAGGTCAGGTGGGCGTGCGGAGCATCTGCAAAGGCAAACGCGCCGAACAAAAGGCATAACGGCAAAAGCCAAGAAAGTCTCTTCATACCCTGTTCCCGCTTCGAACCTGCTATCGAATTAGTATTTTATTCGAAATCCCACGCGAATAAACTAATTCGCAACAGGGGCGCCTCGGCAGTAAAGCCCCGCGTTGTTCTCGAGGTGAATTCATGGGACGCAACGAAGTCGATCAGGACACCGCCAAGGGTGCACAAGAAGCCGAAAACCACGACACTCCGGGAAACGTAGGAATGCAGGAACAACTCGGGCATCGCGATCCTGACCCGATGCTGAAAGATGCGGACACGGATTTTCCGGAGCCGGGATCGAACCCAGAGCACAGCGGAGAACCGGAGAGAAAGAGCGCGTAGGATTCGGGGCGAAGCGGATTCCTCACCGGGCTTTTAGCCCGGTCAAGAATGACAATGGTTCTCTTAAAGAACGTCAGAAGAACGTTCGTCGCGTCAACTTCTTTTAGCGCAATTCTTCCATGCAGGCGTCGAGCACTTCCTTGGGCGGACGCGTCATCGAATCGGGCAGCGTAGCCAGGGGCTGATCGACGACGTTGAGCATCTCGATAAAGTTGGGCGCTTCGGGATTCACGTAGAACACTCCAGTCAGCACTTCACCCTTGTCGTGAGCTTCAGTGAGACGCGTGATGGCGCGAATCTTGTCGGTCGGGTCGTATTCTTCTTCGAGCTTGCGCAGGTGCAGGCGCGAGCCGTCGTGCATGGTGACGGCAACGGTAGAGCCGGGATCGTATTCGACGTTGATATCTTCAAAGTGCGGAACGAAGCTGACATCCTGCAGCGTCTCTTCGTGCTCCTTCACATATTTGTAGGACTTGGTCGAGCCCTCGTGATCGTTGAAGGTGACGCAAGGCGAAACGACGTCGAGCATGACCGTGCCTTTGTGTGCGATAGCGGCCTTCAGCATGGCGCTGAGCTGCTTCTTGTCGCCGGAAAATGAGCGGCCGACCAACGTTGCGCCGAGCGAGATGGCGAGGGCGCAGGTGTCGATAGGAGGAAGATCGTTGACCACACCGGTTTTCAACTTCGATCCAAGATCGGCGGTGGCGGAGAATTGTCCCTTGGTGAGGCCGTAGACGCCGTTGTCTTCGATGATGTAGATGATCGGCAGGTTGCGGCGCATGAGGTGAACGAACTGTCCGATGCCGATCGAAGCGGTGTCGCCATCGCCGGAGACGCCGATGCAGACGAGTTTGCGATTGGCGAGAAGAGCGCCGGTGGCGACCGAGGGCATGCGTCCGTGAACGGCGTTGAAGCTGTGCGAGCGGCTCAGGAAATACGCCGGAGTCTTCGAGGAGCACCCGATGCCGCTGGGCTTGATGACGAACTCGGGCTCGACGCCCATTTCGTACATGGCTTCGATAATGCGTTCGGAGATGGCATTGTGGCCGCAGCCCGCGCAAAGAGTGGTCTTGCCGCCCTTGTACTCGATGACGGTGAGGCCGATGCGGTTGGTTTTGGGTGTTGGTGCTCCGGATTCGACTGTCGTTGTGCCCATTGTTTCCCTCAGCGGCTAAAGCCGCGTCAAATTTCGTGTCCATACGGCGCGGCTGAAGGCCGCGCCCCTTCAAATCCCTCAGCGGCTAAAGCCGCGTCAAGTTTCGTGTCCATACGGCGCGGCTAAAGCCGCGCCCTTTCAAATCCCTCAGCGGCTAAAGCCGCGTCAAATTTCGTGTCCATACGGCGCGGCTGAAGCCGCACCCTTTCAAATCCCTCAGCGGTTAAAGCCGCGTCAAATTTCGTGTCCATACGGCGCGGCTAAAGCCGCGCCCTTTCAAATCCCTCAGCGGCTAAAGCCGCGTCAAATTTCGTGTCCATACGGCGCGGCTGAAGCCGCACCCTTTCAAATCCCTCAGCGGCTAAAGCCGGGTCAAATTTCGTGTCCATACGGCGCGGCTAAAGCCGCGCCCCTTCAAATCCCTCAGCGGCTAAAGCCGCGGCAAACTTCGCTCATGGCGGCACGTGTAAGCTCGCGCCGTTCCAAATCTATTTGCCTTCCATGCTGGTCAGCTCGTCGGTGATGGACCGCGCGTCGAGCGGCAGACCGGTGATGTGCGAAATGCTGCGCAGGCGGCCGATCAGTTCAGGTTTCAGATCGAGTTTCAAAAGGCTCAGCATTTGGGCGTCGCGGTTCTGCTCGACGAGGTAGACGCGGTCGTGCTGCTCGATGAACTCGTGCACCTCGCGCGTGAATGGATAAGCGCGAAGGCGGAGATAATCGGTTTCGATTTTGTATTCGTCGCGGAGCTGGTCGCGGCTTTCGGTGATGCCCCAGTGCGAGGTGCCGTAACCGATGATGCCGATTTTGGCGTTGTCGCCCTTGGTGATCTCGGGCCGCGGAACGAAGGAACGCGAGGTTTCGAACTTGCGGTTCAGGCGCTCCATGTTGTTTTCGAAATCGTCGGCGCGCTCGGAGTACTGGGCTTTCTCGTTGTGTCCGCTGCCGCGGGCAAAGTAGGCCGCCGCGGGATGCGAGGTTCCGGGAAGCGTGCGGTAGCCGATGCCGTCGCCGTCAACATCTTTGTAGCGGGCGAATCCGCCAAGCTTGTCGAGATCTTCTTTGCTCAGCACTTTCCCGCGCTTGATCGGCGTTGTCGGATACGGGAAGGGATCGGACATCCAGTTATTCATGCCGAGATCCAGATCGGACATGACGAAAATCAGAGTCTGGAATTGCTCGGCGAGGTTGAAGGCGTCGGTCGCCATGGTGAAGCACTCTTCGACCGAGCAGGGAATCAGCATGATGTGCTTGGTGTCTCCATGCGAGAGAAACGCGGTGGAAAGAATGTCGCCTTGCGAAGTGCGCGTGGGAAGGCCGGTAGATGGGCCGACGCGCTGAATGTCCCAGATGACGCCCGGAACTTCGACGTAATAGGCAAGGCCGCCGAACTCGGCCATGAGCGAGATGCCAGGGCCGGCGGTGGCAGTCATGCTGCGGGCGCCAGCCCATCCGGCGCCGATGACCATGCCGATGGCGGCAAGTTCGTCTTCTGCCTGAACGATGGCGAAGGTGGCTTTGCCGTCGGGGCCGATGCGGTATTCCTTCATGTACTCGATCATGGTTTCGACGAGCGACGACGAAGGAGTGATGGGATACCAGGTGACGACGGTGCATCCGGCGAACATGCAGCCGAGAGCGGCGGCGGAGTTGCCGTCGATGATGATCTTGCCCGCGGTCTCGTTCATGCGCTCGATGTAGAAGGCGCCGCGCTTTTCAAGATTCGCCTTGGCATATTCGAACCCGGCTTGGGCTGCGGCCAGGTTGAGATTTGCGGCCTTCACTTTTTTCGCGAACTGCTTGCGAATGGCCTTTTCCACTTCGCCCATATCGATGGTGAGCAGGTTGGCGACGACGCCCACGTACACCATGTTCTTGACGAGTTTGCGCAGCTTGGCTTCCGGGCAGACCTGGGCCACGATCTTGTCGTAAGGAACGGAGTAGAAAATGAGATCATCGCGCAGCTTGTGCAGGGCCAACGGCTCGTCGTAGAGAACCGAGGCTCCGGCGGCGAGCGACATGGTGTCTTCGGTCGCCGTTTCCGGATTCATGGCTACCAGGAAATCGATTTCTTTCTTGCGGCCGATGTATCCGTGCTTGTTGGCTCGGATCGTGTACCAGGTCGGCAGTCCGGCAATGTTCGAAGGGAACATGTTCTTGCCAGAAACCGGTACGCCCATCTGGAAAATACTGCGGAGAAGAACCGTGTTGGAACTCTGCGACCCCGAGCCATTGACCGTCGCGACTTGAATGCTCATGTCGTTGACGATGCGCTGCTTGCCTGTGCCGCCGGAAGACCCGCGCGGCACCACATCCGTTGTGGCCATCCCTGAACCTTCCTTCAATTTTAGAGGGACGATCCCACTCGTCCCTGGTTTGTGGAGTGCGGAGGAGGAAACAGACTATTATACGGCGGTTTGCGCCGGCAGTCGCGCCTCAAATGCCGCAACCAGAGCGGGGGAACCTGAATTGGAACGGTGCAGGCGCGGGTTCAGCGCGGGGTTTCGTAGAACTGCGCGATGGTGCGGAATTTGCGGTAGCGCGCGGCGACCAGCTCGGCGACCGGGAGTTTTTTCAGCTCGGCATAGTGTTTTTGCAGGCTGGCGTCGAGCAGGTTGGCGGCGGCTTCGTGGTCGCGATGCGCCCCGCCTTCAGGCTCGGGAATGATGTCGTCGATGACGCCCAGTTCGCTCAGGTCAGAGGCGGTAATGCGCATGGCTTCCGCGGCCAGTTCTTTCTTGGCAGCATCGCGCCACATGATAGCGGCGCAGCCCTCAGGGGAAATCACCGAGTAGATGGAGTTTTCCATCATCAGGACGCGGTCGGCGACGGCAATGGCTAATGCTCCACCACTGCCGCCCACGCCGATCACGGTGGCGATGATGGGAACTTCGAGCCGCGCCATCTCGCGCAGGTTGTAGGCAATGGCTTCGGCCTGCCCACGCTCTTCGGCGTGGATGCCGGGATAAGCGCCATCGGTATCGATGAGAGTGAAGACGGGGCGCTTGAATTTTTCGGCGATCTGCATGGCGCGAATCGCCTTGCGGTAACCCTCGGGATGCGGGGTTCCGAAGTTGCGGAAAACGCGCTGCTTCATGTCGCGGCCCTTCTGGGTAGCGACGATCAGGACTTCATCGCCATGGAAGCGAGCCATGCCGGTGACGATGGCGGCGTCATCGCCAAAGGCGCGATCGCCATGAATCTCGCTGAAATCGGAGAAGACGCGTTCGATATAGTCGAGCGATTGCGGACGCTGGGGATGGCGCGCCAGTTCTGTTTTCTGCCAGGCCGTGGGCGGCGCATTCATCTCGCGCCGCAACGTCTCGATGCGGTTCTGAAGCTTGGTGATTTCATGGCGGGTGTCGTCATCGGGGCCGGCCGATTCCATGGCGGCGACCTGGGCTTCAATCTGCTCGAGTTCCTGCTGGACTTTTTCGGTGGCTGCCATCGTGATCAGCTGATAATGCGCACACTGCCGCGCCCGCAGAGCTGTTCGACCCGGGCGATGAAATTCCGGTCCGGAAGGACATTATAGCCTTCCGCCTCCATCACCACCATGAAATCGCCCTGCCGTTCCACGTCGAACAAGACGCGGGCTTCGCCCTTGCGCTCAAGAAAAAGGCTGTGCAGGTCGTCGATGGTCGATTCGGCCGAGGTTTCAAGAGGGATGCGAACGCGGATGGCTCGCGGCAGCGGAACCTTAGCTTCTTCGAGCGGCATGATTTCGGCAGCGGTAATTTTTGGATTCGCGCCTTCTTCGATGCGCACGCCGGCTTTGACGAGCACGGGAACCTCCAGCTTTACTTTGTCGCCAATGCGCTTGTAAGCCTCGGGGAAAACAATCATGTCGATCGAGCCCGACATATCTTCGAGAGAGGCCTGCGCGTAAAAGTCTCCGCGCTTCGACTTGAGAACGCGGACGTTGCTGATGATGCCGGCGGTGACGATGGTTTCGTCTTTGCCGGTGGACTTGGTCATGCCAGCGATTTCTTCGATGGTGAGCGCCTGAAGATCCTGAAGCTTGTCTTTGTATCTTTCGAGGGGATGGCCGGTGATGAAAAATCCGAGAATCTCTTTTTCGGCGGCCAGGCGCGTGTGCTCGTCCCAGTCGGGAATGTTGGGCAGCGTGTCGTTTTGCGCGGCCGACTCTTCCTGCTGAAACACGCCGAACAGGCCATGCTGGCCGGATTCGGCGTCGCGCTGGGCTTTCTGGGCCTGCTCCATGGCCTTGTCGAGAACGGCCATCAGCTGGGCGCGGCGGCCGAGAGAATCCATCGCTCCACTCTTGATGAGCGATTCCAGGACGCGCTTGTTGAGCAGTCGCAGATCGACATTCTCGCAGAATTCAAAAATCGACTTGAATCGCCCCAGCTTCTTGCGCGCCGCCACGATCGACTCGATCGCATTGCCGCCGACATTTTTGACCGCGGCCAGGCCGAAGCGGATCGACTCTCCGTGCGGCGTGAAGTTCGCGGCCGAGACGTTGATGTCGGGAGCCTCGACCGAGATCCCCATCTCGCGGCATTCGTTGATGTACTTGACGACGTCGTCGGTCGAGCCCGTAACCGAAGTGAGCAGCGCGGCCATGAACTCGACGGGATAGTGCGTCTTGAGATAAGCCGTGTGATAGGCGAGCAGCGCGTAGGCGGCGGAGTGGGACTTGTTGAAACCGTATCCGGCGAACTGTGCCATGAGATCGAAAATCTTTTCGATTTTCTTCGGCGGATACTTACGCTGCGCGGCCCCGTTGACGAAACGTTCGCGCTGCTGCGCCATCTCCTCGGCCTTCTTTTTTCCCATGGCGCGGCGAAGCAGGTCGGCTTCACCGAGGGAATATCCGGCAAGGCGGTTGGCGATCTGCATCACCTGCTCCTGATAGACGATCACGCCCAACGTTTCGTGCAGGATCTCTTTCAGTTCCGGCAGTTCGTACTCGACCTTCTTGCGTCCGTGCTTGCGGTCAACGAAGTCGTCGATCATGCCGCCCTGGATCGGGCCGGGGCGGTAAAGTGCGTTGAGCGCGGTGAGATCTTCAATCGAGTTCGGCTGATATTTCCGCAGAACGTCGCGCATGCCGTGCGATTCAAACTGGAAGACGCCGGAGGTGAGTCCCTTATGAAAAACCTCTTTGTAGGTTTCCTCATCCTCAAGCGCGATCTGTTCCAGAGTGATCGGAGTGCCGCGCGTCTGCGCGATCAACTTCAAGGCGTCGGTCAGAATGGTGAGCGTGGTCAGGCCGAGGAAATCCATCTTCAACAGGCCCATCTTTTCGATGGCGACCATGTCGAAGGCGGTCACGATTTCGTCGTTCTTGGTGCGATGCAGCGGGACAAGATCGGTGAGCGGGCGCGGCGAGATGACGACCCCGGCGGCGTGGACTCCGGAATTGCGGACGAGGCCTTCCAGTTTCTTGGCGGTGTCGAGTAATTCGCGCACCTGCGAATCTTTTTCGTAGGCTTCGTGAAGCTGCGGCGAATCTTCGATGGCCTCATCGAGAGTGATGTTCAGCGTCGTCGGCACCATCTTGGCGATGCGGTCGACGTCGGCGTAAGGGATATCCATGGCGCGGCCGACGTCCTTGATCGCGGCCTTGGCGGCCATGGTGCCGAAAGTGATGATCTGCGCCACGTTATCGCGGCCGTATTTCTGCGTGACGTACTGGATGACCTCGCCGCGGCGGTTCATGCAGAAATCGATGTCGATATCGGGCATGGAGACGCGTTCGGGATTCAGGAAGCGCTCGAACAGCAATTCGTGCTGCAGTGGGTCGATATCGGTGATGCCGAGCGCGTACGAGACGAGGGAGCCGGCGGCGGACCCGCGGCCCGGGCCGACGGGAATTTCGTGCTCTTTGGCGTAGCGTATGAAATCCCAGACGATGAGGAAGTAGCCGGGAAATTTCATCTGCTGGATGATGCCGAGTTCGCGTTCCAGACGATGCTCGTAATCGGTGAGGGAATGCTTCAGGCGTCCCTGCTCATGAAGAGGACGAAGTGTTTCGAGACGCCGGGCAAAACCTTCGCGGCTCACGTGCACGAAGTAGCTGTCGATGGTGTAGCCGGGCGGAACTTCGAACTCCGGAAACGGGTTGGGGATCTTATCGATCTTTACGTGACAACGCTCGGCAATGTCGAGCGTGCGCTTCAGAACGTCCGGCGAATCCTTGAACACACGGTACATTTCGTCGTGGCTCTTGACGAAAAACTGCGTGCCGTCGAACTTCATGCGCGCGGTATCGCGAATCGACTTGCCCGTCTGTATGCAGACCATCACGTCCTGCGCGTGGGCGTCGTCTTCGCAAAGATAGTGGCTGTCGTTGGTGGCGACCAGCGGCAGCCCGAGATCTTTTTCAAGCTTGAACAGGCCGGGGTGGATGCGGTGTTCGAGTTCGAGGCCCTGGTCCTGAATTTCGAGGAAGAAGTTTTGTTTGCCGAAAATGTCGGCATAGGTCGCGGCCGCGGCGCGCGCGGCGTCGTAATTGTTCTCGACCAGACGCTCGGCGACTTCGCCCTTCAGGCATCCGGAGAGCCCGATCAGACCGCGGGAGTGCTCGGCCAGAAATTTCTTGCTCACGCGCGGCTTGTAATAAAAGCCGTGCAGCGAGGCTTCAGAGGTGATCTTGACCAGGTTGCGGTATCCCTCTTCGTTTTCGGCGAGCACCAGCAGGTGATTGTAGGTGTCGCCTTCGGGCGCGGCGCGGTGATCATCTTTCTTGCAGACGTAGAGTTCGCAGCCGACGATGGGCTTTACGCCGTGCTTGTGCGCGGCATTGACGAAATGAACCGCGCCGAAAATGTTGCCGTGGTCGGTCATGGCGACGGCGGGCATGCCAAGTTCTGCGACGCGCTGGCAGAGTTTTTCGACGTCACAGGCGCCATCGAGCAGGGAATAGTCGGTGTGCAGGTGCAGGTGGACGAATTGGGCCATGGATGCTCTTAGTCTAACGCAGCGGGAATCGGGCTAACCCTGTGAATTGCTGTGCGTTTCGCGGCCCTGGGCTATAATTGCGCGGCTTCAGGGGGTGCGCGGGGACGCAAATGAAATCACTTCTGCTCGTGTTGGCTGCTTTTTGTTCTGCAAGCTTTGCGCAAGACGGCTCGGCGATTTACTCGCATCGGTGCGCCGCCTGTCATGACTCTCCGCAGGGGCGCATTCCTTCCGTTGCGACTCTTCGCTTGATGAGCGCGGATGCGATCCTCCGCGCTTTAAACGCCGGGCAAATGCGGGAGCAGGCCAGGGACCTGAGCGCAGCCGAGAGGCAGGCTGTCGCGACGTTTCTGTCTGGGGGAACCAAGCAAGCTTCACCTGCGATTTCTCCTGCCGCGCGCTGTGCGGGAGATGTCCGCCCGCTGCCAGGTCCATCCTGGAACGGTTTTGGAGCCAGCCTGACGAATTCGCGATTTCAGAGCAGCGAATCGGCCGGGCTCAGCTTGGCCGACGTTCCCAAATTACAACTCCGCTGGGCCTTCGGCCTCGGAGATGTCACGAATGCCCGTGGACAGCCGGTCGTCGCTGCGGGGCGTCTTTTCATTACCTCGGGGATCGGAGGAGTATATGCACTGGATCCCAAGAGCGGATGCTCGTACTGGGATTTCACGACAGACGCGCCCGTCCGTTCTGGTGTGGTTGTCGGCGACGGCGCCAACCCACGCGTTTTCTTTGGTGACGCCGCGGCGAATATGTACGCGCTGGACGCTGCCAATGGCAAGCTGCTCTGGAAGGTGCAGG
>Ga0335073_10015094_pt1 | contig 10808 bp, 6 predicted proteins | sample Lox_Sample_22_FD_207093 | JGI IMG/M metagenome (GOLD analysis project Ga0335073, IMG submission 207093) | Soil microbial communities from Loxahatchee National Wildlife Refuge, Florida, United States - Lox_Sample_2.2 | ecosystem: Environmental > Terrestrial > Soil > Wetlands | place: USA: Florida...
CGCGGTCACGCTCGTCACGTTCACGGTGGGCATCCAGTTCAGCGCGACGAGCGCGGTGAGCGAGATCCTGACGACGGGGCTGGTGGCCCTGCCGGTCAGCATCGGCGTCGGAATCCTGAAGTACCGGCTCTACGACATCGACAGGATCGTCTCCCGCACGCTGGCCTACACCATCGTCACCGGCCTGCTGGTCGGCGTGTACGCCGGCCTGGTCCTGCTGACGACCGAGGTGTTCGGGTTCCGCACGCCGGTGGCCGTGGCCGCGGCGACGCTGGCGGCGGCCGCCCTGTTCAGCCCGCTGCGCCGGCGGGTCCAGCGCCTGGTCGACCGGCGCTTCAACCGGGTCCGCTATAACGCCGAGCGGACCGTGGCCGCGTTCGAGGCCCGGCTCAAGGACGCCGTTGACCTGGACGCCGTGCGAACCGATCTCGCGGCCGCCGTGCACGGTGCCCTCGAACCCGCGCACGTGTCGGTCTGGGTCCGCACCGACCGCACGTTACGTGCGGGTTTCCCGGCAGGTCAGTTAGCCGGTATACGCTCCTACCGTGAGCGGCACGCGGACCTCCCTGGCCGGCTGGCTGGCCCGGATGGGTTTTGCCGACGTCCCGCGAGCCGAACGTGAGCTGGCCGCCCTGGGCATCGCCGCCGACGGCCACCCCGTGCTCGCCGCGCTCGCCCAGGCGGCCGACCCCGGTGTCGCGCTGGCCGGCCTGGCCGGGATCGCCGAACGCGACCCGGCCCTGCCCGCGGAGCTCACCAGCGACGCGCCGTTCCGCGCCCGCCTGGTCACGGTGCTCGGCGTCAGCAAGGCCCTGGCGGGCCACCTCGCCAGGCACCCGGAAGACACCGCCGTGCTGCGCGGCCGGGACGCCGACCGCCGCCCTGACCCGGCCGCGATCCGCGCCGAGCTGCTGACCGCCGTCGCCGCCGACCCGGCCAGCCCGGAGCCCCGGGCCGACCTGGGCGACGGCGAGACGGACCCGGCGGCCCGGCTCGCCGCCGCCTACCGTCGCCGCGTGCTGCACCTGGCCGCCCGCGACTTGACCGGCAAGGCGCCGGTCGACGATGTCGGCGAGGAGCTCGCCGACATCACCGCCGCCGTTCTCGAGGCCGCGCTGGCCATCGCCCGCGCCGAGCTCACCGCCGGCAGCGTTCCGGCCAGGCTCGCGATCATCGCGATGGGCAAGTGCGGCGCCCGCGAGCTCAACTACGCCAGCGACGTCGACGTGATCTTCGTGGCCGAACCGGCGCAGGGCCCCGCCGACGGCGACGGGGAAGCGGCCCTCAAGACGGCCACGCGGCTGGCCTCCGGCGTGATCCAGGTCTGCGAGCGGTCCACCCCCGAAGGCAGCATCTTCCCCGTCGACCCCAACCTGCGCCCCGAGGGACGGCAGGGCCCGCTCGTCCGCACGCTGGCGAGCCACCTGGCGTACTACGACCGGTGGGCCAAGACGTGGGAGTTCCAGGCGCTGCTCAAGGCCCGCGCCTGCGCCGGCGACCTGGACCTCGGCGAGCGGTACGTCAAGGCGGTCAGCCCGCTGGTCTGGCACGCGTCGCAGCGGGAGAACTTCGTCGAGGACGTGCAGGCGATGCGCCGCCGCGTGGAAGCCACGCTGCCGAAGAACATGGCGGGCCGCGAGCTGAAGCTCGGCCCCGGCGGCCTGCGCGACATCGAGTTCGCCGTCCAGCTGCTGCAGCTCGTGCACGGCCGCGCCGACGAGCGGCTGCGCGCCCCCGCCACGCTGCCCGCGCTGGCGGCCCTCACCGACGGCGGCTACGTCGGCCGCGCCGACGGCGAGGACCTGGCCGCCGCCTACCGGTTCCTGCGCCGCACCGAGCACCTGCTCCAGCTCTACCAGCTGCGCCGGACGCACACCCTGCCGACGGATCCGGAGGTGCTGCGGCGGCTGGGCCGGGCGATGCGGACCGAGATTTTCCCGAACGGGCCCGTGGTGTCTCCGGAGGAGGCCTTCACCGAGGCCTGGCGCAGGCATGCGCTCCGGGTGCGCCGCCTGCACGAGAAGCTGTTCTACCGGCCGCTGCTCGACGCCGTGGCGCGGCTGCCAGGCGATACGGTCCGGCTGACCCCCGAGGCGGCGCGCGCCAGGCTCGAGGCGCTCGGCTACCGCGACCCGGCGGGCGCGCTGCGGCATATCGAGGCGCTGACCTCGGGGCTGCGCCGCCGCGCGGCGATCCAGCGGACGCTGCTGCCCGTGCTGCTCGGCTGGTTCGCCGACGCCGCCGAACCGGACGCTGGCCTGCTCGCGTTCCGGCAGGTCAGCGACGCGCTGGGGGACACGCCCTGGTTCCTGCGGCTGCTGCGGGACGAGACCAAGGCGGCCGAGCGGATGGCGCACGTGCTCGCGTCCAGCCGCTACGCGGCCGGCCTGCTGCTGCGCGCGCCGGAAGCCGTCGCGATCTTCGCCGACGACGCCGAGCTGGTGCCGCCGGCAGTCGCCACGCTGCGTTCGGAAATGATGGCGGCGGCCGGGCGGTACGAGGCGGACGCGGAACAGGCGGCGGTCACGGTGCGGTCGCTGCGCCGCCGGGAGCTGCTGCGGGTGGCCGCGGCGAACGTGCTCGGGCAGATCGGGCTGGCCGAGACGGCCGAAGCGCTGACCGCGATCACCACGGCGTCGCTCGACGCCGTGCTCGCCGCGACGATCGCCAAGGTCGAGATGGAGACGCGCGGCCCGCTGCCGACCCGGTTCGCGGTGATCGCGATGGGCCGCTACGGCGGGCACGAGTTCGGCTTCGGCAGCGACGCCGACGTGATCTTCGTCCATGACCCAGTGCCCGGGCTGGACCGAGACGGAGAGCGGCAGGCGTCGGACGCGGCGCAGGCGGTGGGCGCGGAACTGCGGCGGCTGCTGCAGCTCCCGGCCCCCGACCCGCCGCTGCTGGTGGACGCGGACCTGCGGCCTGAGGGCCGCCAGGGGCCGCTGGTGCGGAGCCTGGCCGCGTGCCGGGCCTACTACGAGCGGCGCGCCGCGCCGTGGGAGGTGCAGGCGCTGCTGCGTGCCGAGTTCGCCGCCGGCGACGCCGGCCTGGGCGCGGAGTTCATCGCGGTCGCGGACCGGCACCGGTACCCGCCTGGCGGGATCGCGGAGGCGGCCGTGCGGGAGATCCGCCGGATCAAGGCACGGGTGGAGGCGGAGCGCATCCCGCGCGGCGCGGACCGCGCGCTGCACGTCAAGCTGGGCCCCGGCGGGCTTTCCGACGTGGAGTGGACGGTCCAGCTGCTCCAGCTCAGGTTCGGCCACGCCGTCGCGCCGCTGCGCACCACGCGGACCATGGCGGCGCTGGACGCGGCGGCGGGCGCCGGGCTCGTCGCGGCCGCCGACGCGGCCGCGCTCCGCGCGTCCTGGGAGTTCGCCGGCCGGATCAGAGACGCGATCATGCTGGTCCGCGGCCGCCCGGGCGACACGCTGCCCGGCAAGCACGACGAACTCACCGCCGTCGCCCGCCTCCTCGGCTACAAGCCGGCCGCCTCCGGCACCGGCGATTCCGCCGCGGGCCCTTCGGACTGGAGCGACACCCCGGCTCAGGCCCTCGAACAGGACTACCGCCGCACGGCCCGCCGCGCCCGCACGGTCATGGACCGCCTCTTCTACGGCTAGCCCCTGTGGTCAGCGCTCACCAGGCTTGGTGGTGTTCACCGCGTCCAGTCGGTGCCCGGAAGCGGCACCGAACGACGCGGCTGTCGCCACCGGCGCCCTGCTCGCGCGCAGGCGTGGCCATCAGCACCTTCGCGATCGCCCACCTCCCCCGGATCGACGTCCAGCCGGCCTTCACGCTGGCCCGCCTCCCCCGGATCGACGTCCAGCCAGCCCCCTCCGCACCCCCCGTCACTCCGCTAACTCGCCACAACGCCCGGATCCATCTTCCTATCATTTCCGTGGGGACATTTCTCCTCAAATCGGACAGAAAAATGGTTGTAAGTGATAGGAAGATGACCAAAGTGGTCATAACCGATACGAAGATGACGGCTGGACGCGGTGCTTACGCGCGGCCATTGGTGCGCAGGATGCGGAGGGCGTCCACCGTGAGGAACCCGCGCCAGTCGGCCTCGGCAGCGGGAGACCACGCCGGCCAGTTGAACGTCCAGCCGCCGTCGGCGAGCTGGCCGCCGGCCAGGTGGTCCAGGTGCGCGGTGATCGTCGCCTCGTCGAACAGCCCGCGGGCGACCGAATCGGGCAGCGGGGCGAAGTCCAGCGGGCCGTGCACCTCGCCCGCCGCGTCCGGGTCGAGGGTGACGAGGCCGCGGTCGAACAGCAGCGGGCCCACGCGCTTGACCGCGCCGGCGGCCCGGGACCGGTCAGGGACGTGCTGGAGGAACGTGAGCACGCCGAACATCTCGTAGGCGTCCGGCTCGGTGAGCCCGTCGATATGGCGCCACATCACCTCGGTGGCGCGGTCCAGCCACGGGTGGGCGAAGCCCCGGGCGTACAGCAGGCCGGCGATCTGGCCGGTCTGGATCGGGGACGCGGGATTTCCCTCGGTGGGTACCCACCAGGGCGCGTGTGGCCCCTCCGTCATGGTCGGCCGCACGAACGTCGCGCCGCCCTCGGCCGGGGCGACCGCGACCAGCCAGCCGATGGCGTCGCGGACAAGCCGCTCGTCCCACGCGTCCGCCACGTCCATGACGCGCAGCGCCATCTCGACGGCCGCCGGCTGGCTCGCGGCCGTCCTGAGGTCCGGCTCGAGGCCGTGCCCGAAGCCGCCGTCGTCGTTCCGGTAGGCGGCCACCGCGTCCCGCACCGGCCCTGGCGAGCCGCCCTGGAACAGCCGCTGGAACAGCCGCCGGTCGAGAACCCGTGCGCGCGCGGCCATGAACCCGGCCGCCGCGTCGAAGTCTGGAGTCTTGTTCATGGCGTCCATCCCACCACCGGCCGCCAGCCCTCGTCTTGAACGAAACGGACGTCGGCGTGGGATCATGGCAGCATGGCGGCGCGCGAACCGGACTGGGTGCCGGCTGGCGGGTGGCTCGCTCCGGGGTACGCGGAGTGGGCGCCGCCCGCCGCGCTGCGCGGCGCGGTGGCGTGCCTGTGGGCCAGCGTCGTGCCCGATGACGGCGAGGGCCCCGGGCTGATCCTGCCGGACGCCTGCAGCGACCTGATCTGGGAGCAGGGGACGGGCGGCTCGGTGGCCGGGCCGGACACCGGCCCGGTCGCCACGGTGCGCAAGGCCGGGACGGTCGTCGTCGGCGTCCGGTTCCGCCCGTCGGCCGGCGGCCAGGCGCTCGGCCTGCCGCTCAGCGAGATCCGCGACAGCCGCGTCGCCCTCGCCGACCTGCTGCCCGCCGCCGCCAGCAGGCTCCCCGCGACGCTGAGCCCGGCCGAGGCCGCCGCGCGGGCGCTGGACATCGCCGGGGAGCTCGTCGCCGGCGCCGCGGCCGACCGCGCTGTGACCAGGGCCGCGGTCCTGCTGCGCGACCCGTTCGCGCGCACCGAGGCCGTCGCGGCCGACGTCGGCCTCAGCGAGCGCCAGCTCCGCAGGCGCGTGCAGGCCGCGGCGGGCTACGGCCCGAAGACGCTGCAGCGCGTGCTCCGGTTCCAGCGCTTCGTGCGCATGCTCGACGCCGCGGCCCGCCCCCCGGACCTCGCGTCCGCCGCGGCCCAGGCCGGCTACGCCGACCAGGCCCACCTCAGCCGCGAGTGCTCGGCCCTGTCCGGCCTCACCCCGGTTGCCCTGGCCCGCGCCCGCCGCCCGCCCGACCGCGTCCCTCTCGTGGTTGACTGATTGCCTGGAGGAGGTGCGCGATGCCAGAGGAAACTGACGAGATCGTCTCGTCCCTTGGCCGCGAGCTCGTGTCGGACCTGGCCCCGGAAGAACTGCCGCTGTATCCGTCGCTGCTGACCCAGTTCCAGCGCGCCAGGCGTGGGCGCCGGGGCAAGACGCCTGACGACCAGTTGCTCGGGTTCGGGGACGCCGAAACCCTGACCATGCTCACCCCGGTGATCCTCAGCTTCGCCAGCGGCTTCTGGCAGGCGCTCGTGGCCGAGGCGGCCAAGAGCTCGGCGCACGGCGTGATCGAGTACGTCAGGTCCCACCTGACCGGCCACCATGCGGCCGCCGCACCGCCGCTCACCCAGGATCAGCTCACGCTCGTCCAGACAGTGGCCGAGCGGGAGGCTCGCCGGCTGGGCATATCAGAGGACCAGGCCGGGCTCCTCACCGATGCCATGCTCGGCGCGCTTATCGCGCCGCACGCCTAGCCCGTCCATCGCCAGCTGCGGAGCATATAGGCGTACTTGCTTTCCAGATACGGCGCATCCCCGGGCGATCCAGGCGCTCCGAACAGCGTCAGCACGTAAAACGCGTGCGCCCGGACGACGAGCCACTGCTCGAGCAGCGGGTCGGCGGGGTCGGAGTGCACGAGGAGCAGCCCGGGAGCATGGTCGAGCTCGTCTGGGCGCGCGCCGAGGCGAAGCAGGAAAGCCCAGTCTTTCGCCTCCACGGCGCGATTGGCGGCGAGAGCCGACAAGTCGATCTTCCCGCCATCTTCCGGGAAGGTGAGAATCCACAGTCCCCGCCCGCCCGGACTGGCGTACCAGGGGGGTATGAGGCGGACCTCATACTCGTAGCCGCGGATCCAGCCGTCGCTGCCGATGGTGCCGGTCGGCTTGACGCCAAGCGCGCTCGCGCTCGGAGCCCACAGAGCCGTCCCTGTCAGGGCGGCGAGGGCCGCCACCGTGGCGGCGATCCACCCGAGCGCCGCGACGCTGGCCGGCCGGCCCGCCCGCCGGATACGACGGCGCAGCAGCATCCCGGCGGCACAGGCGGCGGGCGTGACAAGGATGGCGAGTAGGGCGGCACCGAGCACGTCGGTGCGCAGGGCTACGGTATCCGGACTGGTCAGGCAGCCGCCCGCCGGCGGATGAGCGTAGAAGACGCTGAGCGAGGGGAAGCAGTCGCCGATGTTCAGGGCGACGGTCAACGCCGCGGCGCCGACCGCCGCCACCGCGGCGCCGACCGTGACCGACAGCCCGAGACCGGCCGCGGACCTCACCCTCGCCGCCATGATCAGGGCGCATACCACCGCGATGACGACGATCGCCTGCTCGTCGAAGAAGTAGAGGCCGCTGAAGAAACCCAGGGTCCATCGCACGGGTTCAGCGATCCGCGCGTGCGTGAGCGCGCTGATCGCAAGCACGAGCGCGACCGTGGCCAGGCACCCCGCCATGGTCAGCAGGACCGGGGCCAGCCACGCGCGCCGCCGCGCGGCCGGGCCGGCCGGATCGGCCGCCCGCCGTCGGCGATACGCCACCGCCGCGGCCAGGGGCATGCCGACCACCAGCAGGAACACCAGCCAGCCGCTCCACGCCTGGCCGATGACGTTGGCCGTGCCGCGCAGCAATTCCGGCAGCCCGTGCCACGCGTCCGCCGCGCTGGATTGACCGAGGATCGTGGTGAAGTTCTCCAGCACCAGGTACAGGCCGACGGCCATGACGGCCCACGCGGCGGCCGTGGCGGCGGCCATGGCGCCCAGGGCGGGCACGCGCGGCGCGGTGGGATCGCCACGCTGCTGCCAGGCGTTGGCCCAGTGCCCGATCCACACAGGCAGCGGCGTGAAGATCGCGGCGACCAGGACGATCCATACCGCGAGGACGCCAAGGGCCGCGGGGCTTGGATGATCAGGGCCGAGCGTGTCGTACGCGGCCATCGGGGCGATGACCAGGCCGACCGCCAGACCGAGCCCCAGTCCCAGCCCAGCCGCCCATCCCTTCACCAGCCCGGCGCCCGGTTCCCGCGATTGCCGTCGCCACATGGCCACCGCGAGCGCCGGCCCGGCGAGCGCCGCGATGATGATCGCCGGGACACTGAAGATGAGGCCGACGCTGGTGACCAGGCGGGTGACGATCTCCTGGATGGCGATCGCGCCGAGCGCCGTGACCAGTCCTATCGACAGCCCGTCCCAGAACCCGAACCGGTACAACGGCGCGGGATCGCGCAGCGCGGCTGCGCGCTGCGGGCCGGACGGATGTGTCCACCCCAGATGCCAGGCCCAGCGTCCTTTGCGGGTCGGCAGGCCGGCGAGCACCGCGTCAAGCGCGATCCCGGGGTCGAGCTGGCGGGCGCGTGCGTCCGCGTCGAACTCACGGGACCGCAGGATCGCGTTGCGCAGCGAGTACACGATCAGTGCCAGCACGGCGATGCGCCAGATCAGCAGCTGCGGCTCGCCCAGCACCCGGCTCACGATCAGCACGACGGCCAGGGGCAGCAGCGCCGCGACCACGAACGTCCGCCAGATCGCCAGGGCCAGGTACGTCTGGTCGATATCGCGGTTCTTGATGTGGGAAAGTTCGTGCAAGATGACGGCGTCGAACTCGGCCGGCTTCCTGACCGCCGCGATCGCCGCTCCGCCGCTGATGGCGACGCAGCGATGTCCGGGGCGGCCGAAGGCGAAGGCCGACAGCCGGTCATTGAGCGGCTGAAGCAGCCAGGTCACGGGTCCCGTCCCCGCCCGCTGGCGCAGTCCTTCGAGCCGGCGGACCAGGTCGGCGGTGTCGGCTCCGGCGAGTTCGGTCAGGTCCTTCCGCCACCGGTACCACCACGGCTGCGCCAGGAAGATAGCGCCGGCCACCACGATGAGTACGCCGATGCCCAGCAGGCCCCACCACGCCTCGGCGCGTTCGCCTGCCGAGTAGCACACTTTGGCCTTGCCGAGCGCGCTGGCGAGAGCGATAGCCCCGCTTGGGTGCTGCGCCTGCGCCTGCGAGCGGCACCGGTCGACCAGCGAGATCAGCGCTGGCCCGCGCGGTGTGGCCAGGTAGATGCCCTCGTAGGCGAGGAAGCTCGTGGCCGCCACCGCCACGCTCAGCAGCGTGAAGCGGAAACTGGTGCTGACGGGAAGCGCGAAGGTGCCGGCCCGGCCCTGGGCGGGGGACGCCGCACCTGGCTCCCGGCCGGCCGGGACGCCGGCCAGTCCGGTGTCGTTGAACCCAGAGGGTGAGGTCACGGAAATCACCAGCCTCGTGGAGCTAGAGCTGCTCCCGGGGACTAGCAACCCACCTTGTCGTTCACCATGGTCGTCCTGGTCGGCGAGCACGTCACGGCAGGTACTACCACTATTTGCGGTCGTGCCATCACCGCTGTGCGATCACCGTGGTCATGTGGTGCCCGGCGAGCACCTGGTGCGGGTCGGTCCCTGAGGGGAGGGGATCGGCGTGGACGAGCGCTCCGGCCAGCCGGGGGATGGCGTGCAGCAGGTTGTGCTCGGCGTTCACCGTGACCTGGTGGGCCTCGGCGGCACTGATTCCGCCGGCGACCACCACCTCGCATTCGGCGCGGAGCTGGTGCCCCACCCAGCGCAGCCGGATCTGGCCGGTGTCGAGCACCCCGGCGGTCGCGCGCAGGGTCTGCTCGACTTGGTCCACGAGGGCGGGATCCACGGCGTCCATCAGGCGTCGGTAGATCTCCCTGGCGGCCTGCCGAAGGACGGCCAGGATCGCCAGCGTGATGAGCAGGCCGACGACGGGGTCCGCCCACGTCCAGCCGATGGCGACGCCGCCCGCGCCGAGCAGCACGGCCAGGGAGGTCAGCCCGTCGGTGCGGGCATGCAGCCCGTCGGCGACGAGGGCGGCCGAGCCGATCTTCCGCCCGGTGCGGATGCGGTACCTGGCGGCGAGTTCGTTGCCCGCGAAGCCGGTCAGCGCCGCCGCGGCGACCGCGATCAGGTCGCTCACGGTCCGGGGATGCAGCAGCCGGGTGATCGCCTCGTACGCGGCCAGGGCCGAGGAGGCGGCGATCGTCACGACGATGGCTATCCCGGCCAGGTCCTCGGCCCGCCCGTACCCGTAGGTGTAACGCCGGTTCGGCGCGCGGCGGCCCAGCAGGAACGCGACTGCCAGCGGCACCGCGGTCAGCGCGTCAGCGGCGTTGTGCAGGGTGTCGCCGAGCAGCGCCACCGATCCGGACAAGACGGTCACGATCGCCTGGATCAGCGCCGTCACGCCGAGCACGGCCAGTGAGATCCACAGCGTCCGCATGCCTTCCGCGCTGGCCTCGAGCGCCGCGTCGACCTGATCGGCGGCTTCGTGCGAATGCGGGCGCAGCGCATGCCGCAGCCGGTCCAGCACGCCCGGCGCGGGATGGGCGTGCTCGTGGCCGTGACTGCCTGCCCCCAGATGACTCATGCGCCCAGGATGTCATCGAAAGCTTGTTGCAGCACCTCGACCATAGCGCCGCCCTCGCAGCTGCCACCGCGCCGCAAGAAGCCGGCGACCGAGACTCCCGCCCGGCCCGGAGGAATAGCCCTTGTCAGGGGGCCGGATTCGGCCTTGGCGACGCAGGAAAGCGAAACCGTTTCCCTATTAGTCGCCGGGCGGCTCGGCGATCATGGCGGTGCCGATCTCGCGGAAGCCCAGCCGCGCGTAGACGCGCGCCACCGTCGGGTCGGTCGCCGACAGGAACACGGTGTCCGCGCCGTGCGCGAGCGCGTCACTGGCGAGCGCGTGCGTGACGGCCGCGCCGAGGCCGCGGCGGCGGCTGGCCGGGAGGACGCCGACCCCGGTGATCTCCGCGACCCCGCCGGCGAGCTGGTAGCTGCCGGCGGCGAGCGGCCCGTTGGGCCCGGACGCGGTGGCGAGCACCGACCGGCCGGACCGCAGCCGGTCGCGCAGCATCTCGATGGTCCCGCCGTCGTGGTCGGCGGCCAGCTTGTCCCGCTCGGTGACGCCGGCCTCGCCGGGCTCAGTCCCCGGGTGCCCGAACGCCACGCCCGGCACCGCCCACACCAGGTCGAGTTCCGGGTCCGACGGCGCGACGACACGGACAGCGACCCGCGCCGGCACCTCGGGAACCCC
>Ga0335073_10015097_pt1 | contig 10806 bp, 17 predicted proteins | sample Lox_Sample_22_FD_207093 | JGI IMG/M metagenome (GOLD analysis project Ga0335073, IMG submission 207093) | Soil microbial communities from Loxahatchee National Wildlife Refuge, Florida, United States - Lox_Sample_2.2 | ecosystem: Environmental > Terrestrial > Soil > Wetlands | place: USA...
GTGAGAACCCGGCGAAACTTGATCTCCAACTTCAGATAATGTCAAAAGGAGCTCAACTGACTCGGACGTCGTCATAACAGGAACTTCTAATGGTTCAGCGGGAATTCCTTTGGTTCTGGGATTTCGCGTGGTGATGAGCAAATGTTTTCCAGGCCCGACTTCGGGGACTAAACCGTTTGCCGCTTCAACATTGTCAAGGTTGTCAAGTATGATAAGCCAACTGGGCGACTGTCGAAGCCACCGGAGCACAGCTTCAGCGGTGTCCTGAGGTGTCGCATTTTGAAGACCGGTTGGTAATTTTGCCCCTGTCGCAATCGTCCGATATCCAGACAGGATGGATGCTTGGTTCATGGCGCAAATCCAATATATTCGCTCGTAGTTTCTTTTGTTTGAGTAAGCATACTCAAGAGCGCATTGTGTTTTTCCAACTCCTCCCATCCCAAAAAGAGCGACACGATGGTTAACTCGATTTGGAACTTCGGCCATGAGCTTCCCCTTTAGGAGCTCGAGAAAGTTTTGACGCCCTATGAATTGATCATTTCGTCGGTACGGAACGATGAATTTGTCTTCTTCTACGTCTTGCTGCTTTACATTTAAGTCGGCGATTCCTGTTCATGATAAGCGATGGCAAGGCAATGGGAGAAGTACCGTTCATTACCTCCCCAACATCAATGCTGATACGGACAGCAAGGTTAGTAAGGAGTGCAAGAAGTGCTTTGTGGTAACTTTCTATGCATCTCTCGAAATAGATTTTTGGGTTTTTCTCTTCTCCTGAGAGAAAGACTCGAATAATTCTCCCTAAAATTATTAATGAGCTGCGAGATCGTCATACCAGGGATTCCAAACCGAGAGGAAATTTGGCGGATTGTAACGGCGAGATACAAGAAGGAAGCAGATCGAACATCAAGTGCTCGATTAATCAAGAAGTTACGTTGACATCGTTGAATATCCTGAAGAGATCCAACTACGGCAAGGTGCTCAAATTGTTGAGAAATGTAGTCTAAGGTGTCTCCAAGCTCTTTCTTGCGAGCTATTTCGGTTTCGGCAATCTGGATAAGCTTCGCAACAGTGGCGGGAAGTACGCTAATAAGAATGAAAAGGCCACCACAGAGTAAGCCATATGGGTTTAGCACGGAGACCTAAGTTGTCAGATGCTTAAAATGTAAGAAGTCTTACGCTTGAGCGCTCTTTCGCAATAGTCAAAAAATTTGTCGCAAATGGACTGAGAGCAGTGAAAACACACTCAATCACGTGTCCGCATTTCTCCCAGGGTGTCTTATCTTTGGCATGTTCTTTCCGAAGCTCCAGGATGGCATTGAGCTTGGCCTTGAATTGCGAGTCTTGGAAATCTTCTGGTTCTCCAGTGAGTTCAGGATAATCAAACGATCCCCATTGAGTTTTGTGCGCTTGAACAGTGTCACGAAGGAATTGAGTCGCCTCCACATATCTCTCGGTGGCTCTTTGTTTGTCGTCATATGCTTGGGTTGCTGTCGCCGCAGGCGGAGTAGCTTGGACGGGTTGTGGGTCCTTGCGTTTGAATAAGGAGACTATACGACCCCTCTTTTGTGATTGTCTGCTGCTTCTTTCCATTTAATGATATGCCGCCAGAGGACGGCAGAAAGTAATCTGGGTTGCGAAGGAAGTAAAGACGGGGGAGGCGAAGCGGAATTATTGGCAATAAGGAAGAGTGGCTGTGTAGACGCGCCAAGGCATCGCCAAAGGCCCAAAGCCATGGCTGAAGCTTATTTTCGGAGAGAAAAGTCAATTCGCTACTGAAAGCGACGGTCACGCGATCAAGATATCTCTCAAATTTGCGATCTACCGCGCTAGATCTGAGAGCCATACTATGGCGCTGGGACCGACGAAAGCTGTAGTCCTTGCCATTTGCATCTCGTTCTTGTGGACTGCTGCTTGTGAGGATTCTCTTTATGGTTTCGGACAATTCCCGCTCGAAGAGCATTATTCCCTTGGCATCGCGAATCCCTGCAACTCGTCGGTAATTGCTGGCTATCATCACGAATCGAATCTACATGACCGGCAACTTGTATGCGACAACGCAGGTTATGGTCTTTGTCCAGGTCCCAGTCCCCATAAACGTTACTGATTTTGAAGGAGATGAATATTGCTGCCCAATAGGTGGTGATTGTTGCGGTGACGATACTTGTTGTGACCCTGGAGCATCCTGTTGCGCTACTGGAGGTTGTGCCCCGACTGATGGTGGTACATGCTGTTCTAATGGAGGAGCATGTGGAGCAGGAACTAGTTGCTGTGGAGATGGCTGTATCCCAACAGGAACGGTTTGTTGTAGTGGAGGTTATTGTGAATCCGGAAGCAGTTGCTGTGGAAATGCTTGTAATCCTCCTGATACGGTTTGTTGTGCTAGTGAGAGCCTGTTTTGTCCTTCAGGGTGGTTTTGTTGCGGAAATGGATGGTGTGCTGAAGATAATGGAGTTTGTTGCGAAGGAGGTGGATCCTGTCCTCCTGGGTATAATTGTGTGAGCTATGAAGGAGAGATTGTTTGTTGTCCTGATAGCGTTTGCACCGGAAGTCCTGGGCCGCAGAGTGTAAACAGCAATCCTGCTGGAACGACTCTATCGCCAACCACCTCGACGACAATTCAAACTAGTTCCTCCACGGAAACCACTACAATTGTATCGACGAGTTCTAGCACCATTGCAACCACTAGCAGCACCGTTGTGGAGAGTACTAGTACAAGCACCTTTACCACGAGCAGCACTCTTTCAACGAGTACCACTGTTTCAACGAGTACCACTGTTTCAACCAGCACTCGTACCACTAGTACTACTAGTACCACGTCTCTCACGTCGACCTCTAGCCCTGCTACTACTACCTCGTCTGCCACTTCCTCAGGAGGCTGCACCGGAGCGAGTTTAACATATTACAACTCCACCATTTCATCCACAATCGTCTTGAAATACGATTGCAGTTGTCCTGCTATCGTCTCAGAGGAAATGGGGTCCACGACGACGGAACAGTCTCGATTCGGGTTTACTTGCACAATCACCGTTACACTCGGTGAGACTTCTACAGCTGCCATGACAACCGCAACAACGCCTACGTCCACTAATACTATCTTGTCGATTCCGACTGAAGTTCTGACTACACCGTCAATCTCTTCAAGTTCTACCAGTAGCGTCGCTTCGGTTCATTCGACTTCTAGTGGATGTGCAAGGGGACAACTTGACGGGCTTTTCGAGATCGCACTTTCGTTTGCAGTGATTGTATTTGGAGTATATTTATTCTGAGTAATATTTAGTATATTTGAACGATGTATATATGGATACGGTGATGAGGTACGTACATAGGTATAATCTTCGATGGTTTTGGGAATGAAATCTAGGACAATCAAGGACTTGGCCGTCCTCCCCTGTGCATTATAGAGTTGCCGTGAAATTTGGCCAATGCTCGCCCTTCGGATGATCGATATGACATCTACAAGAGTCGAAGGCAGGACTGTTGGCAAGACTTGCATATTACATACGTCCGGGCCGCTTGGTCACCAACGACGTCATACGAAGCGCCAGCCGCAAGTTGTCGGGAGGTGCTCCCGTCTGTTTGACGATCGCGGACCACTTAAACTTAATTCGTTGGTCCGTTTTTCAGACTCGGGGGGTCATTTGACGGCTTCTGCGATAAAAGTCTATCAATTCTGTAACTACCCTTCTTATAAAAGCGACGAAAACCGGATTTCCACCGGGTTGGGACCAAGAACTATTATTCCAGACAGTTGAGCGAACGGGTCGCAGCAACCAATCAACAGGCTGTGCAACCACCTGGATGATTATGGGAGGAAAAAGCTTAAATCCTGCAAATGGCAACTATAATTAGAAGTATGCAACATGTCGCCGATCTATCCCCATTCATATGGCTAATCTCAACTGTAATTAGATAGTCTGAACGTGAATGCTTCATGCTTTATCTTTTACCCTGCCATTCTAACTAGTCTTATGCATTCTGACGATTTCATTACACTGCAGAACTTGAAGTGGGCTCTCCGAATTGTATCTTGACATCGTCGAGACTCGTGATTGCGGACCAGATATTTGGATCTTCTATTTTGGAAAAGATCTTTCTAGTATTGTCGTGACTTTGTGCACACAAAAGTTCCATCGCTAGCCCAAGCTCTCCAAAAGTATTTGCTATAGCCGGTATACGTGCAGTGGTGACTCCTACTAGACAGCACAGAACGACTGCGAGCATAGCTCCGCAGAAAGTTGAAAATATGAAGAACGAATGGAACGACAACTGAATCTGGTCAACCACCCCGCACGCCGATGCATTCAATACATTTTCTTCCGATGTAGATGTTCCGGCACCAGAAACATCTGGAAAGATGAGCACCTGCCACGCCATCGTTGCTAGTTTGTTACGCTGGTAAAGTGTACCCGTTTGCAGGCACTTCACGGCCTGCAGCAGGATTCGCCATTCAACTGTTGCCACCCAGTCAGGAGTTACGATGGTGTCTGGCCCGGGAAATATTGCGTCATATATTTCGAAGTGACGGTCTACCGGCATCTGCACTGGTGAGACGTTGGGAGACACATTATCCACTTGGTATAACAGAATTCCGCCCGACTGCGAAACACGGTAGGATAAATCGGCATACCGCTTATTTACCCGGATTGCAAATGTCTGGCCCGGTAACCAATCGCCTGGCCCATTTTCGGTACATTCTCCAATTCCAAACCCGGGGGGTCCAAAGCACGCGCTCATTTCTTTTCGTCAATTGAGATCGTAAATTCTACTTACCGATGACCGTAATGGACTCGTTCCGGGCTGAATCGAATACGTTTGCAACACATATGTTTAATTGTATTGGCACTGGTCCGTACAGTTTGCAAATAGGGTCCTGCTCCTGAAAGGTTGAAGAATCATAAGGCTCGACGATTGCATGCCAAATGGGCGTCCTTAGAAGTTGGTACACGTTCTTTTCGCTTGCGTTGTAGTCTAGCATTGCATCATATGTGTCCCCGGTAAGAACTTGCATAAGGTAATATGACGAACATCGAGAGTCGTTGATACATTCTGATTTGGGTGCCGGAAGTACAGTTCCACCGTTCTCGACTGATAGCTTCAACATAACGTCTGACGCAAAAATCTGCTTGGTGGTCTTGGATTGTCCAAGGAAATACGAGATTGCAACATCAGTTGGGAGAACGCCGCCAATTTGTGTGCTGTGCTGGAGTGTGGATTGTAAACACGCAAGACCATCTGACGTATTGAGCAACAATACAATACTCAAGAAAATCGTCAACCCATAAAACAGCAGCCTATAGCATGAGACCTGTATCCTTCAAAGGGAAGTACCTTAAAATAACAAAGAACGTTACTGGCTGGCAAACACGTTTCCGTCGGACGGGATCTGGCCCATAGACAGCGCAATGGAGTCGGAATAGGAGGAATCCAAGCAAGGTCACGGGTGACGTCGTAGGGCTAAGCACCAAAAAACTTGTCAGGTCGGTGCCCCGAGTCCGACTAATCCCGGCCCAGCGGAGACAGTTGTAAACTTCGTGAGTGATCCAGATGATTGTGATGATGGTAGTCTGAGAAAACAGGGCGATGAGGAAGATTTTGGTGTTGGTGGAGGTTTGAACAAGTTTCAGGAAGGGATTCGGGTTGATCGTTGCATTGTAGGAATAGTACACTGTCCAGATATACACAACGATAGCCAGCATGAAGATCATCCATTGCTTACATCTGTAATGTTGTGCTTCGAACCCCCACTGTGAAGACTTCAGAATCAGGTTCCCGTGTTCGGTTTGGTGAATGTCCGCAGATAATAGTGGTCGCCCCGAATTGGGATTTGTCTCTTCGTGCTGGTCGTTTGTTCTGGTAACCAAATTATCGCTTTCCGAGCGACTGGGACGAGTGTTAGGCATCTGCGAAAGGTCCTCTTGGGATATCTGACTTGCGGCATGCTCCGACTCGGCCTCCGTCGAGTTTGTCACTAAAGAAGGGACCGCGTGCGTTGATGACGCGCTTGAACCCGAATGGGACTCACTCGATGGCCCTGCAGTTGGCCTGTCGACGGCATTGTCTGGTCGCTGTTAACAAAAAAGTAAGTCACAGGAAAACGTACCCGGATTTGCGCCCGGGGAGAGGATATTAGTCGGAGCACTGCCGGTCTCGGTTAGAGCTGAGGGTGGAGCATCCTGATTGTTGACAGAGGTCTCGTCGCCGTCATTCTTATCGCAAGTTTGAGCGACAACTTGGTTCGTCGAATCTGTTGCTGGAACATGATCTAATTCGACATCGTCCAGAGTACCGAGTTTTTGCGAGTCGCGTACATCAGTAACCTTCTGCTGCATTTTTTGAGAAAATTGGCCTGGCTTACAAGCAACGTTGTGCACAAATAAATGGGAACTTGATAGATTTTATCCAGTGTCCGAGGCGTGATTATTTAAACTTTTCAAATGTGGTGGCCTGTGCGCCGAGCCACAGTGTGCGTGCTGAGCCCAATTGCCTATTGCGGCCGACTCTCCAATACGGAAACCCGATAGGTGCACAGCCTACAAAATGGATTAAATTAGAAAACGCATTGCGAGGAAAAGCCTATTTGAATCTAAGTTACGAGTACAGCGCTTTCAGGGGAAAGTTGTGGCTATTTTAAGACTGTACACTATTGCAAATTGCAATACTCTCTGCCCGTGACCAAATGTAAAATGTAAATGTGACGAAGTCAATCAAAGAGAACGAAAATATTTTCTGGGCGCGCCAAACCAGGAAGGTAAAATGAGCATTTGAATTCAGGCCACGGTGCAACGGGGCACTTTTCAGTCGTCCTTTTGTCCAATTTCGCTCACTCTTCTAAGGCGTAAATATGGTTCATTGTGCGAAAGTAATTGTTAGGCATGTTTTACACCATCGAAAACGGGTCATTTACTACTGTCAATTGCGCTATACAACCCAATCCGGACGTATCAGGAATCGGTATCCGCATCGCATTTTACCTTCAAGCTTTTTGCTCTATCATCCAAATTTGGAATGTCACACAGAGTTCGCCCACCGACATTGTTCTGACAAACCTTTCGCTTCAAGTTGCCGGATTGAGTTTGATTGTGGCTGCGTATTTCGATGGCACAATCGATGTCCGCCATACCATTATAGCGAGTCACCTCGCTGTGATGATGTCGGTGTGTCGCAGTACCTCAAATGGATTGCGATTGTCGTTTCTACGATCTAGAAGGGTTCTCCAAACCTTGGTTGGCATCATGGTACTGGATTTGCTTCATCGTCCGTTTATATTGTGGTTCAATTGGAACATCTGAGGTGTTATCAGAGCATTGCAATTGCTGGGTTTATGTCCGCAGGGTGCAGGGAGATGGGTCCTTTTTCCAGCTCAGGAAATCAATATGCTATCTGCGACAAGCATGATGGCCTTGGTCCCACAATTTCTGCAAGCTCCAATGTCTCAGACATGCATCTCCATCTTCCGAACGATCATACCTACACAAATAGGTCCGATCAAGGTACATATCAGAATACCCCATATCACGACTAGATATAAGTCTACTGGAATTAAGACGTTAGTTGTTTGTGCAACGCCGGCAATTAGAAAGCCGATTTCACCGCGACTTATCATTGCGAAGCCAACAAGAAGTACTTCATTTAGTTTGTGTGAAATCGTTGGTGTCTCATCGCGACGATCTGTTTCTCCGTCAGTTCGAGGTCGGATGTTTCTTTGAGTGACGTTTGAAGTTATCGTGGGAGCGCTTTCGAGGGGACGAGATGTCTCATTAGGTGGAGGTTCTTGCTCTTTGGCGACCGTGGGCGCAGAGACTGAGGAACTAACAGGAGACTGTTGACGTCTTTTCAGGATCTTGAGAATGCGGTGTATGAGCGAGCGACATGTAAGGATAAGCTTGCGGAGGAGTAGGTGTAATAACGGGAGTACGACCAACCAAACGCTGGTAACACCTTTTGCGAATGCCATCAGAATTGCGTAAACGATGCCCCGCCAAACTACTCCTCCACTGAATAATTGGCGAATAGGAATGGCAAAACCGATTGAAGCCTAAATGAATGAGACAAACTCTTCAACAAGACATACAAAAAACAATGGAACAAGTAGACCATGGGTAATCCGATGGAAGAATCTAATTTAGACATTTACCGGTCAAAGGAATATACTTTTCGTAGCATTTCAAAGCAATTGATTGAGAGAGGTAAGACGCGGATACTCCGGCAAGGTATGCTGCAAATAAGATCGAGGTTCCTGCGTATCCTGCAGCAGCGGTCGCACTAAGAACCCACAATGCCGTCAGCACAAAACCTATCTGATCAACCCATCTTTCAAGCCGATTGAAAGAGAGTTTGTCGACCACGGCTTTAGCGAGACGCGACAAAAGGAAGACGACTAGGAGAAGAGCCAACGAGACGCCAATTTGTCTACTTAGGACTTTCGTATCCAGATTACTGAGCGATGGAATGATTCCCACCATGACTAAACCAATCACATCATCGATTATGGCAGCAGTTATGAGAATTGTCCCAATCTTTGTCGAGTTTAGGTTTGCGGCGGATAGGATTGTAAATGTTGTCCCTAAGGATGTGGATGACAAGGCAACACCAGCCGCAAAGGCATTTAATGGTTCTACGCTCGTTGGAGAGAATATAGGGATCAGTAGAAATGAGAGTGCGATGGGTAATATGACGCCTGTGATCGAAATGAAAAGAGCCGGCACGATTGAACTTTTGAGCAAGCGGAGATCCGTGGAGAGTCCTCCTGCCATCATTAGTTTTCAGAAATAGATGGAATGGATACCTTCGTATACAAGGAGAATAAGACCAAGATATCCGAATTGGACAATTGCGTTTTGAATGTCCAAGGCGAGCCAGGGTGATTGTGGGAGTCCGACCCAGATCACTCCGACGAAGATCTGTCCGATTAGGCCGCAGGAGCAAAGACGGTCAAGAGGCCACGCTACGATGTGCAGACTCAGTAGAAATGAGGATAAGGAGAGGATTGTTCCTACAGGAGGCTCTTGGTAAGGAAGAGCGTCCATATCTCAAGTCTGAGCAGGTTATTAGCATGAAGACGACAGTTCGATTGCGAATGACTCACCGCGCATCAGGCGGTGTAGAATTTCCAACCAATCGCCGGTGGCGGTACGAATTGGGTTCTTATTGCGAGACTTCCTCGTTTCGACCTTTATTCAATTTAGTCTTCATTTACTTGGTTTGTTTATTTGTCTTGAATTCCTCACCACGTTCAGAATGAGGTTAAGGCAAAAAATACACGAATAAAGGTGAATCAACAGATCATGATGACTTGACCCCCTTGTCCGTTCGTATTGTCATCATCGACATTTCTAAGTAACAGACCTTCGACAACACAGAACAAATATTCCTATACTGATAACGAGAATTCCCACAACGACTCCGGAAACGATTCCGGCAATGGATCCAGATGATAGTGATGAGCTTGACACTGCTGTTGAAGGCGGACTCGCGATTCCTGACAGTGAAAATGATGTAGCGAGGGTTGCCTCTCCATATTTGCCACCGTTCAGGTCAGTGAAACTGGTGATTGTAAATGGAACCTCGCTTGACGGAGTTGTCGGAGTGGCGGTGTTAAGCTTACTGAAACTGGGGATTGTAAAAGGAGCATCGTTTGACTGAGTTGTTGGTGAGCTTATAATAAGCCCCATATATGTGACTCTGTCACGTCAGTATTTCTCAAGTAGAAATGTACGTTGAGACAAGGAAACTACCATTAACAGAATTTGGATTCGTGATTGTCTCGTTCTATCCTTAGTAATATTAACAAGATGCTATTACAATTGTAATTTGAGCAGAAGCGTCAAGCGTATTCAATGTCAGGTTAGGGAACAAGTATGCAAAGTGCGTGCTCTGGAATAGCGGATCGAACGAGAAACTAGTGGCAAGTGCGGTGTAGGTGGAAAATTCAACCACCGCTGTTGCCTCGGCTGTCATGGTGAATGGACAGTCGGAGTAGGTTAGGAAGGCACGAATATAGAAGGTCTCTGGCGTGTTATCGTCGGTGATCCCGAGAGAGTAGTCCTGAATGGTTAGCGATCTTATGTACATATGTTGGAGAACGCATACCTCGCTTAAGCTCCAGGAACATGTTCCCTTCGCAAACGTAATGAAATGGACAAGAAAGAGCATCCATGGCAGGACTTCCATCGAGCTTTTTCGAGGATGGAGTCGGTGGACTAACGTTGTAACGAACCGTGAATTGGCGAGGATTCGTCTTCGCAGGTGAATACAATTTAAGCTTTTGTGGCTTTCGTCTCATGAGGCCCCACGTTCGAGTGGCGAATGAACATATGCCCGCCTAACGGTCTAGACTCGTCCAATACGCAGACGGTGCACTCATTTATTGTTCTTACCATTGGGAATTGCGCTTGTTGAATTAAGTTTGAGACCATTTAGACAACTTCTTTGACGTTGGACTCGCTACTCTTTCTCAATCGCTTTTCACGACCTGACTACAATGAGTTTGAATATCTCAAATGATAGAAATAATGTCACTTTAGTTACAGAACACGCCCATGATTCTCCACCCCACAGTTCGCATTCCTCGTCGGAGCATGGCACTGCACCCTTGAACGGTAATGGCGAAGACCACCCCGAGCCAGAGGCACAAGAAAAGCCGAAACCCATTCCCCAGCAAGTCTCCGAAAGTGCTGCAGAGCGCTCAACTCCAGCGATTAGCGATCCCGGAGGGACTCGACTTGATTCGACTTTGCGGCAGTTTTTGTGGACATGGATCCTGACCTTGATTGCGACTGGATGGGTTACTTTCACAATATGTTTCGC
>Ga0335073_10015098_pt1 | contig 10805 bp, 9 predicted proteins | sample Lox_Sample_22_FD_207093 | JGI IMG/M metagenome (GOLD analysis project Ga0335073, IMG submission 207093) | Soil microbial communities from Loxahatchee National Wildlife Refuge, Florida, United States - Lox_Sample_2.2 | ecosystem: Environmental > Terrestrial > Soil > Wetlands | place: USA: Florida...
GTCGTTCGCCGCCGCGAACGACGAGGAGACCGAAGGCCTCGCGAAGCTCCTCCCGGCCCTGCTCCGGGCCCTGGACGCCCTTCGCCCCGGCGCCTCGTACAACTGGTTCGCGCACGGCCTCGCCGGTTCCGACGAGTCGACCGACCGGTTCCATTGGCATCTCGAGCTCACCCCCCGGCTCCAGCGAGCGGACGGGTTCGAGCTCGCCGCCGGAATACCGGTGAACGCGGTGCTCCCGGAGCGCGCCGCGGAGAACTACCGGCGTGCGCTCTCCGACACCGGCGGGAAACGCTAATGCCCCGAAACCGGTCGTAGCGGCGTGCCCGAACTGCGCGAGCCGATCGTCTCCCTGTTGGGCCACGTGGACCACGGGAAGACGACGCTCCTGGACCGCATCGCCGGCAGCGTTCGCGCTTCGAAGGAGGCCGGCGGCATCACCCAGCACATCGGAGCGATCGAGGTGCCCGGACCGACGGTCCGACGCCTGTGCGAGGGGATCCTCTCCACCGCGCAGATGAACGTCCCCGGACTCCTGTTCGTCGACACCCCGGGACATCGGTCGTTCGAGACCCTGCGTCGCCGCGGCGGCGCGCTCGCCGACCTTGCGATCCTCGTGATCGACGTGCGCGAGGGGATGATGCCGCAGACCCGGGAGTCGATCCAGATCCTGCGGCACGAGAAGACTCCGTTCGCCATCGCGCTCACCAAGATCGACCTGCTGACCGGCTGGCGAAAGACGCCGACCGTGGTGCCCCTGGCCGACCAGCTCGCCAAGGCCGGCCCGGACTTCGTGAAGGTGCTCGACCAGCACCTGTACTCGGTCGCCCAGGAGCTCGACCAGTTGGGGTTCTCGGCGGAACGGTACGACCGGGTGAGCGATTTCACGCGGAACGTCGGCATCGTACCCGTCTCGTCCAAGACCGGCGTCGGCGTGCCGGAGCTGATCGCCTTGCTCGTCGGACTTTCCCAGCGATTCCTGCAGAGCGAGCTCGCTCTGGTGAAGGACGGCGGGGAGGCGACGATCCTGGAGCGGAGCGACCAGAAGGGGATCGGCCCGGTCGGCAACGTGATCGTGTACCGGGGCCGGCTGAAGGTCGGCGACGAGATCGTCGCGACGGGTCGAACGGAGCCGTTCGTGACCCGCGTGCGCGGCATCTATCGTCCGATCCCCCTCAAGCCCGGAACGGCGTCCAAGCTGGTGAAGCTCCGTTCGTTCGATGAGGTGCTCGCCGCCGCCGGCGTCTATCTGTCAGCGCCGGGGATCGAGGATGCGATGCCCGGCGGTCTCCTCCGGGTGGTCCACGGGCCCGAGGAGTCCGAACGGGTCCGGGTCGAGCTCGCGCGGGAAACGCAGCCGGTCGCGGAGCTCGCGGAGACCGGTGTCGCGATCTGCGCGGACGCTCTGGGGGGCCTCGAAGCGCTGGCGTTCGAATGCCGGGAAGGGAAGATCCCGGTGCACGAAGCGTCGGTCGGACCGGTCGGTCGCGCCACCGTGCTTCGCATCGCGTCGGTCAAGGACCCGTCCCACCGCGCGGTGCTGGCGTTCAACGTGCCGGTGCTGCCCGACGCGCTCCCCGAGGGCGAAACCGGTTCCGTGAGGGTGTTCCGCGGGGACGTGATGTACCGGATCATCGAGGAGTACACGAAATGGCGCGACGCCCGGCTGCGCGAGCTCCAGGCCCAGCGGCGGCTCGACCTCGTGCATCCGGCCAAGATCGAGGTCCTTCCCGGTTTCATCTTTCGGGCCTCCAAGCCGGCGATCGTCGGAGTGAAAGTACTGGGCGGTACCCTCCGCGCCGGCGTCCGATTGATGAAGACCGACGGCACCGAGATCGGTGTCCTGCGGGGTCTTCAGAAGGACGGCGAGTCGGTCCAGACGGCCGACGAGGCGACCGAACTCGCGGCCTCGATCGACGGGGCGGTCATGGGCCGCAACCTGAAGGAGGGGGACCAGCTGCTCGTCGCGATCCCCGAGTCGGCGGCGCGAGCGCTCCGAGGGCAGGCCCTCTCCCCGCGCGAGAACGAGATTCTGGAAGAAGTGACCCGGATCCACCGGCCGGCGCACCCGTTCTGGGGACAGTAGGGATCGGTCTCGGCGCTACGACAGTCCTTCGGGCGGGGGCGCTTCGTCCTCGTCGTCGCCGTCGAGGTCGACTCCGTCCTCGGGCGGGTCGGACCCTTCGAGCTCGTCATCCTCCGGGTCGAGGGGGGGCGGATTCTCTCCGGTGTAGACGCCCGTCGGAAGGAAGAGGCCGAGGAAGATCGCGACGCCCCCGATGGCACAGAGCACGACCGCGCCGATCAGCGGAAGGAACAGGTTCCAGGTCGGATTTGCCAGCGCGCTCGTGGTGTACGTCTCCACGAATGTCGCCGAGAACGAGGTTGCGGTTGCGTTCGCGTTCGAGAGATTGAGGAAGAGCGGGAAGGTCAGGGCGCCCGTCGCCGAGAACCGACCGGAGTCGGCCCACCACGTGGCGACGGCGGTACCGCTCGGACAGACCCCGGAACTGTGGGGGCAATGCACCGCGGGGTACACCGATACGACCAATTTGTTCGAGGCCGCCCACGTCAAGCTCACCGCGGCCGAGCTCTGGTTCACCCCAACGAGCTGCTGCTCGTAGAACGTGTGCCCCGGGATCGACGGCACGGTCACCGGGTCGAACTGCGTGAACGACGGGCCGGTGGCGAACGTAAGCGACGCGAGCAGCACCCCCGCGCCGATCACCGCGACGGCCGTCCCGGCCACCAGGAGTCCGGTCCGCACGAGAAGTACCTACCGCCCACCCGAGAAATACTCTTACCGGCGGAGCGGACCTACTCCCACCGGCGAAAGTGGGACCAAGGCTCATATCCTCTCGACGCCCCGGGTACACCAGTGTCAGACCTTGGCACGCGGGGGGAGCCGGGGCCCCAAGCGGGCGGTACGGAGCGCCTAGCCTGTCCGATGTGCAAGAGTACGCATCGGATCGTCGACCCGATACGCGCGGAGACCCACTGCGCCGAGTGCGGCCTCGTGTTCGAAACGACCGAGATCCTGGCCACCGCCCCGCCGCCCGTTGCCGCGACCGGGTCCGAGGGGAGCGGCCGCGGCATCGGCCCGTTCGTCGCCCCCGGGGGTTCGAAGCGGTCGCTCGGCTCCACGATCACCACCTCCCGGGACGGTCAGGGGAAGCGGCTGGATTGGCACCGTCGCTACGAGTTCCAGCATCTGAAGCGCGTGCAGCAGCGGCAGACCTCTCGCGGGCCGGACGGGACGATGGACCGTTCCCCCGCCCGCAACGAGATCGTCGTCGCGACGGAACGGCTCGGGCTTCCCCCGGTCGTCCAGGCCGAGGCCGAGCATGTCTACCGCGAGGCGCGTCAGAAGGGCCTCTTCCGCGGACGCAGCCTGTCCGCGAGCGTCGGAGCGGCCGTCTACACGGCATGCCGGCGTTTTTCCGTGCCCCGCACCCTCGGCGAGGTCGCCGACGCGGTTTCCGCGAAGCGGTCCGAAGTGGGCCGTACGTTCAAGGTCGTTCAGCGGGGGACCGGTCTCGCGGTTCCGAGCGTTGGAACGAAGGCGTTCCTCGCTCGGTATGCGCAGGAACTGGCGCTCTCTCCCTGGGTGCGCTCGAACGTCGAGGCGATGCTGGATGAGGCACGGGACGACCCGGAGCTGTCGGGCCTGTCCCCCCACGGTCTGGTGGCGGCTTTGATCTACATCGCGGCCGAGCGGCACGGCGAACGGCGCTCCCGAGCCCAGGTGGCGCGCGTGAGCGCCGTCACCGAGGTAACGCTCCGCTCCACGAGCCGGCTCCTCGAAAAGGTCTGGGGCCGGCGCGCCGAGGCCGCGGAGCAGGCCCGGAACGAGACTCCGTAACCGCCCCATCCCTCTCGCCCGGTCGGTCGAGGTCTTTATCGCCGTTCGACGGCCGTTGGGTTCGATGGTCCCGCCCGGGCCGGACCGCCCCGCGCTCACTGTGGTGTGGGACGAGCGGTTCCTGGCGTACGATCTCGGCATTGACCACCCGTTCTCCGAGCGGAGCCGTGGTCTGGCCGCGGAGCTGTTGCAGGCCGCCACGGCGGACGCGCCGTCCGCTCGCATCGAATGGATACGGCAGGTCGCGCCGGCGTCCCACGCCCTCCTCGAGACCTTCCATCGCCCGGAGTACGTGGCCTACGTAGAGACCGCCAGCGGATACGAGAACCCGATCCTGCTCGACACCGGCGACACCCCGTCCTTCCCCGGTTGTTTCGAGGAAGCGGCCCGCTTGGTCGAGGGGGCGGACCGGGCTCTGCGCGCCATCGAGGCCCATGCGCACCCCGCGTTCCACCCCGCGGGGGGCCTCCACCACGCGCATCCGGACCACGCCAGCGGTTTCTGCATCTTCAACGACGTGGCCATCGCGGTGGGCCGGGCGGTGAGGCAAGGCCATCGGGTCGCGTACCTCGACATCGACGCCCACCACGGCGACGGCGTCATGTACGGTTTCTACGACTCGGGCCGAGTGCTCGACATCGACATCCATCAGGACGGGCGGACGTTGTTCCCCGGGACGGGCTTTCCCCAGGAGTCGGGCACGGGCGACGGCAGCGGCCTCAAGGTGAACCTCCCGCTGCCGCCCCTCTCGGGGGATGAGGCGATCGTCCCTTTGTTCCGGCGGGTCGTGCCGACCATGCTTCGAAAGTTCCGGCCGGACCTCATCGTCCTGCAGCACGGCGTCGACGGGCACGCGGGCGATGCGCTCGCCCATCTCCAGTACACCCCGTCGGCCTACGCCGAGATCGACCGGATCGTGATCGAGCTCGCCCACGAGTTGTGCCGTGGTCGGGTCTTGGTGACCGGCGGGGGCGGATACCGTGCGAGCTCGGTCAGCCGAGTGCTCGCCCGGGCGGGACTCCTCTTCGCGGGCCTTCCGCTCCCGGCCGAGGCGGCCCTTCTCCCCGACGGGTGGCGGGAACGGTACCGATCGACCATCGGTGAACTCGCTCCGAAGGCGTGGGAAGACGGAGTGACTCCGACCGGATCGCGGTGGCGGCCGGAGCACGAGGCGAAGCTGATCGCGGAACTCGAGCGCTCGCTGGGAGAGAAGTTTCCGACGGCGGACTCCGGCTAGAGCCGCTCGCCCCAACTGTCTCGGTCCAAGAGGTCCTGGTCGGTGGCGCGGATCCCGTCCGCGACGTCCGACTCGGTGAGCCGCTCGACTTCACCGCGAGCGACCTTGGCCCGCACCGCCGCCCGAGCGAGCGTCAGCGCCCCGACCGAGCGGAGCTCGTCCGCGGCCGACTCGGTCACCGTGCCCTCACCGTCCTCCAGCATGTCGAGATGCAGCGCGCCGAAGAAGGCATCCCGCTCGAGCCAGTAGCCGAGATATCCGAGCAGCAGTTCGGCCGCCTCGGGCGTGAGGGCCGGGAGCCGATCGGGCGCCGGAACCACTCCCAGCGACCGGGAGAAGCCACCGTTCGGCGAGAGTTCGTGCAGTTCCCAACCGCCCACGCCGGACGACAGGGCAACCGGCCCCGGCCGGCCGTCGAAGAACAGGGGCAACCGTTCGATCCCGTCGTCCGCCTCGGGAGGATCGACCGCGGGGAAATCCTGGTCCCGGGGGAGCGGGATCGACCCGCGAAGGGCGTCCCGGACCCGCTCCTCTTCCTCCCAACGACCCTCGCTCTCGAGCCGCCGAGCGATCCGTAGCCGGCGCCGGCGGCTTGCCTCGACTCGGCGCGCGAGCGTCACGTCGAGCCGCTCTCGGACGCTCCCGAGTTCGAGTTCGAACGCGGAAGGCCCCGACCGGCCGGCTCCCCCCGGCGCGCGCAGACCGGCGAGGTCGGTGCCGGGGCAGGAGAGCACGACCGTCGCCTGGAGGCGAGTTCCGACGTGCACCATGACGGGGAATTCGCGGCACGGGTGCGGACGCGCGGAGTGGGCGTCGCAGCGGTGGTCCCGGAGCAGTTCGCAGGAGCCCCCGTCGCCTCGACTTACCAGAAGCTGATACTCGCCGTGGCGCACGAACTCGATATCGGGCTGGATCTGGAGGAGCCGCGTTCGCTCCTCGGCGAGAACGCGCGGCTCGGCGTAGCAGCAAAGGCCACAGTCCGGTCGGCACGAGAACCCGAAACCGGACAGAAGGGCCACGTCGAGCATCGGTGCCGTCGCGGGGCTCGCCATGTACGGTGGACCTTCGAGACACTGACCGTATTAATCCCGGGCGAATCCCCGCGCCGATGGTGCTTGTGGCGAAGGACATTATGGAAAAGTCGGTGCTCACGGTCGACGAGGGGGTGGACGCCCTGACCTGCGCGCGCACAATGGCCGACCAACACAAGGGATACGCTGTGCTCGTCCGAGGGGGCGGCACGCTCTCCGGGATCGTGACGGAGTGGGATTTCCTGGCCAAGGTCGTGGCGGCCGGTCGCGACGCTTCCCAGATTCGGGTGCGGGAGATCGCGACGGCCGAGGTGGATTCCTGTCCCCCCGACACCGCGACGGACGAGGTCGTCGCAACGATGTCGGAGCGAGGGATCCGCCGGATGATCGTCCGATCCGGGGATCAGGTGCTCGGGATCATCACGGCCCGCACGGTGCTTCGCATGTTCCGCGAGTATGTCGACAAGGTCTCGTCGGAAATCGCGGGGTACCAAGCTCCGCCGACCGGCCTCGGCTGATCGGACGGTCGAAGTGTCCTTCTGTTTCGCCGTTCCGGTCCGGCGACCGGACGCGCGCCCCGGGCCCCGGCGGAAGAATCGTTCGTTCGCCGCGCGGCTCCCCCGCTCATGAAGTACAAGTGGGTCGTCCTCTCCAATACGACGATCGCCACGTTGATGGCGGCGATCGATACGAACATCGTACTGATCTCGCTCCCGACCATCGGACGTCAGCTGCCGGGGACGACCGCCACCACCCTCCTGTGGATCCTGCTCGGGTACTCGCTGCTCACCGCCGTTGTGCTGCTCAATTTCGGCCGGCTCTCCGACATGTACGGCCGGGTCCGACTCTACGTGCTGGGCTTCGCCATCTTTACCCTCGGATCGTTGCTCTGCGGTCTCTCTCAGACCGGTCTCGAGCTGGTGCTGTTCCGGCTCGTGCAGGCCGTGGGTGCGGGCTTCCTCTTCGCGAACTCGGCCGCGATCATCACCGATGCGTTCCCCCCCAACGAGCGGGGGCGGGCCCTCGGCATCAATCAGATCTCGATCGTCGTCGGCGCCGTGGCCGGGCTGATCCTCGGCGGTGTGATCACCTCGACGATCGGCTGGCGATGGATCTTCTTCGTGAATGTACCGATCGGCATCATCGCGACGATCCGGGCCCGGGTCGACCTGAAGGAGATCGCCCTTCGCGAGCAGCACGCCCACATCGACTGGGTCGGGAACATCACGTTCGCGCTCGGGCTCACCCTGATCCTGATGGGCGTCACGCTCGGCGCCCTCGGCGACATCGGCGGTTCGTTCGCCATCTCCCTCGTGATCGTCGGCGGGCTCGTCCTAGTCGCGTTCGTTTGGGTGGAGTCGTGGGTGACGACCCCGATGCTGGACCTATCGTTGTTCCGGAATCGTATCTTTGCGACCTCGACGACCGCGACGCTGCTGAACTCCATTGCGCGCGGCGCGTTCATCTTCGTGCTGGTCTTCTATCTGCAAGGCCCGCCGAGGTATCTCACCCCGTTCACCGCGGGATTGTTCCTCATCCCCGTCTCAGCCGCGATCGCCACGTTCGGGCCGGTCAGCGGCTGGTTATCCGACCGCTACGGACCCCAGTGGTTCACAGTGTTCGGGATCCTGATCTCGGCCAGCGGGTTCCTCTGGCTCGGCACGATCGGTCCGTCCGACTCGTTCCTGCAGCTGACACCTCCGCTCGTCCTCGTGGGCATGGGCATGGGCCTCTTCGCGGCTCCGAACCGGGCGGTCATGATGACCGCCGTCCCGCCGAATCGTCGCGGCGTCGCCTCGGGGATCGGTACCACCTTCCTGAACACCGGTTCCACCGTCAGTCTGGGGGTGACGCTCGTCATCATGGCCTCGGTGGTACCGAGGTCGGTTCTCGAGGTCATCCTCACGGGCGGGACGGTCTCGGGCGGAGCCGGCGGAGAGGCGATGGGCTTCCTCAGCTCCATCCACCTGATCTTCTTCGTCTCGGCCGGGCTGATCCTGCTCTCGCTGATCCCGATCCTCCTTCGCGGGACGACGCCTCCGCCACCCCCGGAACCGGCACCCTCGCCGGGGGACTAGCCCTCACACGCGGGGCGCGAGCGCCCGGCGAGCCAGGTACGTTGCGATAATGAACATCGCGATTGCCCAGGCCGTCAGGCCCCCCAGATAGACCGCTGGTCCGTAGGGGTAGTACGACGAGGCCCCCGCGAACAGATTCTCGCGGATCACATTGACCGCCAGCGTGACCGGATTGTACGACGTGACGCTCTGGAACCAGGCCGGCATCAGACCCCACGGGAACAGCGCGGCGGACGTGAGCAGCACCGGTAGGTTGATCAGATTCACCACCGCGAAGTAGCTCTGCGGTTGCTCGATCGAGAACCCGATCGCGAGGAACAGGCTGGCGAACATCGCCGAAACGATCAGGATCGCGAGGATGATCTCGGTCCAGCCCAGCACCGAAAAGGACGAAGTGACTTGAAGGCCGCTCAGTCCAACGTGGCCGAGCAGCACGGCGAGGCCCAGGACGAGGAAGGCGAGGCCGACCGGCTGGATCATGCCCGCGATGAGGCGGGACCCGAAAATCGAGGTGGCGGTCGCGGGCGACGCGGCGGTCCGCTTGAGCACGCCGAACAGTCGGTCAAAGATCACGTTCGCCCCGACGAAGAGCGTCGCGGTGACGGCGACGAATCCGACCATGCCGGCCGAGAAGTACGAGAAGTACGTGGGGGCGCCGCGGACCACCTCGAGGAATCGTATCTGCCCTTCCGGGCCCGTGCCGGCGAAGGCGACACTGAGGTCGAACGCCTGTCCGAACAGGAGGAGGTACAGGATCGGCAGCATGAGCGACGTGGCGACCGCTTGCGGGTTGCGGACCAACCGCTTGAGTTCGCGTCGGGTCAGCGCTCCGAGTTCGCGGATCATCGCCGGGCCCTCCCGAATGCCTGCTGGACCTGGCCGATGCGGACCGCGCGGTCGGTGGCGTTCATCCCCTCGTCCTCGCGGAACTCGCGGCCGGTGAATTCGAGGAACACCTCGTCCAGGCTCGGGCGCTTCAACGAAACGCCCGCAAGGGCGATCCCGGCCCTCGTGCAGGCGTCGACGAGGTGAGGGATCAGCTCCTCGCCCTTCGGGACCTTGACGCGATAGCTTCCGTTGGACTCCGAGACCGACGAAACGGCAGGGAGCGCGCGAAGAATCGCTTCGACTTCCGGACCCGTCTTGTTCACGGGCCGGACCGTGACGATGTCGCCGCCCAGCTTGTCCTTGAGCTGGGACGGGGTGCCCGAGGCCACGATCTTGCCGTGGTCGATGATCGAGATGCGGTCGCACATCTCGTCGGCCTCGTCGAGATAGTGCGTCGTGACGAAGACGGTCATCTTGTGGTCGTGCCGGAGCTGGAGCACATACTTCCAGAACCCGGCCCGCCCCTGTGGATCCAGGCCGAGCGTCGGCTCGTCCAGGAAGAGAACGCTCGGCGAGTGGATGATCCCGACGGCGAGCTCGAGCCGCCGGCGCATCCCGCCAGAGTAGGTCTTGACGAGTCGTTCGGCCGCGTCCGCGATCTGGAGCCGTTCGAGGAGACCATTGATGGTGCCCTTGGTCTCCCGGATCGGAACCCGAAAGAGGGCCGCGGCGAGCTCAAGGTTCTCCCGGCCGGTGAGGTCGGGGTCGGCGGTCCCTTCCTGGAACACGAGGCCGATCCGTTCCTTCACCTTGAGCGGGAACTTCGTCACGTCGAGGCCCGCCACGGTGGCGGAGCCCGAGGTGATCCGAAGATTCCCGGTCAGCATCTGGACGGTCGTGGTCTTCCCCGCACCGTTCGGGCCGAGAAAGCCGTAGAGCTCGCCTTCGGTGACGTCGATATCGACTCCGTTGACGGCGTGGACCTTGCCCTGGTACACCTTGACGAGGTCCTTGGCGAGAACGGGGTCCGGCATGGGGGTTCGAACGGTCGAACCTCGCCGGAAGATAAAGGTAGAACGCACTCGGAAGGCTCCGCTCCGGTGAGTCCGGCTCGGAACGGAGCGGTTCGTAAACGGCAACGCTTTAGCACGGACCCGGGTGGAACCGCCGATGCGCGTGGGTGTACTGGGGAGCGGGGACGTGGGTCGGGCGCTGGCCAAGGGGTTCGCGGAAAAGCGGCACGACGTGATGCTCGGCACCCGGTCGCCCGACAAACCCGAGCTCGCGACATGGAAGAGTTCCGTCCCGGGCAAGGTCGCGGTCGGGACGTTCGAAGCGACCGCCCGGCACGGGGAGGTCGTGGTACTCTGCTGCCTCGGCACGGCGGTGAAGGACGTGCTGGAGGCAGCGGGCGCGTCCAACCTCAACGGGAAGGTACTGATCGACGCAACGAACGCGCTCGACTTTTCGAAGGGGATGCCCCCCGGGCTTTTCACCGGCCCGAACGAGTCGCTCGGAGAGACGGTGCAGAACACGGTGCCCTCCGCCAGGGTGGTCAAATGTTTCAACATCGTGCCGAATCCCGTGATGACGCACCCCGACATCGGAGGCGCGCAGCCGACGATGATGATCGCCGGGAACGACGAGGCCGCGAAGGCTCAGGTGGTGGCGATCCTGCGCGAGTTCGGCTGGTCCGGTGCGATCGACCTCGGGGGGATCGAGAACGCGCGTTGGCTCGAAGCGCTGGTCCCCCTCTGGGTGCGCGTCGCGGT